>CETO01006199.1_pt1 | contig 31132 bp, 29 predicted proteins | sample 531351 | NCBI WGS metagenome assembly CETO01 (sample SAMEA2622678, study PRJEB7988) | marine metagenome | isolation source: saline water (ENVO:00002010), including | reverse complement strand
GGTCTCGGGCCCAAACAATAACGCATCGCCTGCCTGATATTGCACGTCAGAATGAAAAGCCTTACCTTTGGTGGTGCACGCAAACACCCGCTTGGGATTCCGCTCCGCTAAATAGGTTTCAAAATTGGCGTAGCGTTTTACTTCTGCAAATTCGTGATAATCCAATCCAGCCCTGCGCACGCGCTTGTCGTCCCAGTCAAATCCAAGAGGCTCGATTAAGTGCAATGCATAGCCCGTGTTCGCACACAAGCGAATAATGTTACCCGTGTTGGGCGGAATTTCCGGTTGATAAAGCACAATATCGAGCATGACTTAATTCCTGACAGGTTGCGGCAGAGGGCCCGCATTATCCGAGTTTTCAGGCGTTGCGTCAAAGTGCGGTAACAGGGCTAGAGGTCGGAGTTAAAAAAGCTCACTATCTGACGCATCACCGGCGTGCGGATAGCATCCTGCTCAATAAGTATTTCGTGCTTCGCACCCGCTACCGATACCCACTTGGCATTGGGCATATTACTGACCACACGCTGCTGTCGCTGGTTATCGACCACGCCATCCCGCTCAGCGCTAAAAACAGTCACAGGTAGTGTGAGTTCACTGGCGTGTTGTTCAATCTGCCACATTGCTGCACTGGCTGCCGCCAACCACTCAGGCGTAACACCGCCGAGCTGAATTTCCGGCTGCAGAGTATACAGTTCCCGAAACAACTTATAACGCGCCTCACTGCCAGTTAACCGGTTTGTTGCAAAAGGCTCTTCGTGATAGTTACGCTGACCAAAGAAGTAACCGCTGGCCCCTGGCACACAGGCGTTATACAGGCGATTTACCGCAATGAGTGTAGACGCCAACCAGTGTGGCATTGCGGGCCGAATACCGAACATGGGCGCACAAAATACCACCTTCGAAAACACCTTGGACATAGACAATACCGTAAGCGCCCCAATGGCCGAGCCCATAGAATGACACAACAGGTTCAAACTGCCTCGCTGATTGGGTATCACTACCTCATTTAAAAAGTGCTGCATGTCGGCAACGTATTCGTCGAAGTGATTCACGAAGCCCAGGTGAGGATTGTCACGCATTCTGCCAGATAACCCCTGACCACGGTGATCGAGGATGAAGACCGCAAAGCCCTGATGGTAGAGGTCATAAATGACCTCCTGATACTTCAGTAATGACTCTATACGGCCCGAACTAATAACCACCGACGCATGCGCGCCTTCAGGCACACAATAAGCATAGTGCACCTGTATGTCACCCTGCCCTGCGAAACGGCCTTGCGACACACACTGCTGCCAAAAAGGCGTTATAGATTGCGCGTAATCCTGCTGCAGGGTAGGTTCGTTAAAATACGAATAATTATTCTCGCTCATTCCCTAAGGGTACGGTAATTGTGACAACCAGACCACCAGAATCTCCCGGTTTAGCGCTTATAGTGCCACGATGTAAGGCTATAGCCGCCTGCGCGATAGCCAGTCCCAGACCCACGCCCCCGGATTTGCGCTCCCTCGATGCGGAAGGTCGGTAGAATGGCCTGAAGATCTCTTCGCATTCTTGTGGCGTTAAGCCAGGCCCGTCGTCCTGAATAACCAGCGTAACCTGATCATCCTTTACGGTAAATGCAGCCTCAACCTGCGTATCTGCATAACGAATAGCATTGCGCAGGACGTTTTCTACTGCGCTGTTTAACTGCGTAGCATCTGCTCTCAGAACAATGTTCGGAATCTCATCACAATTGAAATGTTTGCTGTTGGTGCTTGCCTCAAAGGCCGCATCCTGAAACAACTCACGCATAGTTTCCCGTAAATTCACTTTACCTAACACCGGCTTTCCGGCTTCTGCGCGTGTTAGTTGCAACAGTTGATTGATCAGCGCTTCCATACGAATCGCTTCACGTTCGATTCGGTCAAGTGTTGGTGTATCCACCTCCTGCTGATGAGCCAGACCAATCGCCATTTGCATTCGAGCTAGCGGTGAACGCAGCTCGTGAGAAATATCAGCCAGCAAACGCTTTTGTCCCGACCACATCGTCGATAACTGCTCTGCCATTAAATTAAAGTCCGCTGCCAGTTCACCGATTTCATCGCGTCTGAATGCCTTGATGTCAGTCCGTGCCTGCCAATCACCCTCGGCTAACTTTCGGCCAGTGTGCTGTAAATGCCGAATAGGACGAACTATCGACTTAGCAAACAACCAACAGAACAATGCGGAAATAATCACGGCAGTCGGAATTAACCAGGTGAACATGCGCTCCGGACCACCTTTGCCGTCTGGATGACGCCAGAATACGGCGTGAGATGTGCCGTTGAAGTCGACCAGCACAGGCCCCACCGCTACCATTGGCCCTAACTGCACCGAAATATAATTAGACTGACGGGCAAATTGTGCCAGCAGGTTTTCTTCATCCTGACGCAGTGGCGGCCCACCATCACTCATAACCCTGCCAGTGTCCAGGTTAACCGAAATGAACGAACGCCGTTTTCGAATACTTAAGTCGCGCAAAAACGGTCTGAAACGGTCGTAATCAGCTTTACGCATTTCCAACTCGTTCACCATAGACACCAGTTCCTGAATATCGGTATTACTGGGCTGCTCAATCTGAAATGGCTGATAGAACATTCTGGCCAGCCAGGCCGACGTGACAGCCGTTAATACCAGCGTTACCCAGAACCAAAGAAAAAGGCGCCCAACAAGGCGCCGCGTAGGATTAATAAACGCTAAGAATTTCATGATTGCTGCCGCAATAGGTAGCCCGAGCCACGTATGGTTTTGATTTTTTCATCATTGCAACAGGCTGATATTTTCTTGCGTAAGTTACTCACGTGCATGTCTATGCTTCTGTCGAATGCCATGAGTTTGCGGCCCAGCACCTGCTGACTGATATCTTCTTTGGACACCAGTTCGCCGGCATTTACCATTAACAAGCGCAAAATAGAGAACTCTGTGCCGGTTAGTGTTAACGATACGCCTTTCACTGATGCTTCCTGTTTACTGACACTTAACTCAATACCATTGATTACCAAGTCCTGTTGCTGCTTTACCTGAGAACCCAGATCAAGGCGACGGAAGATTGCTTTTATGCGCGCCACCAACTCACGGTGATTAAAGGGTTTTGGCAGGTAGTCATCGGCGCCCAGTTCAAGGCCCAGAATGCGGTCGTAGTCGTCACCTTTGGCGGTTAGCATTAGCACTGGTGTTAAATGCGTCTGGCGAAGTTTTTTCAGAACGTCAAAACCATCCATTTTCGGCATCATTACGTCTAACAGGATCAGGTCGAAATTTCCGGTTCCCGTTGCCAGCTTTAAGCCCGCCTCGCCGTCAGGCGCCAGGGTCACCTCGTAGCCCATGGTTTCCAGGTAGCTTTTCAGCATGTCACTCAGCTCATCGTCGTCATCAATCAATAAAATAGACTGATAAGCCGTAAACGACGGCTTGCTCATGTTACTCACGTCGATTTCCTTTTTTTGCCATACGTGATTAATTACATTAACGGTAGATATAGCACGGGCTTTCATGGTGGTCATAATTTTTCCATTAATGTGGAAGACAATTCTGACCGCAAGATTACTGATTGCTTATTACACAAGCAAAACGAATACCCGTGATTTACGCAACTTTTACATTACCGAACGATCGCGTCTGAGAAATGAGCACCAACAACCTCTGCTGAGGCCGTTACTCCGCTAAAAAGCCCAGATTATGCTGATTAAAGTTGTTAAGGTTCGGCAATATCTCAGTCAGCTCGTTATCGGCTAAGCCAAACCATTGGGCCAGCGTAGCCGCATATTGGTCTACCGACAATGTGGGAATGATACGCCCATCGCCCAAGTCATCGTCACTGCCGAGCGACATTTGAGGAAGCTGTCCATATATATCGGCGCCCTGCACGGCCCCTCCCAGCACGATATGATTGCCACCCCAGCCGTGATCGGTGCCATCCCCATTGCTCGTTAATGTGCGTCCGAAATCCGATGCCGTAAAAGCGGTAACCTGTTCACTTACGCCCAATTCGGCCGTAGCGTTGTAAAATGCAGCCATGCCATTGGCCAACTCGCTCAATAAAGCCGGATGATCAGCTAACTGATTATCGTGGGTATCCCATCCCCCCATAGCAACAAAGTATATTTGCCTGGGTTGATTTAAGTGCTGTTGAACACTGATCATGTTAGCCACCAGCCGCATTTGCTCTGCAAAACGGGTAGCCGGGAACGCGGTTGATAGCTCAGGTCCCAATGCCAACGCACCGTTCACCAGTCCACCGGTCGTGCGAGTGCGATCAACCATAGTCGCAAACTGTGAGGCAAACAGGCCTTCGGTGTTGGCGTGAATGCGGTCTAAAAACGCAGCATTTGGCCGCTGCCACTCTTCATCAGGGTTTATCCCCTCGAGGATTTCGGCGCCCTGACTACTTAGGGCAAAAGGCAATACCTGACTCCCCGTCTGCCATAGATTATTGCCTGCCATAGACAAGTTCATCGACAGCGGTTCTGTGCCGTCTGACAACATATCAGCCATTCGGCCTGCCCAGCCAGTTAATGCGGCTTGCTGTGGGTGAGCGGTTTGCCAATGATTTTGTTGGTCTGAATGTGAGAACAACTGTGGCGGCAACATGACCCGGCCCGTCAAGATATCCGCTTTAGACGCAGGCTCAATCATAGGTCCTACGTTTGCAACCAGCGCCATATTGCCCTGTTCATAAATCGTATGAAGTGCAGCCAAAGAAGGATGTAACCCGACGCTTGAGTATTGCGTATTGGTGACGTTTATTGGTAGCGCTGCATTGCGCGCGACGGCAAGATTTTGTCGGGTAGCAGCGTATTGGTCGTAGGCACGCTGATCTATAGGAATAAGCATGTTCAGAGAATCATTCCCGCCTAGCAAAAATACGCACACCAGTGCTTTGTAGTCGGTAAAACTGTTCGCCGAGGTCGCAGCGTTTACCAGATTAAATTGCGATGTGGTTGCCCACAGAGAGCTTGCCCCACCCAAGCCAACCAGGCTGCGCTTTAAAAAATCACGTCGTTGCATGGCTGGCTCCTATTGCTGCACCGCAAACTGCGGTGAAATAGTTATCAAATACACCACATTGGCCAATTTGACCCAGTCGGCCTCGCCCTGTGACCAGTAATCCAGTGCGTCCATCAGCACGGTGCGCATAGTGTCGTTCATTTGCCCGTCCAGCAACATCAAGTTCAGGTAATCCAATAATGCGTCGTGGTCGTCAGAAAGTGCTGCCAGTTGGTCGAAATTCACGATCCCTGCATCATCTTCCACAATCTCGTCACCGCGCAGGTTGTTAAACCACGCCATATAGAACATATAGTTGACGTATCGGGTGATGCTAATTTCGTTGGTAATTTGAAACTCTGGTGACACCAGTCCCGCTTCGCGTATGGCGCCCGGCGCACTGTAATCCGGGCGGTAAAAGTTAAAAACACTGGGTGAATCCAAAGGTGCGACACCGATATTCAGGCCCACAAATTCATGGCCCATACCGCCGTCGCGTGCCCGGGATTGAAACACACGCATTACGTGCGCAATCCGCAACAATGGGTTTCTTAACTTGCCGGTACTGGTTGCGCTAATGTCTCGCGCTTCGTCGTCCAGTAAAATAGCTTCGATAACCGCTCGCATATCACCACGCACACCGTCGCCATTGTCGTTAAATGCGGCTGCCACGCGAGAAATATAATCTGCACTGGGATTGCTCGTTACCAGGCGCTGAATAAGTTGTTTACCAATAAACGGCCCGACATTGGGATGATTGAACAGATTATCCAGTGCCATGGCAAGGTCAGCTCTGGCATTTTGACCGGCTGGCACCACAGTGCCGTTCAGCAGCATTTTTTCACCACGATCATGAAAAGCCTCATAGGGCTCCATGGGAGACTGTCCATCGTAATTATCATCCCACCAGTTTGCCCTGCCAGCGTAATGCCAGCCAGTAAACACATGAGCGAAGCCCTTTATTGTTTCTTGATCATAGGTGGCGACTGGATTGCCCTGACTATCGGTTACCACACTCCCATCCTGATTGAGTTCCACCAATCCAATAGTAAACAGTTGCATAACCTCTCGCGCAAAGTTCTCATCCGGGCGAATGTTTCTTTCGGCATCCGGCTTTTCATTGCCGAGCATGCTCAAATACATGCCCATCATCGGGTGTAAAGTCACCGCTTCGAGTAAGTCCCTGAAGTTGCCAAAGCTATGCGTGAGTAAAGTATCGTAGTAAGACGTAACGCCTCTGGGATCAACCAACAACCGTGCATCTTTGGTAGACACTACAAAAATCTGTGACAGCGAGAAGGCCACACGCTGTCGAAGTTGGTCATCCGCGTAAATAGAACGCTGCCACCAGATCTCAACCCAATGATGGCTGTAAATTTCATCACCGGGAAAGGTACTGTTCAACAACGGCAGATGTTCAGTAACCGGCGAAGCAAACTGCGCTTCTAACCAGGCTTCAGCACCAATTTCCGCCACGTTTTCCACACTGCCATCGGTGGGGCCAAATGACGCCTGCAACAGCAAACGCACCGCTTCTTGGTCTGTCACTGCCCGGTCTGGAGGCGTTGGTTGAGGCTGGGGAGACGGTGTTGGTTCCGGTGCTGGCGTAGCAGCATCTTCGCCACCACATGCCGGGAGCAAAGCGACTAAAAAAAAGCAGAAAATGAAACGAGTGAACATAGTGTCCCGCCCGAGTGTTAACCGAAGAATTTTCAGTATGACACAGGCGGCACCGTTTTGCGGGTATACCCATCGACTAATGCGTATATTTATTCTACAGCAGGCACCCTTCCGTCCCCCCCGGAATAATAGCAATTAGCTGGCAGATTACTGCGTTTCTCCTGTTTACTTGCCGTAGTCAGGTACTTTCCGCAGGTGTGAAGGGTCACTGAACAATGGTGACGTGACGATTAAATCCGCGGTAGCCGGCGAACATGCAACAGGCACATTCCAAACCGAGCACAAGCGCAGCAGCGCTTTTACGTCCGGGTCATGCGGCGCGGGGTTCAACGGGTCCCAGAAGAAAAACAACCCATCCAGATTGCCGTCGGCAATAAGTGCACCGATTTGCTGATCGCCGCCTAGCGGACCGCTTTTAAACCGGTGTACTTCAAGGCCGGTATTGTCGTGAATCAGGGCCCCGGTTGTGCCGGTTGCAACAATGCGAAACGGGCGCAGGGTGTCAATGTGCTGTTTTACCCACTCGAGCAGTTCGGCTTTTTTATGGTCGTGAGCAACCAACGCAATGGTACGGCTAGACATGGCAATTCCTTTCTTTATTGTATGATTATTCGCTTTTTGTACCATTTATCAGCGGGTAATGAAACGGTAACTCTACACTGAAAAAATGGGTAGTTTGTCGCCAGACAAGGGATAAACTGAATTTTACCCGGCATCCGTAAATATTTATACATTTTTATTGCATAAATATTCCAACATTGTATGATGGCAAGCGGTAATAGTTTTCGGCCCTGCTTTTTGCCTGATTAACGTGCAGGGTAACGGGAAAACATAACAGGATTAGGACATGAATAAGACAACCAACCGGTTTGCCAAGCCGGTTGCTAACGCCCAGTTTAGCTCTCCCCTGGCTGGCTACAATATGCAGTGTGAATGGCGACGACGTATAGTCAGGTCGCCGAAGCAGTAGAACACTCGCTGTAGCACACTTTTTACCTTTGTGCTTTATCGGTCGGCCTGCTCACAAGCCCCACGCAAAGGTAAAAAGTGTTTTTTTATTTGTAACTACCCAAACTCTACGAACGAATTATGTTTAATATTGCAGTGATTGGTGCCAGCGGATACACCGGGGCACAGCTAGTTAATTTAATTGTTGGTCATCCTCAAATGACCCTGAAGCAGGTACTGGTATCTGAAAACAGTGCAGACGCCGGTAAAACCATGGCACAAGTGCATGGTAACCTGGCTCATCTTTCTCAATATGTACTTACTCCATTAAACAGTGATCTGCTGGCCGAATTAGCCGCCACGATGGACGGCATTTTCCTGGCTACGCCTCACGAAGCCAGTCATGACTGGATGGAAGCACTGTCTGCCGGGAAAGCAAAAGTATTCGATTTATCGGGCGCGTTCCGCCTTAAAGATACCGATGTATTCGCTAAACACTACGGTTTTGCGCACACCTCTGTCGATTGCCTTGATAAAGCCGTGTATGGTCTGGCTGAGTATCAGGCTGACGCGCTGAAAGACGCCAATATTGTTGCGGTGCCGGGTTGCTACCCAACGGCGTCACTGCTGGCGTTAAAGCCGCTGTTTAACGCAGGCCTGCTGGACACTAGCATGCGCCCTATTATTAATGCGGTTTCAGGCGTAAGTGGCGCAGGCAGAAAAGCCAGCCTTGCCACCAGCTTTTACGAAGTCAGCCTGCAAGCCTATGGCGTGCTGGGACATCGCCATACCCCTGAAATTGAAGCTCACCTGGGTACGCCGGTTATCTTTACCCCGCACCTGGGCAATTTCAAACGCGGTATTCTGGCAACCGTCACCGTTAAACTGAAAGCAGGCACAACCCAAAGCGATCTGGATAGCCTGTATCAGTCCGTGTATGCTGACCAGCCTATCGTAAGATTACGCGAAAGCTTCCCGAAAGTTGACGATGTAGCACACACACCGTTTTGTGATCTGCATTGGAAGGTTGATGCCGAGTCTGGTTACGCCGTAGTAGCCAGTGCTATCGACAACGTTATGAAGGGCGCCGCGTCACAAGCCATGCAATGTGCCAACCTAGCGCTTGGCTTGTCTGCTACACAGGGATTGATTCATGGCAACGAATAACACGCCGGTCGTCATTAAAGTCGGCGGCGCATTATTGGAAAATCCGGCAATAGCCGCACAATTGTTAACTGAGATCAAAGCGTTAATGGCCACACGCCCGGTAATATTGGTGCATGGCGGCGGCGCGATGGTCGACACCCTGTTAGGTGCCATGCAGTTAACCAGCACCAAAATTGATGGACTACGAGTTACACCCGATGAGCACATGCCTGTGGTTAGCGGCGCATTGGCGGGCACGGCAAACAAAATGTTGTGTGGTCTGGCAATTGGCGCAGGCGTTACCCCTGTGGGTATTAGTTTACTCGATGGCGGCTTAACACAATGCACTGTACTGAACGAAAAATACGGCGCGGTAGGCATTCCGTCTCCGGGTAACTCAGCCTTGCTGGATCACTTACTGGCAAGCGGTTGTTTGCCTGTGATTAGTTCTATTGGCAGTAATGCCGATGGCCGTCTGCTGAATGTGAACGCCGATCAGGCCGCAACCGTTATCGCCGAGTTAACCGGCGGTGACCTATTGCTGCTTAGCAATGTTGAAGGCGTACTTGACGGCGATAAAGTGCTAATTCACGCCCTGGATGAAGCCCGCCTGAAAGACGAAGTAAATAAAGGCGTTATTAAAGACGGCATGCTGGTAAAAGTAGAAGCCGCTATGCAAGCCGCAACGCAATTAAGTAAGCCGGTAACGATTGCCAGTTGGTCGCAGTCGTTAGCCGCTATTTTAACTAACCAAACCGGAACCAGAGTGATTCCGGCAGCCCAGATTTCTGGAGAGTAGCATGAAGCAGGATTTATTAACCTTTGCCAACTGGACACCCGACCAAATGCAGGAACTTCTTGCGCTGGCTGTTCAGATTAAACAGTCGCCGGCGGCCTATGCCAACGTACTGGCAGGTAAATCAGTGGTTGCGCTGTTTGAGAAGCCTTCTCTGCGTACCTGCGTAAGCTTCGACATCGGTATTAACCGCCTGGGCGGTCATATGGTGTATTTGGACAGCCAGTCAAACAAGCTGGCCGGACGCGAGGATGCCGTTGACGTAGCTGCTAACCTTGCGTGCTGGGCCGATGCCATAGTAGCTCGTGTATTCTCGCACGAGACACTGGTTACTTTTTCTGAAGCTGCCAACGTGCCGGTCATTAACGCGCTGTGCGACAAGTATCACCCTTGTCAGGGTCTGGCTGACTATCTTACTCTGTTCGAGAAGTTCGGCAGTACCGAAGGCCTGACCATGGCCTACGTGGGCGACGGTAACAATGTCACACACTCATTGTTGATTGTGGGCGCATTGCTGGGATGCCATCAGGTAGTAGTTACGCCTGAAGGCCACGAAGCCGACCCTACCATTGTGGCCCAGGCCAAAGCCATTGCAGAGCAAACTGGCGTAAAAATCACAGAGTCTCATGACGTTGCTGCCGCGAAAGGCGCGAATGTCATTTATACCGACACCTGGTTATCAATGGGCGACGACACGCCACTTGAAACCATTAAAGACAAGTTTATGCCGTATCAGGTTAACGAAGCACTGATGGAACTGACAGGCGCAACGCACGTATTGCACTGCCAGCCCGCTCACCGTGACCTGGAAATCACCGGAAGCCTGATGGACAGCGACGCGTCGCTGCTAATGCAACAGGCAGAAAACCGGATGCACGGCCAAAATGCTATTTTAACCCATTTGTTAGGAGCCTAATCAGGACACCCATTATGCGCAAAGTAAACAAAGTTGTGCTCGCCTACTCAGGCGGTTTAGATACCTCAGCGATCATTCCATGGTTAAAAGAAAACTATGACTGCGAAGTTGTCGCGTTTGCGGCCGATGTGGGTCAGGGTGACGAAGAGCTGGAAGGCCTGAAGGAAAAAGCCATTGCGACGGGTGCAAGCGAATGCTACATCGTCGATCTGAAAGAAGAATTCGTTAAAGAATATATCTTCCCAACCATCACTACCGGTGCCGTTTACGAAGGCGAATACCTGTTAGGTACGTCTATGGCACGCCCGGTAATTGCCAAAGCGCAGGTTGAAATTGCCCGTAAAGTAGGTGCAGACGCGCTGTGCCACGGTTGTACCGGTAAAGGTAACGACCAGGTACGTTTTGAAGGTGCATTTAACGCACTGGCACCAGACCTGGCGGTTATTGCGCCATGGCGTGAGTGGGACATGGTATCGCGTGAAGACCTGCTGGCTTACCTGGCAGAGCGCAATATCAAAACCACGGCCTCTGCCACCAAAATCTACAGCCGTGATGCAAACGCATGGCACATCTCACACGAAGGTGGAGAACTGGAAGATCCATGGTGCGAGCCTAGCAAGCAAGTCTGGACCATGACCGTTGATCCGGAAGAAGCTCCTGATCAGGCAGAGCGTGTAAACCTTAAATTCTTCGAAGGTGCACTGACGCACGTAAACGGTAAAGAAGTGTCTCCATACGAAGGTTTGGTTGAACTTAACAAACTAGCTGCTGCCCACGGTGTTGGTCGTATCGACATCGTTGAAAACCGTCTGGTTGGCATGAAGTCGCGTGGCTGTTATGAAACGCCAGGAGGCACCGTACTGCTTAAAGCGTACAAAGCGCTGGAAACCATGGTACTGGACAAAGCGTCTCTGAAGCACCGCGAACAGCTTGCACTGGAATTCTCACACGTCATGTATGACGGCCGTTGGTTCACCCCGCTGAGCGATGCCCTGATTGCAGGTGCTGCCTCTTTTGCTAAATACGTTACCGGCGAAATCGTAGTGAAACTCTACAAAGGTCAAGCGACCGTGACACAGCGTCAGTCGCCTAATAGCTTGTACTCTGAAGACTTCGCAACCTTCGGTGCTGACGACGTTTACGACCAGAAACACGCAGAAGGCTTTATCCGTCTGTTTAGCTTATCAAGCCGTATCGCGGCACTGAAAAAGCAGGGAGAGTAAGCATGGCATTGTGGGGAGGCCGGTTCGCTGCCGGCAGTAGTAATATGTTCCGTCAGGTCAATGATTCCTTGCCCTTCGACCAGGCCATGGCCGCGCAGGATATGGAAGGCTCGATCGTGTGGTCTCGTGCACTGGCAAAAGCCGGTGTACTAACCGCAGAAGAACAGCAGCAGTTAGAATCTGCACTCAGCGAACTGAAAGCCCAGGCGGAAGCGGGTGAGATTGACTTCGGTGCCAGTGGCGAAGAAGACATTCACAGCTTTGTCGAAGCCGCATTGATTGAAAAGCTGGGCGATGTGGGGCGTAAGCTGCACACCGGCCGCAGCCGTAATGATCAGGTTGCGACCGATTTCCGTTTGTGGTGCCGCACCCACATTGAATCGCTGAAAACCGACGTGCTTGGGGTTATTCGCAGCTTGCTGAATACCGCGAGCCGCCACCAGCAGGCCATTATTCCTGGCTATACCCACCTGCAGCGAGCACAGCCTATTCGCTTCCCGCACTGGTGTTTAGCCTATGTGGAAATGTTCAAACGCGACTTAAGTCGTCTTGAAGATTTACACGCGCGCATGAACCAGTGTCCACTGGGCTCAGGCGCACTGGCCGGCACTACCTACCCGGTAGACCGTCATGAAATCGCCAGCCAGCTGGGCTTTACCAGCCCATGCCTGAACAGCCTGGATGCCGTTTCTGACCGCGACTTCGTACTGGAGCTGCTGTTTACTGCCAGCACCAGCATGATGCACCTGTCTCGTCTGGCAGAGGATTTGATCTTCTACAACTCCGGCGAAGCTGGCTTCCTGCAGCTGGGCGACAGCGTGACGTCAGGCTCATCTCTGATGCCGCAGAAGAAAAACCCGGATGCGCTGGAATTGCTGCGTGGTAAATGTGGCCGTGTATTTGGTCACTTGCAGGCTTTGTTAGTCACCATGAAAGGCTTGCCGTTGGCGTATAACAAAGACATGCAGGAAGACAAAGAAGGCGCATTCGACGCGGTTAACCAATGGCATTGCTGCCTGTGTATCGCCAGCGAAGTGCTGGACACACTGGCACTGAACGAAGAACGTTGCCGCGTGGCAGCCGCGCAAGGCTACTCAAACGCCACTGAGCTTGCTGACTATCTGGTAGGCAAAGGCATTCCGTTCAGAACCGCACACGATATATCCGGACAGATTGTGTTGCTGGCCATTGAAAACAATGCCGCTATTGAAGAACTGTCGTTAACACAACTGCAATCTGTGTGTGCTGACATTACCGACGATGTGTACCCGGTTCTGCAGTTGGAATTCGGTGTAGACAAACGCAACATCCTGGGCGGCACCAGTGCCGAAACAGTGACCAAAGCACTGTACCAGGAATTAGAAAATCTGGATAAGTTGGGATAACAACACATGGTGCTATCGCATCACGAAAGTATTGGCCTGTTTCGCAGCTCTGCGCCTTACATTAATGCACACCGGGGTAAAACCTTTGTCATTATGTTTGGCGGAGAGGCGATCGAAGACGACAACTTTGCCAACATCATTCAGGATATCGCCCTGCTTAACAGCCTGGGCGTTCGCCTGGTGCTGGTACATGGTGCTCGCCCGCAAATCGATCAGCGCGTAGCGCTGCGTCAAATTGAAGGGCGCTTCAGCCACGGCGTGCGCATTACCGACAAGCAAACCCTGGAATGCGTGAAAGACGCCGCCGGCTCGGTGCGCTGTCATGTAGAAGCGCTGCTCACCATGGGGCTACCAAACTCTCCTATGCACGGTGCGCAAATTCGCGTGTGTACGGGTAACCTGGTGGTCGCCAAACCGATGGGCGTGCTGGACGGTATCGACTTTGAAAATACCGGCGTTGTACGCCGTATTGATACCACCGGTATTAACGACCACCTGAATGATGGCTCAATTGTACTGCTGTCGCCCATGGGCTATTCATCGACCGGTGAGGTGTTTAACCTGTCTCACGAAGATGTAGCCACTCAGGCAGCCATTGCACTGAAAGCTGACAAGCTGATTGTATTTTCCAACTACTCAGGTATTTTCCGCAAAGACGGTAAATTGGTCCGCACTATCGAGCGCACGCAGCTAGAGCAGTTACACAAAGATCAGGAAATCATGACCGAAGACACGGTGATTCGTGCCCTGGTAACCAGTGTAAAAGCCGGCACACCCCGTGCTCACTGTGTAAGCTACGAAACCGACGGCGCCCTGTTGCAGGAACTGTTCACCCGCGATGGTGCAGGCTCACTGGTAATGGAAAACCATTACGAGCAGATCCGCGAAGCCACCATTGACGACGTAGGCGGTATACTCAATCTCATCAAGCCGTTGGAAGAAAGCGGTGTGCTGGTAAAACGTTCCCGGGAGCGCCTGGAAAACGAAATTCACCAGTTCATTGTAATTGTTCGCGACGGCATGATCATCGCCTGTGCAGCGTTGTACTTGTATCCGGAAGACGGCTCGGCAGAGCTGGCATGTGTTGCTACGCACTCAGAGTACCGCGGTAAAAACCGCGGTGAACGTATTCTGGCGGAAGTGCGGGAAAGAGCCATTGCCGCCGGTATTCACCGCTTGTTTGTATTAACAACGGTAACTGCACACTGGTTCCTGGATCACGGATTCAAGCCCGCTACCGTAGATGCCCTGCCTGCATCTAAAAAAGAGCTGTATAACTTCCAGCGCAACTCAAAAGTATTCACGCTGGAGCTGTAAATTCATCGGGCAGCCTAACCCCCTGCCCGACACTTTCCTTACTGATTAAAATGCGACGCTAATTTCGCTTTAAAGTACTTCGCACTGGCGGCAGCACTTTCCATTGGCGACGAAGCAAAATTACCACCCTGTTCAATGTAGAAATAGCGCAGGCCAGACACGTCGGTATCGGGCAACACGGCAGGGTAATCAATACTACCATTGCCCAGTTCCGTGTAATCTCGCGTTTGTTTATCCATGTCTTTTATATGCCACATGACAAATCGACCTGGATGCGCTGCGACCAAGGCTTTAGGCGTGGTCTTCATAGCATGAGCAACCCAGTACATATCCATTTGTAGCTTCACTACTTTCGGGTCAGTTTGGCTAATTACCATGTCATACCCCGTCATGCCGGTTTCCGAATCGGTTATATCAAACTCAAAACCATGGTTGTGGTAGGCAAACGTAAGACCGGCTTTGGCTACCCGCTCACCAATATGATTCAGCAATGCAGGTAGCTTTTTGAAGGTCGCCAATGTGCGTTGCTCAGGTGCCATCCAAGGCCAGGTGATGTAGGAGGCTTCGAGCTTTTTGGCGCCCTGAATACATTTATCTACAAACGCATTCATCTCCGACAATGGCTTGTTGAGATATGACGCAAAGCCATAATGACCACTCGACACCGTTAGTCCTAATTCATCGAGCATGCGCTTGAAATCTTTAGCCGGCAAGCCGTAATAGCTCACCGTATCCGGATCGAACCCGAACACCTCGAAGTCCTGATATCCCATTTTCTTTAACGCCATTAGCGTTGACCAGGGAGAGCGCTGCATGTCTTTATTCACGCTATACAACTGATAGCCCAATTTGTACTTTGGTGTGGCTTTGGATAAAGCCTGTGTGAGCCCAGAGGGAAGCAATAATGACGAAGTGACTGCTGCACTCGAATAACGCAAGAAACGTCGACGATCCATGTTAAAGTGCCTGATAGTATGAATTTATTGAATTGAAATTCAGATTAACATTTGGATAACAAATCAACAAGCGAGTCGGTTCAAGCTCAAGGGGATCAGCGAAGAAACATAGGTTTCATCGACATGAAGCATTACACAAATGGAAATTAAAAATCACATTCATTTGATTCTGGTGCCACTAGCATTCTTGGTCATGTGGTTCAAAGATGGCGTAGATGCTGCTACTTTTCAAATAGCTTTTTTTGTTTATTTTCTTGCCGGATTTGTCGTAAGCATAAGAATACTGAAGCAATGCGTTAGGTTTATTTTAGAAAGCCGAGTAACGGCACTTATCCAGTTATTTTACTTAGCGGCTTTTGTAGTGTACTGGATAGTAGTGCAGGGAATTAATCGCAAAGCGATTTTACTATTGTCTCCCTTTTTACTTGGTGTAATTTTTTCAATCGTTGTCCGAGCATGTAAGCGATTGAGTTTTACAAAATCGGACAATAAGGAATAAGGTGAACCATGAGACAAGCTGTTTTGGCCTTCAATTTTCTTTCCGTTATTTATGCCATTGTTGCTGGCTTACTAGTTCTCTCGCTAACGACAATGGTCGCCGTTGATTTTATGAATATCGGTGCAATTCCAAAAACTGCGGTTTTAGTTGTGGTGCTATTGCCAGTTAACATGCTTTCCGTGTCTGGCCTCAAACAAAGAAAACCCTGGGCTTATGTTATTTGCTCAGCTCAGCTTGCGCTCTTATTAGCCGTTATTGTCTATCCAATGGTTAACAGTCCGGTCAATCCGAATGGTTTAATTGTTGCTGGGTTATTGGCGCTATTGGGGCTGTTACTCTATACAGATTACACTTCATATAGAGGCGAAAAACACACCCCAGAATAATCATTCCCCAGCAGGAAAAGACAAGATAGTAGAATCTCGATTTCCAGCCTGGCCCGCGCATTTTCGTCATCCATTCAAGACGTAAGCAATCCAGGGAAGCTCAATGAAAAAAGACAAAACCAAACAGCTATTAGAATATTACTTAGAACTTGCGACTTCTACTGATGAGTGTATTGCAGTGCACAATAGGAAAGCAGATGGGCTGTTAACACTATCTATTCTGGTGTTGTGCTACCCAATCTATGAATTGATCCGCGGTGAAGAAATGAAGGTAATGTATTTACTCCTGATAGCTTTAGGGTCTGTCTGCCTGGGCTTTTCAATATTCCTTAAGCTTAGCTCTTCATCAATGAAAATTTTGGGCCAATGTATCGATGTAGAGGCAATAAACAAGCAGTTAAATGATAAGCACCCCTGAGTAGACTGAGCCTGCCGCTGCATTAGCCGGCTTATAATTTAAACTCGTGTAAGTAGTGCCCAAAACCTTCTGAAATTCCTCTCACATATCCATTGGGCTAAAAATCATGCTATGTTTATTCATGCTTGTCTCCAATTCGTTTGGAAGTGAACACACCATGCGTGACTGCTACGGAGAGCGAACCCTGGACGTCGCGATGGTTAGCCAATAACAAGGAGGCCATTATGGGGTCAGTGGTAGAATTTTTGATTTATTTCGGCTTGGCTATTTTTGTCATTTTCGTAGTTGGGATAATCGCCCACAAGAATCTTACCAAAGACAAAAAATAGCGGTTTGATTACGTGAATATAACGCGTTTAAATCTCATTCAGCGGGCGTTACCAGAAGAACGTACAGTGCATACTGGAAATTAATAAAAGGAATTTTAATGAATCAACCCAGCAAAGGATTTCATCCAATCACCAGGGCGTTTGCCTACGTCGGCGCGTTTATCTGCGCTTTCTTCTCACTCACGATATTTATTTCTAGTCTATTTGCCTTCACTGACATCTTTAACTTACTGGCAAACTTTGGCATGACCATTCTCACATCTATGTTGGCGTGGGCGTTTTGGTATGCCGGTAAAGCCGGTAAAAACCCGTTTATCGTCAGGCCTTTTAGCTCACCGGAATAACGAGTGCAAATGTGGCCGTTTAATGTAGTCCTGAGAACGGTGGTTTCTGTTACTACCATTGTCGCCCTTAGCAGTTTAAATGCATATGCATTTAAGGTCCGCAATTGCGAAGGAGTGGAAGTTGAATACATTAAACAACTGCACCAAAAGAGCGCTTTCATTGAGGAGAACGCCTCAGACCGAGTGTTTGGAAAAGAAGCTTTGAGCACTGCGGAAACGTGCCAATTGCAGAGTAAAATAATCTCAGATGGTTTGGGGTTTACATTGTATCGACTCAATGGTGAATCAACGAATTATATATTGCTACACAACGCCTTTGATGGCAGTTCTCAACTATATGGTCCATTTGCTGCGCATCACACATTACAAAGTGGAGCAGCCTCAGAAGTAGAAAATTAGCCTGTTCATTAAAATCAGGCCCAACTTCCCCACTTTTGTCTTAAGCCTCAACCACACTGATCGCTTTTGTCATATCCACCTGATATTGTTCAATAACACACTAAACTCATTCAGGGATGATGCACTATGTATTTCTGGGACACGGATCGCCTGGCTGCATTGTTAGCCAAAGAGGAACTCGGTCAAGGCCAAAAAATCAGGTACTATATCGCCTGCTTCTATTTGCAAACGGCCAGCACGGTATTACCCATGTACTTATTTGGCTTATCGTATTCATTGGATGTGATCACACTCGCGTCGTACGTGGCATCGTTGGTGGTATTCCACCTTGGTGCACTCAAAGTCTACAAAGCCTGTGCGCACTACCAGAAGGCCGGCGTACTAGACACGGTGATTGTGCTGAGTCTGCCTGTTTGTATCAAAGTGCATGCCGTATACTGGTTTGTATACGCAGTTGTCGTATACGCCCTTACCGCTGCCGAAGGGAGCTGGTACCTTTGGGTCATTTACAGTTTTAGTGCAATGCCGATTATGGTCTGGTTTCAATTCAATTTGATCCGGAATGCCGTAGTAAGAAACTATGGTTAACTGGCATAGCCTTTCCACCCCGACGTTGTCTTGCCGGTATGTCATACGCCCGTTCAGAACATCATTCAGAGCCCTGTTTCATATCCAATAGCCGCTGTAATTCATCAGAGCCGTTACGTTTAGCCACATCGATTGCCTGGTTTAACGCAGCACTTGCCAACGTTTTATTGCCTGTTTCCTCATACGCCAGATACAGGCCTTCAAGTGATGCAATGGATTCCGGATATAAACTCACCGCGTAATTGAAGGTCTCAATGGCATACTCGATATCAATGTGTTCAGAAAACAGCGCGTGGTAGCCGTAATTCAACAAACTTTCCTCAGCAACTTTCTGTTTCGCGCCAATCCGACCAGACAAGGACTCAACATACGACTTCATGGCATCCAGCCCTTTATACACAATGGCTTCTGGGATCCTGTAGCCTTCGTACAGGGCTCGCAGAGCGTGAACGCTGCCCACCAACGGTATAGTGGCATGGCTTTCATTGCTCAAATTTTGATGAACCCAACGCAATGACTGAGTGGAATTGGCTTTCAGCACAGCCTTTACGTGATCAACAAATCGAAACTCGTCTGGTATATCATCAAGCAGATAACTGTTATTGAAATAGAGAAACTGCTTGGGGTGCGTGTCTTTTTGCAGGTACTGCCGCAGGCTATCAACCACCACACCATTGTCCCAATCCAGTGAGCCGTCATTAACCAGATACGCATCAAACGTGGTTGGAGAAGTATACAAGTGGTACATCACGTACAGCCCAGCCGCCGAATGCCCCCAGATAACCTTGTGCCCACCAATGCGATAGTCCGCCTTTAGCGCGCTGAGCAGTTCGTTGTTAATGAAGTTTGAAAAGGCCTCAGCGCCGCCATCACCATACCAATCTGGCGAGTCTGTGGGCGTAAAATCCCGCAATCGATTTATTGAAGACAGCGCAACGATCACATGTTCGGGTATATCACCGGCTTCCGCCAAAAACTGAGCGTTATTAGCGACAAGATCGCCATAGTGGTCGCCATCCAGCAGCAGTAACAACGGATATTGGCGGGAAGATTGCTCATAGTTTTCAGGTAACGATACGCGATAAGCGCGCTGTTCCTTAAGGATCTGTGATTTTATGTGTTGCTGGGGCAGCCAGTCTACACCGGCTGTGGCCACCGGTGACAATAAAAAACACAGGTAAAGCAGTAACATTAACCCCTTATGCATACCAACTCCGTTTGGATTGTAGTCAGAAAGATATTGGGGTCTGAACAGATTTAACAAGTACCAGGGGCTGTTGACCTTTGTATCCGCCCAGAGTTCACTGCCCCGATAAAGTAGCACTTCAGGCACTGCTCCGCTATACTGCCAACTGGTTAGACCAGAATCGTATTACTGCATCTCTTATGACAATCCCTAAACCGATCACGATTACCTGTACAGATGGCGTAAAGTTAGCTGCGACACTATACCCAGCGAAGAAGCTCGCCACCGGGGCAATTATGCTTGCGCCTGCAACGGGTATTGGTCAGCGTTTTTACCAACATTTCGCCAAGTTTTTGAGTGAGCAGGGCTTCGCTGTACTGACCTACGATAACCGGGGCATCGGCGAATCTGACAAACATAAACACATCATGCGCAATGCATCACTGCAGTGTTGGGGCGAGCTGGATATGCCAGCGGTTTTGGATACGTTAAAATCCTTGTATCCTGATATACCGCTACATTTAATTGGCCACAGTGCTGGCGGGCAGTTAGTTGGCCTCATGCCTAACAGCCACCAGCTTCATAGCTTTGTTACGTTTGGGAGCTCTTCAGGTAGCTTGCGTAACTTCGACTGGCCCTACAAATTCAAAGCCCATTTCTACATGAACTGTTTTATACCGCTTACTAACCTGTTGTTTGGGCAAACTCAATCTCAATGGGTGGGAATGGGAGAACCATTACCAAAACGCGTGGCTGCTCAATGGCAGAAGTGGTGTAACGGTCAGGGTTATGTGAAAACCGAATTTGGCAAAGGTGTAACCCGGCATTATTACGATGACCTGACTCAGCCTTCGTTGTGGCTGACGGCCACCGACGATGAAATTGCACGTCCGCAGAACGTCGATGAAATGCTGGCTGTTTACAGCCGCATCAAAGCAGAGAAGAAGTCACTCAACCCCACTACGTACGGCCTGAATCATATTGGACATATGCGCTTTTTCTCGCGCCAGTGTTTGCCGTTGTGGTCTATCGCCAGTCAATGGCTACAAAAGCAAACTGCATAAAAAAGTGGGCAGTCCCTTGCCCACTAAGGGTTAAAGTGCCAATACGGTCTCGTTACCTGCAGTAATACTGGTTTCAGTTACCGCCTGGAAGGTAAATCCATCTTCCGCGTTTTCATCTGATTCTGGTTCGTCAACGTCAGCCAAACAACTAAATGCAACCGTGTAGTCACCAGCAGGTAAGTAGCCCGCTACATAGCTGTATGAGTCAGAAGCTTCATCGTAATTCACCGTGGCAATAGCGTAGGGCGACACCTCTTGCGTATCGCTTGGGTTGTCCGCATCATCGCCCAGAACGCCCGCGTCCAGGTTTACATCGCCGTAAATATACACGGCGTTTCCTACATCGCTGTCGGCTTTAACGCTGCAATCCGGATGCGTAATTAAGTCAGAGGAGACCGTACCGCTCAGCGTACCTACATCGCTGTTTGCAACCAGACGTACACCGCGAGGCTTCAGGAAGTAAGTCGTAGTTTGTCCTACCGGGTCGACGACACTTTTACGCAGGTCAAACTCGACGGTGTAAGCCGCCTCAACATTAGGCAACGCAACAAAGCCATCCAGCTTTAGTTCGCCACTTGGGACAGACAGATCAAATATGCCTATGTCAGTAGAAATGTAAGAGTCGTCTGTTACAACCAATCGAAGCTGTGAGTATGTGCCTAGCGGGATGTCTGTAGCAGAAACAATTTCAACAAAGGCATCGCCCTGGTATTGCAGCAAGTCGATGGCCATCGGATCGCCATTGCCATCGCGTACATCAAAGGTTTGATTGCCTTCTTCGCCAATCAACTCCACCGTATCGAAATACACCACCACTTCATTGGCCTGATCAACAGGGGCGTCAGAAACGGCTAATGAAAACGACGTACTATCAGGCTCGTTACCGGCGTTATTTGAGTTGCTGTCGGAACCCGAGCCCCCGCACGCAGCTAATGTACAGACCACGGCACTAATCAGGACCGCCTGGGTAATGGGTTTTAAATTGAATTGACGTAGAGACATCATAACTACTCCGGAATGCTTCTATTTATCATTACAGAGAAGTGAGTATCAAAGCGTATGCCAACTATAACAAAAGTCTAATTTTCAGAACGTTAGGGTGTATTTTAACTGTTACAAGATAAAGGACAGTGTGAAAGTGTTGCAAGATGGCAACAGAAACTACACGGTAGCGGGAAACGAAAAGGGCAACCAGATGTTGCCCTTGAAATCACCTTCGCGGTTAAATGCTGACGCGCTTGTACGGCCGGTATTCGGCCCGCCAGAAATTACGTTCAATGCTGGCTAGCAGGTGCTCGTCGGTTTGCTCTAACGCCAGACCTTGCTGCATGGCAACTTTGGCAACAGCAAAAGCAATATCCCGACTTAGCTGGGATATTTTACGTAGCGGTGGCAACAACTCACCTTCACCCGTATTGGCTAATGGCGATGCGTCTGCCAGCGCATTACTGGCCGCCATCAGCATTTCATCACTGATCAAGCGGGCTTTAGCGGCAATCACACCAAGGCCAATACCAGGGAAGATATAGCTGTTGTTGCACTGCGCAATCGGATAGGTTTTACCATTGTACTCAACGGGTTTGAACGGGCTGCCTGTGGCGATAATCACTTCACCTTCGGTCCACTCGATGACCTGCTCAGGACGCGCTTCGACCTGACGCGAGGGGTTACTCAACGGGAAGATAATCGGCATATCACTGTTGCGCTTCATGGCGTGAATTACTTGCTCTGTGAACAAGCCTGGCTGACCAGATACGCCAATTAACACGTCGGGCTGGGCGCAATTCACCACGTCCAGTAACGACGGGTATTCGCCGCTAAATGACCAGTCTTTCACTTCATCAGCACTGTGCTGTAAGCGTTGCTGGAAATCGCGTAACCCTTCCTGCCCTTCCATAACCAGACCGTAACGGTCGATCATAAAGATTTTCTTACGCGCTTCCGCGTCAGACAACCCTTCCTGCACCATTTGCTGGATCAGCATCTCTGCAATACCGCAACCAGCAGAGCCCGCCCCGACAAACACAATATTCATCGCAGACAGTTTGGCTTTGCGCATTCTGCATGCGGCCAGAATGGTTCCCAACGTCACTGCCGCAGTACCCTGAATATCGTCGTTAAAACAACATACGCGGTCGCGATAACGCTTCAGAAGCGGCATGGCATTAGGCTGTGCGAAGTCTTCGAACTGGATCATGGCTTCCGGCCAGCGCTTACTCACCGCGCGCATGAACATATCCAGGAATTCGTCGTACTCTTCCTGACTGATACGCGGATGACGCGCGCCCATGTACATAGGGTCGTTCAGCAGCTTTTCGTTGTTGGTACCCACGTCCAGCATTACCGGCAGCGTGTAAGCAGGCGAAATCCCGCCACACGCGGTGTATAGCGAAAGCTTACCGATAGGAATACCCATACCGCCAATTCCCTGGTCGCCAAGACCAAGAATACGTTCACCGTCGGTTACCACAATAACTTTTACTTTGCGCTTAGTCGCGTTGCGGACGATATCATCGATTTGATGGCGTTCTTCCCAACTGATGAACAAGCCGCGGGAGCTGCGATAAATATCAGAAAACTGCTCACAGGCATCTCCCACCGTTGGGGTATAGATGATAGGCATCATCTCTTCAATGTGACGCTGGATAAGACGGTAGAACAGGGTTTCGTTGGTATCCTGAATAGCACGCAAATAAATGTGTTTATTCAGCGGCTCGTCAAACGAGCTGTATTGCATGTAAGCTCGTTCGACTTGTTCTTCGATGGTTTCGTAACGGGGCGGTAATAAACCGGTAAGGTTAAAGGCGGTTCGTTCGCGCGCAGTGAACGCACTGCCTTTGTTCAGCAGCGGGGTCTCCAGTAGCGAGGGCCCCGCATGAGGGATATACAGATAGCGCTTATCGTCATCAGACATTGTAGTTAACCATTTATTTTTTTAGCATTGTCGTTTGGCGCAAACGTTAGAAAATTTCCTCTACGTCTACACTTTCTTCATCCTGCTGAGCCGGATCGTCGATGTCATCTTCAAGCACATAAACGGTTGGCTCAGTGCCCCGCAGGAAATATTCGAATAGTGTGGTATGGTCAGTGCGCCGGGTCAACTTTCCACTGGTACGATCAATGCGTACGCGCACAATGTCATCAGGTACTGGCATGGGCGCTTCGGGCTCTCCATCCAGGGCAACCTGCATAAATCGTATCCAGGCAGGTTGTGCTGCATTGGCACCACTTTCTGCCCCAACCAGCGCATTACCTATCCAGCCGAAGCGGTCAGGATTGCGGGCGGCAAGGGGGCGGTTATACGCTGCACGCCCCAACTGGCGGCTCATATCATCAAAACCAACCCAGGCAGTTGCCACCAGATTACGGTTGAAACCACTGAACCATGCATCTCGTGAATCATTGGTTGTACCGGTTTTACCGGCTAAGTCTTCGCGCCCAAGGATATTGCTGGCTCGCCAACCGGTGCCTTGCCAACCGGTTTTTTTACTGTAGCTACCATTGTAGCGCACAGCGGTTCGCATCATTTCGGCAACCAGGAAGGCATTTTGCGAAGAGATCACCTGAGGAGCAGGAATCACCTCCTCCTCTTCGCCCTGCGGTGCCATTTGCTGATTTAACTCAGCAGCCAGCAAGGCTTCAATATCAATATCCTCTTGGTTGACCGGGGTGGTTGTCTCAGTGTCTTTGTTGCACTCACCGCAGGCAACAACCGGATTGTGCTTCCACAATACTTCGCCAAATTCGTTCGACACACGGTCAATAAAATAGGGTTCAATTAAATAACCGCCGTTAGCTATCACGGCCATGCCACGCACTATCTCAAGCGGAGTATGTGAGCTTGAACCTAATGACACGGTTTCGTCACGGTGAATATCAGCGCGGTCGAGACCAAATCGGGTCAGGTGCTCTATGGTGTTGTCGAGCCCGACACCTCGCAACAACCTTACTGACACAACGTTTTTCGATTTACCCAGTGCAACGCGCATACGAATTGGGCCATCGTATTCCGCTGGCGAGTTTTGTGGTCGCCATGCGACGCCTGTGGCTTCATCCCATTCGTTGATCGGCGCATCATTAATAACGCTGGCTACGGTATAACCGTGTTCCAATGCACCGGAATAGACAAAGGGTTTAATGTTTGAACCCACCTGACGTTTAGCCTGGGTGGCGCGGTTGAACTGACTCTGATAGAAACTGTATCCGCCCACAATGGCTTGCACGGCGCCATTTTTAGGATCCAGTGCTACAAAGGCTCCTGCCACATCCGGCAATTGCGCGAGTCGCCATTGTCCGTCCATTTCACGGATATACACAACGTCGCCCGGTGACACTATGTCACTGGCGGTTTTAGGTGGCTCGCCCTGACGACTGTCACTGATGTAAGGTCTGGCCCAATCCATCCCTTCCCACTCAATGGCCCGTTCAATGCCAGTCACATCACGTGTAACAAAACGCTGCTCTTCGACTGCAGTAACCGCTACCGGGAACACAAACCCATACGCTCCCGCGTTGTCCAGTGCCATCATTACCTGTTCCTCAGTGATATCACAGGGCCAGTCAGCATACATAGCCGGTGTATCGCAGAGTGTTACTGATGAATCGGTTAGTTCGGAAGTAGCATTGCCTGATGTAGATTTACCGTCTTCCTCAGGCCATAACCTGGCTACCGGCCCGCGATAACCGTGACGCTCATCATAGTCGTGCAGGTTTTGCTTCACCGCTCGCTGAGCCGCTTGCTGCATGTGTGAATCTGCCGTCGCATACACCTGGTAGCCACCAGTTTCGGCCTCTTCTTTGCCGTAAAGTTCAACCATTTCGTTGTATATCAGGTCAGCTAAATACGGGGCATCCAGTTCAATTTCGGCGCCGTGCTTTTTAGCGGTTACCGGCGAATTTAATGCTTCGTCGAATTGCTGGCGGGTGATGTACCCCTCATCCAGCATACGCAGTAATACAATTCTGCGACGTTCCAGGGAACGGTCCGGGCGACTGATTGGATTTAACACAGACGGCGCTTGCGGTAACCCGGCCAGCGTTGCAATTTGGGCCAGAGTGAGTTCGTTCAGCTTTTTGCCGTAATACACTTGTGCTGCCGCCCCAAAACCAAAAGAACGGTGACCCAGCTCAATTTTATTCAGATAGAGTTCAAAAATTTCATCTTTGGAGAGCTCTGCTTCCATGTGCAAAGCAATGAACACTTCTTTGATTTTACGGATGTAGGTTTTTTCGCGGGTCAGGAAGAATCCACGCGCTAACTGCTGCGTAAGCGTACTGGCCCCCTGACTTTTCTCACCGGTGATCACCAGGTTAATGAAAGCCCGGGTGATGCCGATAGGATCAATACCAAAGTGGTCATAAAAACGGTTGTCTTCGGTGGCCAGTATGGCTTTTTTCAGTAAATCTGGCGTTTCGTCCAGTGTTACCGGAATCCGTCTTTTGACACCGTATTGGGATATCAGTTTACCATCGTGGGTATAGATACGCATAGGCGTCTGCAACCGCACGTCCTTCAGGATAGCGACGCTGGGTAGATCAGGTTTGATATAGAAATAGATACCCGTTAGTACAATGCTTCCGAGCAATCCGGCAATAATGCCAAGTTTTAATAAGGTTTTAATGTACTTCACGATACGATATTTCAGGGCTTTTTTGCCAAAATGACTTATATTTTATACCTAAGTGTATTTATTAGAACCATTTAATAGAAAAAAATTAAGTAACATCATATGGTAGAAATTTACGCGGGCACGCAAAGGCACGGTTTATATGTTGAAATCGCTGTTTAAAAAGAAGCAACCACCCATTGTCGGTCTCGACATCGGGACGCGTTGTATAAAGGCAGTGGTGCTGGAAGGCAGTGAGGGTGATTACACCTTAACGGCTTTTGCTTGCGAACCCATTATTAAAGACGCGTTTAAAGAACGTGAAATCACAGACATGGAAGCGGTCAGTCTGGCATTGCGCAAAGTGCGTAAAGCGATGAAAAGCAAACTTAAACCCGCGGCCATTGCTGTTGCTGGTGCGTCAGTGATCAGTAAAGTAGTCCATATGGAGCCAGACCAAACTGACTTCGAGCTGGAAGGCCAAATTGAAGTAGAGGCCGACAGCCTTATTCCCTACCCCCTTGAAGAAGTCTATCTGGATTTTGAAGAACTTGGCATGAGCGAAACCCATGCTGGCAAAGTAAATGTGCTGCTAACCGCTGCCCATAAGGACGTAGTCATGCTGCGCTCTACCTTGGTCCGCGAGCAGGGGTTTGAACCGCTCGTGGTCGATGTAGAAGGGTATGCACTGGGCAACGCCATTGACCACTTCTACCCGAACAAAGGGGAAGATGAGCGCGTTTGCTGTATCAATATCGGCGCCTCATTGTTGCAAATGTGTGTGTGGCAATATAGTGAAGTGGTGTACAGCAAAGAGCATAACTTTGGGGTCGACATGCTGATTCAGGACCTGGCACTGATCCACATGCAGGACCGCAAAGACACCGAAGAACAATTGATTACCCAACAACTCCCGGCAAATTGGGAAACAGATACGCTGCCGGTGTTCGCCGCTAACTTACAGCAACAAATTAACCGCGCGTTACAGATGTACATGAGTACCGTGCACGCCGACCGCCCGGATCGTATTTTAATATGTGGTGCGGGTGCTGTTATGCCAGCGCTGGTTGACACACTGCAACAAGACCTGGGTATTGATGTCGACATTTTTAACCCGTTTACACAAATCAAACTGGGTGACAAAGTGAACGAAGAGCAGGTTAATCAACTGGCGCCTATGATGGTCATTGCAGCCGGGCTTGCTAGCAGAGGGTTTTCGTCGTGGCACATGTAAACCTCTTGCCCTGGCGTGAACAGCGCCGTCAGAAACAGAAGCAACAGTTTTTAGTGACACTGGCGCTAGTCGCCGTGTTCTGCGGCCTGATTTTTTGGTTAATTGGCCAGTTCATTGAAACGCAAATCAGTAACCAGAATACCCGCAATCAGTATCTGCAAACCGAAATTACAGCACTGGAAAGCCAAATTGCAGAAATTAAGCGCATCAAAGACAGTAAAGCTGCTATCGAACAGCGTATGGCCCTGATTGAACAACTGCAAAGCAGCAGAAACATCACGCCCAACATTCTGGATGAACTTGCCCGATTAGTCCCACCTGGTGTGAGCTTTAAATCGATGATCCGCAAAGGCGCGCAAATTGAAGTTCGCGGCACCAGCGAGTCGAACAACCGTCTGGCTGAGTTTATGCGGCAGCTGGAAAAGTCCAAAGTATTCACTGCCGGTGATTTGTCTTCCATTGTAGCCGACACCAGCGCCAGTGACGCAGTCAGTGAATTCACTCTAACCTTTTCAATTAGCCAGGTACTTGCCAACGCCCAGCGCGAGGCAGAGCAGAAAGCGAAGGGAGGCAAAAAATGAAGTTTGACGTGTCTCGCCTGAAAGAAATGAACGATCTGGATTTTGAACAGGTTGCGGTATGGCCGTTTGAAATCAAAGTGGTAGTGTCGCTGTTTGTTGCCGTTGTAATTTGTGGCATCAGTTACTTTGCCATTGTCAGCCCTAAATTACCTTTGCTTGACGCCGCAGAAAAAAAGGAAGCCGAACTAAAACTGCAATTTGAGGCCAAGTATCGACTGGCAGTTAACTTAACCGCGTACAAACAACAATTGGCTAAAATCGAGGAAGACTTTTCCTCCATGCTCAAGTCGTTGCCAACACGGAACGAAACACCCGGCTTACTGGATGATATTACATACGTAGGTACCAGCGCAGGACTCACTTTCCGGTTAATTAACTGGGAAAATGAAATTCCTAAAGAGTTTTATACTGAGCTGCCGATAAAAATCGAAGTCAGCGGTGGTTACCACAATATTGGGGAGTTTGTCTCAAAGGTAGCCGGCCTGCCGCGCATTGTTACGATGCACGATTTTGAGTTAAAGGCTGAACAGGAAGGCCTGAAGCTAAGTCTATTGGCGAAAACCTATCGGGCAGCGAATACCAAGAACGAAGGGGACAAGAAATGACACCCTTACGCGTATTGGTAACACTGGCTTTGTTAGGCTTAACAGCGGGTTGCGCTCCGCAAATGGATGATTTAGTTGCTTACACCAATCAGGTAAAGCAAACTACACAGTCTCGCATTGAGCCCTACCCGGAATTTACGCAGCAACCGGCATTTGTGTACAGCGCTTCTGAATTCAGAAGTCCGTTCATGCGACCCCAGCGCGATCAGGCGCCTGTTGTAACCCAGGTCAAAGCGAACTGCACGCAACCCGATTTGACCCGGGCAAAAGAGCCTTTGGAGTCTTATGGCATTGATGCGCTGCAATTGACCGGTAGTTTCCGCTCTAATGGCGCTGACTGGGTATTGTTTAAGACCAATGACGGTAATTTGTACCAGGCTAAAGTCGGGAATCGAATTGGATTGTTTTTTGGCAAGATTATTAACGTAAAAAACAACAGCGTGATCATTGAAGAGTTAGTGCCTGATGGCACCGGATGCTGGCAGCGCAAAGAAACAACGCTCGCGATGGGTTCGTGAGCAGGAGAAGAACAAGATGTCTAAGCGATATATCTTTAACGAAAGACTCAACAAGCGTAGCAGACGCCGCTCCTGGTTTGTAGGATTGGCGGTAACGCTGTTGCTGGCAAATGTCGTTGCCTCTGAGTTAAATGCGCAGGAATCTCCGCAATTACTGAACCCAAACGCCGCTGAACAAACCGTATTTCAGTCTACCCTGAAAGATATTGCTTTCACTCGCAGTGCCAATCAAAGCGCTGTGACCACCTTCACCTTTTCAAACAGCAAAGGCCAGCCACAGCTCATTGAAGCAAAAGGTAAGTTAGTACTTACCCTTCCTAAAACTGAACTGGGTAAAGACCAGCTGGTAGAGTTAGATGTCACCGAATTTGGCACACCTGTTACCACCATTGAAACGTTTCAGGAAAAAGAGTCCTCCCGCGTGGTGTTTAACTACGAAGGAAAAGTGGTAGCCAACACAGAGCAGGACGGTAAAACACTGCGCGTCTCTATTTCGCCAATGAGCGAAGAGCAGGTAGCAAATCTTGAACGCAGTCAGTACGAGGGTGAGCCGATTTCACTGGATTTTCAGGATGTCCCGGTCCGTCAGGTATTGCAAATTATCGCCAAGGTAAACGGTTTTAACCTGGTCACCACCGATACGGTAAGTGGCAATGTGACCATTAGCTTAACGGGCGTGCCGTGGGATCAGGCGCTGGATATGATTCTGAAGATCAAAGGCCTCGATAAGCGCCGCGAAGGCAACATATTGCTGATTGCGCCTAGCGAAGAACTTTCGCAACGGGAAACTCAAAAGCTGCAAAGCGACCAGCAGGTAGCGCAACTGGCGCCTTTATCCTCTGCCAGCATTACCGTTAATTACGCTAAGGCCGCCGAACTGGCAAATATCCTTAAAGCCAACGAAGGCAGTGGTGGCATTCTTACCGAGCGTGGCACGGTAACGGTTGATGAGCGCACCAATACCCTGCTCGTGCGCGATACCATTGAGTCAATTGATGAAGCACGCAAAGTGATTGCATCACTGGATATTCCGGTTAAACAGGTGTTGATTGAGTCTCGCATGGTGACAGTACGCGACAATGTAGGCGAAGACTTCGGTGTACGTTGGGGCTTCTCCGATCGCCAGGACGACAACGGCGTGTCGGGCTCACTTGAGGGTGCTGAAACGATTTCCGGCGGTGTGGTGCCGGATTTGGGTGACCGCCTGAACGTAAATCTTCCGGTCACCAGTGCAGCCGGTGCGATTGGCTTTCAAATAGCCAGCCTGGCAGACGGCACAATTCTGGACTTGGAATTATCAGCGCTGGAAACCGAAAACAAAGGTGAGATCATCGCCAGTCCGCGCATCACCGTTGCAAACCAACAGGAAGCTTACATTGAACAGGGTACTGAAATCCCTTATTCACAAGCGACTTCAAGCGGTGCGACGTCGGTAGAATTCAAAAAAGCGGTATTAAGCCTGAAAGTAACCCCGCACATTACCCCCGACAATCGTATTATTCTGGATTTGGTAGTCACTCAGGATACGCGTGGCGAAACCGTTGCGACTGCAACCGGTGATGCCGTAGCGATTGATACGCAGGAAATCAAAACCCAGGTGCTGGTCGAAAATGGCGAAACCATTGTATTGGGTGGTATTTTCCAGCAAGTGAACAGCAACGATGTCAGCAAGGTGCCCTTGTTTGGTGATTTACCTGTCGTTGGCGCGCTATTCAGAAACAGTTCAACGGTGTATCAGAAACGCGAACTGCTCATTTTCGTTACGCCCAAAATTGTAACGGAAGACTTTTGATCGCGAACAGGCCGGGCAAAACGCCTGTTCAAACAACCTGACAAGCCGTACATACCTGCCATTTCAGGTCGCTACGGCTTTGATTTCCCCGATATATTCAAAACATCTGCCCCAATGTTGCAACAAAACTTGCATAGAGGTCTGAGAAACTGAGATAATCCCGCCCTCGAAATTTTTACGAGGTTTTATGTATGTGCTTATTAGCGACAAAA
>CETO01027587.1_pt1 | contig 32016 bp, 22 predicted proteins | sample 531351 | NCBI WGS metagenome assembly CETO01 (sample SAMEA2622678, study PRJEB7988) | marine metagenome | isolation source: saline water (ENVO:00002010), including | reverse complement strand
TTCATATAGACCAAAAATCGTACAGCAAAGATCAACAGCCCCTAATTATAGCTATCGACTTACCTTAATACCGACAGTTCCTCGCGGGTAATCTTCACTATCGAACCATGACGACTCCCCTGGGGCATATTTAATTGCCTGGTCAGGTTTTCCCATTCCTTAAAGTCGCGGGTGCGCATTACCCCAAAACTATGCTCTGTATACTGATCAAAATACACGTAATACCAACCATCCAGTTCAATAATGGCGGGGCCTTCAACCCATACATCGGTTGGCGAAAAAGGCGCTTGCTGTAACTGCCAGGGGCCGTAAATAGTGTTGGCGGTTGCGACCAGCAAGTGTTTGGCCGGCGGGTAGCGGGTTTCATCTTTCACCAACATGGTGTAGTTCTTCCCGGTATTCACAATCGCCGCATCAATGACATTAAAACCGGGCTGGTAGAATAATTCAGTAAGTGTGAAAGTAGTGAAATCTTTGGTAGTGGTGGCAAAGATACGGTGATCCCAGCCTTTGTCGGCTTGCTTTTCGGTGTCCGGGTAGGTGCCCGGGATCGTCGATGCCCAATAGATCCAGTATTGCTGTGTAGCATCATCCCAGTAAATTTCTGGAGCCCAGGCATTCTTTGCAGCCGGGAAGCCTTTCATAACCGGTACTAATACCTGTTCGCTCCAGTCACGCAGATTATCAGAGTGGGCAAGGCCAATTGCGGCGTCTTCCCAGCCAGAAGTCCATACCATGTGAAAACGATTATCCGGCCCGCGGATAATCACCGGGTCGCGCATTAACTTTGTGCCAACCTGTGGGGCCAAAACGCTTTCGTCATTATTCAGGGCTGTCCAGTTAAGGCCATCTTCGCTATATGATAAGTGCAGTCCGTCTTCACCATTACCCCGAAACGAAGCAAACAGCAGGATCTCTGTTCTTTCACTATTAGTATGTTGCAGCGCAGTGGTGGCCTGATCAGTACTATCTTGAAACTGACAGCCGGTTAACAACATGAAAAGCACGAGGCTCACAATCCGTATTCTGGCCATAATGAAGACATCCTTGGTGCGAGTAGGTTAGCGAATTCTTACTGAATTCGCCGGATTGTCAAAACCTAACCCCGGATTGTTTCACATAAGAACATTCCTATCAGCTTTTCAACGGCTTAATTCGGGATTGTTGTAAAGCCGACTGCAACCAGCGACCAATCAAACATTGACAATGTCGACATGAGAACGCCGTAACGTTTAACCAGTCGGCAAGCTACCGGCGACTTCGTTGTTATGCTGTGTTATCGGTGGGCTTGTGTTGAAGCTTGTTATGTTAAGCGGTTTGTTTCGCCAGTTGCTGTTTATAGTCTTTGCGATACTGACTGGGTGTCTTATTAAAACGCTTTTTAAACAAAGTGTTGTACACCGATTTACTATTAAAGCCGGCATCATAAAACACGTCAGTAATACTTTTATCAAACTGCTCCGGATCCTCCAGCAGGCGCTTTGCCTCGAGGATCCGGTAGTTATTAATAAACTCGTAGAAATTGACTTCGTAATAACGGTTGATGGTGTTGGAAAGCTCTTTGACCGGAATATCCAGCTTTTCGGCCAGCCGTTCAAAGGATAAATTTTGATTGAGATAGGGCTGTTCCGCTTTCATGGTTGCCTCCAGCTTTTCCACAATCGCCATGTTTACCGGTTCCTTTTCTGCCGGTTTAGGCTTGATGGTCCCGGCACTTAAAAAGTGCGAAGCCGCCATAAACAATACCGCATTGATCAGGGCAAACTGCATGTAGTAGGAAGCAAGGCCTACATACTCAACAATGTCGTAATTAGGTAAAACGTAGAGCGAGTGATACACCTTCAGCATACTTAACAGCATTTCCCAAATCAGAATACCGGTAAAGGCCATCAATACTTTGGGCAGCCATTGGGGCACGTTAAATTTCTGGGTTACCTGCGGATCGGCCTTGTGTAGATAGTAAATTGACAGACCAGCAAAAGCGACCCGGGTCATTTTGGCGATAAAGTCGACCAGCACATAATTGAAATCAGCGAAGGTGTAGTCTTTTATCAGGGCGTATTTTTGCTCAAAAGACAACGCGTAGAAATGAAAATAAATAAACACGGAAAACATAAGCACCGGCGCGGCCAGGGCCGCATGCCAGCGCCGCCACCGGAAATGATTGCGGGAAATCGCGCCAATAAACAAGAACAACAGCGGGCCGTCCAGCCAGTAAGTAAAATCGAGTATGAAGAAAAAATTAGGGGATGCTTCCAGCACCCAGTAACGGAACGTACTGCCCCATAACACCAGCTCATTCAGTGCGATCCCGGCATGCAAAGCAAAAAACGCAATCAACAGGGTAGTGGGTATACTTTGTTTAGGACGATTAAAACCAATATAAACAGACACAGCCAGGCATTCAAAAGCGATTAGCAGCAACACTAAGTCATGTAGATTGAACAGGGTTTTATCCATTCTGTGCAGCGCCCGAAGCTTGTTATTATTGTGTTAAGAGATCGGAATATTATCGACTCTCCCTGCTGAAATCAAACACATAAAACAGCCGGAATCGCCGAGACGAACGTTCGCCTAAGCGCTAGCTGCGCTATTGTGGCATAACCGGCTCTAACCAAAGGCACTTTCATCGCCCGCACCCAACACTAAAAAACTTATAATATTCATAGTGTTACCAGTTCTTCCCAAAAAAGAACGTTCGAGTTACGCCAACCACTCCCCTGTAAACGACTTCCCGTGCGCGCCCCCCTACACTGCTTAGCCTCTTTTAACGCTGTGAGCGCAGCATTCACATTTCAATGATAAAATTTAAGGAGCATATTTTGGCAACAGCATCGCTTACACAAGGTGTTATCGCCGCGAGCCTGTTACTGGCAATATCGGCTTGTTCGCCGTCTTCCTCACCTCCGGAGAATCCCTCTGCAGGGCAGCTTCATCCGCACAAGTGGCCAAAAGTTACCAGCCCGGTTAGCCAGGATCCGCACACCGAAGCGCAAATCAATACCTTGCTCACTACCATGACCATTGAGCAAAAAGTGGCGCAGATGATACAACCAGAGATCCGCGACTTTACCGTAGCTGAGATGCGCGAGTATGGGTTTGGCTCCTACCTGAATGGCGGCGGCGCATTTCCTAATAATGACAAGTACGCCAGCATGGAAGACTGGGTGACATTAGCCGATAAGATGTATGCGGCTTCGGTAGACGACACGCTCGATGGCAGTACCATTCCCACCATGTGGGGAACAGACGCGGTTCACGGCCACAATAACGTAATTGGCGCGACCATTTTTCCGCACAATATTGGCCTTGGCGCCATGCATGATGCTGAACTGATGGAACAAATCGGTGCTGCTACCGCAACCGCAGTGCGCGTAACCGGTATTGACTGGCTGTTTGCGCCTACCGTGGCGGTTGTTCGCGATGACCGCTGGGGGCGTACCTATGAGGGCTATTCAGAGGATCCTGCCTTAGTACGTGACTATGCCTCTGCCATGGTCCGAGGTATTCAGGGCGTGCCCGGCGAGAGCTTTTTGAATGATCACAAGGCAATTGCTACCGCAAAGCATTTTCTGGGTGACGGTGGCACTCAGCACGGCATTGATCAGGGCAACAACCTTGCGTCGGAGCAGGCACTCATCAACATCCACGCTCAGGGTTATATAGCCGCCATCGAAGCGGGCGTACAAACCATTATGGCGTCGTTCAACAGTTGGCACGGCACTAAGATGCATGGCAACCAGACCATGCTCACTGATATATTGAAAAACCAGATGGGATTCGATGGCTTAGTGGTTGGCGACTGGGATGGTCACGGCCAGGTTCCCGGTTGCAGTAACAGTAGTTGTGCACAGGCAATTAACGCCGGAGTAGACATCATCATGGTTCCCACCAACTGGCAAGCCATGTTTCACAATACCGTGGCCCAGGTGAACAGCGGTGAAATTAGCATGAGCCGTCTCGACGATGCGGTTCGACGCATATTACGGGTGAAGTTTCGCGCGGGTTTATTTGATGGTGTCGCACCGAAAGCCCGCGGTCTGGCCGGTAAACAAGCACTGATCGGCAGTGATACACATCGTAAGATTGCCCGTGAGGCAGTGCGCAAATCACTGGTATTACTCAAAAACCATAAACAATTACTGCCTCTGGCTCCGACTCAGAACGTGCTGGTTGCCGGGTCAGGCGCCGACAACATTGGTAAACAGTCCGGTGGCTGGACGATTTCATGGCAAGGCACCGGCAATGAAAACGCTGATTTTCCGGGTGGCAGTTCAATATTCGACGGTATTCAGGCTCAGGTTGAGAAGGCCGGCGGCCGCGCCGAGTTGGCACCTGACGGTACCTTTCAGCAAGCACCCGATGTGGCTATTGTAGTCTTTGGCGAAAACCCTTATGCGGAAGGTGCCGGCGACATTGAAAGTATTGAATACCAACGCGGTAATAAGCGCGACCTGGCATTACTCAAACGCCTTAAAGCGCAGGGGATCCCGGTAGTTTCAGTATTTTTAACCGGCCGCCCGTTATGGGTTAATGCCGAATTAAATGCTTCTGATGCCTTTGTAGTGGCCTGGCTACCCGGCTCAGAAGGCAGTGGAGTTGCCGATGTGTTATTTACAGATAACAAAGGCAATATGCAGCATGACTTTACCGGCAGACTTTCCTACTCGTGGCCAGCGCTGGACGATCAGGTGGTGTTAAATAAAGGCGATAAGCACTACGCTCCCTTATTTGAATACGGTTTTGGCCTGTCTTACGGTGATAAAAGTACGCTCAGTCTGGCTCTTAACGAAGTGGCCGCCAACCCTCTGGTGAAAGACTACAGCCAACCAATGGCACTCTTTCGCACCGTTGCACAAGCTGATCTGGCATTCTTTTTAGGCGATAAGGCGAGCTGGGCTGTACCGGTTGCCACCAGCGTGGTTACCACTCAGGGTTCTGATAATCTGACGCTCAGAACCGAAAATATGGCGGTTCAGGAAGATGCCCGCGAACTGACCTGGCAGGGGAATAGTCTTGCCCGGGCTTATCTGGGATGGAGTGAACCAAAAACCCTTGCCGAGTACCTTGCAAGCCACAGCGCGCTGACGCTTGATATTAAGGTATCACAGGCTCCCGATAGTTCTGTGGCCCTTGGCATGCTTTGTGGTGATAACTGTCGCGGCAGTGTGGATATTCAATCGACGCTGACAGGCCTTACTCGCAATGAATGGCATGAGCTATCGGTTGATTTACAGTGCCTGGTGAATGCTGGCGCCGAGTTAACCAATATCACCGCACCGTTTATGCTGGAGTCTGCAGGTGCAGTTAAGCTGTCGGTAGCCAATGTCAGGCTACAGCCCGAAGCGGCAACGTCTGCCACGATTCACTGTCAGTAAGCCTCTTTTCACAGGTTGCCGGATTACCGGTAACCTGGCATGCAAACTGCCCGCGAATATCCCCCTTTCTTTAACATTGTTATCGCAACCGCGCCCACTCGCTGTCAATATCCCACTGATTCAAGCCTCTGCTTGCCCAGGCAATCCACTTTCAGGCCACTTTACCCTGCCACCTTCAAATAAGTATAACTCTTTTAATATCAACAGATTGAAAAGTTCAGAACGTTCGCATCGAGAATCAGAACGTTCGTATTTACGGATCCAGAGTGATTAAAACGACATCCGCTCAGCCCGGCGTTAGGCTTCGCCATACTTTTCAAAGATGTTAATGAAAAGTTGAGCAGTTGCATACAACACGAGCACAACAACCAAGCTAGCGCAAGGGAGAAAATAATGAAAACTCGCCCCTTTACCAAAAGCCAGGTCGCCCTATCGGTGTCGCTGGTATTAAGTTCGGCGATGATCTCTACCACTCAGGCACAACAACAAACCACTGACGATACCGTTGAAATAATCGAGGTCAGTGGTATCCGCGGCAGTATGATCCGCGCTATGGATATTAAACGGTCTGGTGATGGGGTTATCGAAGCTATTTCGGCTGAAGATATTGGTAAGTTTCCGGATACTAACTTAGCAGAATCCTTACAACGGATCACCGGTGTATCCATCGACCGTTCAGACGGCGAGGGTAGTCGCGTGACCATCCGCGGCTTTGGCGCCGACAGAAACCTGGTACTGCTAAATGGCCGCCAGATGCCAACACCTACCCGCTCCTTTGACTTTGCCGACCTCGCCTCGGAAGGCGTCAGTGCGGTAGAAGTCTATAAAACCGGGCGTGCCTCCATCGCTACCGGCGGCCTGGGCGGCACCATCAATATTATTACTCCGCGACCGTTGGCTACCCCTGGTCGCCAGGCCAGTATTGGCTTTAAGGCCGTCAACGATGACTCAACCCAACGCGGCGACACCTGGACGCCAGAACTTTCGGGCCTTTATTCAGAGACTTTCCTGGATGATAAGTTTGGCGTGTCGTTAACCGGCAGTTACCAAAAACGCGATAGCGGTAACAGCAATGCTTCGGTAGGGGCTGGCTGGCGTTCGTTTATTGCCGGTCAGGATGAAGGCGGCTGGGGAAATCTGCCCGCCGAAGATCCGGATAATTCCTATTTAAACAAGCCCGCCGACGGGGTGACGTATGCGGTCCCACAAAACCTGGTTTATCAGTTTAACGAAGCTTACCGAACCCGTATCAATGGCCAGCTAACCCTGGAATATCAGGCCACCGACAAACTCAAAACCCGGCTGGACTATACCTACTCAGAGCGCAGTATCGACCGTGAACTAACCGACATGTCGACCTGGTTCTCGTTCAATTATAACAACGCCACCATGGTGTGGTCGGAACCCAATAGCGAAGGGGTGGCTTATCCTATCCAGTATCAGGATACCGATAACTACAGTGACGACGTGCAGCGCGGTGAAGGCATCGGTATTAACTCCGGTCGTGGTTTCTCGGCCACCAAAAATACCAACAACTCCCTTGGTCTGAACCTTCAATACCAGCTCAGCGACAATCTGTTCCTGGAATTCGACTACCATACAGCTTCAGCCAGGCACGAACCTAACAGCCCCTATGGCAGCTGGGGCTCACTGGCGATGATCTCCAACAACCGTATTCGTACTACCGTGGATTTCTCGCAAGTCCTGCCTGTTCTTAGTATTGAGTACCCGGAAGGGGTAGACGGTTTTGAGCCAGCCGATATGATTGGTGCCGGCAGTAACTTTGGTAATAACCATGAGCGTACTGATTTGGAACAATTCCAGGCTAGCGGTACCTATACCTTTGACACCGGCTTTATTGAAAGTATCGATTTCGGGATTGCCCGTACCGAAACCAATAACCACTCCAAATATGCCAGCGCCACGCGGGGTACCTGGAGCGGTGTTGGTGAGCCGGAAGACTGGCAAGACAGCTGGTTTACCCAGCGTTCACTGTCTGCCATGTTCGACAACATTCCCGGTCATAGTGATCCGGATCTTGAACCGTATTTTATCGACTGGGATTTCGTCCAGATAGCCGACTTCACGGCGGCAAATTTCTACAATGAAAACGCCGTAGAATGGCCTTGCGGACCGCGCTTCTGTGGCGGCACCAACTATACTACCGACCGCTACACCGACGAAGAAATGACCTCGGCCTATGTCCAGGCAAACCTGGTATTTGATATTGGCGATATGCCAGCCAACATTGTTACTGGCTTACGCTACGAGAAAACCGATACCCATGCCTCAGCACTGGTGCCCAGTTACGACGGCATTTCCTGGAGCAGTACGAATGAACTGGTTTTACAGCCTACCGGCGACTCGGTATTTACCGACGAATACGGCGACTACGACAATTTGTTGCCAAGCATCGACTTTAAGGTTGAGCTGACCGACGATATTGTTGCCCGCGCTTCCTACAGCAAAACCATTTCTCGACCCAGCTACGGTGATATGCAGGGCGGTAAGACCCTGGGCGGCCAGATCACAACCATTCAGGGTTCCGGCTCACGGGGTAACCCGGCCTTATTGCCACTGGAGTCAACCAACTACGACCTGTCGCTTGAGTGGTACTACGAAGAAGCAAGTTATGCGGCCATTGGCTGGTTTAACAAAGACGTAGAAAACTTTGTAGGTCGACGCACCATCACCGAAACGGCCTTTGGCCTGCGTAACCCGGCCCAGGGCCCAAGAGCAGATGCTGCGCGCGCTGCAGGCTTTACCGGTAACGGCGAAATTCGTCAGTACATTCTGGACAACTACCTGGACAGCGATCCCAACGTCTATCTTAACGAGCATGGCGATGTGGTAATTGATGCCAGCCCGGAAGACGAACTGGCTCAGTTCGAGATCACCATTCCCTACAACCAGCGAGATAACAACGTGCATGGCTGGGAGTTGGCGGTTCAGCATATGTTCTGGGATTCCGGTTTTGGCGTAAACGTGAACGGCACCCTGGTAGACGGTGATTTGTATTACGACAACGCCTCGCTGGAGCCGCAGTACGCGCTAACCGGTTTATCTGACTCCGCCAACTTTATCGCCTTCTATGAGAACGATGAGTTATCGGTACGGATTGCCTACAACTGGCGCGACAAGTTTCTGGCCTGGATTGGTGATGGCTCCGGCGACAACCCGGTTTACACCGAAGCCTATGGTCAGTGGGATGTCAACGTCAGTTATAACGTAACCGAAAACCTGGCGGTGTTCGCCGAAGGCATTAATCTGACCAATGAGTATCAGCGTCAGCATGGTCGGCACGAGCAAATGCTGATTAACTTAAGGCAGTCTTCGCCGCGGTATAACCTGGGTATGCGTTATACATTTTAAGCCGTAATCATTACCCGTAGCTACACCTTGAGTAACTCGCGTTTTATGCTTTTTACGCGTCTTACTCCTGGTGTGGTTTTTTCGGTATAGTGTCTTATCAATAACAACAAGGAGCAGATATGGCTAACCCGGTCGCTCTGAATAATATTGCCCACAAAGATTTACGTATAGTCCGCCAGCACACGCCAGCGCTCAATGAATCGTTAATGATCACCCTGGCGTTGCCTTTTGAGTTTCGTCGTTTGCAACACGAATACCCCATCGTGTTTTATAAGGATGAGCAAAAACAAAGCTTTCATGCCGTGGCTCTGCTTGGCTTGCAACAAAACGAAAACCTGTATCTCACCGAGGCCGGCTGGGATGCCAGCTACGTGCCATTGATGGTCGAACGCCAGCCATTTTTAATTGGCATGCGCGGCCCGGATGAACAGGGCGAATCGCAGCCGGTACTGCTGGTTGATCTGGACAGTCCCAAGGTCAGCGAGGTTGAAGGAGAACCACTGTTCTTACCTCACGGCGGTCACAGCGAGTATTTGCAACAAGTTACCAATATATTAAATGCCATTCGTGAGCGGGAAGCAGAAACTGCGGCTTTCCACCAGGCGCTGATTGAGCATGACTTGTTGGAGAGCTTCTTTTTAGATATCAGCCTGGATGGCACCGATAAACACCGCCTTGCCGGTTACTACACCATCAACGAAGATAAATTACGCGAATTAGAGGATAGTGCGGTACTGCGCCTGCATCATAGCGGCATGTTACAGTTGATCCATTTTGTGCTGGCCAGCCAGGCTAACTTTGCAGGTTTAATTGAACGCAAGAGGGCACAAGTCGGTGCCAGCAGTTGATTCAGGCCGTCACTGCCAAAGCATTACCTTAACGCCCGGCAGTAAACTTCCCGACTGGCTGCCAGCCAGCCAGCAACCGGTAAAACTCAGTGGCTATATCAGTCACTGGCAGGCCGTGCAGTACGGTAAACAAAGTGCATATGACCTGTGCCAGCATTTACTCAAATTTTACACCGGCGAGCCGCTGGGCTTTTTCTTCGGCGCCCCCGACATTAACGGGCGCTTTTTTTACAATGAAGACATGAGCGGTTTTAATTTTGACAAGGTTGCCGCCGAGCTGGGCCTGATCCTGCGCAAGTTACTCGATACCCAAACAATGACGACGCCACCAGCTATCTTTATCGGTGGCACCCATTTACAGCAATACCTGCCCGGCTTTGAAACTGAAAACCCCAGAATACCAGTGCCCCACGAGCAACCGCGTAACGGCTTATGGGTTGGTAATAAGACCCGCGTAGCCATCCATCAGGACCTGCCCCTGAACATCGCTTGCTGCGTAGCAGGTCGGCGCCGCTTTACACTGTTTCCGCCGGATCAAATGCCCAATCTTTATATCGGCCCGCTCGAACATACCCCCTCCGGACAACCGGTCAGTCTGGTAGATTTACACAATATTAATGAGCAACGCTTTCCGCGCTTTCGTCAGGCAATGGCCCACATGCAGATTGCCGAGTTGGAGCCGGGCGATGCATTGTTTATCCCCAGTATGTGGTGGCACGAAGTTGAAGCGCTTGCGCCGTTTAATCTGCTTGTTAACTACTGGTGGCGCACCACGCCGGATTACATGGATGCGCCTATCAATGCCCTGCAACATGCCCTGCAACATGCCCTGCTAAGCATTGCCGGACTGCCGCCAGAGGAAAAGCAAATCTGGCAGGATATGTTTAACCATTACATTTTTAATCAACATGGCACGCAACACGACCATATTCCCGAAGAGGCCAGAGGCATTCTTGGCCTGCCCGGCGAAGAAAATGCCCGGCGTCTGCGCAGCCTGCTACTTCAGGCGTTAAACCGATGACCAACATCCCCGATAAAGTACAACGCATTGTCATTGCCGGTGGTGGCACCGCTGGCTGGATGACCGCCGCGGCGTTGAGCCATACGCTGGGCAAACAACTAAACATTACGCTGGTTGAATCCGACATTATTGGTACGGTGGGTGTAGGCGAAGCGACGATTCCCACGCTGCAATACTTTCACCGTCTGCTTGGCATTGATGAGCGCGAGTTTATGGCGGCTACCCAGGCTACCTTTAAGCTCGGTATCGAATTTATCAACTGGCGTCACGCTGAGCATAAGTACCTCCATGCCTTTGGCCATACCGGGCAGGATTGCTGGGCCTGCGGGTTTCAGCATTTCTGGTTGAGGGGCAGGCAATTAGGCATCCACTATGATTACGGTGATTATTGCCCGGAACACCAGGCTGCCAAGGCTGAGCGTTTTGCCCATACCCAACCCAAAAACCTGAATTATGCCTACCACCTGGATGCAGGTAACTATGCACGCTACCTGCGCAGTTTCAGTGAACAGCGTGGCGTAACACGTATCGAAGGCATTATTAGTGATGTGGTGCTCAACCCGGGTACCGGCAACATAGACTCTCTCACACTCAGCCAGGGTGAAATCGTGCACGGTGACCTGTTTATCGATTGCACCGGGTTTCGCGGACGCCTGATTGAGCAGGCGCTGCATACCGGTTATGAGGACTGGTCGCACTGGCTACCCTGCGATCGCGCTATTGCCGTACAATCTGAACATAGTCATCCGCCGCTTCCATTTACCCGTTCAACCGCACAACCCTACGGCTGGCAATGGCGAATTCCACTGACTGGCCGGCAAGGTAACGGGGTCGTATTTGCCAGCAATGCCATTAGCCATGCTGACGCCGAAGATGAATTACTAGCCAGCCTGCAAGCCGAGCCGCTCACTGAGCCGAAAATGATTTCATTCAGAACCGGCAAGCGGCGCAAACAATGGCATAAAAACTGTGTTGCTATTGGGCTGTCGTCGGGTTTCCTGGAGCCGTTGGAGTCCACCAGCATTCACCTGATTTCATCAGCCATTTTACGCTTGCTGGATTTTTTCCCGCATAACGGTATTAAACCCAGCGAAATCCATGAATATAACAAGCAGGCCGAACTGGAGCTGATTGGTATTCGCGACTTCGTGATCCTCCACTACAAGGTTACCCAACGTCGCGACAGCCCCTTATGGCAGTACTGTCAGCAGATGACAGTCCCCGACACGCTGCAGGAAAAACTCGATCTGTTTGCGCAGACTGGTCGGGTACTCAAAGAACGTAACGAGCTGTTTGAAGACTCCTGGCAGCAGGTCATGCTGGGGCAAGGTATACAGCCCGGTGGGTACCACCCCATTGTGAACAATATGAGTGATGACGAACTGCACCACTTTCTGTTGCAGATCCGCCAGCAGATTGCCAATCGGGTTACACAATTACCTCACCATCTGGACTATTTAGGTCAATATGTAAATCAGTAGCCGCCGCTTAACTGATATTAAGTCGCCCGGTCCCATGGCCGGGCTTTTTTATGTCCAGGCCAGTGAAAACCCACGTTCTGACGCTTATTCGAACGTTCTGATTGGCGTTTTCGCGCTGACTCGGAATCGTCTTAAGCCAAAATTTGGTTAACTGATTGTTGCAAACTTGTTGGTTCACGCGCACCGACAAACCCTTGGAGCAACTCGGAGAAAACCGGTGAAAATAACAGATAACAAAAATAAGTTTACGCTGACAAAACTGGCTCAACTTATTGCCTTGAGTGGTCTGGCACTCAGTATGGTCGGCTGCGGCCTCGATGAAGCAAGCGACGCCAATAGTAATAACGGCGAAACCGTTTATGACTTTGCCCCGCCAGAACCTAAAGCTGGTAACGAGCAATACAGCATGTTGAAGCAGGACCGCGAACGCTGGATGAACGAACAAGGCGAAATCGTTTCGCTGCGCGGCGTTAACCTGGGCAACTGGCTGATGCTGGAAATGTGGATGCTCAACAACGGCGAAAATCCGGTTGGCGAGGGCATTGTTGATCAGTGTACCTTTGAAGGTACCCTGGAAGAGCGTTTTGGTGCCGACGAACGGGCGCGCCTGATGGACGTTTATCGCGACAACTTTATTACCCAGCGCGACTGGGACATTCTTGAGGACGCCGGTTTCAATCTTATTCGCCTGCCTTTCCCGTATCAGCTGATTGAAGACGACGCCAACCCGATGACCCTGCGAGACGATGCCTGGCAATATCTCGATTACGCGATCGAAGAGGCCAAAGCCCGCAACATGTGGGTGGTTCTCGATTTACACGGCGCTGCCGGTGCGCAGGGCTGGGAGCATCACAGCGGTTGCGAAGGTAAAAACGAATACTGGGAAGGCGATAACGTTGCCGAAAACCAGCAACGTACCCGCTGGTTATGGCAGCAGATTGCTGAGCGCTATAAAGATGAACCCGCCGTAGCAGGCTATGGGGTGCTCAATGAACCCTGGGGCACCGATGCGGAAACCCTGGCAGCCAACGTGACAGAACTGTATGAGGCAATCCGTGAAGTCGATCAGGAGCACATTGTTATCCTGCCGGGGCATAACAGCGGTGGCATTGATGCTTATGGCGATCCGGAAGAAGCAGGCATGACCAATGTGGCTTTTGAAATGCATTTTTATCCGGGCATCTTTGGCTGGGGCGAAATTGGCTATGATGTTCACCGTGATTGGCTGACGTGCGGCCAGAATGGCACCACCGGAGTGTGTGAATGGGACGAGCGTATCCGCGAACTGGACACCCCGTTCCTGATTGGTGAAATGCAACCCTGGACAGGCCTTGGCGAACAAGGCGGGCCGATCACCCGTGCCACCTTTGACCGTTACAACGAACTGAGCTGGGCGGCTACCGCGTGGTCGTACAAAGTACTGACCACTAACGGTGGGCAGGGCAATGGCACCTGGGGTTATGTCACCAACAAAGGAGAGCGCCTGTTGGCCAAAGCCAGTACCTGGAGCTGTGCCGGCTGGGACAGCCCGCTAGCCGAAGCCTGTGAAACCCCCACTAAGGTGGTTACGCCTACCGAAGATGACCAGACCTTCTATCTGATTGTGAAGTCCGGCTCATTGGGAGGGGTTCAGGATATCCGCATTGACAACCTCCAGTTTACGGCTCAGTCGAGCGGCGAAAACGTTCTGCAAAACAGTACCTTTGATACCGCAAGCAACTGGATTGAATGGAGCGCCACTAACAGCTCCGCGGCCGATGATAATCTTACTGCCGATGTCGGTTACGCCGATGGCGACGAGAATATCCTGCGCATCAGCGCCCAGAATGGTTTTGCCAATGGCGGTGTGTATCAGGAAGTTCAGCTCACCGGCGGTGAATCTTACCTGCTTTCTGGCACCTTCCATGACGCGGGATCTGCCGACACCTGGGCGGAGTTCTATCTGCTGCCGGCACCACCTGAGAACGGACAGGATGTCAGCGGCGCAGCCATGGCTGGCATCGATCTGAATACAGCTTCGATTGAAGAGATAGAAGCCTATTTCGCCAACATGTCGGCCATCGAATATGAAATCAACGAAAGTGTGTATGAGGCACTGAGCGCCGATCAGCCCGCCGATATATTCAACTTTCCTGACGCACCGCAAAACCTGACGCTGGAAAACACCGAAGAAGGTATGAGCCTGGTCTGGATGGGCGTGGCTGATGCTACCTATAACGTGTACCGCACCACATCATCGGGCAGTAACTATCAGCTGTTAGCCGAAGGAGTGGAAAGTGAAATGTACCTCGATACCACGACCGCAGATGGCGTTACCTACTTTTATATCGTCACTGCCGACAACGGCGAGGAAAGCTATGCCTCAAATGAGGTGGCCACCGAGATTTTCTACGCCACCATTCCGGGCCGCATAGAGGCTGAGCATTTCAGCGGGCAGTCGGGCTTCCAGGTGGAAGATACGCAGGATGAAGGCGGCGGCCAGAACCTCGGCTACACGGATCCGGGCGACACGCTGACTTACAACGTAGAAGTGGCCGAAGCCGGTGAATATACCCTGACCCTGCGAATAGCCAGCTCTGGCGGCTCAGAAGGGATCAGCTTCGCTATGAATGGCGCCAGTGTTGGCAGTATTACGGTACCGGATACCGGAGACTGGCAGAACTGGCAAACCATCACTACGACGGTGACCTTGCAAGCCGGTGAGCAGGAACTTCTCCTGACCGCACTGGGCGGTGCCTGGAACCTGAACTGGATGGAATTTACTAAGAACTAAAATAAAGTGTGTTAACCCAACCATTGCCAGCAAACCCTTGTTTGCTGGCTTTTTTATTCGCCTGGTGGCGGCAAAGCCACCGGCACCGCTGTTTGATTATCAGAGATACCATCACCATGACATTACGTCTGCTTACATTTATGACTTTTTCTTTTGTACTGTTTAACGCCACGGCGAAGGTGAATGAGCAACCACAAGCCTGGACTTCCACAGAACTTCACCCCAACGATCAACGCTGGTATTCGGCCCCGTGGCCGGAATCTGACATCAGTTACCGTTTAAGCCCACTAACAGTTGCGGCATCAGCGGCGAACACTAAAGATGCTATCGAGATAAACCCGACCCGGCGTTTTCAGACAATTATTGGGTTGGGCGCTTCGTTGGAACATTCTACGGTGTATGCCATACGAAAAAATAAAGACCGTCAGCAACAGCGGGCCTTACTGGACGCCCTTATCGATCCGGTTGACGGCATTGGTATGAATTTGTTTCGCATCAGTATTGGCACCTCTGACTTTTCTGACGGCACTCACGCCCGCACACCTACCGATAATGACATGGGCTGGTACAGCTTTCAGGATACGCCTGACAGCGCGTTCAGTATTCAGCGCAATATTGAGCTGGGTATTGTAGAGACCTTACAAATGGCGCTGGAAGCCGGCCGGCAGAGTAATAACCCGGTACGCTTTGTGGCCAGCCCCTGGAGCCCGCCGCGCTGGATGCGAGAGCACAACAACATGGTACAAGGCGGCACGCTAAAGCGGCAATTTTACGCAGCCTACGCCACTTACCTGCGCAACTTTATTGAAGCCTATGCCAGCCAGGGGATACCGGTTTATGCCATCACGCTACAAAATGAACGGCAGTTTGAGCCACCGGCGTACCCGGGCATGGTAATGAGCTGGCAACAAGAGCGCGACTTACTGATAGCCGTTTACGAGAACTTTCACAATGTTGGCGGGCATTATGGTGAAACGCTTGATGTAAAACTGTGGACGCTGGATCATAACTTTAATTACTGGCAACAGGCCATTGCACAGATTGACTCCTTAAAGCAAATGGATAAAGCCCATTACCTGGATGGCACGGCTTTTCATCATTATGCTGGCGATTCCTCTGCCATGGCAAAAGTCCACCAGGCTCACCCGGACAAAGACGTTATTTTCACCGAAGGCAGTGTATGGGGCGCAGGAGACAAAGACCTTAACCGTGGCTTTCAGGCCGTTATCCGCCACCTCAGGCACTGGTCTACCGCGTATCTTTCGTGGGTGACCATGCTGCCTCAGCAAGTGGATGAAGCCAATAAAGGGCCTTACAACAAGCTTGGTGTTGTTGGGCCCACCATGCTTATTCAGCACCAGGGAAATAGCGATAACTGGTATAAAACCCCGGAATACTGGTTAATGGGGCAGTTTTCCCGCTTTATTCAGCAAGGTGCAGTTCGCATTGCCACAACGCCCGTAAGTGTCGGCAAGATTGAAAACGTCGCATTTGAAAATCCCGACGGTTCCGTGGTTTGCCTGCTCTCCAACGCCGCCGGGACGGCCCGGCAGATCAGCCTGTCGCTGGGTACCCGGCAATGGCAGGTAACAGTACCGGCTAAATCGGTCACAACGGTGAAATGGCCGTAATGCAAATTTCAAACGACGCGCCCCTGGCCTTAAACCCAGATGCCCGCTGGCATGTACTGAAAATTGGGCACGAGCAAACACGGGTTTTACTGGTAGATGATCTATTTACTCATCTGCGCGCCGTGCAACAACTCGCTGCGCAACAAACCTTTACGCCAGAAGCAGCGACTTATTACCCTGGCGTTCGGGCGCGCTGCCCGGATGTGCTGCGGGATATTATGCTAAGTGCTGCCGCCAGCATGATGATCTCTGCATATGGTTTGCCGCAGAACACACACTTCAGCGATCAGGGCTGCTGGTTAAGTCTTGCTGCTACCCCGGAGAAGGCACTGCATCCGCTGCAATGCCTGCCTCACTTTGACTCACAGTTACCCACAGACTTTGCCATAATGCTGTATGCCAGCAATCACTCCTTTAGCGGAACAGGGTTTTACCGTCATCTGCCCACCGGATTTGAAAATATCACCCAAGCCCGCTGGCCCGCCTTTGAACGGGCCAGAAAAGATTGGGCAAACCGCACCACCGAGCGTCCTCAAAGTTACTTTAACCACAGTACTAATGAATATCAGCGCCTCGGCACTATCGACTACAAACCTAACAGAATGGTGGTATACCCGGGCACCTTGCTGCATTCGGGGTTAATTAACCCGGACAAAGACCTCAGCGAGTCGCCGGACGATGGACGCTTGACGGCGAATGTTTTTGTGAGTGGGGAGTGGCATTCCCGTTAACGCCAACGACAGCAATTGCGCAGTGGCGAGTCAGCTAAGGGAACAGCCGGATACCTTAAGTGTCTGCTGTCCCCGCTTTTTTATATTGACTGGCTAGCCTGCCATTTGGCGCGCAGGGGTTTCTTCAGTCGCCACCCGTCGACTGATGTATTCGCCTACGGCAAGCTGTTCTTCATGGGACATGACAACCCCCATTTTAGTCCGCCGCCACAAGAAATCATCAGGGTGTTTAACAAACTCATGCTCTATCATGTAATCAATCTCAGCCTGGTACACCTCATGACCAAAATCAATTCCTAACTCGGCTTTGCTTTTTACATTTTGCAGCAGGGTATGGGTGTTGGAACCAAACTGACTGGTGTACCGGTTCGCTAAACGCGCAGACAGGAAAGGATAGTCCTGGTGAATGTTGTTGGCATATAAATCCCTTGAACAACTGAAATCACCGCCAGGGAGAGTACTGCAATGTGTCCAGCTATCGCCGATTTCACTATAGAAAGGCGTTAGCTTCTTCATGGCTGACTCCGCTAATTTTCGGTAGGTGGTAAGTTTTCCGCCAAACACAGAAAGCAGCGGTGAACGATGCTCGTTATCCGCTTGCAAGGCTAATGTGTAATCTCTCGTGATGGCCTGTGGCGATGAGGATTCGTCGTCACACAGCGGTCTGACGCCGCTATATGACCACACCACATCCTCGCGTTTCAGAGTATTAACAAAATGCTGATTCACTACATTCAACAGATAATCCGTTTCCTGCTCTGAAATTTGCGTGTCACGAGGATCCCCTTTGTATTCCAGGTCGGTAGTACCAATCAGCGAGTAATCATCCAGATAAGGAATAACAAATACGATCCGGTCATCTTCATTCTGAAGAATATATGCCTGTTCCTCGTCATGAATACGTTTCACAACAATGTGTGATCCTTTGATCAGGCGGATGTTATAAGGCGACGCCATACTGATAGACTGGTCGAAGAGCGATTTAACCCAAGGACCCGCAGCGTTAACCAATGTCCTGGACTTTCTGGTGAAACGCGTATTGGTGAAACTGTCGAACAGTGAAACCAGCCAGCCACCGGCAATGGGCTCAGCCCGTTCAACCTGACAATAATTCATCATTTCTGCGCCAAGCGCCTGCGCCGCCTGAATATTCAACAAGACCAACCGGGCATCATCGACCCAACAATCCGAATACTCAAACCCTTTGGTAATTTGCGAGTTTAAGTTGCCAGAAACTGACAGATCAATCGTCTTGCTACCCTGTAATGTGGTGCGTTTGCCCAGGTGATCATAGAGAAACAAGCCTAATCTAATCATCCAGGCCGGACGTAAAAACGGACGATGAGGTAAACGAAACCTGAGAGGAGTTACCACATGAGGGGCTTTGCGGAGCAAGACTTCCCGCTCTTTCAGCGCCTCAGACACCAAGCGAAACTCGTAGTGCTCAAGATACCTTAGACCACCATGAATGAGTTTGGAACTTGCCGAAGAGGTTGCAGAGGCAAAATCCCTGGCCTCGTATAACCCAACAGACAACCCACGACCAGCGGCATCGGCAGCAATACCAGCCCCATTTATTCCGCCGCCAACCACAATCAAATCCAGAAACTGGTCATCATTTTGAGAATTAGCGCTTTGCATTTTGATACTTCCTCAGGGTGAGAATGTCTTTACGAGAATATTTGTCATAGTAAAGTAATTTTCGCTTTCGATCACCCTTTATTTTCGAAAAGGAACAAATAACGAAAAAATACGAACATAATTTTTCGTTAAGAATCCCTTTCTACCGATTAAACAGCAAAAACAGAAATGTACAGAGGACAGGGCGAATCAGTTAGAAGACGCGGCTACAGCAAGAATGACGTTATTATCGTCAAGAATTTTACAAATCGATTCGGGAGGCTGACGGTCGGTAACCACCGTATGAATTTGCGCAATATTGCCCAACTTCACCATGGCATTACGGCCAAATTTGGAATAGTCAACGGCCAGAAAAACACTACGGCTGTTTTCGATAATGGCCTGTTTTACCCGGACTTCATGATAATCGAAGTCTAATAGTGAACCGTCAAAATCTATACCACTGATACCTAAAATGCCGAAGTCCAGCCTGAATTGCTTAACAAAATCCAGCGTAGCTTCGCCAATTATGCCACCATCGCGATCTCGAACCTCACCACCGGCTAGGATGACCTGAATTTCTCGGTTGGGTTGCAAAATGGTAGCAACGTTCAGATTGTTTGTGACCACTCGCAATTGCTTGTGTTTCTTATTTAACGCCACCGCTACCGCTTCGGGTGTAGTGCCAATGTCGATAAACAGCGTCGCACCATCCGGGATATGTTTGACCAACTCTTCAGCGATTAGGTCCTTTTCACCAAACTTCTGGGCCTTGCGGGTGCGGTAATCAGTATTTTCGGAACTCAGAGGCAGTGTCGCACCACCATGATAGCGGCGCAGCTTATTTGCATCAGACAATTCGGTTAAGTCTCGGCGAATAGTTTGAGGACTAACGTTAAACTTTTCGACCAGCTCATCAACGCTCACGTAACCGTGCTTAGTGACCAGCTCGACTATTTGCACATGGCGCGGTGCTTGTTTCACATCAGACTCCCAAAACAACGTCAAAAACCTCAGAATTGTTCGTATTATTGAGAGAATGTTCGCTTTTGTACAGATAAAGCGAACAATTAAGCGCAAGAAATAGTATTTACGCTTTACACTGCCTACGCCTGAGCTGGTCGTCGTGCCGGCTGCTGATTAATCCTGGTTGGTTTCATCCCGCAGTGAAGCCCATAACTGAGCACACTTCACCGCACGCCGCCACCCGCTGTAGCGTCGGCTGCGTTTTTGCTCGTCGGCTGCAGGCACGAATGTGCGATCCAGTTGGGCTTTATCTTCCAATTCACCCAGTGATTGCCAGAAGCCAACCGCCAGCCCAGCCAGATAAGCTGCGCCAAGCGCGGTCACCTCGGTGACTTTCGGGCGATTAACCTCGGTATTCAGTACGTCTGCCTGAAACTGCATCAGAAAATTGTTTGCAACAGCGCCACCATCGACTCTTAGCCCCGCCAGTTGTATGCCTGAGTCGGCCTGCATGGCGTCGAGTACATCACGTGTTTGATAGGCAATGCTCTCCAGCGTCGCGCGGATCACATGGTTGGAATTCACCCCGCGCGTCAGACCTACAATGGTGCCTCTTGCGTGAGGATCCCAGTAGGGTGCTCCCAGACCGGTGAAAGCTGGCACTACATACACACCGTTGGCCGTGTCGACTTTGGTTGCAAAATATTCAGAGTCACTGGCATCCGCCATCAGCTTAAGCTCATCACGCAGCCATTGTACTGAGGCTCCCCCCATAAATACCGCTCCCTCAAGAGCGTATGCAGGCTCACCTTTCGGACCACAAGCCAGGGTGGTTAACAATCCATTGGAAGAACTGACTTTCTCACTGCCGGTATTCATTAACAGGAAACAGCCGGTGCCATAGGTATTTTTGGCTTGTCCGGCTGCGACACACATTTGCCCAAAGAGCGCGGCCTGTTGATCTCCGGCAATACCAGCAACCGGAATTCGGGTCCCTTCTTTGCCGCCAATATTCGTATGCCCGTATACCGCTGAAGAGGGCTTCACTTCGGGTAACATCGAAGTCGGCACGCCAAGTAAATCGAGCAGTTTCTGATCCCAGCACAGGTCATTAATATTGAACATCATGGTACGTGAAGCATTGGTGTAATCCGTGACATGCACACTCCCTTGCGTCATTTTCCAGAGCAACCAGCTGTCCACGGTGCCAAAGAGTAATTTACCGGCTTCAGCATCCTCGCGCGCTCCGGGGACATTATCCAGTATCCACTTAACTTTGGTGCCTGAGAAATAAGGGTCCAAAACCAGGCCGGTCGCTTCACGAATGTACTCTTCGTGCCCCCCCTCACGCAGTGAGTCACAAATATCTGCCGTTCGGCGGCACTGCCAGACGATAGCGTTATACACCGGTTTACCGGTTTCTTTATTCCAGACGACAGCCGTTTCACGCTGGTTGGTGATACCAATGGCAGCTATCTGATCGCTGCGAATACCTGACTTACCCAGCGCTTCAATCAGCGTTGAACTCTGGGTGGCGTAGATATCCATCGGATCATGCTCAACCCAGCCAGCGCGAGGATAAATCTGACTAAACTCCCGCTGAGCAACGGCAACGATATTGGCATCATGATCCAGAATAATTGTTCTGGAGCTGGTTGTGCCCTGATCCAGGGCTACAATGTATTTTTGTTCACTCATGTCCGTGTCCTGTCACTCTACAGTTATTTTAGGTCGTTAATTGGTTCAGCGTCATCGCACTGATTCGGAATAGTACAGCCGTGCCCGCTGTTTGCCAGCCGGGTTCCAATCACAAATGGATACAACCATGCACCGAAACAGGCACCTGCAATCGGGGCAACGACAGGTACGATGAAGTAAGGTATATCCTTGCCACCGCTTAGTGCATAGTCCCAGCCGGCAAGGTACGTAAACAATTTAGGGCCAAAGTCCCGGGCGGGATTCATGGCAAAACCGGTCAGCGGCCCCAATGAGCTGCCTATCACAGCAATCAAAATCCCGATGAGTAAGGGGTTCATTGCCCCTCTGGGTGCCCCATTGTGTTCATCTCCTAATGCCAATATGGCAAACAACAGGACGGCCGTTATGACAAACTCAACGGCAAACGCGCCAGTGAGGGTCAGCGCTGAGTGCGGATAGGTTGAGAAAATGCTGGCCGTGGCCAGTCCATCGAGACTGCTGCGACTAATACTGGTTGCCGTTTCAAACTCTATGAACAGGTTGGCATAGAGCCCGTATATCAACGCCGCGGCACAAAACGCCCCCAATATCTGCGACGTGATATAAGGCACGACTTTGTGTTTTTCAAAGTCATGCAACAGCCATAGTGCGATGGTGACTGCCGGGTTTATATGCGCGCCGGATATGCCCGCGGTACAATAAATTGCAATAGCAACCCCCATGCCCCAAACAATACTAATTTCCCACTGGGTAAACGACGATCCATTGAGTATCAGAGCAGCAACACAGCCAACCCCAAAGAAGATCAATAATCCGGTACCAATAAACTCTGCTATACACTGACTGAGTAGCGTCGGTCCCTCTTTTGTCGTCATAGTGGTTATCCTCGTGTATACGCCGTTTTTTTATTAATGAAATGTTACTTTACATGAAAAATAAAAAAACGAAAGTAAACGACCAATTATTTTTTCGTTATCGAGCAAACACAACCAATGGTCAGTTTTATTAACAATGGGTAGGTAGATATCGGTTAGAAAGTGATAGGCACAGGTCAGTGACCCACCCCAAACGGGCTCACATCAAGTCTATGCTCAATGATTCTGATTTAGCCGGCGTGCGCGGAAAATTACAGCTATACATTTCCACAACGAAAATCTGTGCAATGACAGAGCAGGCAGGAAAGTCCATCCATAAGCGGAAAACAAAACGTCACAATCTATAAACCTATTGCCGACAAATGGCTGTTATAAACGGTTGGGCATTGTTAAAAGCCAGCGCATCCATCGTTAATTGATGCAATGCAGCCTCGTGCTATTGCTCCCTTAGCTTGTCTCGAATATCCATCCAGGCTTTACCAATATGATTAAGGCCTCGCTGATCGCGGCCAATCCCCCAAAAATAATCGTACTGAGAGGTTTCTATAATCAGTCTGTCTTCTGTTTCAAGCAGCGCTTCGCGCACTTCCTCATACATTTGCACTTTGGTGTACAAAGCGCGCTTCATCAGGATCGGTGCTGTGGATTTGTAATCGGCTATTTTTGCCCGGTACCAGGCTTTACCGTAGCCATGGGCTTTTTCGCCACTGGGTAGCGATGTAACTTTCATGGCTTGTTTTTGGTTGCGTAAGGTTTTTGCCTGGACATAGTGTTCACAGGTCAGCCAATTCTGCTCATCCAGCAAAATGGGATGCTCAGAACAAGTGGAAAGCGGGTTAGTGCGATCAAAGCGGGAAAACTGATACGCTTTCTCCATAACGAGGTTGGCAGTAAACAAAATAAGTCCGTCAGCAAAAGTGAATTCTGGCCAGTATAAAGAAATATCCCGGTATTGTAATTTTCTCGTACCCATTGCCTGATGCTCGCACTGGAGTAGCGGTACAGCCTGCTTGCTATACCGCTTGCAGCCTGCCTTACTGAACCGGTGAGAACCACCAGGCCTGGGCATCAGTCCCGTTCGCAGCGGCGGTGCGCACATTGGTCCCATTCGCCATGGCGCCATACTGAGCTTCCAGTATATCGCCGGATGCCTGCGAACTTACCCGGTAGGCGCCATTGGGCAGGCCTTCGATTAACCAGCGTTGATTATTGCTGCCAAAGCAACTCCACTGATGCACATTATCGGAGCCGTTGTCTGCATCCAGGCAGGCATTGCTGTGCTGACTGACCAGCTCGAATTCATTTTCACCTACCGCCGTGGCATGCCAGCGTTGATTAGGGGCATCAAAGTTATCCCAGAGATGAACATTCGCCCCGTCGGCGGCCGATACTCCATCCACGTCGATCACCCGACCACTCGCTACATTGCTGATAATATAGGTACCTGCCTGCAAATTCTGTGGCGCATTAGCCAGGTTAAACCAGTTTAAGTTAAACCCGCCATAGGGATAGACAAGGCGCAAAGCATGATTGCCTGCTGGCAGATAAACTGATGTCTCAATTGTGGTAAAGCTTTGCCAACCGCCGGTTACCGGCGTTGAGAGAGAAGCCACTGAGCTGCCGTTAAGCTGAATATTTATTTGCCCGGCGGTGTCCAGCGAAGCCACCCGCGCCTGAAAGGTAAACTGGCCCGCCGTCGCTACGCTGATGTTGTACTGTGTATAGTCACCGGCGTCTATATAACCAATATTTTGCCCGCCATTAACATCGGTGGTGGTTTCCAGCTCTACCCCCTCAGCCTCACAAAACTGCTCGGCTTCTATTTGACCGGGCAAAGAAAAGCGCACGGCATTCTGGCAGGAAGTAGATTGAGGATCGGGCTTTACCCCCTCATAAAACCCCTGATGCCAGGTGTGACTGCTATGTCCGTTACGCACATTGTTTTGCGCAAAACTGATCATGGCATCATACAAATGTGTTGGCGGCGTGCCCCCATGATTGATATAAGCCTTCACCTGCTCATAATCACTGTTTGCAGGTACGGTCCAGAGCGTTCTGTCGTGCGACATTTTCTTAAAAGACCAGGGGAAATAGCCGGCCAGCTCCTGCTTTGCCCAGTTGGTAATAGCCAGCAGGTTGGCTTCGTCTGTTTCGCCGTATTCACCAATGATTAACGGAATATTCAGGTTATTGGTGATGTCCTCACGGCCCATGGTATCTGCCACCGGGCCATAATGGTGAATTTGATACACCAGTTTGCTGTCCCACTGATAGTTTATGCCGGTTTGTGCCTGGGTTTGTCCATTGGTCCAGTCTATCTTCGATAAGTCAGAACCCCACCAGCTGCCCTCTGCGACGATAATGTGGTTATTGTCCACTTCCCGAATCGCATTGCGCAGCGTAATTAGGGAGGGCAACAGCTCGTATTCCCTGCCGTCCTGGGGTACGGGCTCATTTATCAGGTCGTAACCCCACACTACCGGCTCATCTTTATAACGGTTAGCAATATGTCGCCAGATGGTTGCCGCTACCTGTACATTGTTACCATCCCAGAAGGTTACGCTGTCGCGGGGCTGACTGGCATTGGAATTTACATTATCGGCGTGATCGCCCGGGTTTTGATAACCGGGTGCACCGTGCATATCTAACAACACATACATATCATATTTGCGGCACCACTCAATGACGCGATCAAAATACTCAAAACCGTTGTCGCGCAGTTGATTGTTCCACCAGAACAAATTGTAATTAAAGGGTACCCTGACCGAATTAAACCCAAGCGCCTTAAGGTCGGCAATGGCCTGCTCGTCCACATAATTAAGTCGCCATTGATATTCAAACTCAGCGGCGCGATCAGAACTGCCCAGCGCCGAGGATAGCTCATTAAAAAACTGCGTATGGGTGCGATAGTTAAAGTCACCCATCATCAGATAACCCTCCCACACCAGCCAGTTACCCAGGTTGATGCCACTGAGGAACAACTCATTACCCTGTTCGTCGATGATTTTTGTACCATCAGTACTAACAAAATCTGCAACAGCAGGTTGCGCTAGGGTGAAAGACAGTAGCGTGGAGCAGGCGACAGCCTGAGTAAGTTTTGTCAGCGTCCGCAGCGGCGTAAATTTAGCTTTGGTTATTTTCATAGGAAGGCCCTGTTGATTGTTTGTTTTTATCTATTGCCGGACCAGCATTCGCTGACTCACAGCAGCCTGAAATTAACAAATAAGTAACAAGAATGAGTTCTACTGCGATCCTCCTTCGCTAATTAAAACGTTCGGATTCAGGCCAGCGAGCAATCAAACCAGAATTAATCCACAACAGCTTTAAACTCAACAAAACAAATATATATCAAATGCTTAATTAAATTTCAGAAGTAGCGAAACGTTCGTTTGCGCAAAAGAACTTGTCAATGGCACGGGTTAACGGTTTTATTGCTAACAGTATAAAAAGCAGCGTATTGAGCGACCTTTAACACCTTCTTAAAAACCTTGCTTACGCGTGCACTGATGTTGTGAAACAGGCCTTCAAGCCATTATTATGAAAACACCAAATTCTGCTGTAAAAAGGGTAGTCATTGTTGGCGGAGGCGCCGCTGGCTGGTTAACGGCGGCCATTCTGGCCAGCACCCGTCCCGAGCTGGTTATTACTCTGATTGAATCACCAGACGTACGAATTCTGGGGGTGGGAGAAGGTACCTGGCCCACCATGCGCAACACGCTGCAGCAAATCGGCATAAGTGAACAGCAATTTTTAACCGCTTGTGATGCCAGCTTTAAGCAGGGTACCAGTTTTCATAACTGGCTCGACGACAAGGGACCGCACCAGTATTACCATCCATTCAGTTTACCGCTGGACTATCCTAATCCAGCGCTGGGAGGCTGGTGGCAACAGAATCAGGGCCAGCAAAGCTTTGCCCACTGCACCACCTCTCAGGCAACGCTGTGTGATCATTTCCGCGCCCCGAAACAACCACAAACACCGCCTTTTGCCGGTGTGGTGAACTATGGGTACCACCTGGATGCCAATAAATTCGCAACGCTTCTGCAAACCCATGCCACGCAACAGCTTGGCGTTACCCATGTTTGCGATCATATCCAGGCCGTGAATGGCAGTTCCGAAGGCCCGATTACCAGCGTGACCGGACGCTCACAGGGTGACATACATGGCGACCTGTTCATTGACTGCTCAGGATTTGCCGCCCGCCTGGTAGGCCAGCATTATGGCATCGAATTGCTCAGCTGTGAGCAAGTGCTGGCCAACAACAGTGCGGTAGCGATGCCTGTTAGCTACAAACACGCCCATACCGATATTGCCTCAGTCACCCGCTCTACCGCACAGAATAAAGGCTGGATTTGGGACATTGGCCTGCCCACTCGCAAGGGCATCGGCTATGTATACAGTGATGCTCATTGTAGTCGGGAAGAAGCACTCAACACTTTGGCTGGCTATATCCGCCACGACGACACAACCCAGAATGAACCGGATCTCAGTCAGGCACGCACTTTCAGCTTTAAACCAGGTTACCGGGAAACCCTATGGCACCACAATTGTGTGGCCATTGGTACCTCTGCCGGCTTTTTGGAGCCGCTAGAAGCTTCGGCGCTGGTAATGATCGAAATGTCCGCTAATCACCTGGCGGAACAAATGCCTGTTAAGGCTGAGCAGCTCAAACCGGCCAGCCGCCAATTTAATCAGCTGTTTAGTCAACGCTGGCAACGGGCGGTGGAATTTCTAAAGCTGCACTATGTGCTGAGCAAGCGGCGACAAAATGCCTATTGGCAGCAGATGACGGCAGTGGAAACTGCTTCTCAGCAGCTGCGCGACTGGCTAACGTTATGGCAATCGCGAATGCCTCTTGGCTCAGACTTCCCGCTGCGGGAAGAGCTTTTCCCGGCTGCCAGTTTCCAGTATGTTCTGTATGGCATGACGCAATCAATGCAAACATCAACCCATTACAATCCACAACGGCTGCACCGTGCGCATGAACAACTCCGCCATATTACCCACCAGCAACTTAACGGCCTGCCTACAAACCGTGAACTGCTGAGCAGGTTGTCAGATTAGGGGGCAATGATGCAATCAAAGCAACGGGTCGTGATAGCCGGAGGGGGCACTGCAGGGTGGATGGCGGCGGCAGCCCTTACCCGGTTATTGCGTGGTCAGGTTGATGTAACCCTCATTGAGAGCAGCGAAATAGGCACGGTGGGGGTAGGAGAAGCGACTATTCCCACACTGGCGTATTTTCATAAACTGCTCGGCATTGATGAACGCCAGTTTATGGCAGCAACCCAGGCAACCTTTAAACTGGGTATCCAGTTTGAGCACTGGCGCAAACAGCAGCATCAGTACCTGCATGCTTTTGGACAAACCGGGCAATCAAGTTTTGCCTGTGACTTTCAGCATTTCTGGTTACGCGGGCGTCAGTTGGGCATCGCCGCTGATTTTGGTGATTACTGCCTGGAAAGTGTGGCCGCCAGAGCCGGCAAGTTTGCCCATTTACCTGACAATGGCCTCAACTACGCCTATCACCTGGATGCCTCCCGCTATGCACTGTTTTTACGAAACCTTGCCGAACAGGCAGGTATCACGCGCATCGATGGTACCATCAGCGCTATTGCTACTGATGCGAATAATGGCTTTATCGACACTATCACCCTGGCCGATGGTCAGAGGATATCAGGCGATTTATTTATCGACTGCACCGGCTTTCGGGCCTTACTGATAGAACAAACACTGCGCGTTGGCTTTGAAGACTGGTCGCACTGGTTGCTATGCGACCGCGCCGTGGCGATGCAATCTGAGCGCATAGGTGAGTTAGTGCCTTTCACCCGCAGCATCGCCCACCCTGCTGGCTGGCAGTGGCGCATTCCGCTAAGGGAGCGAATGGGCAACGGCCTGATTTATAGCAGTCAGTACATGAGTGATGATGCAGCCAGCACCACATTGACCGGCTCGGTAAGCGGTGAGGCCTTGCACGATCCACGCTTCATTCGTTTTACGCCCGGCAGACGGCGCAAACAATGGCATAAAAACTGTGTAGCACTGGGACTAGCAAGTGGCTTTTTAGAGCCGCTGGAATCTACCAGCATTCACCTTATTCAACAGGGCATTATTAAACTCATTCGCCTGTTCCCTCACAAACAGATCCTGCCCAGCGCAGTGGATGAGTATAACCAACAATGCACCGCCGAACTTGGCCACATCCGCGATTTTCTGATTCTGCATTATTGCGTAACCCAGCGTAACGACAGTGCATTCTGGCGCCACTGCCAAAGCATGCCGATACCGGATTCACTGCAGCAAAAACTCGACCTGTTTAAGCAAACAGGCAGTGTGTTTCACTCGGGTAAGGCCTTGTTTGAAGATTCCTGGCAGCAGGTTATGCTCGGCCAGGGGCTTACGCCCGAACGCTATCATCCGTTTGCAGATACCATGGAACAGGCAGAGCTGGCGGATTTTCTGAGTCATGTTAGTGGCACTATTCAGCGAACAGTGGCTACCATGCCAGACCATGAACGTTATATTGCCACCATGCAATAGTGCTGACAGTCTTCATTTACCAGCGCTTTTCTGACCCAGTAAATCTGCAAACATTAACGCCGACCCCGCCATAAACAGCCAGACACCTACAATGGCATAATCGCGAAAACGGGCAGAAACAAGGTACTACCAAAGAAAAAACATAAGCTGGCCGTCACACCCAGAGTATTTTGTCGGGCGCGTTGAAGCAGATTTAATGGCATTATGCCTCCCCCACGTTGACGTCAGGTTGAAACCGCAGGCTCACCGATAGCCGGTTCCAGCTATTGATTTGCAGGATCACCGTGGTCAGTTCGATGAGCTCTGCTTCGCCGAACTCATCTACTGCAGCTTGATACACAGCATCACTAACGCCATTGTTACTGATAAGGGTTAATGCCTCTGTCCAGGCCAGTGCAGCCCGTTCCCTGGTTGTAAAACAATTGAGCTCACGCCAGGCAGGTAAAACATCCAGCCGCCCCTGAGATTCACCATCATGGCGGGCTTCATCAGCATGCATTTTCTGACAAAAGCCACAGCGGTTTAACTGTGAAGCGTGCAATTTAACCAGGTGCAGTAATGAGGGTGATAATGACGAGCTTACAGGAAGCTCGGCAAGCCCCATCAAGTGGGTTACCAGTCGCGGGCATTGTTGATAGACCGTGGATTGTGAAATTCGATTTAGCATAACATTCTCCTTAAGTTACGAATGAAGAATGTACGGCGTTGTCAGATGAATTAATTGGAAATTTGCGACAACTTCCGTGTGCGATATTGCCCGGGCGTTTCCAGTGCCCGTTCATGAAAGCTATTGGTAAAGTGCGCCTGATCGTAAAAACCACAACGCAAAGCAATGTCACTCAGTTCGGCCTGGGTTGTAATGAGTTGCGTGCGAGCATGTCTTAGTTGCGCAAACCCATACAACTGATTGGGTGAAAACCCAAAACGATTGCGCAACTGGCGCTCCAGCGTCCGCCGGCTCATCCCCTGCTGCGCTGCCAGTTGTTGTGGTGGGATTAAGCTGGTAAATGCCGTTGTTAACAGCTTTGACCACTTATCATGGACGTTGCCGGCGTGCTTGCAGACCCCCTCCAACCAGCCTTCGATCAACCTTAGTTGCACCGCAGCCGATGCTTCTGGCAGTTGACTGAGTAACCGTGCCAGTGCACTGGTCATGGGTATAGAAAGCTTTTGATTACCGGTTGATTCCACCCTGATACCAAATAGTGCAGCGCCTGCACCTGCCCTGAGCCTGACACTGATATAGCGTTTATGTAAATCCCAACGCTGGGTACAAACTGAAGCATGGTAAAAAAACGCAACTTGTGCGCCGTGAGGGCTAATTTCGAAAGTCAGGCTGCTACCAGCATCCGGATACAGCTTTTCATGATGGAACGTTTCATTGCGGTTTGTATCATACGCCACCCATAAACACTGCACCCAACGCCGCAGGTAGGGCCTGACAGGCGCGATCTGCACGCCCACTCCAGCAAAGGAGGCGGCCGGGATAATGTTGTCATACTGTGGGGGTTGCAAACTTAAACGCCATGCCAATCAGAACGCTCAAATAGTAACCTAACTGCGTATAATGAACCAGTGTTAGCCAGCTTCATTAACCGGCTGGGCCGCAACCGGGGCGACCGGCGCAAAGTGATACCAGCCAGCATAACTGTATAATAGCGCGATGCCGAGTACGAGCCAGTGGTACCACAAAAACGGCAGGTAATTCAGTGTACTTACTCCTAGCGTAGTAGCCATAAAGATACCGCCGTCGGTCCAAGGGATCATAGGGGTAGTTACCGTTCCGCCAGACTCAACGTTTCGGGACAGTACTCTTTTATCAATGCCCATCTGTTCGTAATTACGGGATGTAATGGTACTGGCGGTCATTATCGAGACATAGGCTGCACCGCCTAGCGCATTACCCAATACACCACTTAGCATAGTGGAAAGCCCCAACCGGCCCGTAGTAGTAGCCCAGTGTTGCAGGGCATTACACACCGCGGTGAGCACACCAATAGATTCCATCAGTCCACCCAGTCCCAGGGCCAGAATAACCAGCAGGATCACCGACAGCATCGACGTAATACCACCCCGATTGAGCAGGATCTGCAGGAACTCTACATCGGTATCGATAGAGTTACCGTTATACAGGCTGTCGAAAGCGCTGACTAAAGAAGCCTGTTCAAACATCATGGCCCAGACCACCCCCAATACGGCGCCAAAGCAAATCACCGGAAACGAGGGCAGACGCATCATCAGCAAGCCAATCACAATCAATGCAGGCAGCAACATAAACCAGCCAATGGTGTAATGCATAGCAATGGCATCCATGACCTGTTGAGCGGTACCCGTACCACCATCATGATCAAACCCAAGACCCACCAGCAAAAACACCAGACAGGCAATAACGCAGGCTGGCACACTGACATACAACATGGATTTGATGTGCGCGATAAGATTTACCTGACACATGGAGGCGGTCATCACCGTGGTATCAGACAGCGGCGAGAGCTTATCGCCCACATAAGCCCCGGATATAGCCGCACCCGCCACCAGTGCCGGAGGTAAATCAAAGCCTGCACCAATGCCCATCATCGCAATTCCCGCGGTGCCGGCCGTACCAAATGAGGTGCCTGTTGCCAGTGAGGTAATAGCGCAAATGATAAACGCGGCTGGCAGAAAGAGCGCCGGATCCATTACCGACAGACCCAGATAAATGATATTGGGGACAATACCACCAGCCATCCAGCTGCCGATGAGGGCTCCCACAGCAATTAAAATTAAAATCGCATCCATACCCTGAGTAACCCCCGCAATAAGCCCTTTTTGCAGGTGGTGATAGGCACAGCCAAGGTATTTTCCAAAGCCCATCACCACAAACCAGCAGCCAATAAAAGCCAGTTGAATGGGTAAACCGAGTTGATGCACTGCAACAAAGATAATTGCCAGTAACAGCAGGGTGAGAATGAGAATTTCAGTCAGAGAGGGCAATCGCATTTTGTGCATGAAGATCCCGAGGCTGTGCTGCCGTAACGCCGCCATAACGGGAGTTACTACGCCTTAAATATTATTCTGTATACTTTTTATCCCATATAAGAAT
>CETO01010462.1_pt1 | contig 37397 bp, 49 predicted proteins | sample 531351 | NCBI WGS metagenome assembly CETO01 (sample SAMEA2622678, study PRJEB7988) | marine metagenome | isolation source: saline water (ENVO:00002010), including | reverse complement strand
GCTCCCGGCGATTTTGTCGAACCCTGCTCTCGGGTTCTCATCCACTTGTAGATGATCCAATAGTCTGTCACTAAAGTGGGAACTTCTAAAATTTGGCGGGAATATCTGGGAAGCCTTTATTTACGTGGTGTAGAGAGTAATTGGTAAATCAAATTAGAGACAGGCGCAAAACAACACAGTTTGGCACTAACTAAAATAATGGCTAATTTCCTGATCCTTCAGTTTGTCAAAGCGCCCTGGTTATATCGCAATAGATTAAAAGGGGGTTAAAGCTAGTTTAAATAAGGCCTGAGAACGTGTTAAACCAGTCAAAAATAGTTATGTAATTCACGTTAGGCGATTTCTCACTTCCAGTTGTAAGTGAGATCCTTAGATCCCACTTTTTTTGCAGAAGTGAGATCCATTTAAAGGGGGTTTGTAACTGATTTTATACGACCAAGGACTTTTACTTCTTTACTCATTTCGTCCGTAAATTCTTGAGGTGGATAATTGGGGTTATCAGTTACCAGGATTATCGGACCGGATATTGAAGACTGAACTCTACGTAATACAGATAATGATGCGCCTGTTTTACCACTGCTACAAAATCCGTAAACCGCTCCAGGGGATAAATTGGTATCTGTGAGATCTACTTTACACCTAGCGCCTTTTTGAATTGTTGGAGCCATAGCATCATCCTCCACTGTCAATTCCGGGCAACCATCAATTTCTATTTCATATTTCTCTGCAACTTCTGGCGGAGATAAACCAGCCCCTTTTACTGAATATTTGAATAGTTCCGTGGAGAGTTCTTCTGCTAGACCTATCTTTAAAGTCGAATCTATTTTTTCAAGTAGTTTTTCTTTCTCATCACCAGGAAAGTTCAATTCATTAATGCCTGTAACGAGGCGTTCACGGAGTAACTCTTGAAAAGGAAAGCTGCTGACAAAGGATAATGCATACAAATAATCGACATCCGGCAGCCTATCCTTTTCATACGACTTAAGCGTATTTTCGTGCCATGGATATCTACTGGCCATTTCCTTCCTGCTTATAGTTTCTTCTCTTATTTCTTTTATCCAGGAGCAGAACTCTTCTTTGTTCATAAGTTAGCCAACTTTAATCTTATTAAAATCAAAAACATAAAAACAAAAGACACTTTTATGTCTTTGTGCAGTTTACTAAAGACATTTTTATGTCTTATTATGTGCACAACTGCACAATAAAAGGACTCAAAAATGTCTCATACAGATTGGCATCCAGCTGACATTATTGCAGCAATCAGGAAGCAAGAGCTAACGCTCACAGAGCTTGCTCTACTAAATGGACTCCCTCAAAGGGCCTGTCAAACAGCTATGCGCAGGCCACACAAAAAGGCTGAGCAGGTTATTGCTGCTCAGCTCGGGCTTCATCCAATGAAGATCTGGCCATCCAGATACCATTCAAACGGAAAGCGAAAACGCTTTCTACATAGCCAAATGGTAGCAGAGAAACACAACTCATACACACAAACGTGTGCATACACGAAAACCAAAGAGACACAAAAGTGTCTTTCAAGTGTGAGAGAAAAATAATGGAATATTTCACCGCCAGGGAAATCTCAGAAGCTGTTGGCTTATCGAAACGTGCTGTCACGTTGCGAGCTAACAAAGAAAACTGGGACTTCATTAAAATTGAAGGACGCGGAGGCTTGATCCCTCATTACGTCACAGAAAAGTTGCCAGCTGACATCAAATCATCTTTACGTGCGATGTATGGCGAGATAGATGATGTGGAAAAACGCGCTAACCATGCTGCCGAATTTCACCGGGAAGTAGCTAAGCGCAAAAGTGAGCAAGAACTCCAACTTAAACGCGACGCACTGCTGAAAGAACCATTGAACCTTGAAGGTAATAAGCGAGCCACAACTGCGCTTTGTATCTTGAAACTGGCACAAGCCAGCATTGACGAGAACATTGGGAAAACAGCTAGCTGGAGCAGCTTTGTCGAGTCTTACAATTCGAAAGAGCTAGATATAGATGAATCGCACTACTCGGTAAAGCCGCATTTAAGCATTAGAACGTTAATTCGTTGGGAAAAGGCTTACTCAGAAAGCGGAATTGCCGGACTAACGCCTAAATATGGAACCTCCAAGGGTAAAGGAATTATAGACAGATGCCCGGAAATGCAGCGCTTTTGTGTAGCACTTATTCACGAATTTCCGCATGTAAAAGGCGAACGACTGGCTGAATTCCTTGAAATGGAATTTAAAGGCCAATATGAGCTGCCTTCACCGCCAACATGCCGCAAGTGGTTGAAAACGTGGAAGCAAGAAAATCACGCCACCTTTATGTCTCTTGTCGATGCCAGCGGCTGGCAAAACAAAATGATGGTCGCATTCGGCAGTAGAAGTGCCGTGGTCGAACGCATTAACCAACTCTGGGAATTCGATAGCACCCCGGCAGACGTCATGTGTACCAATGGCCGCTACTCCATTATTGGCGTTATCGATGTGTTTACACGCCGTGTAAAAGTGGTTTTAAAGCCTACTTCAAACGCTGAAGGTATTGCTCTTTTAGTCCGTAATGCAATTCTCGACTGGGGTATACCTGAAGTCGCCAGAACGGATAACGGTGCAGATTACTTGTCTGCTCATATCCTGGCAATCTGGGATGCGCTGGAGATACACAACCACATCACTAACCCTTACAGCGGTTGGGAAAAGCCCTTTATTGAGCGCTTTTTTAGAACATTCAGCCATGGCATTGCCGAGATGCTATCCGGCTACATAGGCCACAACGTAAGTGATCGGGAAAAGTTAAGCGCCCGCTTAAGCTTTGCTAAGCGCCTTGTTGAACGCCGTGAAAAAGGTGCAGATAAGGTTGCCCTGGATGTGTCGCTGTCTTCTGAAGATTTAGAAGCATTCATTAATAACTGGCTGGACAATCACTACGACCACACACGGCATAGCGAGCTAGGTTGCACACCGTTTGAAAAGTTCAGCCAGCACCGCCAAACCATAAAGCGCCTCGATAATGAACGCATTCTCGACATGCTACTTGCTCCGGTACCCAGTCAAAATGGCTACAGAACGGTTGGCAAAGAAGGCATAAGCGTAGGTGGTGTGGATTACATCCATGCAGAGCTTGGGGCATGTGTAGGTGACCGCGTGCATTGCCGCTATAACCCGGATGATATCGGCAAAATCTTCGTATTTAACCCGGTTAAACGTGAGTTTATTTGCGAGGCATTCAACCCTGAGCTGGCTGGCAATGAAATTACCATGCAACACGCACAGGAAGCCAAACGGATCCAACGTGCCAAGCTACGTGAAGAACGCGATGCCATTAAACGCGCCAGCAAAGAACACGACGTAAGCGATGTGGCTATGAAGTTCCTGAAATACCGGGAATCTCAAAACCAAGGCTTAACGTCTTTTCCTAAAGCTAGCGAGCAATTCACCTCATCTACAACAGATTCTATTTCGGCTAATACCTCGAAACCTGAGGGCTATACGCCGGAGCAGAAAGACGAACTGGCCCGCCGCCGTGAAGAACTCAATGCCATTGAGGCGATCCGCAACGGCAGCGGCCCAACCTACAAAAACGAGCATGAAAAGGCTCGCCACTATACCCAGTTGAAATTAGATGGCCTGTTAGGCCCCACCGAAAAAGCCTGGCTGCATCAGTACCGCCGCGACAACCGCCGCGCCGCAATGATGTTAGACAAGCTGTTTAACCAAACCGAAAACAAAGGAAAGTGATCATGAAAGCAACTACCGCTAAAACCAAAAACGTGATGGCAGCATTTGATGCATACCAAACCGTTGAGCAAGCTGCTCAGGAAGGCTCGCCAGCCATGGCCCTGTTCTCAGGGCAAGCTGGGTTGGGTAAAACCACCGCAGGCGCATACTTATTTGTGAGTGCTGACGGCATCCTGGTTCGCTGCTTAAAAAGCGACACCATGGGCACACTGCTTGAGCGCTTAGCCCAGGATTTAGGCCTAGACAAACGCCAGCGTAAAGCCGACATGATTAACTTCATTGTTAAGGAGCTGGCGATTACCGGAAAGCCCCTCTTTATAGATGAAGCCGATTACCTGGCAGACAAAACCGAAGTGCTCGAAACCATACGGGATATATATGACCTCGCTTGTGTGCCAATTGTTTTAATCGGCTACGAGCACCTGCCAAAGAAGATAAAGCGCCTGCCACAACTCTTTGGCCGCATTAGCCAGCATGTGCAATTTCAAAAAGCTGACGAAGAAGACATTGCGATTATGGCCAATGAATTAGTAGAGCACACCACCATTGAGCAGGACCTGCTTAAAGACCTACTGGATACCTCTAAGGGTAACTTCCGGCGCATTACCACCGGCCTTGCGAGCATTGAGAAGTTTGCCAAATCAAACGGCTTAAAAACGATTGATGCCAGCCAATGGGCCGGGCGCGAATTCTTCCCTGTCGCGGAGCTTTAAGGATGCAGAAAACCCTCAGCCAGCGTAGCTGGGAGTGGATTAGAAGCCAGCCAGACTTTCACAGTCATGAGCTGGCAAAAGAAATGGATATCTCGTTGCACCAAGCCCAGATGGTTATTGATCACCTGAAAAACCTTGGTGCTGTGGAAACAATTAACAGTAAGGCAAAACCGGTTGTTTACGCCAAAGTTGCACGCGCTAAACCGCACTTGCCAGGGAAAAACCCGACAAGCCCTCAGCCTAATTCTATTCGCCAACGGATATGGCAGGCCATGAGGTTTTTGGAAGTGTTCACCATTCCCGAAGTGATGGGGCTAGCAGAATGCAGCAAAGCCAGTGTGGAGCGCTACCTCACTGACCTGTGTCGTTACGAATATGTAGTGAAAATTGGTTCATTCAACAAGCGTGCGCCAATGGCAAAACGCAGAGGATGGCATAACCGCTACCGTTTGTTTAACAACACCGGGCACAAGTATCCCGTTGCCCGCAAGGAAGGCCTTTACGACCAAAACCTAAAGCGGTTGATAGAACGACCTGTAACCGCTGAGTGAGGATTTATGGATTGGTATGAATTGCTAACAAGCAAAGTAACGGAGCTGGGCCGTCGTCAGGTAGAAGTCGACACTGGCATGAGTAAAACAACACTGTCGCAGGTGCTTAATAACAAGTACCCCGGCAGCCTGGCCAACATCGAACAAAAGGTGCTGGCCGCTTACGCCAACTTATCGGTTACCTGCCCGGTACTCGGTGAAATACCGGTTAAACGGTGTTTAAACGAGCAAGGCAAGCCATTTAGTCACAGTAACCCGCAGCGAGTCAGGCTCTTTCGCGCCTGCCAGAGCTGCCCACACCGGAGCAAGCAATGAACAAGCACAACATTGCGTTTAAAGCACGCATCGACAAAGCCAGCAAAGCAATGGAGCACCTGATTAAACACGGCTGCGCCATTGTCAGCCTGGCCATTAAAGAACGGTCTACCGAAATCGAGATCCTGCCGCCTTTAAGTTCAAAGGTAAAAGGCACGCTCATTTCAATTAATAACACGCACCAGGGGCGCTATCACCTAATGGCTACCCGCCTCCACGGCTGCACTGTTACATGGCATCTCAACTCAGAACAACTAACCAAAATGGAGCTAAGCGCATGAGCAACGTTAATCAACTATACGGCCTGACCAACAACAACGCCCCTAAAGGCTTTATGGAAGATGGTGATGGCAACCACATTCGCAAGGACCGCATTAAGCCTATCGAATTAGAGCGAGACAAACTGGCCCGTGAGCTGTTTACCAATGCTGTGCTAGTGCACGACGAAATGCAGGCACTGGCCAATTCAATGCGTAGCAAAGTGGCAGCCTTTGTAAACCGTGCCCTGTCAGAGTACGACAAAAAGCTGGGTGGTACCAAAGGCAACGTCACCCTGTACAGCTTTGACCGCAAAATCAAAATTGAGCGCAGCCGCCAGGACCGCATTTGCTTTAACCAGAACCTGGTCGCCGCCAAAGCGATCATTGATGACTGCATTAAGCGTTGGAGCAAAGGCAGTAACAAAAACCTGCAAGCCATTGTGCAAGGCGCGTTCAAAACCGATAAGCAAGGCCGCTTTAGTGCCGCTCGGGTGCTGAGCCTGCGTAAACACAACATCGACGACCCCCAATGGCAGCAAGCCATGAAGGCCCTGGCAGATGCCATTGAAGTAGACAGCAGCGCCGAATACTTCCGGGTGTACTGGCGAGACGACAACAACACCTACCGCCCATTGGCACTGGACTTGGCCCATATCACTACTGAAATCCCACAGGAGAAAACCCATGAAGCAACCGAAATTGCTTAGTCGCACTGTGATTGGCAGCAAAGAAGACTTGCTTGCTGCCATTGCGCAGCTGCCGTCCGACATCGATGGCGTAGAGGAAGACTACGTACTGAACGTGTATCACGACGAACAGGCCAACGAGAAATGGCTGGAGATAGAGCCAGCCAATTAAGCGCCCTGCAAAGGGCCTTAACCCAAGCCTTGTTACCACAGGGCTTGGCTTAAGGAAACCAAGGAGACTGGAAATGAAACGACTAATTTTGCTTTTACTATGCCTGTGCGCCTGTGTGGTTGCGCTGTTTTCAGGCTCTCCAATAACGGCAATGGCCTTCGCGTGGGTTGTTGCAACCATTTTAATTCAGGCGTTCCTGCAAGGCGCAAACAGTTAGGGGAACAAGGTGAAAGACATTTTACTTCAGCGTTTAAAAGACCTGGGCATCGACCACCAGGTAATGGAACAGGCCGTTTGTCCTAATTGTGGTACTGCAAAGCCTAACTGCCATTACAACGCCATTTCGGGCCGCTTTTGTGTGCATTGCGACAATTGCCTGCAAAACGGCATAGCGGACTCATTTGCACAGGCCATGTCTCAATTTTCTGTTGTGGAGCAAAACACATGTCAGCAAGAAACAGTTTAATTACCAAAATCCATGTAGCAAAAAGCCAGCTGGCCATGCCGGAGGATAGCTATCGCGCCCTACTCCAACGCATTACCGAAAAGCAAAGCTGCTCAAAAATGAACGTTAAGGAGTTGGAGTCGGTGCTGGCAGAAATGAAAGCTAAAGGGTTTAAGGTTAAAAAATCCAGCAAGCGTCGCATGTCCCCACCCTCTGTGGGTACCGAGCTGGATAAAGTTCGCGCCATTTGGATCACCATGCACAAACAGGGTTTTGTGCGCGATGGCTCAGAAGCCGCGCTGGATGCCTACGTAAAACGCATGACCAGCAAGATTAACGGTATCGGCGTAGACAGCGTAGCCTGGCTCAAAGATGACATGGCGTTTAAAGTGCTCGAATCACTTAAACGCTGGCATCGCCGTTTAATGGCCGAAGAACTGATTAAACAGGGTTTAACCGAGCTTCAAGGCCACCGTAAAAGCTGGCATACCTCACAAGCACCCTACGCGTATGTTGCCGCTGCCTATGAGGGACAACAACTGTGAAATTGAGCCGTTGTCCCGTTTGTCATAGCAGTTTGCACCTTGATGCTCTGGTACAAGACCAGGCTGGCCGCGAACTCATTGCTACCGTATCAAAGCTGAATGTCACCACAGCCAGTGCCGTGCTCAGCTATCTGGGGTTGTTTCGCCCTGCTAAGTCCGACTTATCCAATGGCCGGGCGCTGAAATTACTGGGCGAAGTACTGGGCCTTACCCCTAACGAAACAGCCTTATGCCAGGCATTAGAACAAACCTATTCAAACATCAGCGCCAATCGCCGCGACAGTAGCGATACCAAGCCGCTGAGTAACCATAACTATTTGAAAAAAGTACTGCATTCCTTACCCGCATGGGATACGCCAGGAGTAACCAATGAAATCAGCACAAGACCTGCTCAACAAAAGCCCCGTAACGTTGGAGACGCGCTCCTCGACGTCAACAACCGCGACTGGGCAGAATGAGCCAAGATTGCCTGCCGAACTGGTTGAAGCCGTGAATTACATATTCGGGGTATTCAAACTCACCTGGGGGCGTAAATTCGCAAGCCGCTTTAGCAGTGTTACGGAGATAAACAGTACTAAGCGCCAGTGGGCTGGCTCATTTTTACGTCTGGGCCTTACTACGCAGGAAATTAAAGCCGCTATGGAGATGGCGGTAGACGCTGCCACTGAGTGGCCGCCAGAGCTGCCGGACTTTCTAAAGCTTTGCTATCAAACCAATTTAACCGAATTGCCGGATAAAGACGCGGCGTTTAAGCAGATCGTCGACAGGCATGGCCGCTACCGCACAAATGAGACATTTAACTGGCTGCACAACATTGTAAATCTGATCGACCAGGACATAGGCCGATACGCCACTACCGAGTCTGAGCGGCAGTTTAAAACCCGTTTCAACAAGGCGTGGGACAAGCGCTACCGCCAATTCAGGCAAGGCGTAATGCCAGAGCCAAAGCTGGCACTACCTGTACCAAACCTACCGCCATTGGTACAGGCCGCCAACATTGATCCTGAATGCCCGATACAAAAAAAGCTAGCCGAACTGAGAGGTTATCGCCGTGACTGACCAAAACCAATTCAACTTCGATGACGACTTTGATCAGCTGCTGGAGCATTTGCCCCAGCTGGCCAGCGACCAACAACAAGCCATGGCTCGCTACAAAGAGCACCTGTGGGCGCTAGTGCTGATATGTGAGCGCCGCTTAAACCGGCTGGGTCTCACCGGCACCAAAGCCTATCAGGCCAGCTGTGCCCTGATTGCCGAAATTGCCCATTACCAGGGTGGCGAATGCCGGTACCTGCCACGGGGCGACAAATTAAAGCAGGAGCTGCGCGATATACACATGTTCCGCCTGTGGCATAACCACAGTTGGCCAGTAGACAAAATACACAAAGAGTATTGCCCGGAGCTTAACCAAATACAGGTTTATAAAATCTTGCGCACCAAGCGCGAAGAATACCGCAACAAAATTCAACCAAAGTTAATCTAGCGAGCGAGGAAACAGAGATGGAATATCAGAGAATCAGAAACTTAACTACTGGAATACTTCATACCCGTATTGGGGATGTTTATGAAGATATTGAATATATAACCAGAGTCTCTGGGATCATGACTCACCAGATACCACATGCATTGCAAGCTATGTCTGATTGGCTCAAAAGTAAAATTCAAGACTCCAAATTTCATGAAAGCAAATTCGATCCAGAGCATACCGGAGATATGGATTTGCAGACCATGAATGAAGAGGAACGTCAAAGCTTCTTCAATAAATTTCATTCTCTAAATTGAGGCCGACCATGCTTGATTACATACACCCGGATTATGATCCCGAAGACCTGCTGGCAACTGACTTTGCAAACGAGTCGCCAGCTTTTAAAACAATGGTTAATTCGCTGGCTGAGGATATGACCTGCCCTTTTACCGAAACCTCCAAAGTATGGCTGGGCACGCTTCAGGTAAACGGTAAAACCTGCCAGGTGCAACTGGTGGTTACATCACACGATATGATTGATGAGGGGTAAATAAATATGTTTGTAGTTTTCAGAAATGAAGAAGGCAAATACTCAGTTCGACCAGCTTACATTGGCTTTATAAAAAACAATTTTTGGCGTCGACTCCTTTGCTCTTTGTTCTATCCCATAACAATCGTGGTAACCATAATTTTCAATTTGCTTTGCGCAGTATTAGCTGGGCTATTTATGGTTTTCAACGCCGTTTGGGTGCCAATAAAAGGCATTCGCCCAATATGGAAAACTGAAATTTGGAATCGTCCACGAACTAAGAACGACACCGGTCGCATGCATTAATTAATCGAAGAGGTGAATAATGCAGTCATTAAATGAAAAGTTGTTTTGCCCTCATTGTAAATTAGAGCTTAATGGGCGGGGTCACAAAAACGAAGGGATGGCCTGGGATTTGTACAATTGCGAATACGACAAGCTGAAAGACGAACAAAAGCCAATTACAGAATATGAAATGAATTCAATTGAAATAGAGAGACTCACGGAAGAAAGAGCGCAGGCCTTTCAAAGCATAAAGAAGCTAAAAATTCGAAACGAACAAATAAAGCTGATTAATTCGATTTAAAACTCTCACGAAAAGGTAATAATCAACGATGCTACACATACTCACCCAGGCGAGCCTGTCAGAGGCAGACTTTAACGAAAAGATCGACTTTGTGATCGAGGGCTTTATCACCAAGCGGATGATCACCATGGTTTATGCCGATGGCGGTAACGGTAAAAGTTGGCTGGCCTTTGCTCTGGCCAAATACTGCGCGGTTAGAATGACGCAGGTGTTCTATCTGGATTTTGATAATCCATTAAGTGTGCTGAAAGAACGTAACGTTAACGACCTGCTGATAGCCAGCCACCCTAACCTACATTATGTGCAGCGCAGTAAAAGCCCGCTGCCCTCGTTCGACTTACTAAAAACACTATCTGAAAACGCCACCGCCAATCAGTTCGAAAACATGTTTTTTGTAATCGATAGCTTACGGGACTTTGCCGATGTAAGTAATGAAGCAAAAATTGCGGCTGTAATGAACATGCTCAAGGATATCCGGGAGGCTGGCGGCACCATCCTGATCCTCGGGCACAGCAATAAAGATGGTCGCAACTACCAGGGCAGCAATGCCATTCGCAATTCAGTAGACAACATGTACCGCCTGAAAAAGCGAGAACTGGGCAGCAATGAATCAGTCGGTGTAATTTTGGAAGTCAAAAAAGAGCGTGCAGCCATTGTTGATAAGGCGTTCGACATTAACCCTAATAGCCTGGCACTAACTGAAGTCGACTTAATCGAAGCACAAGCCACTGAGCAGGACATAGAGTTCGTTTCGCTAATTAAAAACACCCTACTCCAGGACAACCAGTTAAACAAAACAGACTTGCTCAACAAAGCCGGTTTCGCCAAAGACGACAAATCAGCCAGAGCACGGCTAGATAAGTATGACGGTATTTATTGGCAGAGCACCAAACGCCATACCCGCATTATCTACCACCTTATTCAAAACGCTTAGAGTTGTCGCAGTTGTAACGGTTGTAGCCCCAAAAGATAAGGAGAAAATTGACACGCCGCACATTCGGGATTAAGGTGGCCGCACTAGAATTTCTCAAGCGGCCTTCCGCACCCGATAGCCTTGCGGCTTTTTTATGCCTGCGATACAGGGATAAATCCGTCCATACAATGGCCGGGTGGAGAGGCGTTAATACAACACCCTTTGGGGAAATAGGCCCGGAGCTTCTTGAGATGCTCTAGTTGACACCCGGCTACCAGCTACTAACTGGCAGTCGAATTTACTTAAAAAATCTCAAGGAGACCAATATGGTCAGTCAACTCCCCGATGTGGACTTGCGCCACTATATATCCGTACAAGATAACCAGCTTTATACTCCCTCAACCCACATAGCGGAAGTGTTTGGAAAAGAACACAGAAATGTTTTGCGCGCTATTCGAGAACTGGATTGCTCTGATTATTTCACAAAGCTCAATTTTGAGCAGTGCGAATTCAAAAACTCCAATGGGCGAATGATGCCTATGTATAACGTCACCAAAGACGGCTTTATGTTTTTGGTCATGGGCTTTACCGGCAAACAGGCTGCGGTTATCAAAGAGGCGTACATAAATGCCTTTAACAGCATGGCCGAAGCATTGAGCGCTCAACACTCACCCCAACAGACTCAGGCATTGCAACATTTGCAGGAGACAAACCAATCACTGCAAAACGAATTACTCCAGCTCTACCGCGATAAAGCCGCATTACTCGAAAAGCAATTGCAGCAAGCACCAGCCAAAACCACCAGAGCAAAGCCTGTAAACCAATATTACGAGCATAAAAAGCACCAGTTTATCCAAAAGGTTATCCGCTACCTCGCCGCAAATCCGGGCGCTATTAAAACAAATGTCCTATTAGCAGCCGGGCATAAAAAGGATGATAAGACCGCCAGAAATTGGCTGGCGGAATTTGAAGGTATTCACTGGGACTGTGCCGTAGTAGGCACCTCACATGCCTATTTTTGCAAGGAGTAAAGCAAAATGAAAAATGGATCAATATTAGATGAGCTGGATGTAATCACCACATGCCAGGAAGTAGTTGCCGATATTCTCGGGGCCGTGCCTGAAGGCATGTGCTCTACACAAAAGCTTGCTATCCTCATGCGCTACCTGCAAGAGCAGCAACAAAAAGCCATAGAGCAATTATCCCGCTAATGTTTAGCCCGCCATTGCGGGCTAAACTCTTTATATAACGACACAAACCCAGTTCGACGGGGATCAAAAGTTAGTTTTTAAATTTGATACTTTCATGTCTTTTGAATTAAATTAGTCCACTCTGTCAACTTCAAGGATGTCCAATGTGGCCGTTTACTCGGAAGAAAAACAAGAAAGCAGAGCAAGAAGTAATTCTCGATCATGTATATCCTGTAAAAGAAGAGAGGATTGACACCCCTAAAAGTTTAAGAGCTTCCATTCGGGAATGTAAAAATAGGAATGATTTCGAGGCTGAAAAGGCAGCTACATGGAAGTTACATTTGTACTTGCTACAAAATATATCTAAGCATGGCACTAACGAACTAGATAGATATCCAAAATTCTTGGAACGAAATGGTATGTCACAAGAAGCCTTGGAAGTTCGCGAAAAAACAGCAGAGGCTATAAAGGAGCACTCCAGAGAATTCAGAAGGCAGCGAGCAAAGCAACTAGAGAATTTCGAGTACGTATACTTAAGAGCAGACGATAAGAGTCCAGAAAAATGTAAAAAGCTTGACTATGTAGCAATGCTCAATACAGCAGAGTACCGAGAGAACTGGGTTGATTGTGACAACTCACCAAGATGCTATTGTAATATGAGTGGTTTGACAGCAAGAGCAGCAAAGAGAAGAAATATAAAACTACCTGACTAACCCAAACCCAGACTAATCCCAATCTCCCCGCCGCCATCACTACGATGGCGGTATGAACCAAGAAAATCCCACTTACTATTACGGCCTGAGTTCAAAAGCTCAGGCCATTGTTTTAGCCACTGAGGTCTGCGATGCGCTGGGCCACGGTGCTAACCATCGCGCCGTTAATCTTCTGCTGGAAACCGCAGCGGCTGAAACGTGCTTAGGCACCTATGAAGATCCAACGCCAGGCAGCGCTGGTATGGGCCTGTGCCAGATTGACTACATTGCTTTTGTAGATATCCAACGGCGCACACGTCCACACCTGGTAAAGCGCATCAAACAAGAACTGGGCTACAACATACAGAATGTAATGCATGTGGATTTAATTGCGGATCCTAAGCTCTGTTTTATTTTTTGCCGCTTGCACTACCTCCTTCGCCCCGAAGAAATCCCTTTATCGCTCAGAGGCCGCGCCGAGTACTGGAAGCAGTTTTATAACTCCATGGCTGGCAAAGGCACCGTTCAACATTATCTGCAAAATGCCGGAGCGTTTTTATATCGCTTAACCCCTGAAGAACTGGCAGGTGCCCAATGAGTTTAAGCCGTTTTAACCGTGAATGGTTCGACTCTGGCCGCAAAGCCAGATTTAAAGCCGAAGCCGCCAGCCAGAAAAGTGGCGAGCTTACGATTTTGCCTGAAAGTAGTTACAACGCTACCGCGCACAGTTACTGGCGGCAGGGTTGGAACAGCGTTACCCGTCAGGAAGTTGAAGACTGGATTAACGGCAAAGCCAAACCTCGCCGTATCGACGCGGAGCAACATATAGCCCGTTTACGTAATCAATTAGGAGCGCAATCTTAATGGCACCTCTTATCTCAACACTACTCACCGCAGGCCCCGCCCTGATTAGATTATTCGGCAATAGCAAAGGCGGGAATATCGAGCGCACCACAGAAACGATCTCAGCAGTATTAGATACGATTCAAGGTAAACCGTCACCAGAGCAAGTTAATCGCTTGCAGGCAGTAGTAGATAGCCTTCCACAAGATGAGGTTTCAGAGCTAAAGGTTTCTCTGGAAAAAGTCGCCGCCGAACGCGAAAAGAACCGTCTCGAATACGACCTGGCAATGCACACCGAGCAACAAAAAACTATTCGAAGTACCGATCCTAAGTACGTGCGCCCTAAAACGGCCAACCGCCACAGCTACTTCTCCATGCTATACGTGTGCGCCTTTGAAATTGCAGAAGCGCTTGGGTATGGCAGCGGTGCTTCTATGGAGCTGGCTATGCTCATTGCTTCACCCACTCTCGCCTATTTCGGTTTTAGAACCTTCGATAAATTTAGCAAGCAGGGAGCCAGCAACTAATGGATATCGCCGACGAAGCGCAACGCAGAAGTGCGCATTTTCATGAGCTGGCTATGCAAAACCGGAGCTTTGACTTACCCCCTGCGCCAGCGCTTAACACAGCCCCAGACGGCTCGCCACTTTGTGTGGATTGCGATGTAGATATTACAGAGCGCCGCCGAATTATCGCCAGTGCTCAGCGCTGCCCGGACTGCCAACAGGATCATGAAAAAAGGACGCGCAATCATGGATGACATCATTAATCACATTAATACCAACTGGAAGTTCTACACCATCGTAATAGCGATACTGGGCGCAGCGGGATTGTTTTGGCTAAGTAAATACTTTGCTACTAAAAAAGATCTGGAAGCCCACACCATTAGCGTTCGTGAGCGGTTCGAAATGAACGAAGCCAAACTCACCAAGCAACAGTTGGAACATTACAAACTCAGAGACATCGTGAACGAGCTGGACGGCCACATTAAATACCTGCCCACCGCACAAGACAGCCAGGCACTGCGCGAATCCATGGCCCGATTGGAGGGCCGTTTAGAAAGCGTTGAACCCATGTTTAAACAGATTTTAAACCAATACAACATGCTCGTTGAAAACGAACTACGCGGGGAGAAAAAGTAGCATGGCCATTACCCAAATTATGAACGAACACGAACGGCTAAGTATTTTGCATTGCCTCGCAGCAATGGATGACTACGCCGCCAACAACAGCATTATCCAGTCGGTGTGTGCCCAGTACGGCAACACCATGACCATGGATAAAATTGGTACCCACCTCTTCTGGTTGAAGGAGCAAGGCTTAGTAGCGCTCGACAACCATGAAAGCTACACCATTGCCAAAATCACCCAGCGCGGCCTGGACGTTGAAAAAGGCTTAGCCACCCAACCAGGCGTTAAACGCCCAGGGCCGAGGTAGCGATTATGGCTCAACGTAATATTGACGGCTGGACTGACCGATGACAGACAAACGCACCCGAGGCAAACCCAGCAAAATCGACCAGCTCCCGGAAGACATTAAATCGGAGTTGATAGAGCTGCTGCGCGATAAGTCGGTCACCCAAACCGAAGTACTGGAGCGGGTAAACGGGCTTATTCGCGATGCAGGCCTGCCCGACGATGAGCAGCTCTCCCGTAGTGGTTTAAACCGCTACGCCACACGCATGGCCACAGTGGGCAGCCGTATTCAGGAAGCCCGCGAAGTCTCTAAGCAATGGGTCGACCAGCTGGGCGATAAGCCTACTGGTGAAGTCTCAAAAGTGCTGATTGAAATGGTGCGCACCCTTGCCTTTGATCAAGTGCTGAAACTCTCGGAATCCGGCGAAGTAGTACCGCCTAAGTTTATTAAGGAGTTGGCCGTAGGCGTAGAGAAGCTGGAGAAAGCCGCCAGTGAGTCCACCAAGCGTGAACGTGAAATCCGCAAGGCCATGGCCGAAGAAGCCGCCGAACGGGCCGAGAGCGCTGCCAAGGCTGCCGGGCTTACCACTGAGGGCGCAGCACAAATTAAACGTGAAATTCTGGGTATTGCCTAATGAAGTTACCACCCAAGCAGCCTACCACACCACCGGAAATACAGCCCAGTAAGTCGCAGTATCAAAAGGCCATAGAGCAATGCGACAGGTTTGAAACCCGCTTCGGGCTGCCTACGTTTATCCCCTTCGATGAAAACGAGCTGCTGCTGGGGTACCAGAAACGCTGGATAGCCGACGACTCCCCACTAAAAATAGCCGAGAAGTCACGCCGAACCGGCATTACCTGGGCAGAGGCGGCAGATGCCGTATTGATTGCCAGTAAGAGCAAAGCCGCATTAGGTACCAACCACTTCTACGTTGGCTCCAATAAGGAGATGGCCCGCGAGTTTATTGATGCTGCGGCCATGTGGTCAAAAGCCTTTAATAAAGCGGCTGGCGACATCGAAGAAGAAATGTTTATCGATGACGGTCAGGAAGGTAAAGAGATCCTGACGTTCGTTATTCATTTTGCCAGTGGCTTTAAAATTCAGGCGCTCAGCTCCAAACCCTCTAACTTGCGGGGGATGCAGGGTAACGTCACTATAGACGAAGCGGCCTTTCACGAACGCTTAGCCGAAGTACTCAAAGCGGCCCTGGCACTCACCATGTGGGGCGCGAAGGTTCGCTTAATCAGTACCCATAACGGCACAGAGAACCAGTTTAATCAGCTGATAGACGATAGCCGGGCCGGTAAGAAGCGCTACAGCGTGCACCGCATTACCCTGGACGATGCCTGCAACGAGGGCCTGTACCAGCGTATTTGCCAGCGTCTGGGCCAACCGTGGAGCCAGGAAGCCGAAGAGAAGTGGAAGCAAGATTTACTTAACGATACGGCCAGCCAGGAAGACGCGCTCGAAGAATACTATTGTGTACCTAAGTCTGGCGGCGGTGCCTACATTAGCCGGGCACTTATCGATAAGGCCATGGTAAAACCGGGCGACAATGGCCAGCCCATTGTTATTCGCTATAAGCAAACACCTGAATGGAACCAGATGCGGCCAGACCTGCGGGCAGCTGATATCAAAGACTGGTGCAAAGAGGTATTGCTGCCTGAGCTGCTTAAACTGGATCCTAACCTGCGCCACTGCCTGGGCGAGGATTTCGCCCGTAAAGGCGATTTAACCTGTTTGTGGGTGGGTGCTATCCAGCAAGATTTAAGTATCCAGGTACCGCTGGTACTGGAGCTGCGTAACATCCCATACAAGCAGCAAGAACAAATCCTGTTCTACCTGCTGGACCGCCTGCCCCGCTTTGTGGGCGCACAGCTGGACGCCACGGGTAACGGTGAGTACTTAGCCGAGCAAGCGGTAGATAAATACGGTGCTGGCCTGGTGGAGGCGGTAAAAATCAGCGAGACCTGGTACCGGGAAACCATGCCAATCATGAAGTCTTATTATGAAGACTTCGACATCATCATACCCAAAGATGCCGACATCCTGGACGACCTGCGCTCTATCCAGATTAACAACCGGGGCGTGCCGCGCATCCCCGACGCTAAAACCGACGACAAGAAAGAGCGCCACGGCGATAGCGCCATTGCCTGCTGCATGATGGTGGCGGCCAGCAAGATGGAAGGCGGCGAGATTGACTACACCCCCCTGCCGGATAAAAACGATCGCTGGAACGAGAACGCCCGCGATGCCGACGATTTAATGTATAACCAGAGTGGCTGCTATTAATGGAAACCTACGAATATAACGGTATCCGGTACCGGGTACGCGAAAAAGAACTACAGCAAAAACAAACCGACGACTCGGCCCGTGTAGCCCAGCTGCGCCGGGAATTTGCAGAGCACCCTTCCAGCGGCCTCACCCCGGCCACACTGGCGGTAATTTTAAAGAATGCCGAACAGGGCAACCTGCTGGAACAATGCTATCTGGCCGAAGATATCGAAGAAAAAGACGGCCACATACAAGCCGAGCTGTTTAAACGCAAGATGGCCCTTACCGATATCGACTGGAACATAGAGCCGCCAACTAATGCCAGCGCCCAGGAACAAAAAGACGCCGCCAATATTGAGCAGATACTGCGCGATGTAGAAGACTGGCACGACATGATATTTGGTATGGGAGATGCCATTCTAAAAGGCTTTGCGAATATCGAGCTGGAATGGGGCTTATACAATAACTTTCGGATCCCGCAACATTTTGAGCACCGCCCGGCCACCTGGTTTCAATTACACCAGGAAGACCAGAACTGTATTGCCCTGCGCGACCAAAGCGGCTGGGGCGAAAAGCTGCGCCCGCTAAACTGGATCCAGCACCGTCACCCCGCTAAAAGTGGCTACCCGGCCCGCGCTGGCCTCATTCGCCAGTTAGCCTGGCCATTCATATTCAAAAACTACTCGGTGCGCGACTTAGCCGAGTTTTTAGAAATCTACGGTATCCCCATCAAACTGGGTAAATACCCCTCGGGTGCCACGCCAGACGAAAAGCAGCGCTTACTGCAAGCTGTGCTAGGCATTGGCCACAACGCCGGGGGCATCATTCCCAAGGGCATGGAAATCGAATTCCACGAAGCGGCAAAAGGTGGTGGCAGCGATCCGTTTATGACCATGATGAGTTGGTGTGAGCGCATCCAGTCGAAGGTGATACTGGGGCAAACCCTCACCTCACAGGTAGACAGCACTGGCAGCCAGGCCCTTGGTAACGTGCATAACGAGGTGCGCCAGGATATTCGTGATCATGACTTACGCCAATTCACGAACTCGCTTAACCGCGATTTGATTTTGCCTATGCACATGCTTAACAGCAAAAGCTACACCGGCGACCCGCGCCGCAAGCCGCGCATCGTGTTCGATACCCAGGAGCCGGAAGATATCAAGCTGTACAGCGAGAGCCTGCCCAAACTGGCCGGTATTGGCATGCGTATCCCGGTAAGCTGGGCGCATGACAAATTACGCATTCCAGAGCCAGAAGGCGAAGAACCAGTTTTAGCCAGCGCTGCAAAGCCACCCACCGGACTCCCTGCCGGTGAGCAGCCTGGCCCTTTACCACCGCAACAACCAGCACAACCGCAAAGCCCAGCCGCAGCACTTAAGCTGGCGCTGGCAGCGCTTAAAGGCGCACAGCCAGCGCCAGACGGTGCAGACGTGCTCACCGAACGCTTGCAAAAACAAGCCGGTACCGAGTTCGCCAAACTCATGCAGCCCATCGAAGAACTGGTAGCCAATGCCGATTCACTGGAGCAGCTCTTAGAGCAACTGCTGGAACTGGAAGACACGCTGCCTACCGATGACTACCAAACACTGATAGCCCAAGCGCTGGCCGCTGCCGAACTCAGTGGCCGGTACGATGTTAACGAGGGTCGATAGCCATGAAGCACAAAGTATCAACCATCGCCTATAAGTTGTTTGTATCCTTTGTGCTAAGCCCCCTGCTATTGGCCATAGTCATGTATTTATTGATTAGAAATCTGTTAGAAAGCAGAGCCGGAAAGTTTGAATTCTTAAACGACAAAGGTGAGTAATGTTTGGAAATGATAGTTGGGCCCCTGTAATTATCGTGTTCTTTCTAATTTCAGCATTTATAGGCTGGTTGGTTATAGAAGCTTTGATTTGGTTGTTTAGCCACATCTCCATAAGTTTTGGATAAGTGATGAGTTATAAAGAACTTTCGCGAAAAGGGAATGATTGATGCCTGCCGAGTATGGCCCTCAGAAGTTTAGTGAAGCCATTGATTTCTTCCGCAGTAAGGTAGATGTGCCCAGCGAACGCTGGGCAGATATCTGGCGTGAACAACACAACAACGCTTTCATGATTGCCGGTGCAGTAAAAACTGACTTACTGGCCGATATGCGCTCGATAGTGGATCGGGCCATTGCCGAAGGTAAAAGTTTAAGCTGGTTTCAAAAGGAGTTTAAACACCTGGTTAAAAAGCACGGTTGGGATCATACCGGTACCGCCGCATGGCGTGCCAATATCATCTACGATACCAACATGCGCCAGAGCTATAACGCAGGCCGGTACCAGCAGCTGCAAAACTTTCCCTTTTGGCGCTATGCCCATGGTGACAGCAGATACCCTCGCCCACACCACCTAAAAAATGACGGCACCACACTCCCCAAGGAAAGCCCATTCTGGAAGGTATGGTTTCCCCAGAACGGCTGGGGCTGCAAGTGCAAGGTGTTTGGTGAGACCGAGCGCAGCATGCGCAGGCGCGGCAATAAGATGAGTAAGGAGCCGGTGATAGAGACCCGCGAATGGGTAGATAAGAAAACCGGCGAAGTGCACCATGTGCCGGTGGGGATTGATCCGGGCTTCGACTATTCACCCGGCGTTAAAAGCCAGGCTGAAACCATCCGGCAAACACAGGCCAGCAAACCACCGCTTAAGCAACGCCTGGTAGAACGCAAAATACCCGATGCCTATTCCACTAATAAGAACGTAGACATTCACGGGTTAAACCGCGTAATAGGCAAGCTGACTGAAACCCAGCCTCAGCTTAACCAAGTGGCCGACTTTATCAGCCGCTATAACATGAAAACGCTATTCCTAAAGCCTACAGATATGGTGCGCGGCTCCAAAAAGCTGTATCCGTTAATGGCCCCAATTGCCAACTATCTGGACGTGCCCGAGCAAATGGCCTTTCGCTACTGGCCGGTACCGGGCAACATGGCCAAACGCTCAAACGGGTATACGTCGCGCAGCTGGACGCACGTAGTAGTAAAAGCCAAAACCGGTGTTAACCTGGATAAAGTGCGCAACATGGCCGATTTAACCGGCGCGGTAGAAGCCGCCATACTGGCCCAGCAGCAGGGTATACGGCAATGGTCACTGTCTCATATTGTGCGTAATTATACCGAGAGCGGCGATCATGGTGGTACCATTGTTACCTGGCTACACGAAATGGGCCATCAGGTGCAATTTCAGGCCATGCGAATGGGGATTGACTCACCCGGTCTCGATACTGCTATTACCCAGTACAGTATGCAAGACACTATGGAATGGCACGCCGAGCACTTTGCCGCCTGGGCACTTAACCGCGAAATACTGGCCGCGCACTATCCGGAAATTGCCGAGTACTTCGATAACTTAATGGAGCAGCTGCTGCCATGAACGATATTTTAAACCGAATTAAACAGAACCACCGAGAACCCAGTGAACAATTGAGCCAGGCACAGGAGATTTTGCGCCAGAGCATTCCCGATGAAGACAAGTACCAGCAAATTGAGACATTAGCCAAGCAAGCACCCAGTTATGAACGCGAGCAGTTTGGCGATCTGCTAAGCAACCTGGTATTACGGAGCGATTCCAATGGCGGGTAGCTTTATTACGGTAAGAGCCTACGGCAGCGGTGAAGTAAACCGCATGCTGGGCAGGCTCATTAAGGCTGGCCAGAATCTGGAACCCGCGTTTGCCGAGATTGGCGAGTACCTGATCGAATCCACACAAGAGCGCTTTAAGCTGGAAGTTGCCCCCAATGGCGAGCTTTGGGAGCCGCTAGCGCCACGAACGCTAGCCCGTAAAGGCGGCGAAGACAGAATACTGCAACAATCCGGTACTATGCGCGATACGCTCAACTATCAGATAGCGGGCAAAACACTCACCTTCGGTAGTAACCAGGAATACGCAGCCACCCACCAGTTCGGCAGAGAAGACGACGGCATACCCGCCCGCCCGTTCATAGGACTCACAACCGGCCCCTGGAATGATGCCGACGAAATCGTCGAAATACTGCAAGACCACCTAAAAGACGCTATTGATTAAAAACGCGCTGTAAGCCATTCTAAGGCCATTAAAGCTAAAAGTAGTAGACCAGCTCACCTTAAAAGTATTTAAACGTTTCTGGTGAAATTTAAACAGGGAATAACGAGTTTAGAAAATGGAATTCACGCCACATTTCCACTCTTCGAAAAATAAATAAAAATACTTGTTGACAATTACGCGCATTGCGCATAATCTTAATACCAAGTTAAGCAATTAACTTAGTCGCCCCACTCAAGGGGCGTGGATTGAAAAGCGACAAACGGGGCGATGCCCCACTAAATTCAAACTAACAAACCCCTTGCGGGTTAGAGGACAAAAAAATGAACTACCAATTCGATAACACAGCAAACATTGATTTTACTTTTAACGCCGAAGGTGAGATTGAGTTTCGCCACGAGGGCATTCTGTATCGCTCTGTAGGTCAAGCTACTTTCGACAACAGCCCAAACAACAACTATTCAACCTATTCTGCGCCGCTGGTAAATCCAAACAGTGAATACCCAGAGGATACTGTAGGAAGAATTGAGTGGGATATCATTAATTTTGATTGCGAAGACGAAAGCGACGCTTGTGATTGGGATAAATTTGATATTTATTTTTAAGGGGTTGGAATGACTAAAAGAAGAAGTATAGGCGAGCGGTTAAACCGAGCAAAATCGCTAGAAGTTAAACAGGAGGTCGCCCGTGATTGGGCGGCTGACTGGGAGCGAGAGCAAAAAACACTAATCACCCAGCTGGAGCAAGCGGTAAAAACTGACGATTATGACCAACTGTGTATCGTAACCGGACAGTTAAAAGCGGTCACAGAAAAGCGGTTTAATGCTTTAGCAAATGTAATTGATAAGGTGTCTGGAATTGGCAATGAATAATCCGACACCTGAAGACATTGTTAATCTAAGGGAGCAATTGCAGCAAGCTAGCAATACAGGTATAACGTCCGCTCAAGATGCCTGCGCAGAATTGCTACACACCAGCCGTCGAGCTTGGCAGCAATGGGAGCGTGGCGAGCGAAAAATGCATCCCGCTTTTTGGGAACTTATCAATATTAAATACCAATATCCCCAAACCCAGACTAAACCAGACTAACCCCTTCAGCCCGGCATACTGTCCGGGCTATGAAAAATCACTCAAACGAAATACACAATTCGGAATCAGGAGGCTGTCATGTAGTGCCAGCGCTCGCGGCTGCCAGCTCGTTGAAATCGATGATCTCAAATCATACGATTTTAAAACCAGAGTTTGCCGCCCTGTCCAACCAGAGCGAGCAACCACTCGGCATTGCCGCCTGCTCATTCGAAATCAATTTAGACCAGCCCTGGCAGCAAATACTGCCGGGCAGTGATTTTGCCGCCTACGATGGCCGCCCTTTCGAAGTCCCAGGTAATAAATGGCTGATTAATGACGAAACGGGCGCAGCGTTATCTACCCAGCTAAACGCCCGTGCCGCATCCGGCCAACGCCTGTTATTCGATTACGACCACCAAACCTTGCTGGCCAAAGAGAACGGCCAGAAAGCCCCGGCCAGCGCCTGGGGAGAAAAGTTTGAATGGAGGCCCGGACAGGGATTGTTCGCCCAGCTTAAGTTTACCCCCGCTGCCCGCGAACACATTAAAAACGACGAGTACAAGTTTTACAGCCCCGTGGTGATGTACAACAAAGCCACCGGCCAGGTCGTCGACCTGCACAGCGCAGCCCTAACCAACGACCCAGCAGTAAAAGGCATGGCAGAAGCCGCTGCCCTCACTAACCAACCTCAGAGTAAGCAAACTAAACCCACGGAGCCTAAGCCCATGAATGAAGCACTCGCCCTTTTATTTGGCCTGCTTGGTATTGATGTAGATACCAGCCAGGACATCGACGCAGCAGCCCTGCATGCCCAGTTAACCAAGCCAGACGTTAAAACCAAAGTGGCAGCCCTGAAAGCGCAAATTGAGGGTGCCGCCGAAAGCGAAACCAAAATTGCCGCCCTCACCGCTCAGGTAGAAGCCGGTGGTACCGTGGATATTTCCAAACATGTGCCAGTAGCAACCTATAACGCGGTGGTTACCGAGCTGGCCGCGCTGAAAGCGGATCATGAATCCATCACGGTTGACCAGGTTATCGACCAGGCACAAAAGGACGGCAAGTTCATTAGCCAGGCAGAGCTTTCCTATCTGAAAGACCTGGGCAATTCGAATATGGCCGCGCTGAAGACACTGATTGACAGCCGCCCTACCATTGCCGCGTTGAATGGAAAGCAAACCACAGCGGTTAAACCCGACGCGGAAGACAAAACTGGTGTGGCAGCGCTCACGGCTGATCAGAAATCGATTGCCGACCAACTGGGCATCAGCCACGAAGACTACGCCGAAACCCTTAAGCAAGAAAAAGCTTAAGCCGCTTCATTAAATAGGAGAACGCCCACATGGCAATTGTTAATTCCGCAACACTCAACGCAATCCGCACCGGATTCCGTAAAAACTTTGAAGACGGCAAGGTAAAAGGCGAGCCTATGTTTAGCGCTGTGGCCACTACTGTTCCGTCTGCCACTAAATCAAACACCTATGGCTGGTTAGGCCAATGGCCGGGCTTCCGTGAATGGGTGGGTGATCGTGTGCTTCAATCCATTAAAGAGCACTCATACGCCATTACCAACAAAGATTATGAATCTACTGTATCGGTAGACCGTAACGACATTGAAGACGACGTACTGGGCGTCTACGCCCCTATGATGAACGAAATGGGTTATGCCGCGTCGGTCTTCCCTGATGAACTGGTATTCCCGCTATTAAAAGCAGGCTTTACCACAACCTGCTACGACGGCCAGTACTTCTTTGATACCGACCACCCGGTAAACGATGAAGTTGACGGTTCTGGCTCTGATACCTCGTTTGCCAACGTAATTGTAGACGGTACGTACAACGGCGAAGCCTGGTACCTCATGGACACCAGCCGCAGCTTAAAACCCATCATCTTCCAGGAACGCAAAGGCATGCAGTTTGTGGCCATGGATAACCCGAATGATGAAGCGGTGTTTACCAATAAAACGTTCCGCTACGGCGTGGATTGCCGCTGCAACGTGGGCTACGGCTTCTGGCAAATGGCGGTGGGCGTTAAGAAAACCCTGTCTTACCAAACTGTTTGGGATGCCATTAACCTGATGCGCAGCTTTAAAGCAGACGGTGGCCGCCCACTGGGCTTAGGTAAAAACCGTTTAACCCTGGTAGTGCCTGCGAGCCTGCACCAGTTAGCCAAACAGATTAACGAACGTGAGTTAATCGACGATGGCGGCGTAGGCGCGGTAAGTAACGAACTGCGCGGCATGTTCAACGTAATTTCGCCTGACTACTTGTAAGCCCTACAACCATTACAACTATAACAACCGGCTTGCATGCGTAAGCCGGTTGCAAGGAGAAAATCATGTCTGTAACCAAAGCAACCATTATTGCTCTCGTTATTACGGCCAGCGTGCCTTCCTTTCGCCGCGCCGGTCTCGGATTTACCGACACCGGTACCGCCTTCGCAAAAGATGAGCTCAGTGAAGACCAGCTCAACGCCATTCACGCCGAAAAGAAACTGTCTGTTCGCGAAATGCCAGCCGATGCCATCCCGGAAGGCGTTGATACTTCACCGCTCGAACGTTGGTTGGCCCACCCCGCCACCAAAGCGGCGCAGGAAAAAGCAACGCCTGCTAAGAAAACCGAATCTACCACGGCCAAGGCAGGCACCAAAGCGAGTAAGGAAACCGGCGCAGCAAACGCGGGAGCATAACCCGTGAATTACTGCACCACCAACGACCTGATAGACCGGTTTGGCGAGCAAGAGTTAATCATGCTTACTGACCGGGGCAATACCGGTGCGGTAGATGCACAGGTCGCGGGTGCCGCCATATCAGATGCCAGCGCATTGATTGATGGCTATTTGGGAGGGCGTTATGCCCTGCCGCTTTCTGCGGTACCGAGCGTATTGCCCAAGCTTTGTGGTGATATCGCCCGATTCAATTTATACGACAACAGCGTGCCAGAGGCAGTGCAAAAACGCTATGACGCTGCACTGGCCTTTTTAAAGTCGGTGGGCAAAGGCGAAGTACGTTTAGGCCTTAGCGATAGTGAGGAAGTTGCAACGTCTGACGAAGCCATCGAAATGCAAAGCGGTGTAAGTGTGTGGAGCCGCGAAGAATCAAAAGGGTTTATTTAGATGTTAACCCTGGTTCAAACACGCATTAAATCGATTTTCGATCAGGTGGGTGGTGCGGCCAATGTGCGCGAAGCTATAGGCGAACCCATCCACCGCAGCAGTGTGGCCTATGTGGTGCCGGTAAATGAACGCCCTGCGGGCAATTCGCGCGATGTGGATATAGGCCAGCCATTACAGGAAATGGTGATCACCTTTGGTGTGGTGATTGGCATTAAAAGCATTAACGACAGCACCGGCGATAAAGCCCTGGTGCAACTGGAGCAGTACCGCACGGCCTTGCGCAATAGCTTATATGGCTGGAAACCCAGCGCCGATTTTGAGCCAGTGTTATTAGGTGCTGGCGATTTAGTTGGATTCGCCCCCCAGGGCTTGTGGTGGATAGACCGATTTACAACCAACACCTGGTACCAAGGAGTTAACTGATGATTATTGTGACTAACAGTAGTGAGCACCCCGTGCGCCGCGCAGCTATCGACTTTGCGCCAGGCGAAAACAAGTTTAAAGACGGCGAACTCAGTGCCGGTAAGCAAGCGCAAATTAGCGCCCATTACCAGCTTAAGGTGGTGCACGTAGAAGACCGCCCTACCGAAACCACGGCCAAACAAGCCAAAGCGCTGGAGACTAAAGCATGAGCATTACCCCAGGTTACAAAGATAAGCGCAAGTTCATCATGATGGCGCTTAAGCGCCAGGTAGATGACAAAGGCACCGATTATATTGCCAACGGTGCTGCGCCGGTGGCCATTCTGACTACCGGCCTTGCAGTTAACCCGTATCAGAGCGAACAAATCACGCGAGATCTGGATGATGGCCAGTCAGGCGGCCAGCCGGTTATTCAAACCGGTGAAAAAATTACGATCACCGCTCCGGTTGAATGGGCAGGCTCTGGAACCGACGTTACCCCGGCAGCGTGGAGCCCGTTAGTGCAACTTGCAGCACGGGATGAAACGGTTAATGTTAGTGATGTTACCCATAACCGGATCCTGAATGCCTCCAACGAGTTGGACGGCACCGTGTATTTCTACTGGGAAGGCATGTGGCACATCCTGTTAGCCGGAAAAGCGAGTTTGTCGAAAGCGGGCAAAATGGGCGAAATCCCTAAAATCACCGCTGAAATACAGGGTATCTATGGCGACACCGTAGAAGGTGCGCCACCTACACCAAGCTTTACCGCGTTTCAAAAGCCGCTGCCATTTAGTCAGGCCAACACCACGTTCACGCTCGATGGCCAGGCGCTCAACCTCTATGAGTACGAGCTGGCCGACAATAACAGTATTGAGCATGACGAAGGCACCGAAATTAATCAAATCTACATTGATGACTGGAGCGAGGAAGGCAAGTTTATTATCGAAGCCCCGGCGCTTTCTACCTTCGACCCATTTGCACTGATTAAAGCAGCATCAGTGGTGCCCTTTGAAATTACCCACGGCATTGCTGCTGGTGAGATTGTGAAAGAAGCAAGCGCAGGTGTTCAGCTGCTGACTATTCAGTCCTCCCCGCAAAAAGGCAAGCAGTGCTGGGATATTGGTTTTCGGGTAATTCGCGGTAACGACAGCGTTTTAACCACTGCCTGATACAACGTGCCCCGCTGGGCGATAGCAACGGCTGATGGATGCTAAACAGTCTTTCAAGTAAGCCAGGGACGGCTTCATTAAATGAGGTAAACCATGGCTTTTGTGCTCAAAAAAGAAAACACGGTCTGGTGGCCGGTCACTATCAAAATGCCAACAGATGGTGGCGAACTTCAGGATGTAAAGTGCCAGGCGAAGTTCAAAATTCTTACCACTGACGAATATGAAGCACTCAAGAAAGTCTCTGATATCGAGTTTCTGTGTGCCGTCGTCGTTGATTTTGGCGGCGACATTAAAGACGAAGCGGGCTTAGCCATTCCTTGCAATGAAAAAACAAAACACCGCTTATTCAAGAGTGCCGGGTATGTACGACTTGGCTTTGTTGCTGCCTATCATGAGGCCGCAGGTGGGTACCGGGAAAAAAACTAATTGATGCGGCCTGTTACTGGGTGAATGGGCCGCAAACCAGCTCTGAAGAAGTTGAAGAGCTAATAGCCCAGATGCAAGAAATGGGAGCTGATAACGATGCCATTCAAACCGTTAAACAAGCGCACCAAACAGACGACCATTTCGAGATATATGCGCAAAACTGGCCAGTTATCCAGTGGTTTGCTGAGGTACAGGATTTATTTGTGTACTGCAATGGTTGGTGCCGTGGGCTTGATGTTCAGGCAGTTCAATCAGATGCCAGCCTGGCAAACAGAGAATTTACAACTGAAGACTATATAGGTCTTCGCTTGTTAGCCAAACATGTAGCGAAAGAGCGAAACGATAGGTTGCCGAAGAAATGAGTGATTTGGTAGTAGGGTTAAGACTGAAAGCTGATGGCTCTGGCCTTGTGGGCGAAGTTAAAAACGCCCAGGGCCAGGTGGCCAAGTTTGGCAATTCAGCAGATGCTACTGGCCGCCAAGTTAACCGTATGTCTCGCGAGGTCGATGTAGCATCGAATTCGTTTGCGTCAATGCGCAACCAGGCACTTGCCATTGGCGCAACAATTGCCAGTGCGTTCGCGGTTCGTGATCTGATTAATTTTGCAGACCAGGCAACATTAATGAGCAATAAGCTCAATGATGTTGCAGAGGATACCCAGGCGCTCGAACGCTCGCAGCGTGCTTTATTAGCAGTGGCGAATGAGACTCGCACAGGTATGAGTGAAACAGTTGATCTTTATGCAACGCTTCAGCGAAACGCTCGCCAGTTGGTTGATACCGATCAGGAATTGGTCGATATCGTCAAAACAATCAATCAAACGCTTGCTTTAAGCGGTGCTTCAGCAGCTTCAGCAAATGCAGCGCTTGTCCAATTAAATCAAGGTCTAGCGTCTGGGGTTCTTAGAGGCGAAGAGTTCAACTCAGTTTCAGAGCAAGCACCTGAAATTATGCGAGCACTCCAGAAAGAACTTGGCGTAACACAGGGTGAGCTTCGTGGGATGGCCGCTGAAGGTAAGCTAACGGCTGATGTAGTACTCAGTGCATTAACAAACAGCGCTGATGAAATAAACCGTCGCTTTAACGGTATGTCGATGACGGTGGAGCAAAGCCTTACCGTGGCAAAAAATAACCTCGTCGACTTTATTGGTCAGCAGGATGAAGCGCTAGGCGTCACAGAAAGCCTATCTGAAGGAATCGTTGCCCTAGGCGAAAATATCGATGTGCTGGCCGAAGGGATTCAGCTAATTGCTTCCCTGGTGGGTGCCAGATATGTAGCCGCACTGGTTAGTTCGACAGTTGCCAAAGGGGCACTGTTAAAACAAACCTTACTGGCTACGCCAGCGGTAACTGGGCTAAGTGCTGCGTTAGGTGTGCAGGCCACCAGAGCATCTGCTTCTACCATAGCCACCAATGCACTGGCGTTGAGTGTTCGCGGTTTAAATACGGCAATGCTTGCGCTGGGCGGTCCAGCGGGCATCGCGTTGGCCGCTGGCACAATGCTTTATTATTTTACTCACCAGCAGGAAGATGCCACCGAAAAAACCGCAGCGCACCGCAAAGAAATCCAGAACCTCATTGATAAGTTCAAAGAGCTGGGAGCGCAAGGACGCGCCATTGAAATAGAAAAAATCACTCAAAAAGAGATCACAGCCAGGGCCAAGCTGGTAGACCTACAAAAGCAGTATAACGCCGAAGTTGAGCGCCAGAAGCAAGCGAACGCAAACGCCTCCCCTGCTACCAGCCAGTTTTCAGGCATAACTCAAGCGGTAAATGATTCCAAGGCATTGGGCGAACTTCAGGAACAAATTGAAAATGTTAATGAAGAACTCAATACTTTCGCGCAAACCAAGGAAGCGCTATTCAACAGTACACTGGATGTGTCGTCTATTAACCAAAGCGTTAACGAAGTCTCGCAGACCTTTGAGCGTGCTAATGCAACACGCCTTAACGCGGCAATTGAAAGCTACCAGAACGAAGCCGATGCACTTGATCGGTCATTGCAACTCAAACGCCAGGTAATAGCTGGCAGTTTGAGCGCCGAAGAAGCGGCAATATATGAAAGCTTGTTTCGCCAGTCAGATGCTTACCAACAGCAATTTGAACGACTGGAGACAATGATTAAGGAGCACTATAAAAAGGAAATCGAGGAAGCTGCCGGAAACGCGGATTTAATTGCACAGATTGAGCAAGAGAAAACCGACAAGCTAGCCGAAATCAAACAGACCCACAGAGATACCCAGCGCCTTCTTGGTGAACAGTTTGATCAAGAAATGGAACAAACTAATCTGGGCTTTCTTGAAAGACTTGAGCAGCATATTTCAAAAACCACTCAAAATTTTGATGCGATGTGGGGCAATACCTTTGATCGTTTCGCGGCAGGAATGGGTGACGCGGTAGGAAGTGCAATCACTCAGGGGCAAAACTTCGGCGATACAATGAAAACGATAGCCCGCAGTGCAATCCAAACGGTCATATCCGGTTTGGTAGAAATTGGTGTTAAAGAATTCGCGCTGGCAGGTATTAGAAAAGCAATTGGTGCAACAACTGCGGCGACAAGCACGGCGACGGCTGTTGCAACTGGAACAGCAATGGCATCTGCCTATGCCCCAGCAGCGGCAATGGCTTCATTAGCCAGCTTTGGGGCTAACTCGGCACCCGCAATGGCAGGCCTTGCCTCCACGGTTGGTCTCGCCGAAAGCCTTTCGGTCCTCGGTATAGCGCATGATGGCATTGACAGAGTACCAGCCTCGCACGAAGGCACCTGGCTACTACGCAAAGATGAAATGGTATTGAACCCATCTCAGGCGGACGACTACCGCGAACTGGCAAGCCTTGCGCAATCAACCGGTGGCAATTCAGGCCGCCAAATCAACTACAACCCGCAAATCTCAATCGATGCTCGCAACGCGGTGCCAGGCGTAGAACAAAAGATCCGCACCGAAGTAGAAACCGCTCTACGTCAATACAACGCCGAACTTGAATCTGACTTCGCCAGTGGCGGGCCGTTATCGCAACGTTTAAATGGGTTAGTAGCATGAGTGTTTTAACGTTCGATTTTCCAGACATCCCAATCAGCAAATGCTTGTTTGTACCGGCGTTCACAACCGATATGCAGATGAGCGATGTATCTGGCCATGAGCACATTACCGAAAACCCTGGGGAACGCTGGGTGATCCAGTACCACTTTAAGGTGCTCACACTGGATGAAGGTAAGCTGCTTAAACAGCACTTGGGCAAACTTCGCGGCTCGGTGAATAAGTCCCGTTTACGTGACTCACTGTTTACTGCTCAGGGTGGTTATTGGGGCGGTTCGCCGGTGATTGACGGTGCTGGTCAGTATGGTTTGTACGCTGATGTTCGCGGCTTTACGCCTAATCAGGTAGTAGCCGACGCCATGGACCGCTGTGTTATTGGTACCCAGTTAATGGAAATCTCCGACCAGGCAACCGCAGATGGTACCGGGCGCACTCGCCTGTACTTTACCAATGAGCTACGCCAGCTCACTACCGATGGCATGGCCGTTGTTTCTGATGTTAATTCATTGCGTACCATTGGCCGCTGGACCAACCCCTCTCAAATACAGCAGCTTTCGGGTAATCGCCGGTTGTATCGCAATGTTACCCTGGATTTTGCGGAGGCCTTTGCATGATAGAACGTGTAATTACTCCCACCATGATGGAGGCCGCCAAGGCCAGCCCATCCCGCCTGCTCGCCTTTTTAGAAGTGGATGCAGAGAGTGGCTGGGTGCGTGTGCACAGTGGCCACGGTGAGCGCCCCTACAAAGGCGAAACATATTACGGCCTTGGCGAATATGCAGGCATGAGCGCCTTTTCTGAAAACGCCAACAGCAGCAGCAACCGTTTAAGGCTAATGCTGAAGATAATGGATCCGGCATTACTTGCGGAAGTGATGAACGAAAGCCTGAATGGCAAAGACTGTTTTATTCACCTGGTCGCCTTTGATGAGCATCGCCGCATTATTGATGGGGTGGATTATGTGATTGATGGCGAAATAGTCGACGGCAAAGTAAAGCGCGGCGATATCACCAAACAGATCCCTTCTATTATGGAATTTACTGTGTCTGACTGGATAGAACGTTGGGCACAAGCGGCTGATGCCGCCAAAACCACCGACGAAGCCCAGCAGGATATGCACCCCGGAGACCGGTTCTTTGACCTGGTAGAGGTAATTGCCGGTTCACCGCTTAGTAGCTTGCCAGTTAAAACCAATTATTCAGGTGGTTACAGCGATGGACGTCGCCCGCCAAGACAAGGCAGGCAATTACCATGAGGCATAACGATTGGGCAAGCCGCCTTAACCAATACATTAAACAGCATTTAAACACCCCGTTTAAATGGGGCGAGTTTGATTGTTGCTTATTCCCCGCTGATGCGGTGTTAGCGATGACATGCATCGACTTTGCCGAAGAATTCAGGGGGCACTACTCCACGCGAATAGGCGCAAAACGCGCCCTGGTTAAATACGGTAAAGGAGACATCAAACGCACCATAGAAGCTAAGTTTGGCCCGGCACTGCATCGTTTGATGGCAGGGCGCGGGGATCTGGTGCTTATCGATACACCACTGGGTGAAGCGCTTGGTATCGTATGGTCTGGCAAAATCTGGGCAACCGGTGAGCATGGCTTGATGACTCTGCCAATGCGTAACGCTCTTTGCTGCTGGGAGGTACCATGCCAGTAGCAGTAGTAGGTGTTGCCGCTTATGCCGGAGCAACTGCCGCTGGTTATGCGGTTGGTACTGCCATCGCCGTTGGTGTAGTGGCTGCGGCCAGCACGCAGGCCTACATGAACTCCATCACGCCAGAAATGGGAGACTTTACAAGCGATCCCGTTTCAGACCAGGCATTAACTACCAATGCAAATCAAGCACGTAAAATTATTTACGGCGAAGGGTTGGTAGGTGGCCAGATAGTGGGCTATGCCCTGCCAACTATCAACAAAGAGCAATACCACATTATGGTGCTGAACCTTGCAGGCCACCCCTGCGAGTCTGTCAGCATTTACGAAATTGAAGGCAAAACGGTCGCCGAACTGGGCGATGCCGTGCAAATGAATGTGCACCTGGGCGATCAGGTAGTAACAGATAGCCTGGCCAATACCTATGTTGATGGTTGGACAACGGATCATATCGGCTATAACCAAACCTACGTTGTACTAAAAATCCGCGCTGATAGCGAGCTGTTCCCTTCTGGTGTAAACGAATGTAAGTTCATCGTACGCGGTAAAAAGGTGTACGACCCTCGCAAAGATGACACCGAAGGCGGTAGCGGTGCTCACCGGGCCGAAGACCCCACCACATGGGAATGGAGCGATAACCCGTCTTTATGTGCGTATGACTGGCTGCGTTTTCATGGTGCCCGGCCTGTACCAATGCGCCGTATTCCCTGGGACTTTGTAGCACTCACTGCTAACTACTGCGCCGAAGCGGCTATTTATACAGACAGTGATGGTAATTCTGCATCAGGCCAGCGCTTTGGGTGTAATGGTGTGCTCACCAATTCAGTCAACCCCGGCGAAGGCTTAAGCCAGATCATGTCGACCATGGGAGCAGCCCCTTACCGGGTGGGTGGTAAAATATATATTAAACCAGCCATGTATGCAGGCCCGGCTACAGTAACCGTGGCTGTAAATGAGGCGATGGAAATGCCCTCCTATCGCCCACACCGCCCACTGCGTGAACTCACTAACCTGGTGCGCCCGGAGTACGTTGCGCCACGCAAAAAGTGGCAGCTAACCTCTGCCCCTATCGTGAAAAGCCAGGCGTATATCGATAAAGACGGTTCAGTACTTGAAAGCACCATTCGATTAAAGCTGGTAACCAAAGACCACCAGGCCCAGCGCTTAGCCAAGCTGAAGCTGGAACGTAACCGTGCAGGCTTTCAGAGCAGTTACCCACTGCCAGGGCTACGCCTCGATATCGTGCCCGGCAACAACATTATCTTTGTGGATGTTCAAACTGGCATCAACAAAGAGTTCCTGGTAGAAGACGCGAAATTTGATGCAGCGAAGAACGTTACCAACTTACAGCTGGTTGAAGACGGCCCAACCATTTACCCAGACGATTTTGAACCAGCGGAGGGTGATTTAACCCCCAATACCACCCTGCCCGATGCAACCAATGTAGTGCCGCCCAATGCGGTTAACTATGCAGCAACTCCGGCTGATGACTATCGCCAGGGCGTACTCACCTGGGATCATGCTGCCCCCGCTTCAGTGATTAACTACATTGTGTTGATTACGAACCAGGCTGGCACCCCGGCCTTCACACAAAGCTATACACCGGTGGCACTGAGTCAGGATTTAGCGAATATTCCCCTGGGCAGCTATCACGCAGCGGTTGCGGCCAAAAACCGGTTTAAAACCAGTGTGGCCACACAAATCACTTTTAATATAGGCCAGCCCAATACGCCAACGGCATCACCAACGGTAGATTTATTACCAGGGCGCGTGATCATAACCGGTCCTGCTCTGCCCCATAGCAACGCCACCTATGAATGGAAATTCCTGTTTGAAGACACGTTTAACGACGCGTTAAACGGTGGTCGAACGGACGTTTTAACGGTTACCAACACCCCGCACGAAGGCACTCTTTACGTGTGGTATCGCATCGTCGACAGAGGCGTACCGGATCCAACCTGGTTGCAGGTTGTGGTGCCTAACTTGATAGGTATTTCTGATCAGGAAGTGACACCAGAGCTCATTGGCGGTTTAACCCTGCCCGGACTACCGCAAACCCTACTCGATACCATTAGTGGCGTTACCAGTGATATCAACAACTGGTCACAACAAACCGGCGAACTGGGCGGCGATTACTCCACGCTGCTGTATAACGTGACCGAAGCCACTGGCGCAGCTGCGGCGAATTACTTGGATATTATCGCAGTAAAAGAATTGGTCGGTACCACAAGTGTAACGGCTCAAATCACCGAGTTTAAAAACGTACAGATTGGCTATGAAGACCCGCAAACCGGCGATTGGATAGAAGGCGCGGCGTTCGCCCAGGCATTTAACGAAGTGCGCATTACCGATGCGGATGAAAACGAACTGAGTATTCACCAGTTCTTTGAAGCTTTGGAAACCCGAACAGGCCTGCTGGAAGGTAAAGTGCAACTCGGGGTAGCAGTAGAAGGTTCGTTTACTGGTATCGAGATATTAGCAGGTGAAAGCGGCCTAAGTTCCTTTCGCTTATTCATGGATGAGCTGGTGTTTGCCAGCCGCGCCGGTGAAATCGCCTATGAATACCTGGCCGCTCATGGCCGCCACGTTTGGTATGGCGCAACCGTTAAAATCGGCGCAACTGAAATGATTGTCGAAGATTTAGAAGCGCCGTTCGGGCCAGACAATCTCGCCTATTGGCGCGGCCCTACCACGCTTAATATGGGCGTGCCTGATTTCGATAACCTCACCAAGGCAAATGCCAATGAGTGGCGTGCGCCTAATGGCGAATGGTACCGCACCGGCAAAGCCACACTGGCAGCACCGGAACTAACCATTGTCGATAGCAACGGCGATCCGCTTATCGAATACGACAGTGTTGCCGACACCATTAAAAACTACGGTACGTTCTATGCCGCCAATATTATCGGTGGCCTGTATGGCTCAATCAATAAAACGGTTACTCAGCCAGCCAACGCAGTATCGACGACACACCAGGTGTTTTTAACGGTTACCGCAGCTGGCCAAATCGTCGGCGGCACATTCGACCGGATTTTAAAATCAGAACCGTTACGGCTCACATGGACATCGCCCAACAACCTCGATACAGCAACATTTGTGGTTGATGTGCTGGTGGATGGTGTTGTTGTGGATTCTGCCAGCCAAAACGCATCGGTGCCACCAGGCGCTAATATGTCGCTGACTTTTAGTATGCCCGCGTTCCTCGTTGATGTGCCAGGCAAAACAACTGGTACCAACATCGATTTCAGGATTTCGAGCGCCGACGACCCCGCTGGCTCAGTAACCATTAACGGCCAGGCTGATGGTGGCGTTGTAAACCTTTCAGTATTTAAAACCGATGGGAGCCTGACGTAATGAGCAGCTACGTATTCGAGCTTTCAGATATATCGATTGCCAATGGTGACAATACGCTGCATATCAATAACAGTGACAGCGTGTTTGGCGCTATCCCAGGCAGCATGCTATGGATTGACAGCTACCGCCCCCGATTTGTGCAGAGCGTGGATAACACAGCCAGAACGGTGACGTTAACTGCGAACTGGGATGGTGAGGCGGTCATTAATAAACCCGCCACTATTGCCCCACTAACGTCATTTGAGCAACAAAAGCAAGCGGTTGATAGCGTTAATAGTGTGACTAATTCAGCGCGAAACCTTTTAGACAGATTTCTGGGGCTTGAAGCCAATTACAATAAATATCTGGATGATAAATACAACGGTCTGAAAACACTCATTAATGGCTCGATGCCCTTTGAAACAGTTAATGAGTTAACAGCATACGGCGAGCCTATTAGCCAGGGTCATGAAAACAATGATGTGCTGGCTATCGTTTGGAATGATACGAAGCCTGAATACAACGGCATGTACGGTTGGTCTGGTTTGGCCTGGGTAAAATCGACCTATGATTTAATGGCCGATGTTAAAACTTCGCTGGCCGTGCGTGAAGCAGTATCCGAGCTAAGGACAGACCTGTTGAGTCGCGGTATCGGTAATGGTGAAACAGGCGACCCAAGCCTGTTGGCTGCGTTTTCAACGGAAGCAATGGAACGCACATGGCTGGAAGTGGCAAAGGACACGCTCGGGCCGAGCGCACTGGCGATCGCCCGAATCGTTGCGCCGCTGGTTGTCGACACTAATTTTATTCAATCAATGGAAGATAAGATTAATGAAGTCACGAGCGCGCCTTTATCTTTAAAAGCCAGTAATGATGATTTATCACAAGCTGTAGAAAGCGTTAATGCCGAAATATCTTCGGCAGTTGTTGACTTAAAAAGTGATATTTTAAAACGAGGGGTTGGGCAAGGCGAAACCGGCAATGATGAAATTCTGGCCGCGTTTACAACGGAAGCAATGGAGCGTACTTGGCTGGAAGTGGCAAAAGACACGCTCGGGCCAAGCGCGTTGGCGATTGCCAGAATAATCGCACCGCTGGTTGACAACCCCGACTTTCTTCAATACATGGCAACTATCATCGCCAATGAAACCGAGGAGCCCTTAAACACCAAAGCAAGCAATGAAGATTTATCGGTTGCTATCGGTGATTTAAAAACAGATATATTGCAGCGTGGTGTCGGGCAAGGGCCGACGAATATTGATGATGTCCTACTAGCGTTTACCACTGAAACGTTGGAACGCACGTGGCTGGAGGTTACCAAAGATACTCTTGGGCCAACTGACTACGCCGCTGACTTAATCGCTAAGTCACTCGCCAGTAATGATGAATTTATACAGGCCGTTGATGCCGCCAATTCAGAATTAAATGCCGATAAGTATTTTGAAAGTGAAGAGCTTGCTTTTTCATTCACTTTTGAAAGTCTGGAGCGCACCTGGCTTGAAATTGCAAAAAATGGCGGTTTGACAGACTACGCCGCAAAGAAAGTCACTCAAAGCTTGAAGATGGACCAACTCACCGACGAACAACTGCACATACTGGGGTTAAATCTAGATACTGGCGGCTCAGTTGGAACGATTCAGGTATCCAGCTCACCACTACCAATCTCGCCATCAACAGCACCGCAAGGACCAGGGCGTGAATACCCCACCGTCATAAAAAACGAGAACAACCCAATATTTTTACATTCTGACCAATCAGCTGCGTCTATTTTTTGGGCATGGATGGTCGATATGCGACAGGATGGCGGCGAAGGTGTGGCCCTGTTTTGG
>CETO01088299.1_pt1 | contig 39948 bp, 29 predicted proteins | sample 531351 | NCBI WGS metagenome assembly CETO01 (sample SAMEA2622678, study PRJEB7988) | marine metagenome | isolation source: saline water (ENVO:00002010), including | reverse complement strand
ACCGCCAGTAACGCCATAACCCGCCATTCGACCACACCCACACCAAATTCACTGCGATAGTGCTGAGACGCACCACTGGATAATTTATTGGCCAAATACGTAATCAAGGCGGGTACATAACATTCTAAGTCCAGCTGTTTGTTTTTATTTCGGTTTTGTTCAGACATGAAGGGTATTGGAAAACTAAAAAAACCATCTTAACGGCAATTCTGGCTATTGAGTAGCGCCAATATAGTTGACATATCAACTATATTGACGTTTAATATTTGTTAATGATTAGTTAACCCAAGAAGCCTTTATGCTCGATGTTATTCTTCAGGCCATAACGCCGTTATCCGAATCGGTGCTCAAGCTTACCTTCATAGATCCGGCAAACCAGCCTTTGCCGGCCTTTGAAGCAGGCGCCCATATTGATATTCGTGTGAATGATGCCATCACGCGCCAGTATTCCCTGTGTAGCTCTCCCTCTGAGCGCTATGCGTATAGTGTTGCCGTACTTCGGGACCCGAACTCACGGGGTGGCTCTGCGGCAATTCACTCCTCTTTTCAGCCTGGTCAGCGTGTTCAAATCTCCGCGCCCAGAAACCTGTTTGCCCTGAACCCGGAAGATGCAAAAACGGTGTTGGTAGCTGGCGGCATCGGTATTACCCCCATCATGTCGATGGCACATGCTTTGGCAGAACAAGGCAAGGAATTCACCGTGCTGTATGTCAACAAGCCCGGCCAGCGCGTTGCGTTTGACACTGAACTACAGCATGGCTTTTTTGCTGATCGCGTACGGATTCTTCAGCCAGATAACCGTGAACAAGTCAAAGCGTGGTTGGTACAGAACATCGGTGAATATTCGGCGCTAAGCGGTTTATATACCTGTGGCCCAAACAGCTTTATGGACGCGGTGTTGTCCATCGCCAATGAACTTAATTGGCCGGCAAACGCATTGCACCAGGAGCGCTTCGGCCTGGAGCAAGCTGATACCGATGGAGACAAGCCCTTTGAGCTGATCCTAAAACGCTCGGGACTCACCATACCGGTAAAAGCAGACCAAACCGCACTTGAAGCACTGGATGACGCCGGTATAGAGGTCGATGCCAGCTGTGAACAGGGCGTATGTGGCACCTGTTTACTGAACGTCCTGGATGGTGAAGTTGACCACCGTGATGGCTATCTCACCGAACAGGAAAAGTCGCTACACAACCAGTTTACCCCCTGCTGTTCACGCGCTGTTTCGGCATCGCTGACACTGGATTTATAACCCTACACCCGAGATATAACCATGACCGTACAACAATTTTCCCCAACTGAAGCGTCGCAAGACACCATAAAAAGCACCGCAGGCACACGCCACAACTTCCCTCTGGAAATGTGGTATGTTGCCGCGTTAAGCAATGAATTGACCGACAAGCCACTGGGACGAACGCTGCTGAATGAGCCCGTAGTGCTATTTCGCACTGCCGACGGTACGGTAAACGCGTTAGAAGACCGCTGCTGTCACCGGTTTCTGCCCTTGTCTGCAGGTACATTGGAAGACAACGGCGTGCGTTGTGGCTACCATGGCTTACTGTTCAACGGCGATGGCAAAGTCATTGAAATTCCGGGGCAGGAGAAGATCCCCTCACGAGCAAAAGTACAGCGCTATGTCGTTAAAGAACAAGACGCACTGATTTGGATTTGGTTCGGCAACGAAGTTAACAGTGAACCCACCTGTGAACCACCACACTATCCGGTGCACAACAATACGGATTACCATTATAGCGGTGACGTATTTCACTACAACGCGCCTTATCAGTTAGTCCATGACAACTTGTTGGATCTGAGCCATTTAGGTTACGTGCACCTTAAAACCATTGGTGGTAATGCCAGTATTCACATGAATGCGCAAATGGATGTCACTCAGGATGGCAACAGCGTGAAAGTCGTGCGGCATATGCTGAACTCGACGCCACCACCGACATACAGCGCCGCTTACCCGTTCAGTGGCAAGATAGACCGCTGGCAGGAAATCGTGTTCCACCCCTCACATCTGGAAATCTGGACGGGAGCGGTAGAACAAGGCAGCGAACCAGTTGATTCACCGGACCGTGGTGGCTTTCATATGCGCGGTTTTCACGGGCTAACACCAGAAACCGACGAAAGCTGTTTTTACCTTTGGACCATGGCCAGTAACCCCACTCAAAACGTGGAAGACACCATGAAAAAGGTGTTCGACCAAACGGCCTTTACCTTCGACGAAGACAAGGTCGTCATTGAAGCCCAGTATGAAAATATGAAGCGCTTTAACGGCAAGAAAATGATTGATATTCATGTGGATGTGGGTGCAAACCGGGCCCGCCGCATTATTGAATCACTGAAACAAGCGTAAATATAATAACCCCATAAACAAACAGCCCGTTACGGGCTGTTTTTGGCTCGATATTCATTTGTAAATACTTGCAAGCCGAAGCAGAACAGGCACTTTAAATATTGCAGGGATATATTAAAGAGCGTCCAAAAGCTCGCGCCCAATAACACGCGAGATTTCGACCGCTTCTTCATCGATGGTGCGGAAATAAATAGCGTGTACTCCATACACACTCCGACGATATCCCGTTCGAATATGCTCAACCATTGGATACGTTTGCGGAGATTCAGCAATTTGCAGCAAACGTAATTGCAATCCATCAAGATATTTTGTGGCTTGCTGTACCCCAAAACGTTCAATACCAAACAAGAATAATCGTTCAATATCTTCCGCCGCATCCGGAGTTAGTTGGTAGCGAGGCATACGTTAACCTTTCTTTGCTAACACCGCCTTTTTAATGTCTTCAACCGATAAAGTGCTATAGCCTTCGGACGCCAGACGATTTTCGGCTTGAATAAGCAACAGGCGAGTGCGCGTTAATGCTTCATCATCTTGTTTACGACGCTGACGAATTAAGTCGTTGATCACTTCGCTATGACTCGAATATTCCTGGCTTTCAACCTGAGATTTTAGCCATTCAGCATTAGGCTCACTTAAACTAATACTTTGTCTGGTTGCCATCACCGCCTCCGAATTGATGCAATATTGATTCGATATTAACTCAATACTACACCAAAGAAGCCACTTCATCTCCAAAAAAGACAGCTTCTCGTGAAAACGCGTCATCGGGCCTGTTAGGTGATGTATTGGTTTCTATATAAAACTGATACATCAATAATTAACGGGCCCGAATAAAGCGACTTCTATTTTTGATAAGTCGCAATAGCCTGCTTCACCATGGCCGCATACTGCGGATCTGCTTGTTCGTACTGGGCCAGCATGCGCTGCTGCAGAACGTCGGTACACTGGTGTAGTCCGGCCGCGATATTGTGAACCAACTGCCCTTTCTGACACGGGCTCATCAGCCTGAACAAATCACCCGCTTGTGAGAAGTTGTCGTCATCACGGTTGTCGTGAATACCCAACCAGGCGTCCTGTTCAAGCGGCATGGGTGGCTCGGCCACGTCCGGCACTTCTGCGGGTGCGCCCTGCTCAGCACGGTCATTCGGATAAAAGTTAGCCCCGCTTCCTGCAACCGCCGGATTTATACCTGCAAACGCGCCATCGCGCTGGTAATGATGTACCGGACAGCGCGGTGCATTCACCGGAATCTGGTTATAGTTCGCGCCCATGCGGTAGCGCTGTGCATCCTGGTAAGCAATCAACCGGGCTTGTAACATACGGTCTGGCGATGCGCCGATTCCCGGTACCAAATTGCTCGGCGCAAATGCGGCCTGTTCGTTTTCCGCAAAGAAATTATCCACGTTGCGATTCAGTTCAAGCTGGCCAATTTCAATCAGCGGAAAGTCGCTGTGCGGCCACACTTTGGTAACATCAAACGGGTTAATGTAGTAATCCTGCGCCTGTGCTTCGGTCATGATTTGCACCTTCACCGTCCAGCTCGGGAAGTCACCTTTATCGATGCTTTCCACCAGATCCTGCTGCGCACCGAAGGCGGGCTTAGTGGCCGCTTCTTCGTTGGTCAGAGTTTGAATGCCCTGGTTGGTTTTAAAGTGCCATTTAACCCAGTAACGTTCGCCGTTATCGTTCCAGAAGCTCAATGTGTGTGAGCTATAACCGTTAACGTGGCGATACGAGGCCGGAATACCGCGGTCCGACATCAGAATAGTAGCCTGATGCAGCGACTGTGGGTTGTTCGCCCAAAACTCATACACCGCCTGTGGATCCGGCAGATTGGTACGCGGGTTTTTCTTTTGCGAGTGAATGAAGTCAGGGAACTTAATGCCATCACGCAGGAAGAATACCGGCGTGTTGTTACCCACCATGTCCCAGTTACCTTGCTGGGTATAAAACTTCACAGCAAAACCACGAGGGTCGCGAGCGTAGTCGCTGGAGTCCTGACCACCGCCGACGGTAGAAAAGCGCAAAAATACCGGCGTTTGCTGACCTTCAGTTTGCAGGAAATCAGCGATAGTGTAATCACTCAGACTTTTGGTTAGCGTGAAAGTACCGTAAGCGGCACTCCCGCGAGCATGCACTACGCGCTCGGGAATACGTTCACGATTAAAGTGTGCTAGCTTTTCAAACAGGTAATGATTGTCGAACGTTACCGGGCCACGGGCACCGGCAGTGCGGCTTTGATTGTCGTGCGCAACTGGCGCACCTGAACTGGTAGTTAATGGGCAACGTTTTGTCATGACACTTCCTCCAATTGGTTTTATAAATTAAAAACCATTTATTTGATGGAAGTATCCTAACAACACCCGTTAATTAACTATATCGATATATATCAATCGTGCTAATCAATTTTTAGAATCACTCGATATCGACCAACCGCACGTCGACAATCATCACTGCATTCGGCCCAATCGCGCCGCTGTTACCCCGTTTACCCCAGGCCAGTTCTGGCGGGATCACGAACTCATAGCGCGCGCCAACTGACATCATCGGCAAGGCTTCCTGTAGCCCTTCAATGGCTTCGCTAATGGCGAAGTCTTCGGGTAAGCCCTTCTTGTAGGTGTCGTCGATGACTGTACCGTCGCCCAGCATAATGCGCTGATGCACCTTAACCCGATGATGCGGACCAGGCTGTTCACCTTGCGCATCGTCAATAATGCGGTAAATCAGCCCCGATGCGGTTTCGGTGGTATCGGGGCGTTGACGGTATTTAGCTAGCACATCCTGGGTCAGATTGCGGTTACTGCCCCGGGAGCCTTTTGCTTGTTTCTTTTGTTTTGCCATTACTATTAAATTTGCTTATTTTAGTTTGGATCTTTTAGCAAGCGTATCCCATAAATCCCACCAGCAACAGAGCCAGAGGCAGCACTAAAGCGCAGTGTAAGCACGTTTGCCTTGCGCATGGCCGGACTTAACGGGTAATCCACCGAGTAAAAATCCGTCTCAGGCTCACCAACCGGTAGTGATACATCTGCTAATAGCTCGTTGTTCAGTGAAATCGAGAACTGTCGGCCTACGTCACCTTTGAAGTACGTGATCCGCAATACGCCAGCCTCAAGCGCTGTATTGCTTAAGCGGTATTCAAAGAAGCCAGTGGCGTCGCGCCAGTGCATGCCGTTATTCACCCCGGCACGTGTTTGCTCGCCGCGGAAGCCATGCTCAACTTCTGGCTGTTGCTCTCCAGGCGTAATGGCATCTACTGTCATGGCTTTTAGTGCGGCCAGTTCAGCCGCTTTTGCATTAGCACTTTTTACGTAATCATCGAACGCCGTTTCCGGCATTTGCGGCCAGTACACCTGATAACGGGCATCGTGCAAACGGAAGAAGGGAATAAGGCGCGTAACGGCATTTTCGTCAACCGGGTTCGCAATAGCCACATTACCACTGGCCACAAAAGACAGCGACGTAGGATCGGGGCGTTGGAGCTTTTGCAAGAACGCATCGGGCTCACCCAGCATAATAGGCAACGCTTCAGGCGGGCATACCGGTCCAGCGGCAATGTGACCCATGCGGCTGTCGTCTGCTACAAAGTTCAGCGTTTCATTTTCAAATGCGGTAACAGGCGTCGCCATGACGACCGGCCCATACATTACAGAATAGTAGTCCTGACCATCCGGTAACTGCTCAGTAGTAAGTGTTGGGCTTAATTTGAAGGTTACTGTGTCACCCGTGTTCCAGTCTCGCGTTACTTGCCAGTAACCGTTCGTGAACGCAGCATTAACAGGTTGGCCATTAACACTAATCGCGATCTCGCCTTGTGACCAGCCGGGTTGACGCAGGTTCAGCGTAAATGGCGTGTCATCGCGTTCGGTATTCACCGTTAAAATCACCGCGTTATTGTCTGGGAAGGCGGTTCGCTGAGTAACGGTAACGCCGGATTCCGGCCAGTGTAATGAGGCTGGCATAAACAGGTTTACCCATAGCTCGTCGTTTGAGTGAGTAAACGCTAACTCTCCATACTTACTATGGTTTTCAATACCTGATCCGACACAACACCACATAGAATCATGCACTGAGGAATACATGCGGTAATGCCCTGGACGCATGGACGTAAAGTACACCAGGCCACCGTGCTGCGGGTGCTGACTGGATAGAATATGGTTGTAAGTGGCGCGCTCATAAAAGTCCAGATAGCGGGCATCGCCTGTGCGAAGAAACAACATTTTACTGAGCTTCATCATGTTGTAAGTGTTACAGGTTTCCGGCCCTTCGATGTCTTCCACCATAGGGGTGAAATCGTTGTCATCGTGGAAGTGCTCGCGCACACTGTTGCCACCCATACTCACGCTGCGATGTTGACTCACGGTATCCCAGAAGAACGTAGCGGCTTTTTCCCAGGCGGCGTCATCGTTTAGCTCTGCAACACGCAGGGCGCCGATGATTTTCGGAATTTGTGTGTTGGCGTGCAAACCGGTCAGTTGATCCTGACCTGCAATTAACGGTTGAATGATTTTCTGGTGAGTAAACTGCTGACCCAGTTTCAGATAACGCGGGTCGTTGAAGATAGCGGCCATATCGGCAAACACTTCATTGAGTCCGCCGTGCTCTGAATACAGCATTTGCTGGAATTGGTCATCGGTAAGCTTAGCTGTGGTGTCGAGTATCCATTCGCCCAACGAACTTAACATGGCTTTTGCCAAGGGCTGATGCGCTATCTCATAGGCATCGCGCAATCCGTGAAAAATCTTGTCGATATTGTATAGCGGTACCCATCGGTCGTTCAGACTGAACAAATCCGCTTTGATTTCGCCGGCTTTAATTTGCGCCCAAATAGCCTGACTGTTTGGAATACCGCCCAGATACCCGCCCGTTGCTTGTTGAGCGCGATTGAGTTCATTGAGCATATATTGCAAACGCTGCAACAGGGCTTCATCACCCGTTGATGCATACGCCAGACTCAATGCACTTAAATAGTGTCCGCCGATATGACCGTCTAATCCTGAGTTTTCCCAGTTGCCGTAGGAATCTTCTTTCGGTGTCAGGCCTGCCTCACGTAAATAGGGCGCAAGCAACCTGTCTGGCTCCATGGCGAGCAAGTAGCTGACATTAGTGTGCATTGCATGGGCAAAAGGCCCATCGGTAATGCGTACCTGAGACAGGTCGAATAATTTGCCTACCGGCATAGTATGGTAGGCGACAGCTGAGCTTGCCTGCTCAGCAGTGACTTGCGCTTGAGGATTAGCGCTATCAGCAGTACATGCCGACAGTATCGGCAGCAGGGCGCTGGCGCAAAACGCCAGACACCATTTTTTAAAGACAGGATTCATCATAGCGTTTTGCTTATTGTTGTGTGTTTATGGCTGGCCGGGCTTTCCGAAAACCGGCATGCCGTTCTCGTCCCACTTCAGGTGTTTCACAAACGTGTGACGGTCTGGGTTCCACAGCGGGTCGCCTTCAATTTCGGTGTACTGACGGCAGTGATACACCAGCACGTCATTGCCATCCTGATCAACGGTAAAGCTGTTGTGGCCCGGACCGAACATTTCTTTAGGCTCGTTTGTCAGGAACACAGGCTCCTGCGACTTAGTCCAGCTGGCTGGGTCCATGAGATCGCTGTCCAAGTCGGCGTACAACAAACCCATAGCGTAGTTTTCGTCGGTGGCGCTGGCGGAATAGGTCATGAAGATCTTGCCGTTACGCTTGATAACGTTTGGCCCTTCGTTCACCCAAAAACCAATGATTTCCCATGGCAACTCAGGCACAGTTAATCGTGCGATATCACCGGTAATTTTGGTTGGGGTTTCCATCTTCGCCAGATACAGATTTGAGTTGCCGCGGATACCCGGCTCTTTCTGCGCCCAGCAATAGTACAACTCGTCGTTGTGATAGAAGGTGGTGGCGTCAAGACAGAAGGTATCCCATGGCGTTTCAATCTGACCACAGAATTCCCATTCGCCGTCTACCGGGTTGGCGGCATCACACTTGATGGCGTACATCCGGTGCTGGAACAGATCATCCTTGATTTCGCGGCTCGGGGCGGCGGCGAAATACACATACCACGCGCCTTCGTTGAAATGGATCTCGGGTGCCCAGATAAGCTCACTGTAGGGGCCGGTGTCGGGCTTAGTCCAAACCATACGCGTCGGCGCTTGCGCCAGGCCTTCGATTGTTTCTGCACGGCGTAACTCAATTCCATCGTAGGCAGGGACTGACGCAGTAAAGTAATAAAAACCGTCAGTGTGCTTGAAAATAAACGGGTCAGCGCGTTGAGGGATCAACGGCTCATTGGTATTCATCATGACTGAACTCCACGTGTCATGTTAGAGGTAGAAGGCACGGTGTCGCTTGCGGCTGATTCCGCCTTAGCGGTCGCTGCACGGTTGTCTGCAACCACTTTGGCAAGCTTTGCATATTCGTCGTCGGTGATCACATAGCGATTCATTAACCAGCCCACCAGATAATGGAAGAAACCTGAAATCACTGTTAGCATCAGTACAATACCAGTAAGCGTGAATTCGCTTTGCTCTGTGCCCGGCGTATATTCAAAATACGCCAGCAGCCAGCCAACCAATGCTCCAGCCACACCCATTCCGGCTTTTTGACAGAATGAGATACCACCGAATGCCAGACCGGCCACGCGCTTACCTTCTTTGCTTTCACCATAGTCAACCACTTCTGCAATGGCAGACCAGAAAATAGGGGCGTGTAAATCCACTACAAAGCTGATGAGGAAGAACAGTACAAATGCCAGTACCACATCTTGCGGGCCAACCGCGAAATACATGATCACAGATAGCAGACCGACTGCCATCTGACTAAAGCGGAACAGTTTTACCTTGCAGTAACGTTTCGTGATCCACGTTGAGGCAATCATGGCGAGAATGGCCGCGCCCACGCCAGTCGATAAGAACAATGACTGCATGCCCGAGTCGCCGCCCAGGTAATATTTAGCGTAATACAAGGCGACTGAGCCGCGTACCACATAACCAATGGTTCCCAGTACACACACGCCACAGAGGATTAGCCACTGGTCGTTCTTGAACAGTAACGACAGCTGCTCTTTCAGCGGCTTCTCTTCTACTTCGTGCTCAAGTCGCTCGGTGGTGGCAAAGAAGCAGAACAGGAACATCACTACAGCCAGCGCAGCCATTAGGCCCATAGCCGCCTGATAGCCGGCCGCCCGGTCGCCGTTCCACATGTCCGCGCCCGCCATCCAGGGCACAATAATGGTTACCAGAAATGCCGCGACTTTTGCGAAGAACAAGCGATAACCGTTTGCCGATAGCTTTTCTTTTGGATCAGCGGTCATCACACCAATCAATGAAATATAAGGAATGGTCACCGCGGTAAACATCAGCGTGACAAAAATATAGGTAGAGTACGCCCAAACAAGCTTGGCGTTATAGTCGACGTCTGGCGTGCTGAATGTCAGGAACACGGAAATACCAAACGGTACCGACAAAAACAGGAAGTAAGGACGATATCTGCCCCATCGGCTGGTGTAGCGGTCGGTCACCATACCCATGAGAGGGTCACTAATAGCGTCAAGGATACGAACCAACAGGAACATTAGCGCCATGTCAGATGGCTTTAGTCCGAATATATCTGTGTAAAAGAAGGTGATGATCAGCATCATCGAGGAAATCACCACATTGACAGCCATATCCCCGGCGCCAAACCCTACTTTTTCTAACCGTGTTAACTTCTGCGAAACCATACCGCGCTTCCGACTGAATACCTGCCCAGGCAAGTAATTATGAATGGATACCGAGCCTGTACATTAGCCCTGTGTTAACGACATTTGCAAACCAAATGTTAATAGCAAATATACTATTATCATACTTTTAAAATAACAAGTATTTTGTCGAAAATACTCGTCTGGCCGCTGATTTTTAAAGCACTTTAAAATAGAAAAAGCCCGGCAAGCCGGGCTGTCTTTCACGATTTATTCACACTGAATTACATGCTGTAGCGCATACCCAGTGCAAAGGTTCTGCTGATAATAGCACTACCAAAGTTATTGGTGGTTGGGTATTGGTAATAACTCTGATATACCTCATCAGTCAGGTTCGTTGCGTCAAACGTCAGCATCAGATTTTCGCTCACGTCGTAACTCATCTGGAAGTTCAAACTCTGCTCCGGACGACGATACACGCCCAGCGGGTTAGCAAAAATCGCCGCTTCGTAGTTATTCAGGAAGTCATCACGCCATACATAAGACAAACGCATGTCGAAATCTTCTTTTTCGTATACAGCAACCACACTGTAAGACTTGTCAGAAACTGCAAACATGCTGCGAGACAGTACGCGAGACACGAAAATGTCGCCGTTTTCATCTACGTCAAATTCCGGGATATCCTGCTCTGAATCAAGTAACGTGTAGCTAGCTTGTACACCCAGACCATCCAGCATGTCAGGCAAGTCTTCCGGGAAATAAACCAGACCTAATTCCCAACCGTTCAGCTTACCGTCAGACGCATTACCAGGCTGAGTGATAACATAGCCCGTTGGCTCATCATCTTCAGGCCCTTGCAAGGTAACCTTGCGCTTGGAGTCAAATACGAAACCTTCTATATCACGCTGGAACCAAGCTACGTATGCTGAACTCTGTGGCGAGAAGTACCACTCTAGTGAGAAATCCAGGTTAGTTGATTCAACCGGGCCCAAATCCGGGTTCCCTTGAGTCGCCGTCTTTAAGTCAAGTCCCGTCAGGTTCGACCCGTAATTGATGGTCGGATTAAGCGCTGCAAAATCTGGTCTTCTTACAGTTTCTGTGTAGGCAACGCGGGCAATCAGGTCGTCGGCTAAATGATAACGCACCACCATGCTGGGTAGTACTGACGTTGTAGATCCAGAACCCCGTCCCGTTTCCACACCCTTCTCGTCGTAAAAAATCATGTCTCGATCTGCTTTTTCAATTCGCACACCAACCTGACCATCCAGAGTTTTACCACCAATTTCAGTGCTAAAATCGGCTTCTACATACGCTTCTTTAGAAACCTCTTCTGTTGTGAAATTAATGGTTGGCGCGTGGTCAGTAACGTCTTCATAACCGTGCAAAGCTCGAATATCTTGTCTATTTTGCGCTATGTATTTGGCGTCAATTGCAGCCCAGCTATCCGGGAAATTTGCTCGGCCATCGAAGAAGTCATTATTGATATAGGTAAACCCATCATCAAACTCAGTCAGAGATCTCGCGATATTGCCACCCTGGCCTAAATCATCAAAATCATCTGCAGTGCGCTTATCATGGCGTAGCCCGTATTTCAGTTTTTCAATGGGTCCCCATGATACAAATTGCTCGGTATCGACTTTAAAGGTCAGCGCGTCTCCCTTACCAAGGTAAGAATTGTCGAACAGACCGTCAGTCTGCCATAGCGCTCGATTGGTCAGATCTGACTCGTCGATTGCCGTGTCCGGGTTATCAACGACTTCCAGTGAAGGAATACCGGCGCCAGCATTGAAGTCAAAGTTCAGTGTGCCTGTCAGGTATTGCGGCACACCACGCATAGCAAAAAACTGATTAGAATATTCGCTGGTTTGATAAATAAGTTCAGATTTAACCTGAGTGTCGTCTGTTAAATACCAGCTTCCGCCTAAGGCATACAAATAACCGTCGGTCTTACCTGAAAAATAATCTCCACTGGTAAAGTTATTACCAATGTTTTGCGAATCCATTGCCGAACCTGCTTTAACGATATTTGTGTTCTCATATATATACAGAGGTGTGCTTGGATCCAATAAGTATGTATGTTCTACGTTTTTGAAGAACATGGTGGTTTGGTCATCCGTACGGAAGCCGTTGTAAAACGCTTCGAACAGGTATTCCGACCAGTCGTTTGGTGCCCATTGCAATGACACACTCACAGCCGGACGCTCGCGATCACCATACTTATCGACACCAAAAATAGCATCGCGAGATAAATAGTATTCGGTATCTACACCATTAACGTTAAGCGTCGAACCCGCAGCGAAGGGCAAACCTTCTTCCAAACCAGGCGACCAGACTGTGACATTGTCTATTGAAGAAGGAATACGAGTCAGCATATCGTAACCTTCTGGTGGATTCTTAGTGAAATAAGGCTGCATTGCACCCGCGGTAATACTCTGGTCGCGGAAACGCGTTCTGGCATAAGCCACGTTGACCAACGCACCGACTTCACCGAAGTCAGTTTCCCAACGGTCACTCATTAACAGACTCACGTTCGGGTCGTAGTAATCAGCCTGTTCTTGTTCAATCGCACGTGCAGCCAGCACCACCTTGGAGTCTTCAAAGTCAAACGGACGCTGTGTTTTTACGTCGATTTGACCAGCCAGACCGCTACCCAACTGAGACGCTGAGCGGGTTTTATATACGTTTGCACTTTGCAGTAATGCAGCAGGAATATCAGCCAGTGCGATGGAGCGACCTGTAGACGTAAAAATATTCCGCCCGTTTACCGTGGTTGTTACGTCGGTCAAACCGCGGATTGATACCGTATTTACCTCACCAGACGCACGGTCAGTTACCTGTACACCCGTAACACGCTGAAGCGCTTCTACTACGTTATTGTCTGGGAATTTACCGATGTCTTCAGCCACAATAGCGTCAACAATTTGCATGTTCTGACGCTTAATATTAATAGCCTTATTTAAACTGGCGCGAATACCAGATACCTCAATGACCTCAACTTCTTGTGAGGCATCTTCCTGGGTGGTATCTGCTTCCTGAGCCTGCAGCATAGTACTGCTTAGTGCCAGTACAACTGCGGTTGCTAAATGTGTTCTCTTAAACATACGGTAAACCTCCATTACTGGGAGCGGTTAATACTCCAGGCAGTAACCTAGTAAGTGCGTTAACTGCAAAATAAAAAGATTGTTATTTTTCGTAACCGAACGATAAATTATCGGTAGATATTATTGTATGATTTAATCAGTGTCAACAAAGTCTGTTAAAACTATTAACAATTCTTAACAAATCCACTTAACACAGCTTATAGTTTAACAAAAATTGAATTTATAATTGACAAATAACCATTAGAAACAGTTATTTATGTGTTTTATTTATATTTTACAGCATATTATATTTAACAACAGATTTACATAGTCCCATGTAGGTGATATGTTATATTGATAATACAATATTACTTTGATGAGGTTTAACCATGAAATGGAACAAAGTGTTGTTAGCCGTAAGTATTTCTGCCGCATTGGGCGGATGCGGAGACGGAACACAACAAAAAGTTGAAGGTATTGTACAGGCACCAGATAACACGGCGCCTGTTAGTATAGCTGACCCTGTATTCCCAACTGAAGTAACTTTTACTGACGCAGGTGTACACGACCCTTCTGTTATTCGTCTGGATGACGGTACTTTTTACGTTTTCGGTTCACACATGGCTTATGCCAGTTCCACCGACCTGGTCAACTGGACTCAGTTAAACCCCGCAGCAGCAGACAATGCTGCCGCAGCGGCTGACACGCCGCTCTTTAATACCTACGGCTCAGAAGTCGCTGAGGGTATTAACTGGGTAGGCGGTTGGGTTGGCTCATGGGCCTCAGATGTTATTCAGTTGGCAGACGGCCGCTACTACTTCTATTACAACCACTGCGCATTACCAGAAAATGGCGAGTGTGTATCGCGTTCTTATTTAGGCGTCGCGGTATCAGATGATGTTGAAGGCCCATATGAAGATTTGGGTCTTATTGTTACCAGTGGTCATGTGGGTGATGAAAACCCGGGTATCAACGGCGAAGATTACGATGGCAACATTCATCCGAATGCTATCGACCCGGACGTATTCTTTGATAAAGAAGGCCGCTTGTGGATGGTTTACGGCTCTTATTCCGGCGGTATCTGGATCATGGAAATGGATCCTCAAACCGGTAAAGCATTACCTGATCAGGGTTACGGCACTAAGTTGATGGGTGGCTTCTACAGCGCCATCGAAGGGCCAAATATGCTGTACAGCCCGGAGTCTGATTATTATTACCTGTTTACCTCGTTTGGTGGCTTCAATAACGCTGATGGTTACAACATGCGTATCGCACGCTCGCGTAATCCGGACGGTCCGTTTGAAGACATCAAGGGTCAGGATATGATCGCTGCCTCAGGCGCATGGTCAGCTATCGAAGGTTACGGTAACAAGATCATGGGTGGTCACCTGTACGATGTAAACCCTGGTGAAGCAGGTTCAGACCACGGCTATATGTCACCTGGCCACAACTCGGTGTACTTCGACGAATCAACCGGCCAGTATTTTGTGATTTTCCATACCCGCTTCCCGGGCACAGGCGAAATCCATAACGTCCGTGTTCACGAAATGTTCGTCAACGAAGATGGTTGGATGGTTGTAGCGCCTCATCGTTATGTACCTGTCCAGGAAGGCGATAATATCGCCGACGAAACCGACCTGATCGGCACATTTAAAGTCATTAACCACGAAACGGACATTGCACGCGAAGCCAAAATTTCCAGCTACATGACGTTGGAAGATTACAACGTCATAAGTGGCGACTTCAGCGGTAAATGGTACTACGAAGCAGACAACACCGTTCGCTTGTACATCGACGGATTGGGCACCTATAAAGGTGTTTCTTCCTGGCAGTACAACGATAATATGGGTCAGTTTGTTCCAACCTTTACTGCGGTAGGTGAAGATGGCTCTTCATTGTGGGGCAGCAAAACCTCGACTACAGATGAAGGCACAGCGCTGACCAACACGCTGGCAGCCATCAGCTTCCCGGAGCAGACAACCTTCAACCTTGACTTGCCAGCGGTCGGCGCAAATGGCGCAACCCTTACCTGGACCTCAAGTCACCCTGATTACATCGAAGTAAAAGGTACGCCGGAACAGCCTAATGCCAGCTACACTGGCACGGTATCACGCCCGAATGTAGGTAACGACGACGCTACCGTTACATTGACTGCCAGCGCAACACTGAACGGCGTAACGCAGACACAAAGCTACGAAGTGATGGTACCGGCTCGCGTCGCGTACAACCGCGTGGCACACTTTAGTTTCGACAGTGACTTAGGTGACGGCATCGGTAACTACAGCGCTGCAACTGAAACGGGTATCCGCCCGGACAGCACAGACGGCACAGTCACGTTTGCAGCAGGCCAAAATGGTCAGGCAGCCGTACTGGATGGAACCAACGGTATTCGCTTACCTGACGGCATCATCGATTCCTATGATTACACAGTATCCATGTGGCTGAACGCTGCGCAAACTACCATCTTTACGCCGGCATTATTTGGTGATGCCGGGGCGAATGGCTGGATCAACCTGGCGCCGCACAGTTGGGATGGCAACATCATGCTGTGGAGTAACTCAGCACTGAAAGGCGCTAACCCATGGTTTGATGGTATTACTGGCGTTCCTATGCCACTGAATACCTGGACCCACGTTGCGTTCTCGGTAAACAAAGGCATTGTTAAAGTGTTCGTAGACGGTGTGCAAACTACTGAAATTGGCGGCTTACCGGACATCTTTACGGGCCAGAATGCGACATTTACTCTGGGTACGAACCCATTTGATATCCCATTTGTAGGTATGATTGACGACGTTAAGTTCTACGACACTGCACTAACTGCAGGTGAAGTGAAGAATCTCGACGTTACCCCACTAAGTACCTCAGAGTTGCTGGCATCTGCACAAGAGCTGCTCGATTTGGGTGATATCAGCGCAGTGGTCTCTGATTTACCGATGACAGTATCAGGTCCTTATGCCTCTGCAATCAGCTGGGAGTCCTCAAATCCTGCTGTGGTAAGTACTAAGGGTGTGGTGACACGTCCGGCCAACGGTGAAGACGATGCTGTCGTTACATTAACAGCTACCATTACACTGGAAGGTTCGTCGGTAACGAAAACGTTTGAAGCAACAGTACGTGCACTTGGTCTGCCGGATCCAGTGGTTCACTACAGCTTCGATAACGAAGACTTAACCGATGCTACTGGTAACTTCGACGCGGGTACAACAACAGGCGCATTGCTAACGGAAGCTGGCGGTGCAGCAGTGTACGCAGACGGTATTGCTGGTAAAGCGCTAGATTTGGACGGTACGTACGGTGTGCAGTTGCCAGACAACCTGATTGGTGACAACACTTATGCGATTTCCGTGTGGTTTAACCCGGATTCACTGGCCCTTTATTCGCCCGTGTTCTTCGGCTACGCCAACACCGACAGCTGGATCAGTATGATTCCAGGTGGTCACCACGGTGCAAGTAACGCAATGGTGTGGTCTGGTACAGCATGGTATGACGCCTTTACTGACCAGGTACTTGAGACTGGTTCCTGGTATCACATGGTCATGGTGAACAACCAGGGCGACATGACGATTTACATCAATGGTGAAGAGGGCTTCAGCGGCGCTGGTTTCCCGGATGTATTCTCACCAGTGTCAGTGACGTCATTCTCGTTAGGTGCAAACTTCTGGGATGCCGCGTTTAACGGCCAACTGGATGAAGTGTACGTATTCGACGATGCACTGACCGCCACCGATGTAATGCAAATTTACAATGCACAAAAGCCCGAATAGGCGCGCATTACGCTAATAACCTAACCGGCACTTCGGTGCCGGTTTTTTCGTTTTCTCTGCTTTTTAATTTAAGGATTATTATGCGACAAATCAGTTTAGCATTGGCCATGGTTGCCTTGACTGGCTGCTCCGGCGAATCCGAGGTAAATAGCCCGGCCCCGACTGCAGCGCTGGAAGTCAATAACCCCTTGTTTACCGATGTTTTTACTGCCGACCCTGCAGCGTTAGTACATAACGATACGGTCTATCTGTACACCGGTCACGATGAAGCGCCCAACAATGACGTGTTCTTCCAAATGCATGACTGGCTGGTATTCAGCTCTACCGACATGGTGAACTGGGAAGCGCATGGCCCTATTATGAAAGCTACCGATTTCGCATGGGCGAAAGGCGATGCCTGGGCAGCACACATGGTAGAAAAAGACGGTACCTTTTACTTCTACACCACCGTTCGTCACAAAGACGACAAGCCCGGATTTGCCATTGGTGTCGCAACCTCAGATTCACCTACCGGCCCGTTCAAAGATGCCATCGGCAAAGCGTTGGTTACCGATGATATGACCAGGCATACGCCAAACGACTGGGACGATATCGACCCCGCCATTTTCATTGAGGAAAATGGTGATACCTATATGTTTTTTGGTAATTTGGTTCCCAAGTACGTGAAGCTTAAAGACAATATGATTGAGCTTGACGGTGAGATTAAGGCACTCGATTTACCCAATTACACCGAAGCGTCGTGGGTGCATAAAAAGGGCGATAATTATTACCTGAGCTATGCCTGTGAATTCCCGGAAAAGATTTGTTATGCCATGAGTAAGAGCATTCATGGCCCTTGGGAATACAAAGGCATTCTGAACGAGATCGCGGGTAACACAGAAACCAATCACCAGTCGATCATCGAGTTTAAAGGTAAAGATTACTTCATCTATCACACAGGTGCAGTGCCGCCTATCGATGGCAAACCCAGTGGCGGCCGCTTCCGCCGTTCAGTTGCCATAGACCCGCTTTATTACAACGAAGATGGCACGCTTAAACGCGTCGTCATGACAACGGAAGGTATTCAGCCTTAAGGAGTTACATCATGAAAAGCAAATTGCTGGTAGCCACGTTATTCGGCGTTGGTTTGTCATTCGGCTGCGTGTCGGAACAACACGACGTCACCCTCACTGCGAACCTGAAAGAAACAGGCCCGCTGTTACACAAAGACATCTACGGGCAATTTGCCGAGCACCTTGGCCGGGGTATTTATGAAGGGATTTATGTAGGACCCGACTCTGATATTCCCAACACCAAGGGGTTTCGCAATGATGTACTCAATGCATTAAGAGCAATAAAAGTACCGCTGGTGCGCTGGCCCGGCGGCTGCTTTGCTGACGAATACCACTGGCGCGACGGCATCGGCGATCCAGATAAACGCCCGGTTAAAGTAAATACGCACTGGGGCGGTGTGGAAGAAACCAACGCGGTAGGTACCCACGAAATCTTTGATTTCATTGAACTGCTGGGTGCAGACGCCTACATCAACGGCAACCTGGGCAGCGGCAGCGTACGCGAGATGGCGGAGTGGGTCGAATACATGACCTCCGACAAAAACTCCACACTGGCCAATGAGCGCCGTAAAAACGGTCGTGAAGAACCCTGGGATATCGCCTACTTCGGCATCGGTAACGAGAGCTGGGGCTGCGGCGGTCACATGAGCCCGGAGTACTATGTCGATTTGTACAATCAGTACGCCACATTCATTAAAACACCACCGGGTAAAAAACCGAAGTTGGTTGGCAGTGGCGGTCACACTGAAGACACAGAATGGACAGATGTACTGAGTGCGAATATCGAACGCAATATAAGCGGTATCAGCTACCACTTCTATACCTTGCCTAACAGTGACTGGCAGAACAAAGGTCATGCTACAGAGTTCAACAATGACGATTGGTTTGCCACAATGGAACGCACCTATCGCATGGACGACTACCTGAAAGCCAACATTGCGAAGCTGGATAAAAACGACCCGGAAGGCAAAATTGGTCTTTACGTGGATGAATGGGGCACCTGGTATGATCCGGAACCTGGTCGTGAGCCCGGCTTTTTATATCAGCAAAATACCTTGCGCGACGCGGTTGTGACTGCAGTTAACTTTAACCTGTTTAACAAATACGCCGAACGCGTCCACATGACCAACATTGCGCAAATGGTTAACGTATTGCAGGCCATGGTGCTCACTGACGGTGCAGATATGCTGGTTACCCCGACCTACCACGTGTTTGGTATGTACAAGGTATTCCAGGATGCAACCGCTATTCCGTTTACCATCGACAGTGATGTGTATCAGCACGGCGAAAAGCAACTTCCCGCAGTAACTGCGTCTCTGGCGAAAGGCACAGATGGCCATGTGTATTTGGCACTGGTGAACTTGGATCCGGAGAACGAAGCGAGTATTGCACTTAACTTCAGCAACGCTAACTTCAGCAAGTTAACCGGTGAGCTGCTGACTCACGATGCCATTACTGCAAAAAACACCTTCAAGCAAAAGGAAGTGGTTAAACCTGCCGCGTTTACAACGTCGCTAAACGACTTAACCTTACCAGCAAAATCGGTCTTGGTTGGCCGCCTTCAATAACCATCTAAAAAACTATCGGGTAGAAACGGCTTAATCCAGGCCGTTTTCTGCCTGTTCGTTTTTATCGGTCAGATGCGGCTTACCCTTTAGATATTGACGTCTGAAGTGCTTAAAATAGCGGCTTAGCGCATCTGCAGACTGTCCTTCTCCTGCTAATCTGAGCACTTCTATACCTACTTCCGCAGTGCAAAGTTGATAGTCGTGTGCTGCTTCACGCAGCAAATAGTCCGACTGCTCACTGGGTGTCACACCTAGCACCGGCAAGTGCTGTAAATATGCACTCTTTTTAAACATCTTACGGGCTTCTCGCCAGGTGCCGTCCAACATAATAAACAAAGGTATTCTCCCCTTATGACCCGACGGAACACGGCTAATGCACCTGTCGGCTTCTGCGTACTCGTGCGGGAAGATAATCATTGGCAAGTAACGCGAGTCTTGCAGTAAATCCAATAACGCCTGCTGAGGCTCGGTACGGTGCCAGGTAAACGCAAAATTCGCTTTCGCGACATCGGCAATAAGTCGCCCGGTATTCGACGGCTTATAGCATTCCCCTTTAAACATTAAAAACAGAAACGCGCTGTTAGCCGTTGGCGATGGTACTGCATCGCACATGCAGTCCTTAACCGGCAACAGACAACCCTCGCAGCGCTTAACTTTACCGCCACGAGCAATGAAGGGTTTTGTTGATGCCGCCAGTTCTCTCTGACGTAAGGCTAAAATGGCGTTGTGCAATGCAAGGAACTTAACAATGAAGGAAACGAGAGTATAGCTGATGTCCCTGCTGAATAGCAGTAGTTAAAACAATGGGTACACAATGCGGTGTGAAATAAACGCAGGCCCGATGGGCCTGCGAAAACTTGCGTTCAGACGTTGTTTACAGACGTCCAACCAATGTCAGCATGGCATTGATTGGCGCAGCCACTGTAGCCTGATGTGTTGAGTGTGCATTCGGGAAATACACTTCGTCAGTCAGGTTTTCAATATTTAACTGCACGCGCAGATCGTCGGAAATATCGTAGTAGGCCGACGCATCAACACGGGTATAGCTTGGCAATACAGCACTGTTGCTATTGTTAATGAAGCTCTCGTCCTGATAGGTCGCGCCCAGGCCAATACCGAATCGGTCATTGATTTGGTATGTCGACCATACCGAGAACGTATTCTCTGGTAATTCGCGCGGCGTTCTGCCGGTTGGACCGGAGCGCTCAACAATTTCGCCATCCAGGTTGCTGTAGTTTACTGATACATGCCAGTCTTCTGACAGAGCACCACTTAACTGCAGTTCAAAACCAGAGATCTCAGAGTTGATTACGTCCAGTGTTGCCGGATCTTCGTCAGCGACCTGGGGAGATTTCTGTTCGTTTTCAAACACCGCAGCCGTAAAGCTAAGTCCTTGAGCAAAGTCCCACTTCAGGCCAATTTCCTGATTGCTGTAGGTGTCCGGGTCTAACTGACTCTTACTCCCATTGATATCAGTGTACTGTTCACCGCTGCGAGGCAGGAATGACTCGCTGTAGCTGGCATAAACTGAGATGTTTTCCTGAGGCTTATAGATCAAGCCTGCACGCGGAGAAACCTGGTCGTCTTTACGACTGAGGTTTTCATCTGCTTTAGCATTGAACACTTCGATATCGAAGCTGTCAAAACGCGCACCCAATACCAGGTCAAAGTGTTCAGATAACTCAATCTCGTCCTGCAAGAAGAAAGAGAACACATCCAACGACACACGGGTATCGTCATTCAACGCGCTGAATGCCACCGTAAATGGTGTGCCGTCTGCGTTAACACCCGCCATGTTGCGAATATTTAACGGACGCGCCAGCGTGAATACTTCCTTGTCATTTCCCGTTGTGCTGAACACGGGATTAAAGCGGTTCTGATCTGAGTTTGTTTGAATAAACTCGGTACCCGCTATTACAGTGTGGCCAATACCACCGGTCTGGAATTCACCGATCAGGTTGCCCGACAGGATCAGATTGTCACGTTGGGTATTATCGATATAGCCGTCAAGCTCAACCGTGTTTGCGGCAGCATCAAAGTCATTAGCGTAGAAGTTTGAATAGACTTTGTCGTAATCGCCGTAAAACGCGTTTACGTTACCTTTAATATTGTCAGCAAACTGATGCTGCACATTGGCGCGGAATACGTGCGCTTCCAGCTCGTGATAGTTATTAGCCGGATCACCAAAGGTGATGTCTTTTAAGGCTTCAACCGGCTTACCGTTGTCACCCGTAGGAATACCACGATCGATAAAGCGCTCGTGATTAATGTACTCGTAAGACACATCCAGTACGGTGTCAGTCGCTAACTCAAAACGTGCTGTAGGATTAAAGCCAATACGCTCACCGTCGAAGAAATCTCGATGATTCTCAAGCGATTCATACATTGCATTAACGCGCACCGCAGACGTGCTGCTGATATCAGTGTTTGTATCCACTTCCACGCCGTAACCGCCAAAGGTGTTTAACGTCGCTTTGTAACCCGTAAAGGTGTCATCCAGTTGCGCCTTCTTAGACACGCGATTCAGGATACCGCCAGTACCACCACGACCAAACAGCAGCGCGTTAGGGCCGCGTAAAATCTCTACCTGCTCAACATTGTACAACGAACGGAAATACTGCACGTCATCGCGGTTACCGTCGATATAGAAGTCAGCAGTTGAACGCACACCACGGAATACCACTGAGTCACGGTGACCTTCACCCATTGAGGTATTCACACCCGGCGTGTAATCAATAATCTCACCAATGCTGGTGATACCACGAGCAATGATCTCGTCTGCAGTCATGATGGACAAACTCTGAGGAACATCAATGATTGGCGTAGGGGTTTTTACCGAGTTCGATTGATTAAACGACAAGTACTGTCCTTCCACAACAATGTGTTCGGGATCGTCCTGGGTATTTGCCACAGCGGCATTGCTAAACAGCAACGCTGCGGTGATCGCAGATAGTTGGAATTTCAAGTCATATTCTCCATTTGTTTGAGTGCGTTCTTAAGGCCGGAGCCTAGCTGCGAGGCGGTTTTTATTTTTGTTGAGTGCGATCGCGGGAAAGAATGTTAATGCGAACTATTATTAATTTCAACCAATATTAAGAATTGGTTAGAATTGATTATTCCGAAAGAATAGATGCGTCAAAATCACGCAAATAAAAGCCCTTTATTCAGTGAAGAAAGGGCGAATTTAGCCTCTGCATTTATAGTTTACAAATTAAGGTTAGTATTCTGTAAATATAGGATTTTCTGAGGCAGCCGTGAAGCCTGTGCTAAAAACGATATTCAACCGTCATGCTGTATTGTTTCATTGCCATGAACTGATGCAAGCTTGCACTTGTGTTCAATGAAAGGTTTTCAGTGATATCCCATGCGATACCCAGGCCACCCACGACTCCCCATTTATTAGTAGTCTCACTGCCTATTGGCGTCCATTCTGAGGATTGCCGTTGTCTGGTAGTACTGTCGATTGAATAATAGGCGACGCCTGCTTTGCCATAGACGTGAAAAGACTCACTGATTTGATAGAACCTGTGGGTCACTTCTGCGGTGAGGATAGTCAGGTCTGCGTTGGTATCATAGCGTTCAGAATCCTGTGAACAGAATAAGCAATCTAATCCGTCCAAAAAGCCCAACTCAATGCCGCTCGCATATGTGAGTTTTAAACTGGTATCTGATGTTAGGTAATAACCCAATGCCAGTTGGTAATTAACCAGGTCATTGTCGCTGCCCGTCAGCTCATGATCACCGAGATACTGGGTCACGCTCTCCGGCAATTCTTTGCGAGCATCGCTCTCGTTGTAGTTATACACACTGGTAAAAGCAGCACCTTCTACGAACCAATTATTGTTATCAGCATGCACGTTAGGCACGAGTACAGCAGCACTCAGTGCAAACGCACAGATTCCTTTTTTATTCATGTTATATCCCGATATTGGGGTCTGAGTAACCCGGTGTTGAAAACCGCTATGATAGTGTACGGGAGTGAAAAGAAGGTGAAATGTAAAGGGCAAATATTATTGCCCTTTAATAACGCTTTTACAGACTCTTGATGAATGCCTGATAGGCTTCTACAGCAATAGGCGAGGTCAGCACGTTATTATGCTCTGCCCCTTCCACGACAACGAGGTTTTTATTGTCGGAGGGCGATACCCGGTAAAGGATCTCGCTGTATTTAGGTGGTGTTTTGCGATCTTTTTCACCCACAATTAACAGTAACGGGCCTTTGTAACTGCCTACCTGGTAGGCATTATCTACCGACTTCAGGCTGTCAGACAGCTTATAGCGAGTAAGCCAGGCCGTCCAACCAGGTGAGTTGTCGTAAATCAACTGAGTTAAATTCACTACCGGCCCTTCCAGTACCAAACCATCGGGTTTGCGTTGCAGTGCAATATGTGTAGCAACCGCTGTGCCTAGCTCAACCCCATGTACCAACATGGGCTTGTCGTTACGTAACTTATCAACAGCAAAGTCATAAATGGCCAGGGCATCCTGCAGCATATATTCAGGGTTCATGTCTTTAGGCTTGTCGCTAATCCCAGCGCCCGGGTAATCAAACCAGATAATATTAGCGGGAATACTGCCTAAACGGTGCAGCTTACTGGCAGATTTATTGATGGTTGATGCGTTGCCGCCGAACAATACTATATTGGCTTTCGCACCGTGATACAGAGCCTGTACACCGCGGATCTGGTTTCCTCGCACACCGGTAACTGTGACCGGCTTTACCGCCACCGAGATACCGTCTTTAAACGCTTTACCCTGAAAATGTGTCAGGTCGAGCTTTTCGACATTGGGAGACTGATATATCAGGTTTTGCGGGGTTACGTTAATGACGCAGCCAGACACCACTACAAGTAAGAGGCCTAGAAAAAGAGAAAGATAAATGCGATTGGGCATGCTTGTCCTTGCCAAAGTAATTCCGCCGAAAATGAACGCTATACCATAAGTATAGAGGCTACTTGAAGTTTTGAGTATCAGCCTATCAATTAATTTAGCACTTGCCCACTGTGATAACGACAACACCGACCAGAAAAAAGAAGGGGCAACACCGCCCTACTCGGTGCCGCCCCCGGAACAACTCAGGCGATGTCCAGCCATTGCCGGACATCCTGCTCAAGCGTTATTTAGGTTCGCGCAAATGGAACACCTGACAACGGGTAGCCAAATCAGGCTGCTGAGCAATGTTGGTTTGCTCAGCTAAACCACAGTCGGTTAATCCCAGCGGCAAACGGGTATAACGGTTAAACAGCATCATACCGCCGCCCTCAACCGGCGCTAAACGCCACTGTGCGGTCTTATTGTCGCAGCTCACCATATCAACATTGGCACCTGGCACGACCTGATTATTCACCACGCCCAGGCACTGAGCACTTTCTGCTTCTACTTTTAAGCGCAGATATCCGGTATCAGTCGGTTGGAACACCCAGGTCTGTTCATCCAGGTAGTTAAACGCGCGTTGCACGACATTATCTTCGTCGGCGGTAATGGCTTTGCCGCTCTGCTGACTCATGAGTGCAACTTCACCTACCGGGCGCAGCTGCCATTGATTACAGGCGCTATCGGTATTTTGCTGTAATACCGCCTGATTAGCGGATGCTGAACATCCCGCAACGGCTAATGGCTTGCCAGAATAGCGATTGGTAATAGTCACGTTGCCATCAATACCAGGCGCGACCTGCCATTGCTGACAGTAATTGTTTCGCCATGCCGCAGACTGCACGCGTGCATTGTCGGCGGTGCTGCAAGCAGATACTTCAAGAAACTTACTGTCTTCGCGATTGGCTAACCGCACAAAACCGTCAGTGGTGGAGTCGAGCACCCACTGTCCGTTGGTACCGGCACACTGGCGTTGCACAGCGCGGTTATCCTGCGGATCAGAGGAGATATCCAGGCACAACTCGCTGGTCGCATTAACTAACTGATAACGCTGACCTTGCACTCGTGTCACCAGAGGGCCGTTTTCGCCACCCGGAGGGGCCACTTCAACACCCGGTGTCAGAGGCTCACCAAATTGCGGCGTGCCGTCTTCGTTCCAGGTAAATTTCTGTGCACGCAAAGAACGGGTGGCGCTGCAGCCATGCTCAACTGAGTCATTGCCGTGATACACCAACCAGTCTTCTTTGCCATCTGGCGATGTAAAGAAACCATTGTGACCCGGGCCAAATACAGTTTCTGTGCGGCTGAATACGGGCTCTGGGTACTTAGTCCAGTGATCGCGGTTCATGGGGTCATCGCCCACCAGCTCCAACAAGCCCAGTTTGTAATCCGGCGTATTGCAGAAACTGGCAGAATAAGTCATGAATGTACGGCCGTTTCGCTGAAGGATTTCGGCCCCTTCTGTCACTTTGCGGCCGCTGATTTCCCAATCCAGTTCAGGCGTAGTCAGCACGGTGTGAGGTTGATCAGCCTTTAACGACCACGGATTTTCCATCTCGGCGATAATATTGAGCTGGGTATCACCACGCCACTGCGAGTAAATCACATAGAGTTTGCCGTTGTGTTCTAAATAATTACCGTCGATATTCCATACATCAGGCATTAACGCGCCCTTGTACTGATACGGGCCCATTGGGTCGTCACCAACGCTTTCCAGTACATTCAGGTGCTGATGGTCCAACGTGCCATCCTGACCTGCGGTATACATCATGTACCAGCGGAATCCGTTCGGGCCTTTTAAACGATGAAATTCAAACGCCCAAAAGTTACAACAACGCTCCGGGTCAGTTGACGACCATACATTCACCGGTGTGGCATCTGCCAGGCCGGCCAACGTAGGCGATTTACGCATTACCAGCTGTGATGTCCAGGTGGTGGTGGTGAGGTAGTAGTTACCGTCCCAGTATTCCAGCCACGGATCGGCGCCATTCGGAAATAATGGATTAGTAAAGATCCCTGATGCTTCCGTAGCGACATTATCTGGTTGCTTAGCGGCTGTTTCTGCCTCCGGTGCGGTGCTGCTACATCCGCCTAACGCAGCCAGTAATAACGCTGCGGTAGTCAGCCGTTTAATCGACTTTACAATCATTGGTACTCTCTCTTTGTGTGGTCAACACAAACCCATCGTTTGTAGATAACGTTAATTGAAGATCGCCTGCTGGCAAGGTTTGAATCCGGGTCTGACGTGTGCCGTCGCCCTTGGTTAATAAAGTTGCGCCGGCTAATGCATAGCTGTCCGACGGGATCACAATGTGTTGTGGTGTGGCTTGCGCGTTAATCCCGGCAATATACCAGCGGCACTGCGCTTTTCGCGCCAGCACAACGTATTCGCCGGGACTGGCTGCAATCAGTTGAGTCTCGTCCCAGCTCGCAGGTACGGTTTGCAGAAACTGTTTTACGTGAGGCTCTACGTTTTGCATTTGCTCAGGCGTGGTTACCACATGCTGCACACCAGAGTAAAACAACACGGTTTCCGCCAGTTCAAACGCATTCGAAGTTTTTCGCTCGATATTAGGGATATCCCCTAACACCGTAGGCGTAAAGTCCATGGGATCAAATAAGTTGCGGGTAAAGGGCAGTAAGGTGGCGTGATAAGCCTGACGGTCAGCAAAGTCCTGGAAGAACGTAATCATTTCCTGACCTTTTATGCCTTCTGCCGTCATTAAATTTGGGTATTCACGTTGTAGACCCCGCGGTAATGTTACCCCGTGGAAGTTAACCATCAGATCAAAGTCGGCAGCATCCTGCAGTATGGCTTTGAAGTATTCCCATACCGACGCGCCGTCACCGGGGAAGAAGTCGATTTTTACACCGGCAATCCCCATAGCCTGGAGACGAGCAAACTCTTTGCGGCGTTCAGCTTGAGTAAGCAGTTGCCCTTTGGGGCTATAAACAGTCTGGTTCCAGTGCCCTGAAGAGTTGTACCACAACCACAAACGCACGTTTTTAGACCCGGCGTATTTAGCCAGCTTGGCAATGCCGTCATAGCCGATATTCTGATCCCAGTTTACGTCCACCAGCACATAAGGCCAGTGCATATCAGCAGCATAGTCAATGAACGCAGTTTGCGTTGCGGTATTCACAGACTCGTCTTTCAACAATCCCCAGCTCCAGGCTGCAAGGCCCGGTTCAACAAAGTCAGTTTCGCTAAGCGCAGAAGCGTTAGCGACGTCAGTACCCAGCGTAGAGCCAGCAATGGTGTCCAGTTCACCCACTAGCAAGAGTCGCCACGGCGACGTAAAAGGCAATGTGTGTTCTGGTAAAAGCTGGCCGTTTGTGACGGTTTCAGCCGGGTGTGGGAACGTCAGTGTGAAGACACCTTCGTCATTGCTTAGCAGGTTGGAAGCGGCATAGCCTTCGGTTATGCCAGCTTCACTGATCACCAGGTAGGTATCTCTGAATCGGAACAAGGCCGGATACACCCATCCATTGTCGAATTGCGGCGTTAACTTACCCACAACGCCGTGCTGATATTCTTCTTCATAGGATGGATTGGTATTCATCCAGCCCGACTGCGCTGCCGCCTTGGGCTGCAGCCACCCCTGAGTGTCAGCAAACATACCCACACTGGTTTGCTCGCTAATGACAACCCGGGTATCGGTCGATTTACCCATCAGCTCATAGCGAAACGCCAGACCATCGTTGCTAAGTCGGAAGCGTACAGACAGCATGTCGCCGCGCGTGTTCTCCACGCTAACCAGAACTTCATTGGCCTGATATTCGACATTTCGCTGCTTACCATGAACCAATGAATAAGCCGATGCGATGGCGCTGACTTCACTGACACTTTTCAATGTCAGGTTATCCGCAAACGTACTGTTTGCCAGGGTAAGACCGAGTGCAGAAGGCTGGATCACAGCGTCACCTCTGCGCTTCACCTGATATACCAGAGTTGCTTTGCTGTTCAGGGAAACCTGCACACTCAGCTCGTGATTGGGGCTATGCAGACTGACGATAGCCTTAGCCCAAACCGACCCCGTTGTACCGACGATGAGTAACACCGCCAGTATCAGCTTAACAGTACGTTGCCACATTTGAATCAACCCGATTTACTTTGTGTCGAATGCGTACACAATACGCGTTGAGTACACGTCGCCCGGTAACAAGGTTGTACTAGGGAACGCCGGTTGATTCGGCGAATCCGGGTAGTGCTGAGGTTCGAGACAGAACGCCCCGCGGAAGATATGTTGCTGGCCCATACCGCTGGTACTGCCGTCCAGGAAGTTACCAGAGTAAAACTGCACGGCCGGCTCTTCAGTCAGAACTCGCAGTACGCGGCCTGACGCTGGATCGTATACCGAAGCAGCTTCAATCAGGCTATTGTCTGGCTGGTCTTTCAGCACATAGTTGTGGTCATAACCTTTACCTAACGCTAACTGCTTATGGCTATCGCCGATGTCTTTACCAATGGCTTTGGCTGACGTGAAATCAAATGCGGTCCCTGCAACAGACATGAGTTCACCCGTAGGGATCAAACCACTGTCAACCGGGGTAATGGCTGCACTGTTAATGGTTAATTCGTGATCCAGAATGTCGCCTTGGCCAGCAAGGTTGAAATACGTGTGCTGGGTCAGATTAACAATGGTTGGCGCGTCAGTCGTAGCAATAAACTGCATGTCCAGCGTGTTGTCGTCAGTCAGCGTGTAAGTGACGACTGTGATCAACTCGCCAGGGTAACCCTGGTCGCCGTCCGGGCTTACCAGCGTTAATTTCACGCCAGCGCTGGTTTTCGTTGCAAACGGCTCCATGCTCCAGACTTTCTTGTCGAAACCCTGTACACCGCCATGAAGGTGATTGTCGCCGTCATTCGTCGCCAACTGATACTCGGTACCAAACAATGAGAATTTAGCGTCTTTAATGCGGTTGCCATAACGGCCAATCAATGCACCAAAGTACGGGTTTTTGGTTTCATAATCTGACAGTGAATCGAAACCGTACACGATATTACCCGACTGACCCTTAGCGTCGGGTACCGACATGCGAGTGATAATGCCACCATAACTGATGACATCGATTTCGATGTTATTGCTGTTTTTAAGCGTGACTTGCTTAACCGGTGTTGCGTCGCTTAGCACACCATAAGCACTGATTGTTGCAGAGGGAGTCGTTGTCATTGTTTGTCCTTTTTGTGCCATCACCTGGCTGCTGCAGCCAAAGGTAAGTGACAATACACCCGCCAGAAGCCACTTAGTGCGGCTGCCGGAGGCAGTAAATAGTTGTTCAGGACGTATTGATGTAAGCGAAAGCGTAGACATGGTTAACATTCCCATAATTATTTTTATACTTTTATATTACAATTATAACAGGGAATGCAAGTAATGATTCAGCTAAGTGACAGACGTGTTCCGCTGTTGGAACGGGAAACACGTCTGCGTTAATCCTGAGGTTAGCGCTGAATTTCGCCCTGTTTCACCATAATACAATCCATTCCCGCATCTCTGGCAGCCTGGTAGCCAATCTCGGTGTCTTCAAACACAACACAATGTTGTGGTGCTACACCCATTTGTTCGGCAACCGTCAAAAACGTTTCAGGATGCGGTTTTCCGTGTGTTACATCGGAGGCGGTAACCAGCGAATCAATTCGCGCCAACAGCCCGTGTTTTGCCAGCAGGTGTTCGGCGTGAGGTCGCTCTGCGCCGGTCCCGATTCCAATCGACAGGGTTGGACGATAATGCTCAAACACCGCCATAGTGGACGGGATCAGTACAGGCTCAAGATCCATGGTTTCCCATGCCTCGCGCTTGAACTTTGCCACAGCCTTTGGATCGTGATCCATGCCGAATTTTTCGTTCAGTATTACGACAGTTTGTTGCGTGGGTACTCCACCCAGGGAGTTCATATAGTCTGCATCAAACGGATAGCCAAACGCGTTACATGCGCGCTCCCAGGCCACCATGTGCGACGGCATAGAATCGACCAGCGTGCCATCCATATCGAAAACAATGCCCTGGTAGGCAGATAAATCGACCATGAAAATTCCTTAGTTACGGTTCAAGAGACAATGACCGGTGCTGAGTGCACCGGTCTTATTCATACTACAATGAATCGTAATATTATCATGTCAGCTCACCGTACAGGTGTACCAACAGGTCGATTAAATACCTTGCTTAAGCTGATAGTAAGCGGCGTTGTAACGCAGCTCAGACTTAAAGGTACGCAGATTAGTGTCACTGTCGATAACCACCGTTTCTACACCCGCCATATCAGCATAATCTTCGATCATGCTTGCGGTAATTGCCTGGCTGTAAGCAGAGTGGTGAGCACCACCAGCATAAATCCAGGCCGCACCAGCCACTTCCAGGCTAGGCTTAGGCTCCCACAGTGCAGATGCAACTGGCAGGTTAGGTGTCGTTTCAGGTTGATCAACCGTATCCAGCTCATTAACCAGAATGCGGAAGCGGTTACCCATATCGATTGGCGATACGTTGATAGACGGACCCGCTTTAGCCGCGAATAACAGACGGGGTACATCGCACTTCACACCAATGGTGTGGCGGTGCAATTCCAGACGAGGCTTCTTACCGGCAATCGACGGACACACTTCCAGCATGTGCGCACCCAGTACCTGATCTGTGCCGCCGGTAAAGTTGTAGGTGTAGTCTTCCATGAACGAGCAACCGCCTTCCAGGCCGTTTGCCATGACTTTCATGATGCGAACCATGGCCGCAGTTTTCCAGTCTCCTTCACCGCCGTAACCGTAGCCTTTCGCCATCAGACGCTGTGTCGCCAGACCAGGTAAGCCGGTTAAGCCAGCCAGGTTTTCAAAGCAGTTGGTGAATGCACCAAAACCACCGTCAACGAAGAATTTTTCCATACCCAGTTCCAGACGCGCTTCTTTCATTAAGCGGTCACGCTGGTAATCATCGGTCAGCAGTTCTTTGCTTACGTCATATTCCTGATAGTACGCATCCAGCTGTGCAGCTACATCGCCATCGCTGATGCTTTCCACTACGTCAGCCAATTCTTGCAGACCATGCGCATGTACTTCGTAGCCAAAGGTAATTTGTGCTGCAACTTTGTCACCTTCGGTTACCGCAACGTGACGCATGTTGTCACCAAAGCGTACCACCTTCATAGACTGGCTTTCTGCCCAACCTAATGCAGCACGGCACCAACCGTCGATTTGTTTAACGGTTTTCGGATCCTGCCAATGACCAACAACCACTTTACGCTCTTTGCGCATACGCGTGCCGATGAAACCGAATTCGCGGTCACCGTGAGCACTCTGGTGCGTGTTCATGTAGTTCATGTCGATGCTGCTCCAAGGCAGACCAGCATTAAACTGGGTATGCAGGTGCAACCATGGCTTTTTCAGCTCGTTCAGGCCGGCAATCCACATTTTCGCAGGCGAGAAGGTGTGCATCCATAAAATCACACCAATACAGTTCGGTGCGCTGTTGGCAGCCTGACAAACCTGGTGGATTTCTGATGGGGTTTTAACGGTGTCTTTGTAAACCACGTTAACCGGCTGAATGCTTTCATTCAGACCAGCAGCCAGCGCCTGGCTGTTGTTCGCAACTTCTTCCAGTACACGAGGGCCGTAAAGGTGCTGTGAACCGGTGATAAACCAAACTTCTTTTTGTACTGTAGTCATAATTCTGTCCTCTATAGATAAAGGTGCCTGACGGCAGCTTATTCCTGACCGTAATAAGCGTTTTTGCCGTGCTTGCGTAAATAATGTTTATCCAGGATGGCCTGATTTAAGGGCGCCGCATTCGGACTCAGCGTGCGGGTTAAATAAGCCATACGGGCAATTTCTTCGAGCAATGCAGCGTGATACACAGACTGTGCCGCGTCTTTACCCCAGGTAAAGGGCGCGTGACCGGCTACAATCACCATGGGGGCTGAAAGCGGATCCCGGTCGGTGTACGCATCGGTAATTTGCACGCCGGTTTCTTCTTCGTAGTCACCATTGACCTGCTCATCGGTTAACTCGCGAGTACAGGTAATGTCGCCATGCACATAATCTGCGTGGGTGGTCCCCAGACACGGAATGCTCTGCTTGGCCTGCGCCCATGCCGTTGCATAGGTTGAGTGGGTGTGAGTCACGCCGCCAATGTTGTCAAACGCACGGTACAAGTGCGTATGCGTTTTGGTGTCTGATGACGGACGCATAGTGCCCTCGACAATGTTGTTTTCCATATCAACAATCACAATGTCTTCGGGCTTCATCTGGTCGTACGATACGCCACTTGGCTTGATCGCAACCACACCTTTGGCTCGGTCGACCTGCGACACGTTACCAAAGGTATAAATCACCAGATTGCGGTGTTGAAGCTCCATATTGGCTTCATACACTTCGCGTTTTAGTTCGGTATAACTCATGGCTGGCCTCCGCTGACATAGGCACCAAGGGTTTGGTATTTTTGATAGAGTTCGTCGTACACACCGACATTTTCAGGATTAGGCAGGTACTGTTTGCAGACAGGCGACGCCATCACGGCCTGAGCGTCGGCGACAGTTGGGTATTCGCCAGCAGCCACAGCAGCCATGATAGCGGCGCCTAAGGCACAACTCTGTTCACTTTCTAATACGTCGATGGGGCAGTTCCATACATCGGCACAGGTCTGCATGACGTAGTCGGATTTTTTCGAGATACCACCGATAACCACCACTGATTCAATGGGTACGCCCTCTGAACGGAAGCGCTCGGTAATGGCGCGCGCACCAAAAGCAGTGGCTTCAACCAGTGCTTTGAATAGTTTTGGCGCATCGGCGCCCATTTTGATGCCGGTGATCGCCATGGATACCGTTTGGTCGGCGTCGGGAGTACGACGTCCGTTCACCCAGTCCAGCGCCGTAATGTCATGCGCACTGGCCGGAATTAATGCGGCTTCATTAGATAAGCGCTGTAAGGTAATGGCTTCGATTTTATCGGCTAATTCACTGGCGCCGGTTTCCATCAGCTCGTGCAGCAGATTTTGGGTTGGCCATAACACCAGATTCTTAAACCACGCATAAAGATCGCCGAAGGCGGACTGACCAGCTTCCAGGCCAATCATACCCGGGATAACCGAGCCATCAACCTGGCCGCAGATACCTTTCACACAGGTATCGCCCAGTGTTTGCGGCGTTGTGACGGTAATGTCACAGGTGGAGGTGCCCATTACTTTAGTCAGCACGCCTTCGCGTACATTGGCCGCAACCGCGCCCATGTGACAGTCAAACGCACCAAAACCCACTACGATACCGGCAGGCAAACCTAGTTTGTCAGCCCATTCTGCGGTTAAGTTACCAGCAGCTTTGTCACTTGGCTGTGTGTTTGGATTCAGGGTGTCTACCACACCGTCCAGCAATGGATCGATTCCGGCAAAGAAACTGTTTGGCGGGAAACCGTCCCAGGCTTCGTTCCACATTAATTTATGGCCGGTAGCACAGCGCCCCATTTGCATTTGCGATGGGTGAGTGGTGCCACACATAAGCGCAGTCATCCAGTCACAGTGCTCTACCCAGCTATAAGTAGCCGCTTTCACTTCCGGATCGTTGCGGAAAATGTGCAGTGCTTTTGCCCAGTACCATTCAGACGAATAGATACCGCCCATATAAGACAGGTAGTTCACATCGTTTTCGTTGGCTGCTTTGGTGATCTCGCTGGCTTCTTTTACCGCGGTATGATCTTTCCAAAGCACAAACATGGCATTCGGGTTTTCTGCAAACGCGTCGGTCAGTGCTAAAGGCACACCTTCCGCATTCACTGCTACTGGTGTTGAGCCTGTTGTGTCGAAGCTCATTCCCACCACATTTTCAGCCGTACCAGCGGGCACTTTTTCCCACAGCGCATTGACCACTTCTACCAGACTATCGATATAGTCCAGAGGATGCTGACGGTATTGGTCGCGGGCGGGTACGCAATAGCGACCTTCCGCCCAGCGCGGATAATTGACCATATGGCTGGCCAGCTCTGCACCGGTTGTGACATCAACCAAAAGTGCCCTGACCGAATCAGAGCCATAATCGAGCCCTAATGTATAACGAGACATAATAATTCTATTCCACGAACTGCTAACAAAATTAGCCACCAAATTTAATTGTATGATAATATCAATAATACGCAAATGTAAAGGTAATATAAAATTAATATTAATGGTGTGGTGGCTAGTTTTTCATCACTTAATGCAATAGCTGGCGCTCATGTTGCCAGTGGAAAGCTGTGATACCGCGCCAGTCTGTTTTAACCGTTAAATGGAAAATGCTATGACGACCCAACTCGATCAATTAAAGGCCATGACGACTGTAGTGGCTGACACCGGTGACTTCGAAGCCATCAAGCGTTATCAGCCACAGGACGCAACAACGAATCCGTCACTGCTTTTAAAAGCAGTACAAATCGAAAAGTACCGCCCGCTGGCGGCTGAAGCAATGCAATGGGCTGCAGCTCAGGACAATGTGACAGATGTTGCCGGTGCAGCGGCAGACAAGCTTGCTGTGTTAATCGGTAGTAAATTAATGGAACAGGTACCTGGGTATGTATCTACCGAAGTCGATGCCCGTTTGTCTTTTGATACTATGGCGACTGTAGAAAAGGCCAACCACCTGCTGGCGCTGTACCGTGACCAGGGTATCGATACCAGTCGCGTTCTGATCAAAATCGCCGCGACCTGGGAAGGTATTCAGGCTGCGCGCATTCTTGAATCTCAGGGCATCAAAACCAATGTTACGCTGGTATTTTCATTTGCTCAGGCTCGCGCCAGTGCCGAAGCGGGTGCATTTCTAATTTCGCCATTCGTTGGTCGAATCCTGGATTGGTACAAAGCCAACCAGCCAGATGAAGATTTTACTGGTGCAAACGATCCGGGTGTGAAGTCGGTTAGCCGTATTTACGACTATTTCAAGACTCACGGTTACGACACTATCGTTATGGGCGCGAGCTTCCGCAACATCAGCGAAATTCAGGAACTGGCAGGTTGTGACCGTTTAACCATCAGTCCTGCACTGCTGGATGAACTGGCCAATACAGAAGGCACACTAGAGCGTAAACTGAACCCGGTTGATTCGCCGAAACCAGCCCCTGCTGCATTAACCGAGCAGGCGTTCCGCTGGGATATGAACGAAGAGCAAATGGCAAACGACAAACTGGCAGAAGGCATTCGCCAGTTCGCTAAAGACCAGGTAACCCTGGAAGCCATGCTGGCTGATTTGGCGTAACGTCAGCGTTTGACACTACAAAGCTCAATGACAAAGCCCCGGTGTGGTAGTTACCACACCGGGGCTTTTTAACGTCAGTTCGAAAGTTTTACCTTCATTTCACTTTTGTCACGTCATGATGTGCCTGGTTAAGCCTACGAGGAGCTTCTCATCATGATGTCACTCTTTTTATTTAGTAAACACGTTAGTCTGCTGATAAAGGTCTGCATGCTGTTGTACCTTGCCCTGACAGGGGTATTCAACCCTGAGGATAGTCAGACTCATAGCTGGTTACCTGCAACGTGCAGCGTGCATGTTACGATGTCAGAGACAAAAAAGCCTGCAGATGTGCAGGCTTTTAAACTCGTTGGCGTGATTTAGCCAAGCAACCCTTTAGCCTTGGCCACCACGTTGTCTACCGTAAAGCCGAAGTGTTTCAGCAGCTCACCACCCGGTGCAGACTCACCAAAGGTTTGCATGCCAACAACATCACCGTCCAGGCCAACGTATTTGTACCAGAAGTCGGTATGCGCGGCTTCGATAGCCAGTTTAGCCGCACCTGCAGGTAATACGCTTTGCTTATACTCTGCTGATTGCGCATCAAATTGCTCAGTACTCGGCATAGAGACAACACGTGCTCCCACACCTTGCTCCCCTAGTGCAGTTGCTGCATCGACTGCCAGAGACACTTCAGAACCCGTTGCAATCAACACAATGTCAGCTTTGCCTGCGCAGTCTTTTAACACATAACCGCCTTTTGCAACGTCAGCCAGTTGGCTTTCGCTACGCGCCTGGGTCTTGGTACCCTGACGGGTAAAGACTAACGCACTTGGGCCATCCTGCTTCACGAGCGCCTGACGCCAGGCTTCTGCGGCTTCCACCGTGTCACACGGACGCCAGGTAGTCAGATTCGGCGTTAAGCGTAAGTTAGCCAGTTGCTCGATAGGCTGGTGCGTTGGGCCGTCTTCACCCTGACCGATGGAGTCGTGGGTGTACACAAAGATAGACTTTGCTTTCATCAACGCCGCCATACGTACCGCGTTGCGCGCGTATTCCATAAACATCAGGAAGGTCGCGCCGAATGGGATAAATCCACCGTGCAATGCAATCCCGTTCATGATCGCACTCATACCGAATTCACGCACACCATAGAATATGTAGTTACCGGCTGCATCGTCCTGCAGGCCTTTGGCTTGTGGCCACAAGGTCAGGTTAGAACCGGCCAGGTCGGCAGAACCACCAATGATTTCTGGCAATTGATTAGCAAAGAAACCAATCGCATTTTGCGACGCTTTGCGGGTCGCCATATCCTGCATATCTGCCTGACACTGGCGCACAAAAGCGTCTGCTTTCTCGTTAAAGTCCGCAGGCAGTGCCTGTTCGATAACACGGCGCTTAAAAGATTTGGCTAAATCAGGATAAGTAGCGGCGTATTCCTCAAACATCTTGTTCCAAAGCGCTTCCGCTTCGCTGCCTTTCTCGTTGGCATCCCACTGGGCGTACACGTCTTCCGGCACTTCAAATGGCGCATAGGGCCAATCCAGTTGCTTGCGTACTTCCGCCACTTCGTCGTCACCCAAAGGTGCGCCGTGACAGTCATGGCTACCTGATTTATTCGGTGAACCAAAGCCAATCAGGGTTTTACAGCAAATTAGTGTGGGTTTATCCGTTACCGACTGCGCTACCTCAATCGCCGCTTTCAGTGCAGCTTCGTCGTGACCATCGATGTCTTTGATCACGTGCCAGCCGTAGGCTTCGAAGCGCGCTGGCGTGTTGTCGGTAAACCAGCCTTCAACGTGACCATCAATAGAAATACCGTTGTCATCCCAGAAAGCAACCAACTTACCCAGACCCAGCGTACCGGCCAGTGAACAGGCTTCGTGGGAGATACCTTCCATCAGACAGCCGTCGCCCAGGAAGCAATAAGTGTAGTGATCAACCAGCGGGAAACCTTCGCGGTTGAACTGACCCGCCAGGGTTTTTTCTGCAATTGCCATCCCTACTGCGTTAGCGATACCGGCGCCCAGTGGACCGGTGGTCGTTTCAACGCCTTCGGTATAACCATATTCAGGGTGACCCGGCGTTTTTGAGTGTAACTGACGGAATTGTTTAAGCTCTTCTACAGGCAAGTCGTAACCACTAAGATGTAGTAGTGCGTACTGCAACATAGAAGCATGCCCATTCGATAAGACAAAACGGTCGCGGTTTGCCCATTTTGGGTTCCCCGGGTTGTGCTGATAAAACTGTTGCCATAAGACAGTGGCAATGTCAGCCATTCCCATTGGCGCGCCAGGGTGGCCGGATTTTGCTTTTTGAATTGCATCTACTGCCAACATGCGGATGGCATTGGCAGAGCGTTGAATTGTAGACATGCGTCACTCACCTTTAATTACTATTATAGTACAAATAATAATGTGAACTGTGTGTTAAACACAACCGCTAAGTGACAAAACCCGGTAAATTACTACCAATTATGCATAATTCCGCCATTGGCTACTTTCACCCGCTGTGCTAATTCGCTATGTTAGTCAAAACGTTAGCCAACACATCTTCATATTTCAGGGAGACCATAGCATGGGCGAGAGAATTCAAAGCATTAATGCCGTAGGCATACTGGTGCATGATTACGATGAAGCCATTGCGTTCTTCACTGGAAAGCTGAATTTTGACTTGCTGGCCAACGAGGCCCACGACAACGGCATTCGCTGGGTGTTGCTTCACCCTCCCGGCCTCTCAAATGCCGGCATCATGTTAAATCTGGCGCAATCGAAACTGGACGAAATGGTAGTGGGTAAACAGGCAGGCGATCAGGTTTTGTTCGTACTGCAAACCAATGATTTCTGGCGGGATTACAAAAGCATGCAAAGCAAAGGCGTGAACTTCATAGAAACCCCGCGCGATGAGGAATACGGCACCGTTGCTATTTTCGAAGACCTGTATGGCAACAAGTGGGATTTGCTGCAGGTAAAAGACGAGGAATAGGCAGTTCGTGCCGTTGGTCACTCCTTCCACTTTCAAACGCTTATTTCGTACAGTAGAGATTGTTTAAAGCAATCAATATCGTATATGCTTCAACTGCCTGCCCTGTTCCAGGGTTAAGAAAACAAGAGGATGTTGAGCATGGAAGTATTACTCGATTATATTGTTACTCCCCAGTTATTCGTACTGGTTTTGGTGGTGATTTTACTGAAAATCTCCATCAAATTCGTACCGCAAAACCGCGCCTACGTGATTGAACGATTCGGTAAATACCAATCAACCAAAGAAGCGGGTTTAAACTTTATCTTTCCGTTTATCGACCGCGTTGCCGCCGATCGCTCATTGAAAGAACAGGCCGTGGACGTGCCTGAGCAGAGCGCCATTACCAAGGACAACATTTCGTTGCATGTAGACGGCGTACTGTACTTTCGCGTACTCGACCCGTACAAGGCCACTTATGGCGTATTATAGACATATAGATAAAGTACTGATATTTTCTAAAGCGTATCAAACTTCTCTATTTAGCTTATGCTTGGAATATTTTGCTTCAACGTTACCTACTAAAAGATTATAAACATGCCTCAATACCAAAAAATATTGAATGTCTCCTAGAGAAAGACGGCACACCATTTGCTCCTGCCTGCTTCTACCTTTGGCATGTAAAATGTATCAATCATGCAACAGATAATACCTGCAAAGCTCACGCTAATCAGATTAAGCAATTTTTAAATCATTTACGTCTCTATGAAATTGAACTGTCCGATGTAAACAGTGAAGTAATGCAAAAGTACTTGTATGGAGTGCTGTTCATTCAAAAAAAATTGAGCAGAAATACAATTTCAATACATTCTTCAGCGTTAAAGGCTTTCTTCGAGTTTTGTATGGAGCGTAGTTTCATCAAAGAGCGTGATATCGATTTCAGTACTGTCAGTGATGAGCAAGGTCTAGATGAACAAACATACATTGACCAAGCGCTCAACATTAAGAAATTGTTTATGGATGGTCGATCATTTAAATTGCTGACAGAGCATGTATCTGGCGCATCATCCTATATAAAGGAACGAAATAAACTCATATTAAAATTAGGTTACTACGCAGGTTTAAGAACAAGCGATATTGCATCTAATCCACTTATCACAGTTGGGCGTCTTCGCCGTCAAATACCCAATATAAAAGAAAACCCCGATGTAGAATTACCTACATCTTTAGATTTTTCATACATAAACAAAAAGTCTAAAAAGAAAGTGAATCTGATTGTTGATTTCGATCTAGTAAAGGCTCTTCATGATTTTATCTATCATTACGAGTTTAAAGATGAGCTTAAAGAAGAATTCTGCTTGATATCAAAATCAAATGGTGATCCTTTGATAGATTGCATACACCGGAGCAATCCGGACATCGATTCCGGCATTATCCGG
>CETO01072296.1_pt1 | contig 40087 bp, 51 predicted proteins | sample 531351 | NCBI WGS metagenome assembly CETO01 (sample SAMEA2622678, study PRJEB7988) | marine metagenome | isolation source: saline water (ENVO:00002010), including | reverse complement strand
TGGTGTCGAAGCAGATCAGCAGTATTGAGAAGACGTTGAGGAACATTGAGCGTCTTCATCAGGAGAGTTACCGCAAACACGGCCATCTAAACCATTCGGAGTTCTTCGAGAAACGGCGGGCGCTTTTCAAGGAACTGGATTTTGCTTTGGGAAGCATTGCCCGCCGGGGAATGTCGCTGGATGACGATGCCAAGCTGAAACGAGCGCTGGGGTTGTCGTCGAAAAGTATTGTTAATCACTGGAATAAGGCTGGGGTGGGTGACATACCCGGATACGCCACCAATTTTGAGCGGGTTGCGGCGGGCGCCAAGTATGCAAAGGGTGTTGGCTATCTCTCGATTGGGCTCGATGTTGCTGCTTCGGGAATGAAAATTCATGCGGCGTGCACAGCAGGACAAGCGTCTGAATGCAGGCGCGTTAAGTACGTCGAAGGTGGTCGACTATCTGGTTCTGCCATTGGTGGCAGCGCGGGTGCATTTGCTGGACCATTAGTTTGTGGGGCCATAGGGCTTGCGACAGCAGGCCCAGGTGGTATCGCATGCGGAATCATAATGGCGGGTGTTGGCGGTTTCGCCGGCGGGGCAGTAGTTGGAGGCATCGGTGAAGATGTTGGTGAAGTAATTTACGAGGTAACGATAGATGAATGACACGCTCCAGATAACAGCTGCATTCATCGGGGCTGGAGCGCTTGTTTTGGGATTGGTTTCACTATGCATCATGCTAACGTTGGCCTTCTCTCGAGTGTCGACAATCGAGGAAAGAATTTCTCGCCCTGGAACCTCTGCACTGGAACACCGGAAAATCTGGGGCAACGACCCTCTGGGCCGATTAATGAGAAGCGGCTATGTATTTACGTTTCTTGTTCTTCGGTCAGTACCATCAAGCCGGCTTAATCGCTCAGCGGCGAAAATTGGTGATGTATCCACACAATTGCCTTTGCGAATGACCCTGTGGGCGGTAGTGCCTCCGTTGCTTTTGTATGGTTGCGTTGCAGTGTTGTTAATTGTCGGCTTGCTCTTGTGAGGAGCATCTGTCGGCATTGTTGACTTCCTCAAGGATGAATAGCGTGCTGATTAAATATTTCCTGAGTCACAAAAAGGCACTGACGCTTTGCGGAGGGGCCTTGGTGATTGCCCTGACGTTATATCCGATGTTTTATCGCACCTGGGCGTTTGGCTCCGATGCCTGGGGGTTATCCGTCATAGCGATTCTTGATCCCGAAGAAGTGCCCTGGAGCCCTTCGGATTTCAACAGCCTGGCGATCCGGCCTGCCGTTGCCTACTGGCTTCTGACAAATTTCGATTGGCCTTATGAGCGCTGTGGTAAAGCGATGACCGCGATGGACGGTTGTTCTCAGCCTCTGGTTAATTTTGTGGGCACTACGCTGGATACGCACGAACCTGACTCGATCATGACGCGCCGAGGCTATGGGTTGCTTCGGCATTTTGCGGCACGGGGAGAGCCGGTGAATGGCTATTACAACGGGCTGACGCCGGTGCATGAGGCCGTACTCTATGCCAATGTGGACTACCTTCACGCCTTGCTGGAGCTGGGGGCGGACCCGAACCTGCCAATTGATATGCAGGAGAAGGACTACCATGGCTTCAATGCGTTTGAGTTTGCGGTGTTTTTGGAGGCCCGGAATCCGGAAATGTATCAGGTTATTCGGGTAGTACTTGGCGGCAGCGAGTGAGCTACTTTGAATGCGAGTCGACGATCAGCGCAGCGCTGAAATAGATCTGCGTGTAGCTAGAAGAAATGGAGGCATACGTTACCCGCCCAAGCGCTCACTGTTTCTGGCCACCACGTCTATTAGAAAGTCTGCCAGGGCCCTGATTCGTCTAGACTTTGCCAAGTCGGTTTGTATGACGAGATAGATAGGCTGATCGACTCCAAGATCGGTGTCGACACAAACGAGTCCTGAGTTCCGAGCGATGAAATGTGGCAACAGTGCGAGCCCAAGCCCTGCCTTTGCTGCGGCCACCTGGGTGGCTAGTGAAGTGGTTGTCAGGGCGGGTCTTCTTCCACGCAAGATCCGCTCTATCCACTGAGCGGCAGGCAAATGTGAGTACATTTCCCCCCAGGTAATGAAATCATCCGTATCGTAGTAACCTAGGTCCGGGTTGCTCTCACGTCTTAGCTCATAGGACGTGCTGCAGTAGAGTCCATACCCCAAGGTGCCAAGAGCACGAAGTGTGACGTTGCCCCTTTCTGGCCGCACCATTCGCAATGCTAAATCCGCATCGCGTCGATGCAGGTTGGCGGTTGATATGTCTGTAACCAGCTCAACCAACAGATCGGGGTATTGGGCTCGAAATGCCGGGAGTTCCGGCAGTATGAGTTCGGTGGCGACATTTTCCGCTGTAGCCAGACGCACGTGGCCACTCATCTGCGCTTGGGTGTCTGCGCCTACGGCAAACGCGTGCGCTGCAGCCTCCAAGGCTTCGGCCTTTTCTATCAACTCAGCACCGTCCTCAGTTAACTCGTATCCCGATTGCTGACGTACGAAAAGCGGAAGTTTTAGTGCCGACTCAAGCCGCTCGATGCGACGTGAAAGTGTCGCAATGCCTACATTCAAGTTCTGGGCTGCGGCGCTTAGCGTGCCGCAACGGGCCACTGCCAGAAAGGCGCGGGTGTCATCCCAAACCATGCCCCTCGGCATCTCGTTTCCGATAATGGAAATCCTTTTGCCAAATTTGTTTGTATTTTCCATTTTTCGAGTCTGTCACGATTTAGTTCTAGACATCAAGGAGTCAGACATGGAAAAACGAGTGCTTGGAACAGGCTTCTCCGTTTCATCGATCGGATTAGGGTGCATGGGGATGAGCGAGTTCTATGGGCCCCGTGATGACAGTGAGTCGTTGCGTGTAATGGAAAGGGCGGTGGAGCTCGGCGTTGACTTTTTCGACACCGCCGACATGTATGGGCCGCACCACAATGAGGAGCTTATCGGTCGATTTCTAGCCGGTAGTAAGGCGCCTGTTCACGTCGCGACTAAGTTCGGCATTGTGCGTAATCCTGGCGAATATAAGCGGAGCTTGAAGAACGGTTCCGACTATGCGCGCAGGGCATGCGAAGCCTCTCTTCGTAGGTTAGGAATTGAGCAAATCGATCTGTATTACGTGCATCGCGTCAATCCGGAGGAGCCAATAGAGGAGACGATTGGCGGGCTTGAGAAGCTCATTCAATCAGGGAAAATCGCCCGTATTGGTCTTTGTGAAGTGAGCGCTGAAACCTTACGAAGGGCTCATGCGGTGCACCCGATTACCGCTATTCAGACTGAGTATTCACTTTGGGCTCGAGAGGTAGAGCGCGATGTTCTGCCGACATGCCGTGAGTTGGGTATTGGTTTTGTTCCATACTCCCCCCTGGGCCGAGGTTTTCTGACAGGGCGATTTCAAGACCCTGGAGAGTTCGATCATAACGACTTTCGTGCTCACCTCCCACGGTTTGCGGAAAGAGCAATCGGCGCGAACCGCCGAATTGCCGATGTTATAGCTGAAAAAGCCAAGCTTAAAGGGTGCACGCCAGCTCAGCTCTCATTGGCGTGGCTGTTAGCCCAAGGGGACGATATCGTTCCAATCCCTGGTACCAAGCAGTTGCGCTACCTAGAAGAGAATGTCGCAGCAGCAGATGTCAGTCTTACCGTAGCGGAGCAGCGGGAGCTCGAAACCGCCACTGAGTCACTGCCAGTAGTGGGTGAGCGTTACAGCGAGGAAGGCATGAAGGGGGTGAATGTATGAGTTCTCCAGGCTCTGATCGCCGCACTCAAGCTTTAAATCTACTCGAATCACTCGACCCGGCCGCGCCGGGAAAGGTTGCCGCAAGCCTTGATGAGTTTCACAGCGAGGCTGTAGAAATACTTCTCGGGTTTTCCTTTGCTGATGTAGTGGCGCGTGAGGGGTTATCACTTAGAACACGAGAGATGCTCACTGTCGCCATGTTGTCTGCCGTAGGCACGGCACCAGGCCAATTGGAGTTTCATATGCGCGCAGCGCTGCATATTGGAGTGACGCAAGAGGAAATTGTCGAGATTGTCCTCCAAGTTGCTGTATATGCGGGAATTCCTGCCGCAATGAATGCCATTACAGCGGCAAAATTGGCCTTCAAGGAAGACCGGTTGGGCACACAGTCTCATGGCGCAACGCAGGGAGGTGAGAAAAATGTACGCTAGAACCACAACCTGGCGTGATTGGGTTGCCGTGACCGCACTTGGTATTGGTAGCTTCACAATTGTCACTGCGGAATTGGCACCGATTGGATTGCTCTCCGATATTGGGAACAACCCGGTCTAGGCTATCGACAATAGATATTCTACCGGCTGCGCTTACTTCGACCGCACAAGGAGCGGAACAGCTCTATCGCGCCTTGCTGGAGCAGGGGGCGGCCCCGAACTTGCCCAGTGATATGCCGGAGAGGGACTGCCACGGCTTTAAGGTGGTTGAGCTTGCAGCGTTTTGGGAAGCCTAGAGTCCGGAAATATATCAGATTACTCAGGCAGAACTTGGCGGTAGCGAGTGAGTATTACCTGGAGTTGGAGTAGTCTATCAGCGCCTGAACACAACGGCGGAACAGTTCAGCCGAGAAAAACCGGTGTTCGCCGGGCTGTTCTGCCACGAGTAGCTGGCCACCGGACTCCTGGAGGCCACATTCAATCATCAGGTTGTCGCTCATCTCGAAGTCTTCAATGCTGTGGCCCAGTTCATCCCGATCGGCTGCGCCCGCGCGTTCACGGTAGTGCCTGCGGTCCATTGTGAATCCGAATGCAGCTTTGCCCTGGCCGATAATGTAGCCGACTTCGAACACCGTGCCCGGGTCCGCACTGATGCCTCGGAAGGGGGTGAGGTTGGCAATGACGGCGTCGCAACTGTCCATCAGTTCGCGGTTGGCCTGGTAGATCCGGTGGCCGCGCGCCGGTTTCGCTTCCTCGTCGGAAAACGTCAGGGCGGTGTCCAGTGGGTCTATGCCTTCATAGCCGGCTTCGCGCAGCAGGCGCTTTTTCTCGGCGACGATAGTGTTGTGTTCTTCGTGTGGGAAAAACACCTCCGGGCCGGCCAGGTAGATGCGTTTGGGTTTTGTCATGGCGAAGTCGTTTCCTGCTTCAGTCCTGGCAATTGCCCAAATCCAAACCGTATTGGACTGGCGATCAATGCTGAGAGGCTGGGTCGTATTCAATTGCTTCCAGTTTTACCCGAAAGCCACAGGCTGCTGCGTATTTGTTGAGCGTTCCCCAGCTTGGGTTGCTACGGCCTCTCTCAAGCCTCGAGATGTTGCTTTTGTTGGTTCCGAGCTTTTTCGCAACGTCTTCCTGAGTAAGGCCTGCTTTAGTCCTCATTGCGATCAACTGGTCGATCAGGCTGAATTCTTCCTGGAGGGCATCGTACTCCTGGTGAACTTCCGGATTTTCGAGTGCCTTTTGTCTGAACTGTTTGAAGTTCATGATTTTTTGACCTCCTTTAAACGCTCTTTCGCGAGCTCTAGGTCTTTCTTCGGTATCTTTTGATCCTTTTTTACAAACACGTGCAGGATGATGATCCGTTTGCCCTGCATGTAGCAGAAGATTCCTCTACCTATTCCTTCTTTGGCTTTTGCTCGGATTTCAAACAGCTCACCACCTAAAGACTTTGTGTGCGGCTCTCCAAGGTTGGCCCCGTGCTTCTCCATCAATTCCATCAGCCGAATCATTCTGGCCTGAATCTTTGGCGGCATCTTAGCCAACTCTTCGCCTACTGAGTCGTAGAATTCAATCTCCCAATCCATGGGTGCTCCTTTGCCTTTTTGTTATCATATACGATAACTCTGAGCTTGAACACTATCTTGATAGCCGCCTCAACGAGCCTGAAGCTGTGCCACATAGGCGGTAATAAAAGCATTTTCCTGGAAGACTTTCAGGCCTGTGTCGGCAAAGGTGATGGGCACGGGGTTGGACGCCAGGGTGGATTTGATCAGGGCCGGAGGCACCAGGGTCACGTTCAGCTCAGAGTCGGCAATCAACTGGATGGCGGCTTCCATTTTGAAGCTGATGGCGCCACCGGCAAACTTGCCTTTTTGCATCCGCTCTTTTATCGCGACCGTGGCCACTCCGTATTCGGCCATCAACTCCGCAAAGGTGGCCTGAAACGTTTTCAGGTCGTCCCGGCTGTGGTTTTTCGGTAGCGACAGTTTGCGTACTTTGCAGTCGGGCAGGTTGAATTGGCCCCGGTCCATATTCAGCATACACACCACCGCATCGCTGCCGGTCAGTTCTACTCCGCATACAATCATAATAATGCCCCCTATGCCCCGGTTACTCTCAGCCGCAGCATTTCTTGAATTTGAGTCCGCTACCGCAAGTGCAGGCGTCGTTGCGGGAGGGAGATTTTGCTGTGGTGACTGTTCCCGTTTTATTCAGGATAGCCGTGAGCTCGTTAACGGATTCAACGGCGCCTTCGCGGGTATCAACGGAGATGGTTGCGTGAAGCTTCGCCGCGGCCACCTGGGCCTCAACTTCTTTCCTGCGTGCTTCACTGGTAACCACCAGCGTTAGTGGGTACTTCTTGCTGCCGCTCTTTTGGCTGGCGTTTGTCTGAAAGCCGCCGTAAGCCGTGTGGTGCTGGCGGGCATCTTGCCGACCTTTATAGAAAAATTTATCTGACATGCTGATATCCTGAAGGAGAGAATACCCAGGCGACGGCCGGGCGCAATCTTTTATCACGCTTGCGGAAATAGTGATATAGGGAATAGATGATGCAAAACGTCTGCTCGGACGACGAGCTCTCAACATTGCTGCAGTCCAACCCTGCGGTGCTGCTGCTATATGGCGGGGCAAGTTGTGGCGTCTGCCAGGCTATCAAGCCCCAACTGGAGCGCCTTTCCAGTGAACAATTCCCGAAGCTGGTTACTGCCTACATTGATTGCCAGGCATCAGCCGGTGCGCTGTGTGCGGCTCAGGGTATTTTCTCGCTGCCGGTGGTGCAGTTATGGTTTGAGGGGCAGCGATTTGCGGAATTCGCCAGGGTGTTTTCAATCGGCGAGGTGCGGGTAGCTCTTGAACGGCCATATGGGCTTTTGATCGAGTGCTGAGCCCTCTCTGTACTCGTGGCAGGACCCAAATCTCGCTGTGCGGATTGGCTACGGCTCGCAGATGCCCCTAACAAACACCAGCAGTTCATTATTGGCGGGCATTGCAAAATCGTCCCGGAGTTGCAGGCCAACGGCCTCGGCCAGCTCAGACAGGGCTTCAATATCTCGGATGCCCATGTGGGGTGCTTGGGATTTCAGCGACTGATCAAACGCCTTGTTGCTCTCGCTGGTGTACCCGCCCTTATGCTTGAACGGTCCGTACAGGCAGAACGCACCGTCTTTTTGAAGGCAGGCGCCGACACCTTGAAACATCTTTTCAACTTCCTCCCAGGCCATGATGTGAGCTGTGTTTGCTGAGAATGCCCATCGACAGGCGGACACAGGCCATGGCATTTGGTTTACGTCCAGCTCAAGGATTGGGAGGACGTTGGGCAAGGCGGCCTGTTGCAGTCGGGCAACGGCCAGGTGCGCCGCTCTGGGGTGGTCGGTGGGCTGCCATTTCAGGTGTGGCAGAGCCGCAGCGAAGTGCTCGGCGTGCTGGCCGGTGCCGGTTCCTATTTCCAGGACGGTACCTGGTGCCATAAAGACGTCACGCAGTTTTTCCAGAATGGGGGCTTTGTTGTTTTCGCAGGCCTGGGAGTAAGGCAAGGGGGTGTTCATTTGAGCTCTCCTTCTTCAGGGTGGCACACAGCATGTTGCGTGGTCGGCGATGACTGGTTTTACCAAAGCGTGGCATTCAAGGGTAAACTGCGGGACGTTTTATGTCTGACGAATCTCTGAAAATAAACCATAGGAAATCCAACATGCTAAAAGTGCGAACGCTGTCGCCGGTGCGATCGCCCATTAGTGCAGACAGCGAGCGTCGCGCTGCGGATACCCTGAAACAGATGGCGGAGGCTGGCTCCAGTGCCGGCGGATTGGTCAATCTGTTAGCTGAAACCGACACCCTCAGTAGCTTTGAATGGCCGTGGGCCAATGGCTACGGGACGCTTGAGCACGATAACCTGCCAGCGTTCTTCCAACCCTTCGCATGTTACTCGGTTGCGATGGGTGACGTGTCTTTGCCTTCTGATATCAGCCAACTATTGGTCAACAACGGAGGTGCGATCGAGTGCTGTCGTTTGTACCTTTACGATGACACAGTCGCCTTGCTCCAGCTGGATGTGGCCTTTGAAACCAGCGAATCTGGCCTTGGTGATCTGCTCCGAGGGCATAGCCTGGACGGCGCGCTTTCCAATCTGGCCAAACGGGTCTATGAGCACGCGGTATACCCGGCGTTTCACCAGTACGCACTCGGATTCCGCAAGAGCAGGCGATACAAAGCCTCCGGCGCGGTCTCGTACCTTCGAGATCCGAAGAAGCTTACGGTGTTTCGGGATGTTTCGTTCGATTCGCCGGAAGCGCCAGACACCTATGTGCTGTGGACAGGGCGATACGTGGTGACGCCTCCGAGCACCCTGAACGGTCCGCTTGGAGACAGTCTGCGACTTTGGGCGTCGTATACCGGATCAACGGAGGCTTTGTTGGAGGCCAGACAGTTTGTGGGCTCGGGCAACATCCTGGCGGTTGCGGACGATGCCGAGGCTCAGGCGGACAACTGGCTGCGCGGCCTGTCCGTCTGCCAGCTTTACAATGCCGTGTTGTCGATATACGGCGGTATCCTGAAGTCCAGTTATTCGGAGCTTAACGACTTTGCGGGCTCGCGACACCGCAGTAAAGATTTGCATCGGCTGATGGCCGACATTACGAAGACCTTGGACCATCTGGAATTCACTCGCCTTGAATTCAATGAGGCCATCATCGGGGTTCAGGCTGAGCGAGCCAAGGTGGTCAGAGCTGCGTATGCGGCCTGGAATCTCGGCGAGCTGATTGAGGGTTCCCTGGAGCGCACGAGCTTGATTCGCTCCAAGATCTCCCGCCTGCTGGAGGCACGAAAAAGCCAGCTTGATCGTTCGGTTGAATTGATTCTTGTCGGTATCGGTGGCGTTGCCGTTATTGATCTGTTTATTTCGTTGACGACTGCTTCCCGGAGCCTGGACCGTGATGATATTCCCGGAGTGCTGGATGTGTTTGAGTGGCTCCAGCCGGATGGTTCCATTGCGCTGTCGACGACCATTCTTGTGCTGATCTCGTTCTACATCTATCTCGCCAAGCGTTGATGAAAAGGAGTTTGCCATGTCGGGCAGTGAAAGAATTCGTTTTCTTGTAATTCTGTCAGCAGAACCGGGACAGATCCCTCGGGCGAGTGAGCAGATCGCTCGGCAGCTTTCCCGGAAGTTTGGGGGGGCGACGGTGATGGGGGGGCTGGATAGTTCCTGGCTCGCCGGTTACTGGGCTGAAGATGGCCATGCCTTCAAAGGCGAATACGATGGCGAGGTTCACAAGGAGTCCGTGTTCGCCGTCATGCTGATGGTGCTACCGGAAGACGAGGCCCGGGCCTTTGCTGAAATCCGGAATGCCGTGAGGCAAGCGGTGTCCGATTTTGGCCTGAACAGCCGCCACATTCATGTGGAGGTGAGTTCCGTGCGATCACGGCACTTCGATATTCAGGATCATGAGCCTGACTAAGTGTCTTCGAGCATGATCGCCCATGGCCACCTTCACGGCCAGGGCGTTCAACATCTCTGACCAAGGGCGGGGGTTACTCGGCCTCGACGGTTTCGTTCAGCAGTTCCGGCTTTTTCAGTGCCTTGGTGAACAATTCTTTTTCTTCCGCAATGGCCAGGGCGCACTGTTCTGCCAGCTCTTCAGACAGGCCGCCGACCTTACGTTGCAGGAAGGTGGTAATCTCTTCGGACAGTTCAAGAACCTTGTCCCGGGCATCGGCTTCTGCTTTGGACGAAAACAACATTTTGTCCGGGTTTTTCAGTGCCATGTCCAGTCCGTCCCTCTCGGAATAGTAGAGTGCTTTTACGCCCATGGTATGCCATCGCCTCCGGGGTAATGATGGTTGGTAAGACCGTTAATGAAATCACAGCTTATCACGAATAGTGTATATTTATACAGTATTTTGCTGCGTCATCCTGTCCTCTTTTGCTGTTCCAGCGCCGGACCCGGCCCCCGTATGATGGATTGTCAGACATCAGCTCCGGAGTCCTGAAATGAAAGCCAGAACAACCATAGCCGGTACTCAACCCACGCCGCCCCCCAAGACCAAGGCGCCCATTCCCGAAGTCCGTCAGCCGGATTTTGACCTGGCGGAAGACGTGCCCAAGTATTGGTGGGATAACGATCCGGCCAAAACGCTGTTGCTGGCGGCGTTGTCCGCAAGTTTCCCGCCTGGTGAGCGCTTCTTTATCGACTCCGTACGCCATTATCAGAAAGAGATTACAGACCCGGAGCTAAAGGCGGCAGTGCGAGCGTTCATCGGCCAGGAGGCGCACCACTCAAAAGAGCACGAGGCCCTGAACGGATACATGCAGGCGCGCGGCATCAACCTCAAACGCCTTGAGCGCGAGGTGATGTGGCTGATGAATGTGCTGCGCAAGCGGCTGAGCCCGGAGCGCCAATTGGCCCATACGGTGGCGGTGGAGCATTTCACGGCACTGATGGCAGAGGAATTCCTCCTGAAATATGACGCTCTGGAAGAGATGGACCCGCGTATGGCCCCCATCTGGGCCTGGCACGCGATTGAGGAATCCGAGCATAAAGCCGTGGCGTTCGACGTGTATAAGACCATCGGAGGCAGCGAGTTTGTCCGGTTGACCGAGATGATGGTGGTGAGCGTGCTGTTTCCAGTCTCCAGCGGTATTCATCTGATTCAACTGATGAAAGAGGACGGCCAGTTGTTCAATCTGAAATCCTGGGCGAACGGTCTCAATTACATGTGGGGCAAGCCAGGTGTATTCCGCAAACTCCTGCCCTCTTACTTCAAGTACTACAGCCCCGGCTTTCATCCATGGAATCACGATGCCCGTGATCTGGTGGAGAAAGCCAAACGGAAGTGGCTCGCTCCGGTGATGAAAAAGGCCGCGTGACGCCTAACACATTTGCTACCATGTCGGACTTTTCACTGGGTTGAGGATCTAAGTCCGGCAAGATGAATGCGCCTTTCACGCTGCGGCCTTACCAACAGGAAGCGGTCGACGCCACGCTGAACCACTTCCGTAAATCGGATGAATCTGCGGTCATTGTGCTGCCGACCGGTGCCGGTAAGAGCCTGGTGATTGCCGAGCTGGCTCGCCTTGCGCGCCGAAAGATCCTGGTGCTGACTCATGTGAAGGAACTGGTGGAGCAGAATCACGCCAAGTATCAGAGTTATGGTTTGTCGGGGGGAATCTTTGCGGCCGGGCTAAAGCGCAAGGAGAACCACCATCAGGTGACCTTTGCCAGCGTGCAGTCGGTGGCGGCGAATCTGGACCAGTTCCGGGATGAATACTCGCTGGTTATTATCGATGAGTGCCACCGGGTGAGTGGCGAGGAAACCAGCCAGTACCAGCGGATCATTGAGCTTTTACGGCAGCAGAATGACTCCCTGAAGGTGCTTGGGCTCACCGCCACTCCCTACCGCCTGGCCATGGGATGGATCTATCGTTACCACTACCGGGGTTTTGTTCGTGGTTCTGATGACGAACAGGACAAGCCTTTCCGGCACTGCATCTACGAATTGCCCCTGAGCTACATGATCAACCGTGGTTACCTCACCCGGCCTGAATTGGTTAACGCCGCCGTGGCCCAATACGATTTCTCCACGCTGACGCAGGACCGTTTTGGCGAATACGCCGAGAAAGACGTCAACCAATTGTTGAGCAAACATCAGCGGGTGACACGTGCCATCATCGAACAGGTGATGGAGATGGCGGCCGAGCGCCAGGGGGTGATGATTTTCGCGGCGACAGTGCAGCACGCGCAGGAAATTGCCGGGTACTTGCCCGAGCAGGAAACCGCCCTGGTGACCGGCGCGACTGATCTGCGAGATCGCGACCAGCTGATCCAGCGCTTCAAACAACGGCAGTTGAAGTACCTGGTGAATGTGTCTGTGCTGACGACCGGGTTTGATGCCCCCCATGTGGACCTGATCGCCATCTTGCGGCCTACTCAGTCTGTAAGCCTGTATCAGCAGATTGTCGGCCGAGGCTTGCGGTTGGATGAGGGGAAACGGGATTGCCTGGTGATTGATTACGCTGGCAATCATGTCAATCTGCATCATCCGGAAGTTGGGGAGCCGAAGCCCAACCCCGACAGTGAACCGGTGCAGGTGTTCTGCCCGGGCTGCGGTTTTGCCAACATCTTCTGGGGCAAAACCGACAGCGACGGGCGTGTCGTTGAGCATTATGGCCGCCGGTGCCAGGGCCTGCTGGAGCCTGCTGACGATGACCGAGGGCGGCCACAGCAATGTGACTACCGGTTCCGCTTCAAGGAGTGCCCACATTGTGGCGCTGAGAACGACATCGCTGCCCGCAACTGCGGGCACTGCCACCAGGCCATTATCGACCCGGATGATCAACTGCGGGATGCCCTGAAGCTTAAGGATGCCATGGTCATCCGTTGCGCCGGGGTTTCGCTTGCCGTAGAAGGCCAAAAACTTCGGATCACTTACCACGGAGAAGACGGGGAGGAACTCCGGGAGTCGTTTGATTTCAGCAAGCCCGCCCAGCGAGCCGTGTTCAACAAGCTGTTTGGACGACGATTTGCCAATGGTCAGGCTCCGAAAGTCTTTGCCCGGGCAAATGAGGTGCTGGAGATGCAGGTACTGTTACCCGCGCCGGATTTCGTGATTGCTCGCAAGCAGAAGCACTACTGGCAGGTGCAGGAGCGAATCTTCGATTATCGGGGGCAGTATCGTAAGGCGTATTGACTGGCTAAACGATGCTCGGGTGGCGCATTGGATGCCATCTGGTCTATCGCCCTGTATGATTCGGACATAATCTCTCGTCAGCTTTCAAGCGGTGTTTACTCGGATCATGTCGGTAACCCTTCGAACCACAGTGCTCGTGCTGCTCCTGCTTGTAGCGGGGTTAGGGCATGCAAAGATCTACAAATGGGTAGATGAGCACGGCAAGGTGCACTTCAGCGACCGCCAGGACCATAGCGTTAAGCAGGAAGTGGTTAACGTGAAGCCCAGGGCCTCGAAGTGGTCGCGTTTTGATATCCGCATTGAAACGGTCGATCTGGAGCTGACTGCCGAGGAAAACCAGCAGATTGTCGATGGCGTGAACCATGTTTACGAGTTTTTCGACCGTGTGCTGTCTTTCGATATGTACCGGACGGTGCCGGTTAATATTCTGATTTTCAAGGATATGGTCAGTTACCGGAACTACCTGATTCAACGGGACAGGGGCTGGGCGGTTGCATCCTACGGTTTGTACATGCCATCTGAGCATCAGATCGTGGTTTATATTCAGGAGGACAGGGAACGCACCTTCAGAACCATCAAGCATGAGGTCAGTCATGCGGTTGTCGATACCATCGTCCCCTATGCTCCCGCCTGGTTGAACGAGGGGCTTGCTGAGCAGATGGAGATGCTGGAACGGGATGACTCTGGCTTGTATTTTGAGAGTCATCCGGAAAACCGATGGATTGTCGCGAAAGCCCGTGAGCAGGGCCGGTTAACCCGCATCGACCAATTCCTGAAACTGCCCAGCAACAAGTGGCGACACTCCGATATGTCTGGTAGCGGCAGCGTGCGTGCCCAGGCTGGCCAGTTTGTCTATTTCCTGCTTGCCAAGCCCACGCGCCGCAGTTTTCTGGTGCGGCTGATGCATAACTTCAACCGAGGTGACCGCACACTCTCGTATTACCTGGTAGACGACAACTACATCGGCGGGGTCAACATGTTAGGCCTGGACTGGCGGCGGTGGTTGCTTGCTCAGGAGGAGGGGGATATCCGGTTGTAGCAGGTTCTTGCAGTGGACCCGATCAGAATAATGGCGGCAACAATCGGATGGAATCCATAACCAGAGTGGGGTTTACTCTCCCTGTCCACAATGAATAAAGGGTGATGTCATGCCTGGTTCACCAGAGCAGCAACGGCGATCAGACAGGGATACCGGAGGCATAGCTTCCCATGGTGATGCCCGTGTGGCCCGGCTGGTCAAGGTGGCCCATCACATTGAATCCCACGCCGATGAGCCACTCACGCTCGCGAGCCTGGCGAAGCTGGCGGCCTTGTCTCCGGCCCGTCTGCAGAAGCAGTTCAAGGAGGCTTTCGGGGTGTCTCCAAAAGCCTATCAGGATGCCGTCCGTATGCGGCGCTTCAAGCAGTCTCTTCAAGACGGCGACAAGGTGACGGATGCGATTTTTGCCTCCGGCTATGGTTCGGTCAGTCGTGTCTATGGTGAAGCGCACCGTAGCATCGGTATGTCGCCCAAGACCTATCGGGCCGGTGGTGCGGGTGAGGTCATCGTTTATGCCTGTCGAATGACCGCACTGGGGCTGATGACGATGGCGGCCACGGACCGCGGCGTATGCTTTGTGGAATTCGGTGATGATGAAGCGTCGCTGATGGCCCAGTTGAGGTCGGAGTTCCCCAATGCAGATCTGAACGCTTCACCCGCCCGGAACGCCCCAGAGCTTGATGCCTGGATGGACGCTCTGGATAAGCATATCAGTGCCGGTGCACCACGGCCGGATTTGCCGTTGGATATGCGTGGCACGGCGTTTCAGGTAAAGGTTTGGCAGTTCCTGTTGAGTATCCGTGAAGGCGATGTTCTTAGCTACTCTGAGGTCGCCGCAAAGATCGACAAGCCCAGGGCGGTGCGGGCCGTGGCCTCCGCTTGTGGCAAGAACCGGATTGGTTTGTTGATTCCCTGCCATCGTGTATTGCGAAGCGATGGTGGGCTTGGCGGTTATCGCTGGGGATTGGAGCGAAAGCGGGCGTTGTTGGAGGCAGAGCGGAGAAGTGTGACGAGGGAATAAACGATCCCAAAATGCTCCGACAGCAATTTTTTCCTGTTTCAGTTATACTGGAGCGCTTATATTGGCGAATAAGCCAATAGCGAACCGGGGAAATATCATGAGCAAGAAAGTCGTAAAAGCTGTTTTAACGTCTGCTGAGATTGAAGAGCAGACAGCTGCCTTTTTAAAGTCCGGTGGGCGTGTTGAATATGTGGTTAAAGGTAAAAGCGCACAATTAACTGCTGCCGGCCCTAAACAGATTAATCTGAAGAGTAATTAAGAGTTTTCGATAGCGGGATGGGCTGGGGAACATAAATCTGGCCGGATCTGAGCAATAAAAAAGGCAGCCGAGGCTGCCTTTTTTACGTATTGGCCGTTAGTTACAGGCCAATAACGTTCTCAGCTTGCGGGCCTTTCTGGCCTTCAGTCACGGTGAATTCCACTTCCTGGCCTTCGGCCAGAGTTTTGAATCCGCCACCCTGAATCGAGCTGTAATGAACGAAAACGTCTGCGCCGTTTTCACGAGTAATAAAGCCAAAACCTTTTGCTTCATTGAAGAACTTAACGTTGCCTTTGATAGTAGACATAATCATTATCCTGATTTTAATCAATTGGTTGCCGTCAGCAGGTCGTTGTGACCTCTAATCAGCGATAGGCGGGAAACAAAAAACGCGCAGGATCAAAAACAGGACAGTAGGTTTGACAACACAAAAGGTCTTATTCGTGAAATGCTTTGCTAAATCTTTCCAACGAAATAGACAGTACGCTAAATAACAGGCGTTGCATAGAAAAGTTTTCAGAAACGGGAAAATACCTATTTCTGGAATTATTTCTCGAGTTTGCCATCGATCTTAAACCTTGCCATAAAATATCGTAACCATTAGTTGCCATCTTGGGGGCTACACTCTACTCAATCATGGATCTGATATGAGGCATAGCTGCGGTTATGAGTCACAACGAGGAAAGCCCGGGTGTCGGGTCGGGTTCTGGCGAACAGGACTCAACCACGGCCCTGATTGAAGCCATCAATATCCGCAGCATGTCGTTGATTGTGCTGACCAGCATCGCCTCCCTGTATTTTATCGACTGGGCCCAGCCTGTTCTGCTGCCGCTTGTGGTCGCAGTTCTGATCAGTTTCGCCCTGGATCCGCTGGTGGCAACACTGGATCGGATTCACATACCCCGTCCATTGGGTGCAGCTCTGGTTCTTTGCACACTGATAGCGATTCTGGCGGCGGCAAGTGTGCCGCTCAAGCAGGAAGCCATGGCCATGCTGGACAAGATCCCCCAGGCCATCAAGGAGCTTCAGCGTGAAGATGCGTCTGCGTCCGAGGATGAAGAAAGCATCATGGAAAAAGCCCAGATTGCCGCCAAGCAGATTGAGGAAACCGCCGAGAAAAGCCAGGAGGAACCGGCTGTTCAGGCCGGCGTGACACCCGTACGGGTGGTGGATGAGCCGATGGACGTTCGTGACTATGTCATCCGCAATTCGCCGGCCACAATAGTTCTTATTTCCCAGATGTTTTCTGTGCTTCTACTGGTGTTTTTCCTGCTTTCCGTCGGCAAGCTATACCGGCGTAAGATCGTTAGAATATCCGGCCCGTCGTTCCGGCGTATGCGCAAGGCGGCACGAATTATGAACGAGCTGCATCACCAGGTACGCCGGTTCCTTTTTGTCATGGTCATCAGTGCGCTTTTTGTCGGCATTCTCACCTGGCTGGCATTCCTGCTATTAGGAGTTGAGCAAGCGGCTTTGTGGGGCGTGGTGGCTGGTATTGCCAGTGGTGTGCCGTATCTGGGGCCTTTCCTGGTTCTGGTCGGCTCTGGGGTGGCCGCATTTCTGCAGTTCGGCGAGCTCAATACTGCCGTGATTGTTGCGCTTACATCGCTGGTCATCACCAGTATTCAGGGGAATCTGCTGATGCCGTGGCTGACGAGTTACGTCTCCAGTTTGAATGCCGTCGCCATTTTTATCGGGTTGTTGTTCTGGGGTTGGTTGTGGGGGCCAGTGGGCTTGATTGTGGCTACGCCCATTCTCATGATCGCAAAATCCGTGTGCGATTATGTGGTGAACTTTCGTCCGGTAGGAGAGTTGTTGGGTAAATGATTCGGGTGTGACCACAGCTTCAATCCTTGATGACTTCTCGCTCGAATCGGCCAAGCACGACCACGATAATCAATGAAAGCACCGTCACCATGCTGGCAAGGGCCAGGGTGCCAAGGCCGCAGGCTACGCCAATGGCGCCGGATACCCAGATGGAGGCTCCCGTGGTAATGCCCTGAACATTGCCGCGGCTCTGGATGATACTGCCGGCGCCCAGAAAGCCAATGCCGCCAATCACGCCTTCGACAATGCGTGTGGGGTCAATTCGGGCGGAAGGGTCGCCTTCCGCCGTGGCGAGCAAAATGTGCATGCCCATCATGATGAATGCGGATGCCCCCACGGAGACGAGCATGTGCGATCGCAGTCCCGCTGGCTTCCCTCGTAGTTCACGTTCAAGCCCAAGCACCAGTGCCAGGCCAGCCGCCATAAGCAGTCGAATGACCATGTCCATTAAGGGGATTTCGCTTTCCAGCACAGATCGTCTCCTGGTCTTTCAGTTTTGTTTGTATCTGCTCACGCAGATTAGCAGGTAAGGCCGGGATCGTCCTTTTATGAGGTTACTGCCGGCACGGTTCCGTGCCATATTGGCAATTCCATATCCTCGGGATCTTCGTTGGGGCCACCGGTCCGGCTCTTGAATGAGCCTTCCTCAATCGGTATCCGGAACAGCGCGGTTGCCCGGCGCTCCTTCTGGTTCGGTGCCCGTACCTGCTCCCAACGTCCTGGCTCAATCTGGTTGATGATGGCCCGGAATGCGGCGTCGAATTCTGCAGAGTCTTCCACGAGCTGTGCGCAGCCGAACAACACCAGAGATTCGTAGTTGGCGCTGTGGTGGTACGCAGACTTGGTCAAAACCCATTCATTGGTGACGGCAAACGAGATGCAAAGGAGTTGGCCCGAGCCGAGGCGTTTTGACAACCGGCCTCCATTAAGAGTGTGAACGTACAGGTGGTCATCCATTCGCCAGGCGGTAATCGGGATGATGCGGGGCTCGCCGTCCTCCACAAAGCCCAGGTGCGCGGTTTTGAGTCGGTCAATCAGCGTATAGGCAACCTGGCGGTCCACCGACGCTCTTTTGGCAGCCCGCCTCACGGTGCTCCTTGGGCAGGACGTGAGAGGTGAGGCTTGTTGAGTATTTGACTGATTCATTCGGTGGTCCTCAAGGCTGTGGGTTGGACAGTTGCGTTCTATTTCACGTCACTTCTGATACCCTCAAAAGACCCAGACTGTGTTTTTTTATAGGACCAGTGATTGTGATTGATGATATTCGGTTTGATGCTGGCCAACCTCTGCAGCTTCAGCTCTATCGACAGTTGGCTGATCGAATTCTGGCTCAACGTTACCCTCCGGGACACCGGTTGCCGTCCAGTCGCCAGATGGCGGAGGATCTTGGCGTCAGTCGGAACACTGTGAATGCGGTCTACGATCAGTTGAAGGCAGAAGGCTTCCTTCAGAGCCGGGCGGGTAGGGGAGTATTCGTTCACGAGGATATCGTGTCGGCTATCGAACCGGCGGGGAAAAAGTTGAAAATGCCCTCCGGCGGGAGTTCCCGACTGCCTCCACTGCCAGATCGGGTGCGCGGGACTCCCCGCAGAGCGGAAGATGCCTGCCTGCCATTTCAACCCGGCCTGCCGGATCTGGACGCCTTTCCCGTCAACGCCTGGAACCGTGTGCTGCACCATCAGGAAAGCCGGCGGGGGCTTCGCGGTTATGACAGCACTCAGGGCTACCTGCCGCTGCGGACGGCCATTGCGAACTACCTCCGAACGTCGCGTGGCGTGCGTTGCCATGCCGATCAGATTGTGATCACCAATGGTGCGCAGCAGGCCTTGTCGTTGCTGGCGGATGTGTTTCTGAGTCCCGGCGATCGTGTCCTATGCGAGAATCCGGGCTATCGAGGTGCCCGCAATGCGTTGGGGCGCCTTGGCAATCCGTTGGTGCCCATTCCCCTGAAAAATCAGGTTCTTGATGTGACCGCGTTGCCACATCTGGGCTCCGCCAGGTTGCTGTTCTGCACCCCCACCCATCAATATCCCATGGGGGGGATTCTGGACCTCTCCCAACGGATGGCCCTGGTGCAGTGGGCTCGGCAGAACGATTGCTGGATAGTGGAAGACGACTATGACAGCGAATTTCATTTCTTCAACAAGCCGTTTGCGGCGGTGCAGGGTATGTTCGACAATGCGCCGGTACTGTACGTGGGAAGTTTCAGCAAAACGCTGCTGCCGGCATTAAGAGTGGGATATGTCGTTCTTCCGGAGGAAGTAGTGGAGCCGGTGCTCTGGGCCAAACAGGTCAGTGGTGGCGAAACGCCCTTGCTGATACAGGCCACTATTGCCGAGTTTATGGAGAGTGGCCAGTTCGTTCGACACGTTCGCCGGATGCGTCAGTTGTATCGGGACAAGTGGCAATACTTCCAGGACGCGGTGCAGAGGAAACTCGGGGATCTGGTGCACCCGGTGGCCGAGAGTGCGGGTATGCATCTGGTGCTTGAAGGCCGGTTTGATGACTCAGCCTTGAGTGGATGGCTGAGGAAACAAGGCTTTGGCAGCACGCCATTGAGTGCGCACTACATCGGAGATACCGCATCATCCGGTCTGGTCATGGGGTTTGCCAGTGCCAGTGAGCGGGAAATGGAGGATTGCGTCAGCATCCTCAGAAGCGCGTTAACCCGAATGTAACCGCAGCTTGTAATTGACTCAAAATCCGTCGGAATAGCAAAGGGAAGCAGCATGACAACACCATCCGAGGCGAGACAGCGCGCCATTCTGGATCGTCTTGACCGGTTCAGTCGTCTGATGGACAGCAACATCGGCCTTCCATTTACCAGGTTCCGGATTGGCATAGAGGCCATCATCGGGCTGTTACCGGTGGTTGGTGATATGGCTGGCCTGATCCTGTCGGGCTATGTGCTGGTAGAAGCGCAACGGGCGGGCGCCAGCAAGGCTGTGAAGTTAAGAATGCTCAGAAATATGGTCATCGATTTCCTGGGTGGCCTGTTGCCGGTGGTGGGAGATGCCTTTGATGCCGTGTATAAGGCGAATACTCGCAATACCAGACTGCTGAGAAACTATCTTGAGAAGCAATTGGCGATTGAACCACCGCCACCGCCGTTCCCCTGGGGAACGCTGATTGGCTTGTCGATCCTGTTTGCGGTGATAACCGGTGGTTTGTCACTCATTCTTTGAACACCCGAACTGACTATGGATAGAGCATGATGCTGGACGCACTTCAGGCCAATGGCCTTATGCAGATACTACTACTGACATTGATGGCCGGTCTTGCAATGCCTGTGGGCGCAGCACTGGCATCGGTGGAGCGTATTCACCCGCGCTGGCTGGAAACCGAGGTGCGGCACAGTGTGATCGCGTTTGGCGGTGGCGCGCTGCTGGCGGCTGTTGCGCTGGTACTGGTGCCAGAAGGGACGGCTAACTTGTCCATGGTGGGCATCGTTGTCTGTTTTGCCGGAGGCGGTATCAGCTTTATGCTTCTGGATCGATGGCTGGCTGCCAACGGCACACCGGCGAGCCAGTTGGTGGCCATGCTTTCGGATTTTGTGCCGGAAGCCATGGCCCTCGGCGCCACTTTCTCGGTGTCCAGTGAGGGCGGAATTCTGCTGGCCGGCATCATTGCGTTGCAGAATATTCCCGAGGGCTTTAACTCCTATCGGGAACTGGTGGACGCGACCCATTATCGAGGATTGAAGATTGTGGGTGCCCTGGCGCTGATGGCGTTGCTTGGGCCGGTGGCCGGTGCCCTTGGTTACTTTCTGCTGTCGGATGCCCCGAGTGTGGTATCCGGCATCATGCTGTTTGCGGCAGGGGGTATTCTCTACATCATTTTCCAGGACATAGCGCCTCAGGTACGCCTGAAAAAACACTGGGCGCCACCATTGGGGGCGCTTGCGGGCTTCCTGCTTGGGGTGATGGGAGAGGTGGCGTTATCCGGATAGGGGACGTTCCGGCGTAGTTTGGCTATCATTCTGTCCTTTATGCGTTGTTTACTTTTTATTTTCCCAGAACAGGAGATTAACCGTGGCGGATACATCACTTAAGGAAAAACTTTCCAGCGCAGTCAAGGACGCAATGCGGAGCAAGGACAAAGATCGCCTGGTGACGCTACGTATGGCTCAGGCTGCGGTGAAGCAGATTGAGGTCGACGAGCGCCGGGAACTCACTGATGACGATGTTCTGAAGGTGCTGGACAAGATGTTGAAACAGCGCCGGGACGCCGCTGCACAATATGATGACGCAGGCCGGGGCGAACTGGCAGACAAAGAGCGCTCGGAGATGGTGATCATCGAGGAGTTTATGCCTGCCGCGCTGTCTGAGGACGATCTGGATGCGCTTATCCGCGAAACCATTAACGCGACGGGAGCCTCCGGTATGCAGGACATGGGAAACGTGATGAATGAACTCAAGCCTCAGGTGCTCGGCCGGGTGGATATGGGGCATCTGAGCAAGAAAGTTCGAGCTGCGCTGGCGGGCTAAGCCAGCGCTGGGACCGCGGCCTGGTCAGGCGAAGTCGTAGTCTCCACCTTTCTCCAGTGCTCTCTGGTACGCGGGGCGCGCATGCACCCGCGCTACCCATGCCTTGATGTTTGGCCTGTCGTTACCAACGATGCCCCTGGCGACGGACGCCTCCAGAGGAAAGCTCATCTGAATATCCGCCGCACTCAGCTGTTCCCCAAGAAACCAGGTGTTTTTGGCCAGTTGTGACTCCACGAAGTCCAGGTGGGTCTTGATCATCGGGCCGATAAAAATCTGGTTGGTTTTGTCCGAAATTCCTTTGGCGATCGGCTTGATAAAGAACGGCATTGGGCTGGTCTTCACCTTTTCAAACACCAGGCGCATGACCAGCGGTGGCATCAGTGAACCCTCGGCATAGTGCATCCAGTAGGTGTAATCCAGCCACTGTTGGCCTCCGGCTTCGGGCAGCATGGTGTCTTTACCATAGGTGTGCGCCAGATATTCGATGATGGCACCGGATTCGGCAACCACCAGATTTCCGTCGGTGATGACCGGCGACTTTCCGAGCGGGTGCACCTTCTTGAGACTGGCTGGAGCCAGCATGGTTTCAGGGTCGCGCTCATAGCGCTGGATCTCGTAGGGTACGCCCAGTTCTTCCAGCATCCAGAGAATGCGTTGTGAACGTGAATTATTGAGGTGGTGAACTGTGATCATTCGGAAGCTCCGTTCCCGTTTTATAAGTGGTCAGGGTAGTACAGTAGGCTGAAAAAGGCTGATTGGTTCACTCGAAATGTAGTATTCCGCTGTTACCTATCCCTGTTGAAAGTGGCGCATGATGGATATGCATTGTTGATCAAACAGGGAGGAATGAACATGTCGAATAAAAAACTGTTGCTGCTGGCCGGCGATTTCACCGAAGACTACGAGACCATGGTGCCGTTCCAGGCACTGACCATGCTGGGCTACGAAGTACACGCGGTTTGCCCGGAAAAGAAATCCGGCGACAGCGTGAAAACCGCCATCCATGATTTCGAAGGTGACCAGACTTACACCGAAAAGCCGGGTCATAACTTCGCGCTCAATTACGATTTCGATAAGGTTCAGGTTGATGACTATGCTGGGCTGGTGATTCCCGGTGGTCGGGGCCCGGAGTACCTGCGCCTGAATGAGCGGGTGATTGAGATCGTGCAGGCGTTCAACAACGCGGGCAAACCCATTGCGTCGGTTTGTCATGGCGCCCAGATCCTGGCCGCCGCCGGAGTGCTGGAGGGGCGCGAGTGCAGTGCCTATCCTGCCTGTGGGCCCGATGTGAAAATGGCGGGTGGTCGTTACATGGACATTCCGGTCGATCAGGCTCACGTTCAGGGCAACCTGGTGACGGCTCCGGCCTGGCCTGCCCATCCGGCATGGCTGTCAGCGTTTGCTAAACTGCTTGGTGCTGAGATCTCGATCTAGTCTTAACCCGGCAGCCTCCGCTGGAGGCTGCCGTTATCACAGGAGACCGACTCCATGTGTGAACTCTATGTGAAAGCCGACCCGATCCTGTTTGAAAGTCGGTCCCGTTCTCTCCGTATCCGGGGGGTGGTCACAACGCTTCGGCTTGAGAACCAGTTCTGGGATATTCTCCGGGAGATTGCCGAAGTGGACGGCATGACCACCAATCAGCTTATCACCAAACTCCACGAAGAGGTGATGGAACTGAGAGGTGAAGTAGAGAACTTCGCCTCCTTTCTCCGTGTAAGCTGCACACGCTATCTGGCGCAGCGCGAAGCCCGTCCCGTTCCCCTGATAACGGCTCATTCATCGGGTAAGGCCCAGTCCCGGGTCGCGTCGGTCCCTTGAATTATCCGCCGTCCGGGCGCAGCTAGTAGGGTAGGTTCATTTCACACAACTGACAGGGGAGGCACCCCATGCATGTATTCATTGCCGGAGCCAACGGGCAGATCGGGCGTTTTCTATTACAGGGAATCGCGGATAGCAGGCATGAGGCACGAGCACTGGTTCGCCACGCAGACCAGGGGCCGGAGTTGCAGCAGCTTGGTGCCACGGAAACGGTGATTGGCGACCTGGAGCAGGATTGCAGCGAAGCGATGCGGGGCTGTGACGCCGTTATCTTTACGGCCGGGTCCGGCCCCCATACTGGTCCGGACAAGACGGTAGATGTGGATCAGGATGGCGCGATTCGACTCGTGGATACCGCCAAGGCCATGGGCATCAAACGTTTCATCATGGTCAGCAGTATGCGAGCTGAAGAGCCCGAAAAAGGCCCTGAAAAGCTTCAGCATTACCTGCGTGCCAAGCGTAATGCCGATGAACACCTGAAAAGCAGTGGTCTGAATTACACCATTGTGCGCCCTGGCCGACTTACCAATGACGATGGCAACGGTAAGGTGTCGGTCAGCGAGCGACTGGACGCGTTCGGAGAGATTCCTCGCCAGGACGTTGCCCGGGTTCTGTCGGCTGTGCTGGATTCTGACAATACCGGCAATTGCGTTTTTGATGTAGTGTCTGGAGATGTGCCGGTGCGTGATGCGCTGGCGAACCTGTAAGCCGCATCCGCCGGCATGATCAACAAGAGAGCCGCAATGAGCGATAACCCGTTAGCCTCGATTCTGGAAATGGATGGCGAAGAACGCTACGACTATTTTCTGGATGCTGTGGTGGAAGAGCGCGAGCTCTGGATACTGGTCAATGGCGATAACCAGTTTCTCAAAATTGTCTCGGAGGAAGATGGCGTCGGGTATCTCCCGGTGTGGCCCGCTGAGGACTTTGCAGCAGATTATGCAGGGCCTTCGGGTGACCTGAGCCCCAAAGCGATTTCATTGCCGGACTTCTTCAAAAAGTGGGTGCCCGGGTTAAGCCGTGACGGGCTTGAGGTGGGTGTTTTTCCGGGCGCCGACAGTGAGCTATGGATAACGCAGCCGGAAGAGCTGAAGCAGGATCTTCAGGACGTGTTGTCGGGATCTTTCTGATCCCGGCTACACCAGAAAATTCCCCCTCTCTGATACGGTCAGTTCCACTTCTTCGCTTCGATCCTTCAGGGCGACCCCTGAGGTGCCCAGTCGCCTGGCTTCCTTAAGAAGGTAGATCACTTTCTCGCTCGCCTGTTCCACCCCCAGTCCGGCAGGGCGGATGTTGGATACGCAGTTGCGGCGGGCGTCTGGCAGCCCCGGCTCGGGATGATGAGTAAGGTAGACGCCGAGGCTGTCGGGTGAGCTGAGCCCCGGTCGCTCGCCGATCAGTACCACCACTTGTTGTGTCCCGAGCACCTGGCCTATGTGGTCGCCAATCGCTACGCGCCCCTGTTCTACCAGCAGGGGTGCTGCAACCCGCCACTCAGAGCCGTCATGGGCCAGTTTCCGGAGGAAGCTGCGCATGAACGCCGGGGCGTTTTGCTGCACGGCTCTGGCTGACAGTCCGTCGGCGATCACGATGGCCAGATCAGGGGGCTCAGCAGAGCCTGTTTTCGACGATTGTAGACGGCTGCTGGATGATTCGCTCAGAACACGCCCCAGATCCGGCCTTTGCAGGTAGCAGGCCCGGTCTGGTGCCTGGCTCTGAAGTTGAATCGGTGGGCCCAGGGCCGACATCTCGGGTATCTGCTGGAATTCGATGATCAACTGCTCAATATCCAGTGGATGGTGCACGGCATCCCTGGCTCGGGCATGGGCCAACTGAAACTCAAGAAGCTCCGCTGTGGGGAGGCTGACGCCCGCCCTGCCAAGGCCGATGCGGGCTGGGGTGTACTGGCGCAGACCTCGCCAGGGGTTGTGAACGACGGTCGGGAACTTTGAGTTGGGCTCTCCTTCGCGGGCCGGAGAGGCTGTGGCGGAAGGCCGCTGGTATGTCGTTATTCAGCGACACCCGATCCGAATCCTCGAAAATCTGCATGGCGTGCAACCATTGCTCGAACTCCGGTGCCGGTTTCAGGTTGAGCACACGGCGGGCGTAAAGGGCGTCGTGGAATGACGTGGTCTGGTAATTGAGCATGATGTCATCTGACCCTGGAATGCCCATGATGAATGTGCACCCGGCGACTCCGAGCAGCGTCAGCAGGATATCCATATCATTCTGGTCGGCTTCGGCGTGGTTGGTGTAGCAGATGTCGCAACCCATCGGCAGCCCGAGCAGCTTTCCGCAGAAATGATCCTCCAGGCCTGCCCGGGTGATCTGCTTGCCATCATAGAGATATTCCGGGCCGATAAAGCCGACCACCGTATTCACCAGCAGCGGGTCAAAATGGCGGGCGACCGCGTAGGCCCTGGCCTCGCAGGTTTGCTGGTCAAGGCCGTGGTGAGCATTGGCGGAGAGGGCGCTACCCTGACCGGTTTCAAAGTACATTACGTTTTGGCCGACGGACCCGCGTTTCAGGCTCAGAGCGGCTTCCTGGGCCTCTTTCAGGGTGGCGAGGCTGAATCCGAAACTCTGGTTGGTGGCTTCGGTGCCGCCTATAGACTGAAAAACCAGATCTACGGGCGCCCCCTGTTCGATGGCTTCGAGGGTGTTGGTCACGTGCGTAAGCACGCAAGACTGAGTTGGAATGTCGTAGCGCTGGATTACTTCGTCGACCATGGTCAGTAGCCGCTTGGTTTGAGCCACGTTATCGGTCGCTGGATTAATGCCGATGACGGCGTCGCCATTGCCATAAAGCAGGCCATCAAGAATGCTGGCGGCGATGCCTGCCATGTCATCTGTAGGGTGGTTCGGTTGCAGCCGGGTGGAAAGGCGCCCCGGCAACCCGACGGTGTTTCGGAATGCCGTGGTTATCTGGCATTTCTGCGCAACCAGGATCAGATCCTGGTTGCGCATGAGCTTGCTGACCGCCGCCACCATTTCCGGCGTCAGACCGGGACGCAGTCGTGCCAGCACCTCCGGCGAGGCGTTATCGCTCAGAAGCCAGTTCCGGAAATCGCCAACCGTCAGGTGAGAAACGGGGGCGAAGGCGGCGGCGTCATGAGAGTCCATGATCAGGCGGGTTACCTCATCCGTTTCATAGGGAATCAGGGCGTCGGTCAGAAATGTCTTGAGTGGCAGGTCGGCCAGACACATTTGTGCCAGTACCCGCTCTTCAGCCGACGCTGCGCCAACGCCGGCGAGATGATCGCCTGAGCGCTCTGGCGTTGCCTTTGCCATCAAGGTCCCCAGGTCCCTGAAATCCATGGTCTGAAATCCCATACGGTACGTGTACTGGCCACTCATGGTCTTCTCCTTTAATCCCGGGGGCGACTCTGGCATGCCCGCATCAAATTCCTTTAACTACACTGTAGTTTCTTGAAGCGGATGCTGTCTCTCAATTTGCCAACCGATTGGGCAACTGACTCGGTCTAAGGTTCTACTGCCTTGAATTGCGACAGGTGCTAGACTTGGAACCCCTGCAGGTGTAAGGAAACCCTCAATGGCGCTTGGCCGTTTGCTGCTCGTTGTGTTGATGCTGTCGCTTGTTTCTCTCCCCGCCCTTGCTCTGGAATCGGTTGCGCCGGGAGAGCAAGGTGTGGCGCTGACAGACTTTCCCATCGAATACTTCATTGATGGATCGCAAACGAAAGACTACGAAACCGTTCGGCTTGAGTCTTTCGACCAGACCATGAGCACCACCACCCTCGGTACCCGGGCGGCGGTGACCTGGTATCGGGTTTCATTACACAACTCAGGTTCTGATGACCGTTCGCTGTTTCTGCACCTTCCCAAGGCTTATCACGTTCGTTCAATCGATATTGTTGAAGAGCGCTCCTCACGCGTCGTCAATCGACTTTCCGTTAACCTCAATGAGGCTGACGCCCACCCTGCCATGTATCGGGGAACACTGGTGTACCCGTTCGAACTGCAAGCCGGGAAAACGACGGTTGTGTATGTGCGCAGTCACGCATACTCACACCAGTGGTTCTCGTTGAAGGTATACGATGACGAGAATTCCCGGCGGGCGCTGGCCGGGGGGCACCTCGATATTGCCCTTATGGTGGGGATGATGCTGGCGCTGGTCTTCTATAACGGCCTTTTGTATTTCGCCACCAGCAAGAAGGAAAACATTTACTACTCACTCTATCTGATTTCAGGCCTGGTCTGGATCGCGCTGTCTTACGGTTTGGTGGCGAAGGCGTTCAACGCTTACGGCGACGCAGTGTTTGTCCTGAATCTCTCGTTGATAACCATGCCGATTTTCCTGCTGTTGTTCATGATGGCCATTTTCGAAACACATGAGTATTTCCGAACCGAACATCGCGTGCTTCAAGGTATGCTGGCATTGCTGGTGGTGACGTTTGTTTACGGCCTGTTTGATATCGCGACGGCCCTGAAGCCTGCCAGCAGTCTTGCCGCCCTGATGATGGTAGTGACCTTCTCCGTGAGCATTTCGCTGTTCAGGAAGGGGCACCCTCTGGTCAAATTCTTCCTTGTTGGTCACACCTTTTTTGTGGTGTTCAACGGGTTTGCCGTTCTGTACTACAAAGGTCTGGTTCAACCGAACTATATCAATAGTCATGGAGTCGGTATTGGTATAGTTCTGGAAGCGCTCACCCTGGCTTTCATTATTTCTTACAGGATCAAGGTGTTGGAGGATATCCGGTCAAAGCAGGATGAGCTGAAACGCCAGGCCTCGACGGACCCTCTGACACGGCTCTTCAATCGCCGGTATTTCATGGCAGAGGGAGAGTACGTGCTGGAACAGGCCCGGACCTCGGGTGAGCCGTTGTCGGTTATTGCCATTGATATCGATCATTTCAAAGCGGTCAATGACACCCATGGCCACAATGTGGGCGACCTGGTTCTGGTAGAAGTTGCCTCCGTATTTCGTCAGTTCAGCCGGGACAGGGATCTGGTCGCGCGCTTCGGTGGCGAGGAATTCGTCATTCTCCTGCCGGGTGCGGATCTGGCAGAGGCGTTTGGCTGTGCTGAACGTATCAGGAACGCTGTCGAAGCCATGATCATTGATGGAGGCGATGGGTTGGTGGTTCAAGTCACAGTAAGTGTCGGTGTGGCTGAGGTAAACCCCCTTCTGGAATCTGTGGAGGGGGCGGTCAAACGGGCCGACCGTTCACTGTATGAGGCCAAGGCCGGGGGCCGCAACCGGGTTTGTGGCTATGATGGTCCGGCAGGCAAGGCCCTACCCACCTGAGGGTGGAGATCCTCCAATGGCGTCCCGCACATTAAGAAGCGCTAATCACGTTGTTTGAACCCTGTGCTAGAGTTGGAGTGACCGTGGTTGCTTTTGGATACACGCAGCCATAGCCGAAATAGCAGTAATCATACTGATAAGGAGGCAAGATGATGGAAGCGAAATCCGGTCAACAAAATGAGTACGAACAGGTACGTGAGGATCTGCGCCGTCTTCAGGAAGATATGGCCAAGCTGACCAGAAGCGTCGCTGAAGGCCAGAAGAACAACATCAGTCATCTCCGAGACGAGATACGCCGCGAAAGCCGGGAAGCGTTTGACCAGGTAAAGCGGCGGGGCGATGAAGCCCTTGATCGCGCAAAGGATGTCAGCGGCAAAGCGGTGGAAAACGTGGAACACAAAATTGAGGAGCGTCCATTCCTCAGTATTGTTCTTATGTTTCTGGCCGGGTTGTTGGTGGGTCGCTTGTTGGATCGCTGATGATGCCTGACTCGGCCTGGTTGCAGGGCGCGCTGCGCAAGGTAGTCGCGGCAGTTCTGGGTTTACTGCTGGCGCTGGTTTTGCTGGTGGCCCTGCTCATTACCGGTTTTTACATGCTCGTCAACGCCGCCACGCTGGCCCTGGCTCCTGTGCTGGGTGAAGCCGGTGCTATGGCCGTGACGGGCTTTTTCTGCATTTTCCTGTTAGTGCTTTTTTTCTATCGTATGACACGGCCGGCCAGGTCTCACGGACAGGCCGATTCCGGCGAAAGTTCAGGCATGTCATCGCCGGTAGAATCTTTAAGGAACCTGATTCGAAAGAACCCTCTGGAATCGGCGTCTATTGCTTTTGTGCTGGGCATCGCCGAACAGGGAGATCCCCGGTTGAAGTCTCTGTTGCTTCAGGGCGGTATGGTTTTGATGAAGGAAGCCGAAGCTGAACGTGCTTCCAAGCCTGAGCATATGCCTGGCTCACAACCTTCCGATAGCCCGTCGGAAACAACGCAGTAACAGACCAAGAGCAAGACATGCCACCATCACCATTACAGTCCAGCCTACCTGGTGCGCCTGAGAATAAACGCGCACTCTGGTCTTGGGCGCTCTACGACTGGGCAAACAGTGCCTTCTTTACGATCATTCTTACGTTTGTCTTCGCCCAGTACTTCAGCGTCTCGGTGATTCAGGATGAAGTGGCGGGCACGCGGGCATGGGGCAACATCGTTGGTATAGCTGGGGTGGTGATTGCCATACTTGCTCCAATTCTCGGTGCTATTGCCGATCAGTCAGGCCGGCGCAAACCCTGGTTGATCAGTTTTACACTCCTGTGTGTGGTTTCGTCGGCCATGTTGTGGACGGTGACGCCGGATCAGAGTCAGTTCTGGACGGCCGCTCTGTGGGTGGGGTTGGGTACACTCGGGGCTGAGTTCGCTTTCATCTTCTATAACTCGATGTTGCCGGATCTGGCTCGGCCGGAGCGAACAGGGCGTTGGTCTGGCTGGGCCTGGGGGCTGGGATATGTGGGCGGTATCGCCAGTCTGGTGGTGGCTCTCTATGGCTTTATTGAAGCGGACGGTACGTTTTTTAACCTTGATCGAGACGCCGCAGAGCATGTGCGGGCAACCTTTGTTCTGGTGGCGGTGTGGTATCTGGTGTTTGCGTTGCCGGCCTTCTTTTTTATCCCGGATCGGCCATCAACCGGTTTGAGTCTGGGGGCTGCGACGCGGGCTGGACTGGTCCAGTTGAAAGAATCCATTGCTCATGTGCGGCAATACCGGGACATCGTGCGGTTTCTGGTTGCGAGGATGCTGTACACCGATGGCCTGGCGACGATTTTTACCTTCGGTGGCGTCTACGCTGCCGGCACGTTCAACATGAGTCCCACGGAAGTGCTGCAGTTCGCCATTGCCCTGAACGTCACTGCCGGGCTGGGCGCGCTGGGCTTTGCCTGGATTGACGATGCCCTGGGTGGTCGCAATACCATCCTGCTGTCGCTGGTGGGCCTGGGCTGCAGTGCGTTCGCAATTCTGGTGGTGGATGGGGCCACCGCGTTCTGGATATGGGGCATGATTCTGGGCATTTTCGTGGGGCCGCTGCAATCGGCCAGCCGTTCTCATCTGGCCCGTGTGGCCCCGCCGCATCTGCAGACTCAGATGTTCGGCCTGTTCGCTTTTTCCGGGAAGGCAACCGCGTTTGCCGGCCCGTTGCTGGTGGGTTGGGTGACGTCGGTTACCGACAGCCAGCGTTGGGGCATGAGTACGATCTTGCTGTTCCTGCTGATCGGGTTTGTGCTGATGCTGAAAGTGCCTGCGACTGAGGCCCGAAAAGCGGAGGACTGACACGGTATCTGCCCCAGCTTCGGCTATTCTGATTCATAGCCATCCCACAACAACAAGATCCTGAGGGGCGTTTTGCCATGGCCAGATATGACTTCATCATCAAGGGCGGCCGCTATTTCGACGGCACCGGGGCACTCTCGTTTACCCGCAACCTTGCTATCAAGGATGGCCGGGTTGTCCGTGTGACGGCCGATCCGATTGCTGATGACGATGCCGAGCGCGTGATCGATGCCTCCGGGCTTTGGGTGATGCCAGGTTTTCTCGATACCCACACGCATTACGATGCCGAGCTGCTGGTAAGCCCAAGCCTCTCGGAATCTGTGCGCCACGGCGTGACAACCGTGCTGGTGGGGAGCTGCTCCTTGAGCATGGTGTGCAGCGACTACGAGGATGCCTCGGATATCTTTACGCGGGTCGAGACTGTACCCAGGGAGCGGGTGTTGCCAATTCTGAAAGCTCACAAGACCTGGTCGACGCCGCGTCAATGGGTGGAGCATCTTCGTCAGGTTCCTCTGGGCCCAAACATTATCAGCTTTCTCGGGCACAGTGATTTGCGGGTGGGGGTGATGGGGCTCAGTCGGGCAACGGATCTCTCAACACAGCCTACCGAGGAAGAGTTGAAAACCATGGAACGCTTGTTGAAGGAAGCATTGGATGAGGGCTTCCTGGGACTTTCGACCATGTGTCTGAAGTGGGACAAGGTGGATGGCGACCGTGAGTGGTCCAAAAGCCTGCCCAGCACCTACGCGCGCTGGAGCGAGATTGCGCGCCTGAATAAACTGGTGCGGGCCTACAACCGCGTGCACCAGGGGGCGCCCAATGCGGCCACGCCATTACAGATCCTACAGTACGTGCGTGAATGTCTGGGGTGGTTGCGCCAACCGCTCAAGACAACACTGATCAGTCAGATGGATCTCAAAGGCAGCGCTTACCTGACCAATCTGACCAAACTGACCTCGCGGGTGACAAATGCGCTTCGGGGCGACTTCCGTTGGCAGGTATTGCCGACGCCCTTCACCGTGTATGCCGATGGCATTGATGTCGTGTTCTTCGAGGAGTTTGGCGCCGGTGAGATGGCGCTGGACCTGAAAGATGCGGTGGAACGCAATGATCTCCTGAAAGACGAGTCGTACCGTCGACAATTCCGGAAGTTCTATGGTGAGAAGCTCAGCCCCCGGGTGTGGCAAAGGGATTTCGGTGATGCCATGATTATCGACTGCCCGGATGCAGCCCTGATCGGCAAGAATTTCGAAGAGGTGGCCATGGCCCGTGGTGTGCATGTCGTCGATCTGTTCCTGGATCTGGTGGTGGAGTTCGGCAGGAATATTCGTTGGTACACCACCGTCGGGAACCATCGAAAACGGGTACTCAAGCGCCTGGTGAAAGACCCCCGGTCGCTGATTACCTTCAGTGATGCCGGTGCCCATATTCGGAATATGGCGTTCTACAACCTGCCTCTGCGCATGCTCAAGCTCGTTCATGAGTCTATCAATGACGGAGACCCCATCATGACCATGGAGCAGGCCGTACATCGGTTGACGGGAGACCAGGCCGACTGGTTCGGTGTGGATGCGGGCAAGATTCGTGAAGGGGACCGCGCCGATGTTGTGATTATTGATCCGGCGGGGTTCAATCAGGACCTCGAGCAGGTGCACTGGGGCGAGATGGAAAACTTTGATCTGCAACGTTTGGTCAATCGCAATCCCGGCATTGTAAAAACGGTTCTGATCAACGGACGGCTGGCCGTCGACGACGAGCAATTCTCGCCGTCATTCGGTCGTGAAATGGGCTATGGACAGTTTATCCCGGCGAGGTAATTAATCAGGTTATGGCCAAGGCCTCTTTTGCTAGAAAGTCACTGCGGCTGATGTTCTGGGTAGTTGTAGCCGCACTGGTGCTGATGTTTTCAATTATTCTGCTGTTCAGGTTCGTGAACCCACCGACTTCTGCCTTCATGCTGGGTTATCAGATGGGTGATGCCCGCGAGCCTTTGCAGCACGAATGGGTGCCAATATCTGAGGTATCCGAATGGATGGCGCTGGCGGTGATCGCCAGTGAAGACCAGCGATTCCCGGAGCACCACGGGGTTGATTTCAAGGCTGTTCATAAGGCGGTCTCTGAATATCAGGCTGGAGAGGGCTTGCGAGGTGCCAGTACTATCACGCAGCAAACGGCCAAGAATCTGTTTCTCTGGAATGATCGAAGCTTTGTCCGAAAAGCCATCGAGGCGGGTCTGGCACTGGCAATTGATGCGATCTGGCCTAAACAGCGGATTCTTGAAGTCTATCTGAACATCGCAGAATTCGGACCGGGCATCTACGGTGTACAGGCAGCCAGCCGCGCCTACTATCGAATTCCGGCGGGCGTGCTGTCGCCACTCCAGGCTGCACATCTCGCTGCAGTCCTTCCTAACCCGAACGTGTTGAGCGTGCTTTCGCCCACGCCTTACGTCCAGGAACGTGTGGCCTGGATTGAGGGGCAGATGGCTCGGTTATCGAGGGCGGGGTATCTCGCCGAAATCAACGCTGGCAGGTAATGCCAAACCGTTGTTGAAGGTTCACCGGCTCTTTGATGAGTGGGCCTCGCTCCGGCACTGGGATGGTGTCATACCAAACCGGGCTTTGAATGCCCGGCTGAACTGGCTGGCGTCGTTGAAGCCGCAGGCGAGAGCGATGGCAGTGATTTTGGTGGTTGATTGGCGCAGATGATCGCGTGCCCGGATGAGCCGTTGTTCCTGTACATATTGGTAGGGGGCGCAGCCAAACGTGGCCCGGAACAGTCTTGCGAAATGGTAGGGGCTGAGATTCACCCAGCCGGCCATTTCCGACAGTGTGAGAGGCCGGTCCAGTTCCGCATGAATCTGCTCCTGTAACAGTCGCCGGTACTGATGGGACAGTTGCCCGGTAACTGCGGGAGGTGCTTTGGTGACGCTGGCGTGTCGGCTGACCACCTGTAGCAGGAGCCACTGTGCCAGGTGATCCATCGCCATTGCCTGGCCGGGTGCCTGCCAGTCGCTAAGCACCAGGAGTTTACCTGCCTGGGCCAGGATCGGATCCTCACGGTGGTAGCGCTCGTTCAGTTGAATCTTATCCGGGTCGGAATCCCAGGTTTGACTGGCACATCGAGCGACATCGACATCATTGAAATAGAAATGGAAAAACTCGAATTGCCCGCCGATTTGCCAGATGGAGCGGCTGCCCGCAGGAAACAGGCACACGGCGCCGGGAAAGCCGCGGCTTACCGCCTTTCCGTTGACCATCCGCTGGGCTTGCTGGCCCTTGTCAATGTAGATGCTCAGGGCGTGATGGCGAGGGCGCTCGTAGCGAACCTCCCCCTGACGGTTCTGCCACTGGGCGAGGGTTTTTCCATGCTCCAGGTCCATCATTCTCTGCGGCGCAACGCCCGCCGTGCGAAGGCTGTCGGCAATGTCCAGCTGCCCCCGTCTGTCTTGCAGCGGTGACGGGTTTGTTGTCGTTGGGTTGTCCATAATGCAAGGCCTCCGCAAGAATCATCCACGGTTCCGCAGGATCTGACAAGCTATCGCGCGTTCGTTTCCATAATCTGACCACCTGACGCCCGAACTTGCCATTTAACTGGGAGCCTCTGAATCATGCCCATTAGTGCCCATTATGGACTGACTGTATTGATATGGGGTCTGACCTGGACGGCGATTCGACTGCAGGTCGAATCTGCGTCTGTGGATTTGGCAGTGTTCTATCGCTTTGTGATGGCTTCTGTGGTTGCACTTGCGGTTCTTGCCGTTACCCGGCGGCTGAGCAGGTTGACGCCTGGCCAGCATGGCTGGCTTTTTTTGCAAGGGCTGACGCTATATAGCGTGAATTTTCTCCTGATCTATCGGGCCGCCGAATCGATGACCAGTGGGTTGTTGGCGGTCGTGTTTTCTCTGGCGGCACTGTTCAACGCGTTCAACGGTTGGCTCTGGTTGCGAACCAGACCGACAGCGAGGCTCTACCCCGCCGTGGCCCTTGGTGTGACCGGTGTCGCGCTGCTGTTCTGGCATGACCTGCAACTTGGCAATGCCACTGGCGCGAGCATACTGTTTGCGGTCGCTGGAACCTTCTGGTTTTCCATGGGTAACCTGGTGAGCGTGAAGGTGAGGGCCGCAGGGGTTCCGTTGTTTACGGCCAATGCCTGGGCAATGGTTTATGGAGCACTTATTCTCGGATTGTGGTGCCTGATCCAGGGGGTAGAGTGGATGCTGCCTGCCACCTCAGTATTCTGGGGAGCGACCGTGTTCCTTGCCGTTCCCGGCTCTATTGTGGCGTTCTACTGCTACATTACGGTCATCCAGGTGCTGGGCGCCGACAATGCAGGCTACGCCGCGGTATTGTTCCCGGTTGTCGCTCTTTCGGTCTCCACCTGGCTGGAGGGATTCGAGTGGACGACGCCGGCTATGCTGGGCGCCCTGCTGGCCATATTGGGAAACTATGTGTTGTTTCGTCCCGGCAAGCGTCAGAGCGTCAGCGCAACCAGCGTTCCCGAGCAACGGACCTGACTCTGTTGCTATGGGCTCACTTTGTCGTGCAGGACTCATCGCACCCGTTCGCACCGATCTCTTTTGGGGCCATTTTTAAAAACACACCTAGTGCGGCCAACAACAATGCTGTACTCGCAATAATCGCAACCGGATAAACGAGATGCCCCGCCAAATCAAGCTGGCTGTATTTGATGATCATGATCAGGCCTTCAAGCGACATGGCCACGCAAACGGTACTGATGAAGCGGGGCAGGGTGCGGCGCATCATAGTCACTATATCGTGAGTTTCTGAACGGCCGCTGTATTCCGAGCGGATCACCATCGCCAGTTCGTAAACGGCCAGTGCGATTATGCTGCCGTTAACGCCATTAATCATGGCCTGCATCAAGGGCTCATCGGAGTTCAGGAGCTCAAAAACATCGACGATGGTTGCTGCCACAAGAGCGAAGGCCAATCCGAAAAACAACCAGGAGAACAGCCTGGCGAACAAACCGCGTACTGGAATACTTCTCAACCTGTCGAGCATGCGTTTTCACCGTGACCTGTGGATGTGATGAGACAGGCTACGGATATTTCGTAAAGGCTGCGATTACAGGTTGCACACAGCGCGGTAACCTTGAAGCAAAGGGCGAGTTGATTATTTTACCTCCGCTCATCGCCAGGCCTTGTGGTTGAGCCATTCACAGCGGCTATCCTTGGGTTGCCAACACAGTTATCCACAGATTCTGTGGGAAAACTCTTTGCTGTTTGATCATTGTTTCGCTGGTTGTGGAGGCGGTTATTGAAACCATAACTCGGCGCTTTCAAGGCGTAGTAAACGCTACGGTCGCAAAGCGAACGTTCAAATTTTGGACAGTGCTCGCGTTGACCAGAGCCGGAGCGATTAACCGGCACAGCAGGACAACTGCTTTACATCCTTGGTGAACGTTTGCGCACAGAGTTTGAGTCCTTCAACCATGGTCAGATAAGGGAACAAGTCATCGCCGATTTCCTGAACGGTCAAACCTGCTCGTAACGCCATCACTGCCGTTTGGATAATTTCACCGCCTTCCGCTGCGACAACCTGCACCCCGAGCAAACGGCCTGTGCTGCGCTCTGCTACCATTTTAATAAATCCATGGGTGTCAAAGTTTACTAGCGCACGCGGCACGTTTTCCAAGTCGAGCAGCCTGGTGTCCACGCTATAACCCCGAGCAACTGCTTCGGCTTCAGTGAGGCCAACGGTGGCGACTTGAGGATCGGTGAACATGACCCCGGGCATGGCACTGAGGTCGAGTTTGGCCTCGCCTCCCGTCATGTTGACGGCGGCTCGGCTGCCTGCGGCAGCTGCGACATAGACAAACTGCGGTTGATTGGTGCAGTCACCAGCAGCGTATATTCCGGTGACCGTGGTTTGCAGATGCTCATCCACCTGAATTGCGCCGCGTGAAGTTTCCACGCCAATGCTCGCCAGGTTCAGGGCCTCGGTATTGGGCGTTCGACCGGTCGCCACCAGTAGTTGGTCGGCTCGCAAGGTGCCGGCAGGCGTCTCGACGATAAACTCGTTGTCGCTATAGTCCACGTTGCTGGGCGTGGTCTGGCGAAGCACCTCAATCCCTTCCCGTTTAAAAGCCGCCTCTATGGCCTCTCCGATCGTAGGATCTTCGCTGGACAACACACGGCTCCGGGCTAAAACGGTAACCTTGCTGCCGAGTCTGTCGAATGCCTGAGCCAATTCCAAGGAAACGAAACCGGCACCAATCACGATCAGCCGTTTGGGAACGGTATCCAGCGCCAAGGCACTGGTTGATGTCAGGTAAGGAGTGTCTGCCAGCCCCGTTATTGGCGGCTCTGCCGGTCTGGCTCCGGTTCCAATAAAGGCGCGATCAAAATGAACCGGTTTTTCACCACCCTCAGCCAGCGTGACTACCAGGCTATTGGTATCGACAAACCGGGCCTCACCGTTCAGGACTGTGATGTCCTTGTGTTCTCGAAGTATCTTTTCGTACTTGGTGTCACGCAGCTCCTCCACTCGTGCCTGCTGTTGCTGAAGCAGTTTTGCTCGGTCTACCTGAGGAGCCTCAGCACTGATGCCCGCGTCAAACGGGCTTTCTTTTCGCAGGTGCGCGATATGTGCTGCACGAATCATAATCTTCGAGGGCACGCAGCCAACATTTACGCAGGTGCCGCCGACAGTCCCACGTTCAATCAGGGTGACGCGGGCACCGCGCTCTGTTGCCTTCAGGGCAGCCGCCATGGCGGCACCACCACTGCCGATTACCGCAATATGCAGTTTGTTGTCATTTTTCACTCGGGAAACTCCTTGGAGCTTTGAAGTTGCTCTCGTAGCTGGCGTCATAGTGCTTTTTCCGCCAGAACGCATAAACCGTCAGGCCGATGAATACCGCCAGTGCCGGAAGAAGCACATAGTCGAGATAGCCCGTCAGGGCGGCCAGTCCCACGGTGGCCATCAAAATGACCAGAATCGGTGTGAAGCAGCATAGTGCAACCAGAATAGTCCCTACTATGCCGACCCTGAGCAGGTTCTTCGGATTCTTTATTGCCCCTCCGGAGTCGCCTCTGAGGCCGTGGGAGTGGAGGGGTAACCAGCGTCGCTCGTGGCCTCGGTGAGCGCCTCTATGGAAGTGAGCGCATCGTTAAAGGTGACGACGGCTTCTCGATCAGGGTAGCTCACGGAAACTTGCGACACCCCTTCCACCTTACTTAAGGCCAACTTGACGGTGATCGGACACGCGGCACAGGTCATGTCAGGCACCGAGAGAGTTACTGTTTGAGACGCAGCCCAGGAGGACATGCTGAGCAAAGTGAGGAACATGGCAAGTACAAACTGTTTACGCATGAGAAAAATCTCCGTTTAGTAGAATAGAGGCAAAATGTAAGGGAACACTAATGCGACCAGTACCAGAGCCGTAACTACCCAAAAGATCACCTTATAGGTCTTTCGGACTTGAGGGATCGCACACGTTTCACCGGGTGAGCATTGCTCTACAGGGCGATAGATTCGTCGCCAGGCAAAGAACATGGCGACGGTGGCCGCGCCAATGAACAGCGGTCGATAGGGCTCCAAAGCTGTCAGGTTGCCGATCCAGGCACCGGAAACGCCCAGAGTGATAAGTACCAATGGCCCGAGACAGCACGCCGAGGCGAGAAGTCCAGCCATGCCCCCGACAGCGAGAGAAGCACCTCCGGATTTAGATTTGAATTTCGACATGACGCTGACACCTGTTGCCCATGGACTCGATGCGATAAGGTTACTTCCGTAGTCAAGTACGGAGTCAAGCAGTATGTCGGTTAAAGCCAGTTCACTGACTATTGGCGGCTTGGCCAAGGCGGCCAATGTAAATGTCGAGACGATCCGCTATTACCAGCGGCGAGGTCTGTTGTCGGAACCCAAACGACCTCTAGGTGGTATTCGACGCTACGGTTCCGCCGATATTGATCGGCTGACATTTGTTAAAACGGCGCAGCAGCTGGGTTTCAGTCTCGACGAGGTCGGCGACCTTTTAAGGTTGGAAGATGGCACTCACTGTCAGGAAGCCAGTGCGCTCGCCGAGCACAAGCTGAAGGATGTGCGTGAAAAGATCGAAAGGCTGGTCAAAATTGAGAAGGCTCTGAGCGACATGGTCAGTCAATGCCACGCACGGCCGGACAGCATCGCGTGCCCGCTCATTGCATCTCTACATGAGGGAGACATTGGAACAAAAAGCCAAAGGGATTAGCTTCTGAACCAATCGACCTCTTGAGGCTCTACCCCGTCACTGCGGACACTACGAAAAGATAGGCAGATTTATCGAACCGAGGTGCGCGAACGTTCGCTTTTGTTTAGGTGCTTCTGGTCGCAAAGCGAACCTTCAGGAAGGTTCATGAGTTTTGGTCCAAGTGGTTTGGTCGAGTCTTCGGGCATTTTGAAGGGAACTTTCTGGTGCTATCCAAAATGCCCGAAGACTTGACCATTGAATTACCTCTTTAATTTAACGCATTGATAGTACGCACCGGTATCAGGGCTTCGTACCCGGCCGAGGCACCATATAGATCACGGATCACCCCAGCTCGACGGAGTTTGGCCCCAGTAAGCTGTCTTGCGCTATTTATCGCGTCCTCCAGTCTGCCAGTGCCACTGGCCAGCTCGTTCAGACTGGCTTCCCAGTGCGCGCGCTGGTTTGGCAAGTGTCGCTCGTTGAGGATGTTCAGTCGACCATGGCCGGCCTCAACGCTTGCCCTCAGTTTAGCTATCGAGGCCCGCCATTCCCGCTGGGCCTGAGTGGCCAGCCATCGTTTTTGTGATGCTTCGGCAGTCGCCTTTCGAACGGCGCTGTGCTGGCGCTGCCCACTAAATGGGATCCGAACGCCAATGCCGACGACCCAACGTTTTCTCTCGTCAGCCCACAGGCTGTTATAGCCGGCATTAGCTGTGAACGTAGGTCGACGATCGACTTCGGCAACATCCAGCCGCGCGCGCCTCGGCTTCCCTCGCCTCGGCTGCACGAATCAGCGGATGATCTGGTTCCAACTGTCCATCGGCGAACAGAAGCGTTTCAGATGGCGCCATCAGTTGCAAACTGGCCCCCGTCGGACGACGCCCAAGCAGAGGAATCAGGTCGCTGGCTAGCCCGGCCTTTTCCGCTTGCAGCTCTACTAGTCTGGCATCTAGGAGTCTGCGCGGCAGAAACGTTTTGAGCCCTCGTTTCCGCCAG
>CETO01040437.1_pt1 | contig 41053 bp, 34 predicted proteins | sample 531351 | NCBI WGS metagenome assembly CETO01 (sample SAMEA2622678, study PRJEB7988) | marine metagenome | isolation source: saline water (ENVO:00002010), including | reverse complement strand
CGGCTAATTCACGAAACACCTGATCCAAACGCTCCAAGGACCCGCCACGCCATGATGAGAAAGACCCACCTGGCTCGCTGTATCAGCCTTGTGATGGCCGGCTGTGCTGTCGCCCCTCTTGCCCATGCCCAGTCTGAAACCGATGCCCTGATGTTGATCCGGGTGACCGAAGGTCAGTCGGCCGAAGCCGCCCGACTGTCGGCGGCGGCCGTTCAGACCGAGCCAGTACAGCGGTTGTCCTCGGATGCCGGGGTTTCGCTGTCGCGCATGGGTGGCCGTGGTCTGGACCCGGTGATCCGTGGCCAGAACGAAGAACGGGTTGAGGTGCTGCTTGACGGCATGCGGGTGGAGGGAGCGTGCCCGAGCCGGATGGATCCGCCCACCAGCCGTTTGAGCACAGCGCTGGCGCCGGTGCTGGAAGTGCGCACCAGCAACCGCACCCTGCGCTGGGGGCCGATTGCCGGCGGCCAGGTGGTTGCCACTACCGCCGCCCCGGAATTTGCTGATGACAACCGCACAACCGGCCACCTGACCGTCGGCGGTGCCGACAATGGCGAAGGCAAGCTGGTTAACGGCAGCGTGGCGGTCGGTGACAGGGAAACGTTTATCCGCCTCGCTGGCGGCTACGACGAAGCCAACGATTATGAAGATGGCGACGGTAACGACGTCCGCAGCGCCTATAAAAACTCTGAAGGCCGGGTGGATACCGCCTGGACCGCTGATAATGGCCTTTACATTAAAGGCCTCATCAGTCGCCAGGAAGAGCGGGACGTAAAGTTTCCCGGCCGGGGTATGGATGCACCGAAAACGGATACCGACCTGTACCGGCTGGAGCTGGGAGCGCCGGTCGCCAGCGGCGGCTGGAATCTGATGGCCTGGCAGGCAGATGTGGATCACGTGATGGATAACTTCAGCCTGCGTGAGCCGCCGGTAAATATGGGTATGCCCATGAAAATGCAGACCAACTCGGAAACCCGTACCCGGGGTGCCCGGCTGGTGCTGGATCAGACCATCAACTACACCAAAGACATTGCCGTTGGTGTGGATGTGGAAAGCAATGAATGGGACGCCACCATGTACAACGGTATGAATCTCGACCACGAGGCCTCTCTGATGTGGCCGGGCGTTGAGCGAGACCGGGTGGGAGTGTTTGTGGAAGCCTTCCACCAGATCCGCGCCAACGCCCGCCTCGGTGCCGGCATTCGTTATGACCGGGTGGAAATGGATGCCACCCGTGCCGATCAGACGTTTACCCCGATGGCCGGCGGTATGATGACGTTCTCCCCTGCCGGACTTTACGCCTCGGCCTATGGTGCAAGCGATACCGAAGCCAACGATGACAACGTGAGTGGCTTCCTGACCGGAGAATGGCGTGTTTCGCCGGTCCAGGCCCTTGAGGTTACGGCCAGCCACAGCGTGCGCTCCCCCAGCGTGAATGAGCGCTATGTTGCCCGTAAGACCATGATAAGCAGTTGGATCGGAAACCCGGATCTGGACACCGAAAAACACCATAAGCTGGAAATCAGCCTGCCCGGCAATCAGGGCGAGTGGAGCTGGCGCCCGGCTGTCTGGGTAGATCAGGTGGATGACTATGTCTACCGCTTTGACATCCGCAACCCCAACAACACCACGGACACCCGCTATGAAAATATCAGCGCCCGCCTGCTTGGTGTTGAGGGCATGCTGGGATGGAGCAACGGTACCTGGAGCAGCACCAGCAAGCTGGCTTCCGTGCGCGGCGAAAACCGGGATGCCGATAAGGCGCTGCCGCGGATTCCGCCTATCCAGTTTATCCAGACCCTGGGCTGGCATTATCAGGGCCATACTCTGGAGGCCGAATGGCAACTGGCCCGTCGCCAGGATCGGGTAGATCTTGAATCCGGACTGGACCCCAGTACTTCGCCAGGATACGGCGTATTCAACCTGTCCGGCACCCACCCGCTCATGGCCAATCTGAGCCTGACCTGGGCAGTGGATAACCTGTTCGACAATACCTGGGCGAACCATGTCAGTAAGGACAACCTGGCCGACAGTGGGGTGTTCCGGGTCAATGAGCCGGGGCGCACATTGCGCGCAGCGCTTACGGCCCGGTGGTAAAAACGATTATGGCGGTTACCCGCTTCTCATAGCCGGCGGGTGACATTGATACCCCGGGTGGAGGTCACTCCATCCGGGTTTTTTTTGTCGTTGATCAAACCCGGTTCGCAAGGACAGCAACTAGACTGAAGGGTGTCAGGGGTAATGCTACAATTGGTTATCAAGTAATTCTCTAAAGGAATAACGAAGATGGGTAAGTGTGTTCAGGCGATTCGGGTGCTGCTTCTGATGCTGATCAGTTCCGCTTTATCGGCTGAGACCGTGGAAACGCAGGCGGTAACGCGGGCCACCCTGCAGGAAACCGCCCATCTTGATGGTGTTATTGAAGCGGTTCAGCAGAGTACCGTATCCGCCCAGACCAGCGGTACGGTGGTGGAGCTGCCCTTTGATGTGGATGATTCTGTTGCCGCCGGTGATCTGATCGTGCGCCTGGAAGACAGCGAACAGCAGGCCCGGCTCAACCAGGCTGAAGCCGGATTGCAGGAAGCCCGTTCCGGGTTGCAGGATGCCCGTCAGCAGTATCAAAGAATCGAAGCCATTCATGAACGGGGCCTGGTGTCCCGGCAGGAATTCGACCAGGCCCGCAATAATATGAGCGCTGCTCAGGCCAGGGTGGAAAGGGCGGAAGCGGCGGTGGCCGAAGCCCGCAAGCAGCTGGACTACACCCGTATTATCGCCCCCTATGGCGGCATTCTCACCGAACGGCATGTCGAGCTGGGTGAGTCTGTGAGCCCTGGCCAGCCTTTGCTTAGCGGTTTGTCCCTCGAACAGCTGCGGGTGGTGGTGGATCTGCCCCAGAAATACGCCGATGTTGCCCGCAGCCAGCGCCAGGCCACCGTGACCCTGCCCGATGGCCGGGTGCTCGAGACCGGCGAGATGACGTTCTATCCCTATGCCAACCCGCAAACCCATACCTTCCGGCTGCGCCTTCAGCTAAACGAACCCAATGGTGCCTTGTTCCCGGGCATGCTGGTGAAAGTGAGTGTGCCGGTGGCGAGCCGGGAGGCTCTGTGGATTCCGGCGTCTGCCCTGGTTCAGCGCAGTGAACTGCGGGCCGTGTTCGTGATCAACCCTGAGGGCGAACCACGGCTGCGCCAGATTCGGCCCGGCGTTCGCGATGGTCAGCGGCTGGAGGTGTTGTCGGGGCTCAGTGCCGGTGAACAGGTAGTGAGCAATCCGGGGGTTCTGGTGGGCAGCGAAACACTGGCCATGCCCGGTTCCTCAGCGGCAAGCGGGGAGTAAGCGGCCATGAGTCAGGAATTGCCCCCGGTTGGCCCGTCCGGTGTCATTGCCCGGGCCTTTCAGAACAATCATCTGACCCCGCTGCTGGCCATTCTGGCGATCATCCTCGGTGTCCTGTCGGTGATCGTCACACCAAAAGAAGAGGAACCCCAGATTGATGTCACCATGGCCGACGTCATGGTGGCGCTGCCGGGAGCCAGTGCCCGAGAAGTGGAAAGTGTGATTGCCACGCCGGCCGAACAGGTGATGAGTGAGATCAAGGGCGTAGAGCATGTTTACTCCGTGTCACGACAGGGCCAGGCGGTGGTGACCGTTGAATTCGAGGTCGGTATCACCCGACAGGAAGCACTGGTGCGGCTCTACAACCAGGTGTATTCCAACCAGGACTGGCTGCCGCCGGATCTCGGAGCCTCCCAGCCCCTGATCAAGCCCCGGGGTATAGACGATGTGCCGGTGATGAGCCTGACCCTGTTTGATCCCACCAACACCCATTCCGGGGAGGAACTCACCCGGCTGGCACACATGCTCGAAGTGGCCCTCAAGCGCGTGCCCGGTACCCGGGACATCTATACCCTCGGCGGCGTACCGGACCGGGTGGACATCCTGTTTGATCCGGCGCTGTTGGCGGGGTATGGACTCACTACCGAGGACATCGCGAATGCGCTCAATGCCGGCAACGCGGCCAGCCAGGAAGCCCGGGTAACCCGCGACAACGTCTCCATTCCGGTACAGGCCGGAACGCTGCTGGAATCCGTAGACGATGTCCGTTACCTGGTGGTGGGCATGCACAATGGGGCGGCCGTCTACATGGATGATGTGGCGCAAGTGCGCCGTGGCGGGACGGTGCCGGACCAGAGTGTAATGGTCGGCTTCGGCCCGGCCCACCCGGAGCACAAAGCAGGCGTGGCCGGCCAGGTGTATCCAGCGGTGACGTTGGCGATTGCGAAGAAGCCAGGCGAAAACGCCATCGACATCACCACCGCCATCGAGCAGCGGCTGGATGAGCTGCGTAACCGTGCCCTGCCACCGGATATTGAAGTGCTGGTGACGAGGGATTACGGGGTGACCGCCTCCGACAAGGCGCAGAAACTGATCTCCGATCTGGTGTCCGCCACCGTGGCGGTGATGCTGCTGGTGCTGGCGGCCATGGGCTGGCGCCAGGCCCTGATTGTCGGTATTTCGGTACTGATTACACTGCTGCTAACGTTGGTGTTTTCCTGGGCCTGGGGCTTTACCCTGAACCGGGTGTCGCTGTTCGCGCTGATCTTTTCCATCGGGATTCTGGTGGATGACGCCATCGTGATCACCGAGAACATCAACCGGCGCATCCAGAACACTCGTCGTTCGATCAGGGACATCATCCCGGTGGCGGTGGATGAGGTGGGTACCCCCACCATTATGGCGAGCCTGACCATCATGGCCGCGCTGCTGCCTATGGCGTTTGTGACTGGCCTGATGGGCCCCTACATGAGCCCGATTCCCATCAATGCCTCGGCCGGCATGGTGGTATCCCAGATTGTCGCCTTTGTGGTCGCCCCCTGGCTGGCCTTCCGTTTGCTGAAACACAAAAAGGGCCAGGAGCTGGACGACGCCGGTGAGGCCGCCAGTTCCGCCGAGGGTGCCAGCCCGCTGGCGATGAAGATCTTCAACGGTGTGTTGGGACCGTTTCTGGGCGAGCATGCCTGGCGCCGCCGTTTTCTGGGTCTTGGCGTGGTGCTGCTGACGCTGGCGGCAGCGTCCTTGCCGGTCTTTCTGGCGGTCATTCTCAAGATGCTGCCGTTCGACAATAAATCCGAACTGCAGGTGATTCTGGATATGCCTGAGCGCACGCCGGTGGAACAGACCCAGCGGGTGCTCACTGATATGGGCCATTATCTGGAAACGGTGCCGGAAGTCACCGACTGGCAGACCTATGCCGGTACCGCATCGCCCATCAATTTCAACGGGCTGGTGCGGCAGTATTATCTGCGCAGCGAACCCTATCAGGGCGATATTCAGGTAAACCTGGCCGGCTCCGGGCACAGAGAACGGCCATCACACCAGATTGCCCAGAGCCTGCGTGGCCCGCTGACAGCCATTGCCGATCGCTACGGTGCCAAGGTGAAAATTGTTGAGGTGCCACCGGGGCCGCCGGTGCTGTCGCCGGTGGTGGCCGAAATCTATGCCGCCGATGCCTTCCGCCGGGCGGAACTGGCAACCCTGATTGCTGACGATATGAACGGTATCGAGGGGCTGGTGGATATTGATACCACCCTGGAGGCCCCTACCCGGCAATGGGAAGTGGTGGTAGATAGGGCTCGGGCAGCCCGGCTCGGGGTCTCCCAGGCGCTGGTGGTCAGTACCTTGCAGACCGCGCTGGGCGGGGCTGGTGTCAGTTATCTGCATGATGACCAGGCCAAATACCCAGTGCCGATTCGGGTGATTCTGGCCGAGGGTGACAAGGCACAGCCCTCGGCCCTGCTTTCGGTACAGGTGCGCAGTCGCAGTGGTGAACTGGTGCCGTTGGCCAGCATCGCAGACGTGCGGGAGGCGGACTGGATGGGGGCCATCTATCATAAGGATCTGCTGCCAGTGACCTACGTCACGGCCGATATGGCCGGAGACATCGACTCGCCCCTCTATGGCATGTTCCGCATGGTGGACTTGCTGGAAAATCAGGCGGAGGCTCCGGAGCAGTTCTTTATCCAGCAACCGCCGTTGCCGGAAAAAGGTACTCTGAAGTGGGACGGTGAGTGGCAGATTACCTATGAAACCTTCCGGGACATGGGCGCCGCGTACAGCGTGGGTGTCTTCATGATCTTTGTGCTGCTGGTGGCCCAGTTCCGCTCCTATTTGCTGCCGCTGATCATCATGGCTCCGATTCCGTTGACCCTGATCGGCATCATGCCGGGCCATGCTCTGCTGGATAAGGAGTTCACCGCCACCAGCATGATTGGCATGATCGCCCTGGCCGGCATCATTGTGCGTAACTCCATCCTGCTGGTCGTATTTATCCAGCAATTAATGGAAGAAGGCATGGCGCTTGATAAGGCGGTGGTCATGGCGGGTGCGGTGCGCATCAAGCCTATCCTGCTGACGGCTATATCGGCCATGGTGGGCGCTTACTTTATCCTGAGCGACCCCATTTTCAACGGGCTGGCGATTTCGCTGGTGTTCGGCCTGGCAATGTCGACCCTGTTCACCGTGATCGTGGTGCCCTTGCTTTATTACACCCTGGCCCGTTGCAAATGGATCTGAGGCGTGGTGGCTATCGGGTTGGCCAGTAGCGCTGCATTTCCAGGAACAGGAACGAGGCACTCCAGGTGATCAACATCAGGCCAGTGAGTGCCTCGATGCCGGTGAGGTGCCGGAGTTGGCCGACGGCCTCGATATCGCCATAGCCCAGCGTGGTGAAGGTGGTGAAGGAAAAGTAGGCACAGTCCAGCATGGTGCCACTGAAGTTACCTGTTAGCTGGCCCCAGCCCTCGGCGTGGTGCATGAAATAAAAGGCCGTGGCGAAGATCCACACTTGCAGGGCATGGGCGGTCAGACAGCCCAGCACCGCCACAATCAAACGGAAATGGTGGCTTTGGCGCATGCGTGCGAGAAGGCCGCTTAAACGGATCAGGACTTCGTTATGTATCACCACAACGGCACACACCAGAAGGATGTTCAGCAGGGTGACGTTGATCAAGGTATCGTGAGTGGCGTCCAACGGAGTCTGTCCTGAAGCCGGGAAACCTGCCGGAGTAATCCGGAACCTGTTGAAAATTGTATAGTAAATTCGTTGCCTTCGCGCATCTTCATTTAATCAGAGTATCGACTGTCCATGTCCAGAAAACTGCTCCCCCTGTTGATGATCGCTCTCGGTATCGCCGGCTTTCTGCTTCTGAAGGTAACCCGGCCGGAACCGGCGGAAGTATCCGCCACCGAGCGCAGCTGGCTGGTTCAGGTGCAGGAAATACGTCCCGCCAAAGCGACTCCGGTTCTGCCATTGTATGGTGAGGTGGTCGCGCCGGATTTGCAGACCATCACCGCGACCCTGGCCGGGCGTATCGACCGGTTACCGGTGCGGGAAGGGCAGCAGGTGAGCGAAGGCGACTTGCTGGTCGCGCTGGATGCCGCCGATATTGAACCGGTACTTGCCCAGGCGCGGGCCCAGGTCGCCGACCTGGAGGCGCAGGTGCGGTCCGAACAGGTGCGATACCGCAACGATCAGCAATCCCTGGAGAGTGAAAAGGCCATTCTGGATAACGCCCGTCGCCAGTTTGAGCGCATTCAGTCGCTGGTTGAGCGCAACCTGGCCTCCCGCGAGAACCTTGAGGCTGCCACCGATGCGCTGGCCAGGGCGGAGTTGACCGTTCGTACCCGGGAGCGGGCCATAGCCGAGCATCCGGCCCGGCTGCAAAGCCTTGAGGCCCGGTTGTCGCAGGCCCGGGCCAGTCTGAGTTCGGCAGAACTGGACGGTGAGCGGGCGGTATCAACAGCGCCTTTTGACGGTATGGTCACCAACCTGCAAGTGGCGGCTGGCGATCAGGTATCCCGCAATCAGGCGTTGTTGAGCATCTATCCGATACAGGGGCTGGAAGTCCGGGCGCGGGTGCCGCAGATGTATCTCGGCGAGTTGGTGGATGCCCTGGCCGGGGGGGCAACACTAACGGCTACCGCCGAGGATTCCGGCCTGCGCTTTGAGCTGGTCCGGTTTGTTGGCCTGTCTGATCCGGCCGGCACCGAGGCGGTGCTGGAGCTGAACGGGGAATCGGGAGCCTTGCGGCCCGGGGCTTTGCAGCCACTGCTGCTGCAGCGGCCAGCAAGGGACAACTTGATTACCATACCCTTCAGCGCACTGTACGGGGCCGACAGTGTTTACATCATGACTGATGATAACCGCATGCAGCGGGTGACGGTGCAACGGGTCGGCGAGGCACTCAGCGAGAACGGTGAGCGCCGGTTGTTGATCGCCAGTGAACACCTGAAACCGGGCATGCACCTGATCACCACCCATCTGCCCAATGCGATCACCGGCCTGAAAGTAAAGCTGGCGGATAGCGAGGGGGCACCGGCCTCATGAGTCGCAAAAAGGGTGTGATCGGCTTTTTTGTCCATCACCGGTTGGCCGGCAATCTGGTGATGCTGGTGATGTTGCTCGGTGGCGTAATGGCCCTGACCCGCATGAATATCCAGTTCTTCCCTACTTTCGCCCTGGATGTGGTCAGCGTGCGGGTGGTGTGGAGTGGGGCGTCGGCCGAGGATGTGGAGCGCGGTATTACCGACCCGCTTGAGCAGCGTCTGCGCAGCGTCGACGGCCTCAAGAAGATGACCTCCACGTCGGCGCAGGGGGTGTCGTCCATTACCCTGGAATTCCATGAAGGCACCGACCCGATACAGGCAGTGGATGACGTGCGCCAGCAGGTCGACGAATTCAACAACTTGCCGGCGGATGCCGAAGAACCGCAGGTGGCCAGGGTCGAACGGTACGAACCGGTGGCCCGGCTGCTGGTTTACGGTGATGTCGACCGGGCCGAGTTGCGCCAGCTGGTGTACCGGTTTGAGGACGAATTACTGGACCGGGGCATCGACCGGGTCACGCTCCGGGGCCTGCCAGAGCAGCAGATCAGTATTGATGTGCCGGTGGAGCGCCTGGAATCCCTGGGCCTTTCGCTGGAACAGATTGCCGATCGGGTGGCGTCGCTGTCCCGTGACCTGCCGGCGGGGATGATGGCTCAGCAGGATGCCACCCGAGAGCTGCGGGCGGTGCAACAGCGACGCAGCCCCCAGGCCTTCGAGACCATTCCGGTACTCAGCGGTGATCGCATCCGCATGCAACTGGGTGACATAGCCATCATCCGCCAGGAAGCCCGGGACAACCAGACGGTCATGGAAAACAACGGCATGCCCGCCGTAGAGCTGCAGCTTCAGCGGGCGGAAAACGGCAACTCCCTGACCGCCGCGCGGGTGTTTGAGTCCTGGCTGACGGATACCCGCCCGACCTTGCCGGCCACCGTAAATATCAAGGTTTACGACGAAACCTGGCAGCTGATTGAAGACCGGATTTCCCTGCTGGTGAATAACGGCCTGGGTGGTCTGGTGCTGGTGGTGGGGCTGCTCTACCTGTTTCTTCCCGGGCGGGTCGCCGCCTGGGTGGCGGTGGGTATTCCCACCGCCTTTCTCGCCGCCCTGGGGGTGCTATGGCTGATCGGCGGCTCCATCAACATGATTTCACTGTTTGCCCTGATCATGGCCCTGGGGGTGATCGTTGACGATGCCATCGTTGTGGGGGAGGACGCGGATGCCCATGCCCGTATGGGAGAGCAGTCCATCTATGCCGCCGAAGGCGCTGCCAAGCGTATGGTCTGGCCAGTACTGGCTTCGTCCCTGACCACGGTGGCGGCGTTCATGCCACTGCTGGTGGTGGGAGGTGTAATAGGCAATATCCTGGGCGATATTCCGGTGGTGATGATCTGCGTGTTGATTGCCTCTCTGTTGGAGTGTTTTGTGGTCTTGCCAGCCCATCTTCGCCATGCCTTTGTCCGCAAGGTTTCCGAGAATCAGCCAGAGCGACGCCCTCACGCCGTGGCCCGTTTGCGCCGGGGATTTGAGCAGCGGTTCGATACCTTCCGCGACGGCCCTTTCCGCCGGTTTTCCCGCTATAGCCTGAAGCACCGGGGCATGACCGTAGCCTCGGCACTGGCGTTGGCCATTGTCACCGTCGGCCTGCTGGCCGGTGGACGGCTTGGGTTCAACTTCTTCCCGACGCCGGAACCATCGGTGTTCTACGCCAATGCCAGCTTTGTGGCAGGCACGGACAAGGACACGGTGGCGCGCTTCATCCGGGAAATGCAGCGCTCACTCACCGAAACGGAGGAGGCCCTGGGTGGCGATCTCGTACTCCATGCCGTGACCACCTACGGCGCTACTCAAGGGGCTGAAGGCAGTTCCCGGAACGATGACGAGCTTGGCTCCATGCTGGTAGAGCTGGTGCCTTCGGACAGCCGTTCCGTGCGCAATGCCGAGTTCATTCGGGAATGGCGCAGCCGAATGACGCTGCCAGCCGGACTCGATGCCCTGAACATCAACGAGCGCCAGGCCGGCCCGCCCGGGCGAGATGTCAATGTGCGACTGACCGGTGATGACGCAGAGGCCCTGAAGCGGGCCGCGGATGAAGTGGCCCAGGCTCTGGATACCCTGCCGGGCGTGCTGGATGTGGAAGACGATATGCCCTGGGGCCGGGAACAGTTGCTCTATCAGGTCAGCCCTTATGGTGAGGCCCTGGGGCTGACCACTGTGGATCTGGGCCGACAGTTACGGGCGGCATTTGATGGCCGGATTGCCCAGATCTACCAGGATGGTCGCGATGAGGTGGAAGTCCGGGTGCAGTTGCCGAGGGCGCAACGGGAGCAATATTCCACCCTGGAGCGCATGACCATCCGCATCCCTGATGGTCGTTTCGTACCGCTGACCCAGGTGATGAACCTGGATCACCGCCAGGGATTCCAGGCCCTGCGCCACGCCGATGGCAAGCTTGCGGTGGAGGTCACCTCGGCGCTGAATACCCGGGTTGCCACCACCGACCAGATTCTTGAAAGCCTGCAGTCCGGGCCTTTGCCGGAGATCGCCAGTCGCCACGGTGTGCGCTACAGCTTTGAGGGCCGCTCGGCCGATCAACGCGAAACCATGGCGGACATGCAAACGGGGCTGCTTATCGGCCTGGCCCTGATGTATGTGGTGCTGGCCTGGGTGTTTGCATCCTGGAGTCTGCCCCTGATCGTCATGGCGATTATTCCCTTTGCCCTGATCGGTGCCCTCCTGGGCCACTGGATCATGGGGCTGCAGCTCACCATACTGTCGCTGTTCGGGTTGTTCGGCCTGTCCGGTATCGTGGTGAATAACGCCATTATTCTGGTGGCTTTCTACAATCAGCAACGGCAGAAGGGGCTGGACATCACGGATGCCCTGAATGAGGCCGCCGTGCAGCGGGTTCGCGCCGTTCTGCTGACGTCCTTGACGACCATCGGGGGGCTGACACCGCTGCTGTTCGAAACGTCGTTGCAGGCCCAGTTCCTGATTCCCATGGCAACGTCGATTGCCTTTGGCTTGGGACTGTCCACCTTCCTGGTGCTGCTGGTGATTCCAGCGCTGTTGTCCTGGGTCGAGCAATTCCGGGAATGGCGTGCCCAACGCAGGAACGGTGCGGCAGAACCTCTGGGGGCTGCCGACTGAATACCGGGAGAAAACATGGCCGATAACCTGATCAGTGCCACCGGCCTGAGCAAACAGTTCGAGAGCGGCGACCAGCATGTGACCGTGTTGCGGGAACTGAGTGTGCATCTGGGGCGAGGCGAGTCGCTGGCGCTCACCGGCCCGTCCGGTTCCGGGAAAAGCACGCTGCTGAATGTTCTTTGTGGTCTGGAGTCTCCCGGTTCCGGTCGGCTGGCGATGTTGGGACAGCCTTTGGCCGGGGATGGCGCGCCAACGGGCAAGGCCCTGGAGCGGGCCTGGTGCGAATTGAGGCAGAGCCGACTCGGCGTGGTCTTTCAGGATGCCAACCTGATGCCGACCCTGTCCCTGCTGGATAATATCCGGTTGCGAGCGCGCCTGGCTGGCCGGGACGACACCAGCGCTGGCAACTGGCTCCAGAGGTTGGGCATTGGTGAGCTGGGCCAGCGTTATCCGGATCAGGTTTCCGGTGGCCAACGCCAGCGGGCTGCGCTGGCCATGGTATTTGTTACCCGGCCGGCACTGATTCTGGCGGATGAGCCGACCGGTAGCCTGGACCGGAGGACGGCTGAGACTGTCGCCGATGAGTTGTTCGAACTCCAGGCCCGCCATGGCTGTGGGCTGGTGCTGGCGACCCACGATGCGGACCTGGCAGCCCGTTGCCTGCATCAACTGGACCTCGGGCACCAGGGCCGGCCCTGAAGACCTATGTCTCCCCGCATCGCATTGTTCAGTCATTATCGTCGTCACCCCCTGCAGCTGGCCGCGCTGGCCGCCATGATCCTGCTTGCCACCGCGCTCTGGACTGGAATACATCACCTCACCAGCCAGGCCAGGGCCAGCCTTGAACAGAGCGAGAGCGCTGTCGCCGAGCGCCAGCAAGTGGTGCGTGAGGACGGCCAGCCGGTCTCGGTGCAGGACTTTGTCACCCTTCGGCGCCAGGGCCTGTGCGTGATGCCTTGGCTGGAAGTGCCGGTACCGGGGCGCGGTCGGCTGGTGGGCATTGATCCGCTGGCGGCCCATTGCTTTGCCGAGCCGGGACACACGCCAACACCCTGGCAGGGCGAACTCGATGGCAAGCCTTTCGTCGATATCAGCGAAGCCGCTGTTCAGGCCTCAGCCGAGGCATCGGCCCTGGTTCTGCTGGTGTCGCAAGCCGACGGTCAGTCGCCACCACCGGCGGGCTACCGCTATCAGGCATTCGCCGTTGCGCCTGACACGGCAGAGCTGGGTGACAGTTTTCTGCTCAACCTGGATGCGCTCGGAGTGCTGGTCCTGCTGATTAGCTCGTTGTTGTTGCGCAGTGTGTTCCTGCTCGGCCTGGCTCAACGTCGGGAAAGCCTGGCTCTGCTGTATCGCTATGGCGTGAACAGGAGCCAGCTCAGCCGGCTGTTGCTGGTGGAAAACCTGCTGCTGGCGTTGGTGTGCATACTGCCCGGGGTTTGGTTGGGGCGGGCGCTGGCACTGGTTTTGGCAGATGGCTTTGGGCAGGCCCTGGAAGGCCTGTTCGACCGTCCGCTCTATGCCGGTGGAGGGGAGGACTGGTGGCTGCCAACCCTGACCATGGTGGCGGTGGTCGTGGCCGCTTGCCTGGCGGGCGTTCGGGACTCGTCGGGGCCGCTCCGGACTCGGGTGCAACTGGCATTTTTCATGGTGCTACTGGTTTTGGGGCTGGCACTATCTCTGTGGGCACCAACTCTGATCTGGCTGTTCCTGGCGGTGGCGCTGGTTTTTCTCGCTGCCGGTTGGCTGGCCCCGCTGGCGATTGCCGGGGTTGTCCGCTGGCTGGCCCGTAACACCGGGGATCCGCTGATTCGCTGGCGTCTACAGGAAGTCGCAGTCCTGGTGCGTCGGCTGGCGTTACCGCTGGTGGCCCTGCAGTTTGCCTTGGCACTGGTGCTGGCGGTTCATGCCCTGGTAACCACGTTCGAGGACACCTTTGACCAGTGGCTGGGGCAACGGCTGGAAGCGGATTACTACATTGAAGTACCGCAAGGGGCGGATATCACCGCTGCCGTAAGCTGGCTGGCGGCAAAGCCGGAGCTGGTGAGCCCGGAATTGTGGCATCAGGTGATTCGTGGGCGGGCCAGCGTGCAGGCAGCATCAGGCAGGGAGCCGGTGCCTGTCGATGTGTTTGCGCTCGGGCCGGTCAGTCACCTGGTGCAAAACTGGCGCCTGCTGGCGCAAACAGAAACGCCCTGGCAGGCGTTGGCGCGGGGCGAGGGGCTAATGGTCAATGAGCAGTTGGCCAGAAGGCAAAAGCTTGCAGTAGGCGACCGTCTCATTGTCAGGCTTGGCGCCCGTCGGTTACAGGCTCCGGTGCTGGCCGTTTATCCGGATTACGGGCGGCCCTCCGGTGAGGTGCTGGTGCCGGCGAGTCTCTTGCCCGAGGACTTTGAAGCCCGCTTTCGAAGCCTGTCGATAAGCGCGGGCATCGAAGAGATCAAAGTGGTTGAGGCGCAACTGGCCCGGCTTTGGCATACCCCTCAGCTGACCGTGAGGGATAACCAGGCCATCCGGACCCTGGCCACTGATGTTTTTGATCAGACCTTCTTGCTGACCCGGGCCATGACTACCCTCACGCTGATTCTGGCCGCCGCCGCGTTGTTGCTGATGGTGTGGGTCTTTCTCTCTACCCGCGCCTGGTATTTTCGCCTGCTGATCGTCTGGGGTATGCCCCAACGCCAGGCCGCGACTCAGCTCACCCGGGTTTCCCTGGCTCTGATTCTTGCGGTATTGGTTTGTGCACTGCCACTTGGCGTGTGGCTCACCTGGATTCTGGTCCAGCGCGTCAATCCGCTGGCTTTTGGCTGGTCACTGCCGATGGCGGTGTACCCGGGGTTCTGGATCGAGCTGGCCGTGTTGGCTCTGATCATCGGCCTCAGCATTGCCTTGCTGATGCGCCTGCAACTGCGTCGCCCGGCCTCGGCGCCGGAGTCCGCCCACGGGCTGCAGGGAGGGGAACGATGAATCTTTTCGTTATCGTACTTCTGGCGCTGCTACTCACCGCCTGTGATCGGGCAGAAGAGCCGAGCGGATTCGCAGGCCTTGCCGGTGTGGCGGAATCTGAGCATGAGATTCAGTTCCTGCAGCCCGGGCCCGGAGACCGGCTGTCCTTCCCCGCCGATTTAGGCCCTCATCCCCAGCACCGCATTGAATGGTGGTATCTCACCGCGAATCTGGAAACCGAAAACGGCAGGCCGCTGGGTCTGCAATGGACGCAGTTCCGGCAGGCCTTGACCCCGAGGTCCGTTGAATCCGAACCGCCGAAGCCGGCACTCTGGCCTCTGGAGGCTGCCTGGATGGCTCATGCAGCGGTGAGCTACAACGGTCAGCACCGCTTTGCCGAAAAGCTCGCCAGGGGTGATGTCGGGCATGCCGGGGCCACCGCCCAACCTTTTTCAGTCTGGCTGGATCACTGGCACCTGAGGCCAGCGAGCGGACACGTTGGCTGGCAGCTGTCGGTCGCTACAGAACACTGGTCCTACGATCTGTCGTTGCAGCCGCAAGGTGATCCTGTCGCTCATGGTGACGACGGTTTCAGCGCCAAATCCGCCAGTGGCGAAGGCTCCATGTACTTCAGCCTGGTAGATCTGAAAATTGAGGGAACGGTTACCCTTGAGGGTGACACGTTGAGGGTGGCGGGCACTGGGTGGTTCGACCGGGAGTGGAGCAGCCAGTTTCTCAAAGCCGGACAGCAGGGCTGGGACTGGTTTGCCCTGCATCTGGATTCGGGGGACAAGCTGATGCTGTTCCAGTTGCGGGAAACACAACAGGCGTTCCGCTCGGGTACCTGGATTCCAGCCACGGGCGAGCCGGTGGCGCTGGGGCCGGAACAGATCGGGCTGACCTCTGTGGGCCAGCCAGCCGGTTATCCGCGCCGTTGGCAGATAACCCTTCCGGCTTTCGACGTGAACCTTGAGGTCTCCGCGCCGGCAGGGGATTACCGGAATTCCGGGCCCTATCCGTATTGGGAGAGCCCGGTTTCCGTCACCGGAAGCCATTCCGGCGTGGGTTACATGGAGCTTACCGGTTACCAGGCACAATAAGGCCCGGAAACTCACTCAACGGCATTGGCACCGATACGGTGAATGCTGAGGTCGGCACCGTTGAACTCTTCTTCCTCTGTCAGTCTCAGACCGCTAATGGTTTTGATGGCACCGTAAACGATGAGCCCGCCGGCAAAGGCCACGATCACACCGGCCACCGAGCCAATAATCTGCGACATCAGGCTGACGCCACCCAGGCCCCCGAGCGTTTCCTGGCCGAAGATACCGCAGGCAATGGCGCCCCAGACACCACATACGCCATGCAAGGGCCAGACACCCAGAACATCATCCAGCCGCTCGATTTTCGCCTGTGCCCACTCGAACAGATAGACAAAGATGGCACCGGCCACTCCCCCGGTAATCAGGGCGCCGACGGGGTGCATCAGGTCTGAGCCGGCGCACACCGCCACCAGTCCGGCCAGCGGACCGTTGTGAATGAAGCCAGGGTCTTTGCGGCCGAGCAGCATGGAAACCAGAATACCCCCCACCATGGCCATCAGACTGTTGACCGCAACCAGGCCACTGATGCCGTCCAGAGTCTGGGCCGACATGACGTTAAAGCCAAACCAGCCCACGGTCAGAATCCAGGCGCCGAGGGCGAGAAACGGAATGTTGGAAGGGGCAAAGGCCACGACCCGACCGTTGCGATAGCGACCGGTGCGGGCGCCGAGCAGCAGTACCGCAGCGAGAGCAATCCAGCCACCGACAGCATGCACCACAACGGAGCCGGCGAAATCATGGAATGACGCACCAAACTGGTTCTCCAGCCAGGCCTGGAAACCAAAGTTCCCGTTCCAGATCAGGCCCTCAAAGAAAGGATAGACGAAGGCCACGATCAGGCCCGAGGCAATCAGCATGGGGTAGAAGCGGGCACGCTCTGCGATGCCGCCGGAAACGATCGCCGGAATGGCCGCGGCGAAGGTCATCAGGAAGAAAAATTTGACCAGTTCATAGCCGTTGGCGGAGGTGAGTTCGGCGGCGCCATTGAGAAAGTGCCCGCCATAGGCGATGTAGTAGCCGATGAAAAAATAGGCGACTGCGGATATGCCGAAGTCGGTCATGATTTTAACCAGGGCATTGACCTGATTTTTGTGGCGAACTGTGCCCACTTCCAGGAACGCAAAGCCGGCGTGCATGGCCAGCACCATAATGGCGCCAATCAGAATGAAGAGCGTGTTGGCGCTCTCGGTCAGGGTGTGTACGGCACTCGTGATGTCCACGGGTTTTTCTCCTGAGTGTTTTGATTACGCGGCTTCTGATGAGCCGTTGTGCATTGTTGGGGTGCGACTCAAGCAAGTGCTGTTCCAAAACAATGCATATCAAGTACTGCAGGGGGGTTGGAGAACCTGAAGGCGGCAAGGGAGGTATTTGTCTGCGCCAAAGTGCACCAGAGGCGTGCGCATCAAGGGCTTGTGCACCAATCTGGATAGGGTGCGAGGCAAGGGTTTCCTACCAGGTAATATCGCTCGGCGTATCCCGACCGGGCTCAATGCCAATAATGGCTTCCTGCGACTCGCTTTCGGAACGGATCAGCTCGCGAAGGCGCAGTTCCTGCTCTTCCATGGGCTCGGACAGATCGATAACGATTTCAACCCGCCGGTTCTTGGCTCGGTTTTCCGGTGAGGTGTTGGGTACCCGTGGTTCGGTATCTGCCAGACCGGTCACCCGGATGCGGTCCGGAGTCACCTGCTCCCGAGCCAGCAGAACATTAGCCACCGCGGCGGCACGGGCTGCGGACAGGTCCCAGTTACTGTAGAAACGTTCGGTGCGGATGGGCACGTTATCGGTATGGCCTTCAATGGCGAGGTCGCCGGGCATGTCGGCCAGAACCTCCGCCATATCCAGCAGCAGGCCCTCGAATTCCCAGGTCAGTTGGGCTGAACCTGAGGCAAACGAGCCCTTCTCCTCAATGCGAATGATGATGCGGCGCTGATCTTCCGAGACGTTGATCCGGCCATCCATAATAGCCGGTTCCAGCACTTCAAGAATCCGGGCCATGTTGGCGTCCATCTGTTCCTGGATGGATTCCTCAATGGCTTTCTCTTCGGGGCTTTTCAGAGTCTGGATTTCGGGCTGTACGTCGGTGGTGGTCTGTTTGACTTCATTGACCACAGTGGGCTCTGGCGGCGCCGGCGAAAACTTGTCGAAGATCGGGCTGGTGCCCTGAGGGATCTCAAGCGCAGGCACTTCCCGCTGCACCCCGAAGGCCTTGGAGAGTTCACCGGCGATCTGTTTGAACTTCTGGGCGTCGATTTCCGAAAACGACAGGAGCAATACGAAAAAGCACATCAGCAGCGACATCAGGTCGGCAAATGTGACAACCCACGCAGGAATCCCGGGCTTTTCCTCTTCTGGCAAATCATCCATGTTTAACCGCCTGCCGTTTCCGCATCGCCGTTTCTGGCCCGCTCTTTGGGCGAAAGATAGCTGGACAGCATCTGCTCGATAATGCGCGGGTTGGTGCCTTCCTGGATGGCGACGAGGGCATCAATATAGAGCGATTGCATGCGGGCCTCCTCCGTCATGCGCAGGGACAGCTTGTCGGCAATGGGGGTAGCGATCATTGTGGCGATCATGGCGCCGTAGAGCGTGGTCAGCAGGGCTACGGCCATGGCCGGCCCGATAGACTTGGGATCTTCCATGTTGGACAGCATCTGCACCAGGCCAATCAGCGTGCCAATCATACCCATGGCCGGAGCCACATCTGCCATGGCGGTGAACACTTTTGCGCCCGACCGGTTGTGTTCCAGTGTCATCAGGCGTTCCTTGTTGAGGAACTGCTTGATGGTGTTGCCGTCCTGTCCGTCCACCAGCATCTGAATACCCTGGCCCAGGAATGGACTACTGACCTCCCTCCCTTCGATACCAAGAACGCCCTCTTTTCGAGCGATGCTGGCAATCTCCACCAGTTCTTCGATGCTGGCCTGAGTTTCGGGCAGTTTGAATTTGAACGCTCGGGCTGCCACCTTGAAGGCATCAAAAAACTGGGCAAGACTGAACTTGGCCAGTACTACCAGCAAGGTACCGCCAATCACAATCAGCAGGGATGGCGGATTGATGAACATGCCTGGCGATGCGCCCAGGATAATGGCCGAAGAAATCAGAAGAATGGCGCCGACGAGGCCGATAAGGGTGGCGAAATCCACAGTAACTCCAGAACTGTGCAGGTGACGATTAAGGGGGCGGGAGAATACTCCCTGGTTGATTATTAATCAATGCCCGGTTGGTCCCTCATCCTATGATGAGTGAAGCTCCTTCCATGCAGCGTAGCGGTGCAGATCGGATTCGACCAGTTTAAGGCACAAGGCAACCACACCGGCATCATCAACCAGGCCGAAGCCGAAGATCAGATCCGGAATCAGGTCCAGCGGATTCAGCACGTACAGCAACGCTCCGGCTACCGCAGCGATGGACTTCCAGGGTATGGCCCGGTAGTGGCCGTACCAGTAATCGCGAATCAGCGAGAACATCAGCTTGATATCGGTAGAGAAACGATTCAGCCTGCCGCTGTTTTTGACTTTCTCTTCAACGGCTTTTTGTCGTTCAAGCAGGGCCTCAAGGTCGCCTCTGTGAACCTTGGCACTTTGCTCTTTCAACTCGTTTGCAGCCGTTTTATCTGAGATCCATGCCATACATTGTCACCACTTTGCTCAGCGATTGCCTCAACATAACGAAATCGTGCTGGTTCGTCACCTTCCCAGGCCATTTCAATAATTCGTGAGACTTCCTGGGAGTTCAGGATCGGGCGCTTCATGGTCTTTGGATTTGTGGTGGTCCGGAACGAAGGCCAGCCGTTTTCGAATCAGTACGTCCTGAGCTCTGAGTAATGGCTCGGTATCTGTGGCCGGCTCGGTCAATGTAAAAAGGTAGGCGACGGCTTCTGCGGTTGAGAGTTGCCCGGCCTTTGGGGCCTTTCGGATACGGTAACGCGAAGCCGGTGGATCAGCGAAATGAAAGCAGGGCAACTGCCGGAACTGCGGGTTCAGGTGCAGGATTTTAGCGGCTTTACGCCAGGTGCCATCCAGAACCAGCCACTGGTCGATCTGGGCTGCCGCGTTGCTCTCCACGGGCTGACTGTCAGCACATGGAAACAGCAGTCCGGAACGGGTTTCGGTTAACAGACGCTCCAAGCCTTGATGGGAAAAAGAGGCAGGGCTCTCGCCGACCAGTACCTCCAGCCGGGTCAGGCACTGCTGAAGTACTCGCACAGTACCCTTGCTGTGACCGACTTCTGACGGGTGCTGCAAAATGATGACGCGATGGCGGTTGTCGACCTGCTCGCAAACCTCGCATACGCAGGTGTTCGGGTGCAGGCCGCAGCGGGTACACAGTGCTCTGGCCACGCTTAACCCACGAAAATGCGCTTGGCCAACCCCGCGCCTTTCAGGCCGCGAACGGCCAGGGTTGTAACCAGCCCGCCGATCATTGCCCCGACCACGCCACAGGTAAGAATATCCTGCCCGGTCAGGTACAGTCCGGGGATGTCGGTTTTCGGCCTCAGCCAGCGTTGCTCGAAACGTTCTGGCGTGTGGTCCAGCCCGTACAGCTCACCCTGCTCATAGCGGCAGAACCAGGCGGTCGACAGTGGTGTGGAGGTTTCCACATAGTCGACTTTACCTCGAAGCTGGGGCAATTTTTCGTACATGACTTCCAGAAGCTGCTCGGTGATCCGAGCCTTCAGAGCCTCATAATCCTCGCCCCGTTTGCCCCAGGTGGAGCCCTGCCACGGCTCGAACATTTCCCAGGTGGTGGGCGCCACAATCTCGATGGTGGAGGTTCCGGGCCAGCGGTTCTGGTAGTCCGGGTCTTTGGCTGCCGGGAACGAGATGTAGACTACCGGGAAAGAGGTGTTCCGGGGATCTTTCAGGAATTGCTCCACGTTGCCATCGTGGTCGGCGCTTGGATAAATCCAGAAGTTGGTGCGCGGCAAGCCGAGCTGGTCGGGCGTGCCTTTCAGGCCTATATACAGGCCGATATGGGGCATTGAGGGTTTGATGTGTTCCCGGCTGCCAGGATAGCCAATGCTGTCTGCGACAGACTCGGGTAAAAGCCGTTCGAAAGTATTGATCACACCGGCGTTGCTGATCACCAGCGGCGACCGGATATCATGGCCATCGGCCATGCGCACACCCACGGCTTTGCCCTTTTCGACCAGGATCTCTCTCACGTCGGCGTAGGTGAGCACGTCACCACCGCCGGACTGAATCACCGGGATGATGGTTTTGGCAATTTCCGAGGCACCGCCCACCGGGTAGAAACCACCGTACAGGTAATGTTTGGCAATGAGCGCGTGCACCATGAAGCTCGACTGTTTCGGGGTCACCCCGCAATCGCCCCACTGACCGGTAATGGCGCCAATCAGCTCTTCGTTGGCGGTGAGTTCCCGCAATACGTCATAGGTGGTGCGGTTGAAACAGTCCGGCAGTACCGTTTTCAACCCTCTGGAAACCAGTGGCGCAGCCAGCGCGGGCGAGAGTTTGGACAGGGTATACCATTGCATGCCATCGGCCACTTTTCCGAGCAGAGCCAGGTAACGGTCGATGGCCTCTTCTTCGTCCGGGAAGGACGCCAGTAGCGAGTGCCTCAGGCCTTCCTTGCCGGCCCTGAGGTTGACCACTTTGTCGCCCAGAAAGAACCGGTCGTAGTTTTCATCCATCGGTGCCCATTCGAGCTTGCCGTCGGTGATGTAATCGAACAGCCGGCGGCCGAGGGTGTGGCGCGCGCCCATGTCGCCTATGTAGTGCACGCCCACATCCCACTCGTAGCCATTACGGGCGTAGCTGTGGGTGTAGCCACCGGCGGTGTAATGCTGTTCCAACACCAGTACTTTGTAGCCGGCTTTGGACAGGCAGGCGGCGGTGGTCAGACCGCCGATACCGGAGCCGATCACTACCGCATCATAGGGCCCATCGAGCCGGCTCGCGCGGTAACGGGTACCGATTCGGATTGTACTGGGCTTCAAGGATTTCGAATTTGTATCTACCACCACGCTTTTCCCCACATTTCCGGATTGGCCCAGTTATCGGGATTGTTCCAGGCCCGTTTATGATTGTAAGTATCCAGATTGTAGGTATAGAGCGTGAGTGCGCCGTTCTCGCTTTCGATATCGGCATGACGCTGAAAGCCCAGGGCGATGAAGTCGGTAAAGCCCCAGTCTGTGGTTTGGGGCACCAATACCGCAATCTGATGGGTGCCATAGTTGCGTAACTGTCCCAGTAAAAGCGCCCCTTCTTCGTAGGGGAGATGTTCCAGGGTGTCGGTGATAATGGCCAGGTCGGGCACGGAATCCAGTGGCAGTCGGGCGTTCGGGTCCGCGGTGTCCAGCGTCAGCAAGCGAACGGCTTCCCGTTGCCCGTGCCACACCTCGCTGACCCGGCTGGCGGTGTCGCCACAATACAGAAGGATGTCTGGCTGGCTGGTATCCAGAATCCGGGCCAGTACTTTCTCCGGATGGCTTACAGATGTCGTCATGATAGTGGCCAGTCTGCTGCGTCTACGGTATGCAGGCCCACTGATTGTAGAGCCTCGCCTTGCCAACGATGCACGAAGGCCCCCTCAGGATCGTACTGTTGCGCCTGCTTGTCCAGATTGAACTGCCTGAGCCCGCGGGGATCGGCGCCGACGCCGGCCAGGTACTGCCAGTTTCCGTAGTTACTGGCAACGTCGTAATCCACCAATTGCTGTTCGAACCAGGCGGCACCGTAACGCCAATCCAGTTCCAGTTCATTGATCAGGCAGCTGGCCACCAGCTGGCGCGCGCGGTTACTGATGTAGCCGGTTTCCCGCAGCTGATTCATGGCCGCGTTGACTATCGGGTACTGGGTATTGCCCTCGCACCAGGCCTTGAATCGATGGCCATAGAAGGTCACCGGGCGGCGTTTACGCTGAACACCATCGCGAAGAAACAACCGACTCCCGTGGTTGAGGGCATACCAGTAGAAATACTCGCGCCAGAGCAGCTCAAACCAGAGCCAATAGGTGGAATCGTTACGGGTGTGCTGACGTTCGTATTGTTCGATGGCGGCAACCACCTCCCGAGCTGACAGGCAGCCGTTCGCCAGCCAGGGGGAGAACTTGGAGGATGAGCCCCAGTCGTCCAGCGCATTGCGGGTTTCCTTGTAGTCGGCAATGCGATGTTGTCCGAATACGAAGGCTTGCAGCTGTGCCAGGCCGGCTTCCTCACCGCCGGTGAATGGTGACCGATGTATCGGTTCCGGTATCGGCGGGCACTGGCCCCGGTTATCTTCGGGGAATCCCGGGGGTGGTGGCAGGGCGCTGACGGTGCGGATCCTGAGGGTATAGTCCGGTTGCTCAGCTTTCTCCACCTGCTTGCGGAATTGCGAGAAGGTATCGGGCAGCTCTGCCAGTTCCATGGGAAGCTGGCCTTCCGTGAACATGCCCAGGGTTTCGAACTGCTGAAACGTCACCTCCGGCAGGCGGGCTTTGAGGGCCTGCCACTGTGCGGCTTCTTCGGTGCCGGGTAGGCGTGAGCGAATCAAACGCTGCACGCCGTGCTCACGGGCCAGCTCTGGCAGAACGATTTCCGGTTCGCCCCAGGCGATATGCATTCGTTGCCCCAGAGGCCGCAGGCTACGTTCCAGTGCCATCAAGCTTTGCCACAGGAAGCGCCAACGATGATCACCCAGTGCACGGCACTGAAACCGGTCACCGGTAAACCAGCGCGGGTCTACGACAAAGACACACAACAACATGTCTGAACGGGCTGCGGCCAGCAAGGCCGGGTTGTCATGCAATCGAAGGTCGCGGGTAAACCAGTAGAGCGTTCGCAAGATGTATTCCTCATCATCGACGACACAAAACCATACGACAGGGGCTGCGTATGAGATTGACTCAGAGGCAGGCCTGTCCGCGACAAGCGTGCTACAGTTCAACGTTAATGCATTTCGGCCCGCCGGAACAATCGGACAACAGGAGAGTGAACGTGATCAAATCCCGCGCAGCTGTGGCGTTTGAGGCCAACAAACCCCTGGAAATTGTGGAAGTGGATGTGGCGCCGCCGAAAGAAGGCGAAGTACTGGTTAAGATCGTGGCCACCGGCGTGTGCCATACCGATGCCTACACTCTGTCCGGCGCTGACCCCGAAGGCCTGTTTCCGACCATTCTCGGCCACGAGGGCGGCGGCATTGTTGAAGCCGTAGGGCCGGGTGTGACCGGCCTGGAAGTGGGTGACCACGTGATCCCGCTGTACACCGCCGAATGCGGTAAATGCAAGTTCTGCACCTCCGGCAAGACCAACCTGTGTGGCGCGGTGCGCGAAACCCAGGGCAAGGGTGTGATGCCAGACGGCACCTCCCGGTTCTCCTACAAGGGCCAGCCGCTGTATCACTACATGGGCTGTTCCACGTTTTCAGAGTACACCGTACTGCCGGAAATCTCCCTGGCCAAAATCCCCAAGGAAGCCCCGCTCGACAAGGTGTGCTTGCTGGGCTGTGGGGTAACCACCGGGATTGGCGCGGTGCTTAACACTGCCAAGGTTGAAGAAGGCGCCACGGTCGCCATCTTTGGCCTGGGCGGCATCGGCCTGGCGGCGATCATCGGCGCGACCATGGCCAAGGCCGGGCGCATCATTGCGATCGATATCAACCCCGGCAAGTTCGACATTGCCAAGCAGTTGGGTGCTACCGATGTGGTTAACCCCAACGACTACGACAAACCGCTCCAGGAAGTCATCATCGAGATGACCGACGGCGGTGCCGACTATACCTTCGAGTGTGTGGGCAACGTGAAGCTGATGCGTGCGGCGCTGGAAGCCTGTCACAAGGGATGGGGTGAAAGCACCATCATCGGAGTGGCCGGTGCCGGTGAAGAAATCAGTACCCGCCCGTTCCAGTTGGTAACCGGCCGGGTCTGGCGCGGTTCCGCCTTTGGTGGCGTGAAAGGCCGTACCGAGCTGCCATCCTATGTGGAAAAAGCCGAGAAAGGTGAGATTCCGCTGGATGTGTTTATCACCCACGAAATGAAGCTGGAAGACATCAACAAGGCGTTTGACTTGATGCACGAGGGCAAGAGCATCCGGTCGGTGATTCACTTCTGACCTGGCATGGAACAGAAGTGAACCAGAGTTCCCGGGGAGAGGGCGTTCGCCCGCCCCCGGTTAATCCAGGCTTTGCAGGAGTTGCGAGGCGAGAATCAGAGGGCATTCAACGGAAGGCACGTGCCCGATACCGTCCAGAATAACCGGCTCTGGCGCGCCGCTGAACTGGGCCAGTGCTTTCAAGGACTCCGGCGGTGTTGCCAGATCCTCTGAACCACCAATCAGCAATAACGGTACCTTGTGGCCCCGTAGCCTCTCCCGGAAGTCGGCTTTACCCAGCATTTCGCACAACAGGGCATAGCTGTTGGCGTCGCCCCGCCCCATGATGACTTTCCAGCCGTCCAGCAGCGCCGGCTGTTCCCGGCTGGCGTTCGGCCCGAACCAGCGGGGCACGATCTCTCCGGCCATGGCTGCCAGGCCTTTCTCCCGAACATTGGCAGCGCGTTGTCCCCAGGCTTCCGGTGTGCCAATGATGGCGCCGGTGTTGGTGAGAACCGCGGAAATCAGCCGGCCAGTGTGCTCGGCAACCAGCTGCTGGCCGATAACGCCGCCTATGGATGTGCCGGCAAAATGAAAACGGGTGCTGCCCGCCTCTTTTGCCAGAACCAGGGCTTCCTGGGCCAGGTCTTCCGGGGTGATGTCTCCGGCGGATTGCGGCCAGGCAGCACTGGCGCCATGGCCCGGCAGATCCCAGGTCAGGACACTGAAACGCTCCAGCAGTGTCGGGAGCATGTCGTCCCACACCCCCTGGGTCATGCCCAGAGGGTGTGTCAGCACCAACAATGGCTTTTCGCAATGACCGAGCAGGCGATAGCAAATGGTGCGATTGTTGTAATTCAGAAATGCCATGTTTTCTCCTCAAGCCGGGCCCGGTCAGACCCGTTCGATCAGTGTAGCAATACCCTGACCCACACCCACACACATGGTGCACAGGGCATAGCGACCACCGGTGCGCTGCAGCTGGTGTGCCGCAGTCTGCAGCAGGCGCGCGCCAGACATGCCCAGCGGGTGGCCAAGGGCGATGGCGCCGCCGTTCGGGTTTACCCGGGGATCGTCATCGGCAATGCCCAGTTCACGCAGCACGGCCAGGCCCTGGGCGGCAAAAGCTTCGTTGAGCTCGATCACGTCGATGTCATCCAGGCTGATGCCCTGCTTCTTCAGCAGCTTCTGAACCGCCGGTACCGGGCCAATGCCCATGATGCGTGGTTCCACACCGGCCGTGGCCATGCCAAGGATTTTGGCCATGGGCTTGAGGCCATGCTGCTTAACCGCGGCTTCGCTGGCGACCAGCATGGCGGCGGCGCCGTCGTTGACGCCGGAGGCATTGCCGGCGGTCACACTGCCGTTCTCCCGGAAAGGCGCAGGCAAGGCGGCGAGTTTTTTAAGGGTGCTGGCGCGGGGATGCTCGTCGGTGTCAAACACCAGCGGGTCTTGCTTTCGGCGTGGAATAGATACCGGCACAATCTCTTCGGCAAAGACGCCTTCCTGCTGTGCCCGGGCGGTCTTCTGTTGGGAGCGGAACGCGAACAGATCCTGATCTTCGCGGGAGATGTTGTACTGTTCGGCAACGTTCTCCGCTGTTTCCGGCATAGAGTCCACACCGTACTGTTTTTTCATCAGCGGGTTCACGAAGCGCCAGCCGATGGTGGTGTCTTCGATTTTCTGGCTCCGTGAGAAAGCGCTGTCAGCCTTCCCCATCACGTACGGGGCGCGGGACATGGACTCCACGCCCCCGGCCAATACCAGGTCCATTTCACCGGCGCGGATGGCGCGGAAGGCGGTGCCCACGGCGTCCATGCCGGAACCACACAGCCGGTTCAGGGTGGTGCCGGGTACGGAGGTGGGCAGGCCCGCCAGCAACGCCGACATGCGGGCGACGTTACGGTTATCTTCACCGGCCTGGTTGGCACTGCCCATCATCACTTCGTCGATGGCGACGGGGTCCAGTTCCGGAGCCTGCTCAAGCACGGCCTTGAAGATATGCGCCGCCAGGTCGTCCGGGCGCACGCTGGCCAGGGTGCCGCCAAAGCGGCCGATGGCGGAACGGCGGGGGTGGCAAAGAAATACGTCAGTCATGGTGCACCTTACTGTTGGCCAGATTGAGTTGAAGCGTGATGAGCATTGGTGCGAGCTTTCAGGTCTCGCAGTACTTCCAGTTCTTCGGAAGTTGGCGCCGGGGTGGTTTCCAGCTGGTCCGCGAAGCGGATTTCCCAGCCGGTGGCTTCGATCACGTCTTCCCGGGTCACATTCGGGTGCAGGGAGGTGACCACCAGCTCCTTGGTCTCCGGATCCGGCTTGAGGATGCACAAGTCGGTGATCACCACGGTGGGGCCGCGGCCGATGTTCGGGACGTTGTCCCGGGCCTTGCCGTCACGGCCGAAGCCAACGGTGGTCACGAAGTCCACGTCCTTCACGAAGGTGCGCCTGGAGTGCTTTACGGTAATGAACACTTCCTTGGCGTTAGTGGCAATCTCCGGGGCGCCACCGCCACCGGGCAGGCGAATCCTGGGCTCACGGTAATCGCCGATCAGAGTGGTGTTCAGGTTGGCGTAGCGGTCGATCTGCGCGGTGCCCAGGAAGCCGACGCTGATATGACCGCCCTGCAGCCAGTAGCGGAACATTTCAGGTACGGAGACGGTGGTCAGGGCTGATTCGCACAGCTCGCCGTCGCCGATGGATAAAGGCAGCACGTCCGGCTTGGTCTGCAAGGTGCCGGATTCGTAGATCAATGTGACATCCGGGGCGTGGGTCAGGCGCGCCAGGTTGGCGGCCTCGCTGGGCAGGCCGATACCCACAAAGCAGGTCATGTCGTTGGTCAGCGCCCGGGCAGCGGTGACGCTCATCATTTCGGAAGCGGTAAATTCAAGGCTCATCACGCAGCTCCTTTCTCGAAAACGTTCTCTTTCAGCCAGGCCTGGAAGGTCTCGCGGTCGCGGGCGATGCCGTCCCAGTCCTTGTAGAAAGCGTTGTCACGGTCGTAGTAGCCAAGGGCATAGGACGGCTTGGCGCCTTGGGGGGCCTCGGCAATGGCGGTGATCGCCCAGGACGGGAGCACGCAGGCATTTACCGACGCGCCCAGGTCGTCCACGATTTCCTCAATGGTGACGATGCTGCGCCTGGCGGCCAGGACGACCTCTTTCTGAATGCCAACAATGCCTTCAATCAGCACGTTGCCCTTGCGATCAGCCCGCTGGGCGTGGATTACCGCTACATCCGGGCGAATGGAGGGTATCGCTGCCAGGCACTCTCCGGTGAACGGGCATTCGATGAACTTGATCTGGTCATTCACTTTTGGCAGGTCGCTCCCCACATAGCCGCGCAAGACGGCCAGCGGCAGGCCGGCCGCTCCGGCTTCATAGGCGTTGGCCATGGCGGCGTGGCTGTGCTCCAGGATCTCCAGCTTGTTAGGCCAGCCTTTTTCCACCGCGTCACGCAGTCGATGCAGGGAACCCACGCCGGGGTTGCCGCCCCAGGAAAAAATCAGCTTTTTCGCGCAGCCGGCGCCGATCATCTGGTCGTAAACCAGGTCCGGGGTCATGCGGATCAGAGTCAGATCGCGCTTTTCCTGACGGATGATTTCGTGGCCCGCAGCAAACGGGATCAGGTGAGTGAAGCCTTCCATCGCCACGGTGTCGCCGTTGTTGATGTATTTGCTCACCGCTTCCTTGAGGGGAAGAAACTCGGCCATCGCAGTGCCTCCTGTGTCACTTCTGTGATTAGTTCGTAACGCGAACATAAGTTTAATATGCGAACATAATGGCGCGATTGGTTTTGGGTCGTCAAGTACAAATTTTCACCAGTTGGCAAAAATGCACGGATGTTCGGAGTGCGAACCAGCTGTTACCATGCTCGGATATCGAGCTTTGCAGGGCGAAGGAGCCGGAATGGACGAATCGATACTGAAGCCGGGGGACCGGGATTATGTTGGAGCGCTGGCCTCGGGGTTGGAGGTGCTGCAGGCATTTGACGCCGACCACCCCAGAATGACCCTGAGCGAAGTGGCGGCGCGTACGGATATGGATCGCGCCAAGGCCAGACGGTTTTTGCTGACCCTCCACGCTCTGGGATTTGTGAAGCGTAGCGGCCGGCAGTTCGAGTTGACGCCCCGGGTACTGCAGCTGGGTTATGCCTATCAGGCCTCCAATCAGTACCGGGCGGTGATCCAGCAGTACCTGGAAGACATCACGGCGGAGCTGGGAGAGTCGTCTTCGCTGGCGGTGCTGGATGGCGATGAGGTGGTGTATGTCGTGCGTTCGGCCGCGCGCCACCGGCTGATGGCGATTACACTGTCGGTGGGTACCCGACTGCCAGCGGCCTATACCTCTATGGGGCGGGTATTGCTGGCGCAGTTACCGGAACCGGAGCTTGAAGCCTGTCTTGAACGGATCAGGCTTGAACGCTACACCTCGTCGTCGCTAACGGACAGGAACGCTTTGCGTGAAGAAATCAGCAAGGTGCGCGAGCAGGGCTATGCCATTGTGGATCAGGAACTGGATCTGGGCCTGAGATCGGTGGCGGTGCCTGTGTTTACCGCCAGCGGAGAACTGTTGGGTGCGTTGAATATCAGTACCAACGCGGCCCGTGTCGATATGGATACCCTGCTCAATACCTATTTGCCCAGGCTGCAGTTGGTGGCCGACAAGGTTCGGCAGACGGCTCGCTGATTACGGGTAACGGCCGGTCAGCCGGTTCTCAACCAGTTCTGCCAGTATGGTGTTGGTCAGGCGCATGACCGCATTCGGGTTCTCGCCGCGCCGGCGGGAAGCGATCACCGGCGTGGTGATGTTGTCGTCTTCCAGTGGCATGTAATCCACGCCTTCCCGCTGCAGGCGGCGCACCTGCTCTGGCACCAGGGTGAAGCCCATGTCAGAGGCCACCAGGGATAGCGCTGTCTGCACATCATTGACCTGCTGAATCACATTCACTCTCAGGCCGCGGCGGTGAAACAGGCCCTGGGTAATGTCCGAAAAGTTCGGCCCGGCACCCGCTGGAAAGGTGATCATGGGCACCTCTGAGAGTTCTTTCATCGAAGGTGGATGACGGGTGAGCGGATGGTTTGCGGGGACGGCCGCGATCATTGGTTCGTCAAACAGGTTCTCCTGTTCCACGTCCGGATCTTCAATCCGCAGGCGGCCAAAGCCGATATCGATCTTGCCGGCTTTCAGGGCTTCCACCTGCTCCCGGGTTTTCAGTTCGTGCAGCACGATTTCCAGGTTCTTGTTCTGCCGCAGCCGGCGCACCATCAGCGGCAGCTGGCCGTAGAACACCGAGGGCACGAAGCCGATGGAGAACAGGGTTTTCCGATGGCGCGCAATCCGACGGGTGTCGTCAACGGTGGCGTTGACCTTGTCCAGCACCTGCTTGGCCTGCTCCAGAAAGTATTCGCCCCCGGTGGTCAGCTCCAGACCCCGCGGTTTGCGGATGAATAACTCCACGCCCACTTCTTCTTCCAGCTGCTTGATGGCCCGGGTCAGAGGCGGCTGGGCAATAAACAGTGTTTCGGCAGCGCGGGTCAGGTTGCCGGCTTCGGCCACTGCGACGAAGTAGCGCAAGTGTCTCAGCTCCATCCATACCTCCAGGGTATCGGTTATTACTTAATCAATATTGGTTCACATTGGTGAAACTTCGTACTGTTCGAATCACAGGATTTTTACCTTGCGATTCGGAGCAGCCATGTCAGCCACTATTCAGTCCATCGAAGCGATCCTGGTCGATATCCCGACCATTCGCCCGCACAAGCTATCCATGACAACCATGGGGGTTCAGACCATGGTGATTGTGCGCGTGAAGGATTCTGATGGCCTGGAAGGCCTCGGTGAGGCGACCACCATCGGTGGCCTGGCCTATGGCCCGGAAAGCCCCGAAAGCGTAAAGCTTACCATTGATACCTATTTCAAACCGCAACTGATTAATCAGCCTGCCGGCAACATCAATACCCTCAGGGTAATGTTAGACCGCTCGACCCGTGGCAACAACCTGGCCAAGTCTGCAATCGAGACTGCCCTGCTGGACCTTCAGGGCAAGCGATTGAATCGCCCGGTGTCGGACCTGCTCGGCGGTGCCCTGCACCAGCACATCCCGGTGCTCTGGACCCTGGCCAGCGGTGATACTCGCAAAGACATCGAAGAAGCCCTGGGCCTGATCGAAACCCGTCGCCATTGTGACTTCAAACTCAAGATCGGTTCCCGTCCGGTGATGGACGACGTGCGTCATGTGGCGGCGATTAAAGAAGCCGTGGGTGACAGCGCGAGTGTCCGTGTGGATGTCAACCAGGCCTGGGACGAAGCGACTGCGGCCAAAGGCATGGCCGAATTGCAGTCGGCTGGCATCGACCTGGTAGAGCAGCCAACGCCGATGAAGGATCACGCCGCGCTGGTGCGTCTGTCTGAGAAATTCCATCTGCCCATTCTGGCCGACGAGGCCGTGGCCGATGCCAAAGATCTTTACAACCTGGCTGCTGTCGGTTTCTCCGGTGCCGTGGCCATGAAAATCGCCAAGGCCGGTGGACCGGTACAGGCACTGAAGCAGGCCGCGGTGGCCCAGGCTGCCGGAATTGGTCTGTACGGCGGCACCCTGCTGGAAGGCACCATCGGCACCGCCGCTTCTCTGCATGCCTGGTCGACCCTGGAAACCCTGCACTGGGGCACCGAGATGTTCGGCCCGCTGTTGATGAAAGACGACATCGTGGCCAAGCCGCTGCATTTCCATAACAACGGCGTTGACCTGCCGAAGGGCCCGGGCCTCGGCATCGAAATCGATGAAGACAAGCTGGCCCGGTATCGCCGCAAGGCCTGAGCCGAAAAAATTCAGTAAACGGAGGAATGCACATGCTGTTCAAAGTCGAGATGAAGGTGAATATCCCTCACGACATGCCCGCCGACGTGGCGGCAGACATCAAGGCCCGGGAAAAAGCCTACGCCCAGGACCTGCAGCAGCAGGGCAAGTGGCGTCACCTGTGGCGGGTAGCTGGCAGCTACGCCAACGTCAGCATTTTTGATGTGGCCGACAACGCCGAGCTGCAGGACCTGGTCAGCAACCTGCCTTTGTTCCCCTATATGGACATCACCGTCGCGCCCCTTTGCCGGCACCCGTCGTCGATCCATGAGGATGATCGCTGAACGCAAACACACCGTTGCCATCTGATGACCTGATTTGAGCAACAAGAATAATACTGAGGAGAACCACCATGACCGTTAAAACCATGCAAACAGCCGATGTGAAGGACCTGCTGGAGAAAGTCGCCGGCTTCAACCAGGACGGTGGAAACGAGCGGGTGAAGAAGATTGTTCACCGTTTCATGCACGATGTTTTCCAGCTGATTGAAGACTTCGATGTGACTCCGGAAGAGTTCTGGCAGGCCGTGTACTACGTTGGCGACCTGGGCAAGAACGGCGAAGCGGCCCTGCTGGCCCCGGGCCTGGGTATGGACAAGTACCTGGACATCCGGATGGATGCCGAAGACGAGCAGGCCGGCCTGGCGGGCGGCACGCCGCGCACCATCGAAGGCCCGCTGTACGTGGCCGGTGCGCCCATGAGCGAAGGTTTTACCCGCATGGACGACGGCTCGGATGACAATGCCGAGACCATGATCCTGACCGGCCAGGTGACGGACGAGAATGGTAATCCGCTGGTGAATGCGGTGGTGGATGTGTGGCACGCCAACACCATGGGCAACTACTCCTACTTTGATCAGTCTCAGAGCGAGTACAACCTGCGCCGCCGTATTCGCACCGACGAAAACGGCCGTTACACCGCCCGGTCCATCATCCCGGCTGGTTACGGTTGCCCGCCCGAAGGTTCCACCCAGGCGCTGCTGAACCTGCTTGGTCGCCATGGCAACCGCCCGGCCCATATCCACTTCTTTATCTCCAAGTCCGGCTTCAAGCACCTGACCACCCAGATCAACCTGGCGGGTGACGAGTACACCTACGACGACTTTGCCTTCGCAACCCGCGAAGAGCTGGTAGTCGAAGCCAACCGCATTGACGACCCGGCGCAGGCCGAGGGGTATGGCCTGAACAAACCGTTCACCAAAGTGGAATTCAACATCCAACTGGTCTCCACCGACAAGCCAGAGCTGCAGAACCGCCACGAGCGCAAGCGTGCGCTGGAAGGCGAAGCCGCTTAAGCCATCAACCTTTAATTGACACGTTTTGTGATCCGACCGGCCCGTACATGCGGGCCGGCACCGGGGCCCCTCGCGCCCGAAAAAACGGTAGTCACAACAACAAGAGGGAGTGACGAACATGACTCGCCAACTCGACAGACTTGAAAAGCAGATCCGTGGGGCGGTAGAAGCCGACCCGACCACCGGCCACTACCGCTGTGATCGCAGCATCTTCACCGACGAGGAGCTGTTTGAGCTGGAGATGAAACACATCTTCGAAGGCAACTGGATTTTCCTGGCTCATGAAAGCCAGATTGAGAATCCGGGCGACTACTACACCACCACGGTGGGTCGTCAGCCGGTGATCATCACCCGGACCAAGGATGGCGAGCTCAAGGCGATTCTGAACACCTGTACCCACCGCGGTGCCACCCTGTGCCGCAAAAAGCGCGGCAACAAGACCTCCTTCACCTGCCCGTTCCACGGCTGGACCTTCAAGAACGACGGCAAGCTGCTGAAGGCCAAGGATCAGAAGAAAGGTGGTTACCCGGACAGCTTCAACGTGGACGGCTCCCACGACCTGAAACAGCTGCCGAAGTTTGAAAACTATCGCGGCTTCCTGTTTGGCAGCCTGAATGCCGACGTGCTGCCGCTGGAAGAGTATCTGGGCGAAACCACCAAGGTGCTGGATGCCATCGTCGACCAGGCGCCGGAAGGCCTGGAGATTCTGCGCGGCGCGTCTACCTACACCTACGAGGGTAACTGGAAGCTGACTGCCGAAAACGGCGCCGACGGTTACCACGTCAGCACTGTGCACTGGAATTACCTGTCTACCATGGGCCAGCGCAACTATGAGAAGGGTGGCACCGAGGCGGTGGACGCCAAGAGCTGGTCTAACGAAGGCGGCTTCTACTCCTTCGACAACGGCCACATGATGCTGTGGACCCGCCTGACCAATCCGGAAGTGCGCCCGGTCTACAACCAGCTGGAGCGCCTCGAACAGGAAGTGGGTGAGGCGAAGGCTGACTTTATCGTGCGTACCACCAAAAACCTGTGCCTGTACCCGAACGTGTACGTGATGGACCAGTTCTCCACCCAGATCCGGGTACTGCGCCCGATCGACGTCAACAAGACCGAGATCACCATCTACTGCTGGGCGCCCAAGGGTGAATCTGCCGAGAACCGTGCCAAGCGCATTCGCCAGTACGAAGACTTCTTCAACGTCTCCGGCATGGGCACCCCGGACGACCTGGAAGAATTCCGGGGCTGTCAGGAGGGTTACTACGCCAAGGGGGTGAAGTGGAATGACATGAGCCGTGGTGCACAGCACTGGATAGAAGGTGCCGACGACTGGGCCAAGCGCATCGATATGAAGCCGATTCTCAGTGGCGCCAAACCGGAAGACGAAGGTCTTTACGTCACCCATCACCAGCACTGGGTGGAGGAGATGACCAAGGCCATTGAAACCGAGCGCGCACGCTTTATTTCGCTGTCAGAGGAGGCTTCCGCATGAGCATGTCATACGAGCAGATCCAGGCCTTTATCTACCGGGAAGCCCGTTTGCTGGATGACCGCCAGTGGGATGAGTGGCTGAAGTGCTACCACGAAGATGCCACCTACTGGATGCCGGCCTGGGACGACAACGACGAGTTGACCGAGGACCCGCAGGCTGAGATCTCGCTGATCTACTACCCGAACCGTAACGGCCTGGAAGATCGCGTCTACCGACTGAAAACCGAGCGTTCCGGCGCCAGTTCCATTCCGGAACCGCGCACCGTGCACCTGACCAGCAACCTCGAAATCCTGGAGCGGGACGGCGACACCGTGAAAATCCGGTTCAACTGGCAGACCAACAGCCACCGCTACCACAAAACCCAGAGCTTCTTCGGCGTGTCTTTCTACACCCTCGACTGCAGTGGCGAACAGCCGCTGATCACCGGGAAGAAAGTGGTTCTGAAAAACGACTACATCAATCAGGTGATTGATATCTATCACCTGTAATTGATGGGGAGAGCATCATCATGAGTTACAACATCGCGCTTAATTTTGAAGACGGCGTTACCCGTGTGATCACCTGCAACGAAGGTGAAACCGTACTCGACGCCGCCTACCGGGCCCAGATCAACCTGCCCATGGACTGTTCCGACGGTGTCTGCGGAACCTGCAAGGGTTCCTGCCACCAGGGCGAGTTCGATATGGGTGACGAGTACATCGACGAGGCGCTGTCTGACGAGGAAGCCGAGCAGGGCATGGTGCTGACCTGTCAGATGGTGCCCTCCAGCGACTGTGTGGTGAAAATTCCGGCCGCTGCATCGCTGTGCAGCAAGGCCGGTAACGAGTCCGTGACCGGTACTGTGGGCGAGGTCAACCTGATTTCCCCGACCGCCATCGAGCTGAAGATCACCGCAGATACGGATATCGGCTTCCTGCCGGGCCAGTATGTGAACATTCAGGTGCCGGGTACCGAGGAAACCCGCGCCTACTCGTTCAGCTCCCGCCCCAGCAGCCGCGAACTGAGCTTCCTGATCCGCAACGTGCCCGGGGGCCTGATGAGCTCCTGGCTGGTAGGCAAGGCCAAGACTGGTGACAAGGTCACCCTGACCGGCCCCATGGGCGTGTTTTACCTGCGCCCGGTGCAGCGCCCGGTGCTGATGCTGGCCGGTGGTACCGGCCTGGCGCCGTTCCTGGCCATGCTCGAAAGCCTGAAGGAAAAGGGCTGCGAGCAGCCCACTCACATGATCTACGGCGTCACCAACGACGATGACCTGGTGGGACTGGCAGCTTTGGAAGCATTTGCCGAGGCCATAGACAACTTCACCTTCAAGACCGTGGTGGCCAGCGACGAAAGCATGCACCCACGCAAGGGTTATGTGACCAACCACATGGAAGACGCCCCCATCAACGATGGTGATGTGGACGTTTACCTGTGTGGGCCACCTCCGATGGTCGATGCGGTGCTGGGTTATTTCCGGGAACAGGGAATTGAGCCCAACTCGTTCCACTACGAGAAGTTCACCCCCAGCGTATCGGCCGTTGAGGAGAAAGTGGCATGACCCCGCGCTTCACCGACAAGGTGATGGTAGTGACGGGGGCCGCCCAGGGCATTGGCCGGCGGGTGGCCGAACTGGCCGCCGACGAAGGTGCCCGTCTTGTACTGGTGGACATCGCGGACTACGTGCAGGGCGTTGCTGGCGAGCTGCGCGACCAGGGCGTTGAAGCCCTGGCCGTGCAGGCCAACCTGGAAACCTGGGAAGGCGCAGAAAGGGTGATGGCCCAAGCCCACGAGCAGTATGGCCGCATCGACATCCTGATCAATAACGTCGGTGGCACCATTTGGGCTCAGCCCTTCGAGCATTACCAGCCGGAGCAGATTCAGAAGGAAATCCAGCGTTCGTTGTTCCCGACCCTTTGGTGCTGCCGCGCCGTTCTGCCCTACATGGTGGAGCAGAAAGGGGGTGCCATCGTGAACGTGTCATCGGTGGCCACCCGTGGTCTGATGCGGGTGCCCTACGGCGCCGCCAAGGGTGGGGTGAACGCCATGACCGTGAACCTGGCGTTTGAGTATGCCGAGCACGGCATCCGGGTGAACGCCACCGCGCCGGGTGGCACCGAAGCACCTCCCCGGCTGACGCCACGGAACACCGAGGGGCAGGGCGAACAGGAAAAAGTCTGGTATCAGACCCTGATTGACCAGACCAATGCCAGCAGCTTCATGCACCGCTACGGCACCCTGGATGAGCAGGCGCAGCCGATCCTGTTCCTGGCATCCGATGCTGCCAACTATATCACCGGAACCATCCTGCCCGTGGCCGGGGGCGACTGCGGCTGACGGGCATTCAACCCAACCTCCGACAAAAACAAGATATGGAGTGACAGACCCATGAGAAATATAGACGTCAACGACGTTATCGATAACGCCACCTTTACCAGATTCCACTGGAAGGTGTTGTTCTGGTGCACCCTGATCATCATTTTTGATGGCTATGACCTGGTGATCTACGGCGTGGTACTGCCACTACTGATGGAGCAGTGGAACCTGAACCCCTATGTGGCCGGGCTGCTGGGCAGCAGTGCCCTGTTTGGCATGATGTTCGGAGCCATGGGCTTTGGCATGCTCTCTGATCGGCTCGGGCGCAAGAAAACCATCCTGATGTGTGTGGTGCTGTTCAGTCTCACCACCGTCATTAACGGCTTCGCCACCACGCCCTGGCAGTTCGGTATTCTACGCTTTATCGCCGGTTTGGGTATTGGCGGGGTGATGCCCAATGTGGTCTCGCTGATGAGCGAGTACTCGCCTAAAAAGAGCCGTAGTACCCTGGTGGCACTGATGTTTTCCGGTTATGCCGTCGGTGGCATGATGTCAGCGGGTCTGGGCATCTGGATCGTGCCGAATTTTGGCTGGGAAATCATGTTCTATCTCGCTGCGGTGCCCCTGCTGCTGTTGCCGCTGATGATGAAGTTCCTGCCGGAATCCGTGGCTTTTCTGATGGCACAGAAGCGTGAAGGGGAGGCTCGCAGCATCCTGCAGAAAGTGGCACCGGTACACGACATCAGCGAAATGGATACCCTGACCGTGCCGGCTACGACCGAGAGCAAGGCGCCGGTTCTGGAATTGTTCCGGGGCGGTCGTGCCTTCAGCACCGTAATGTTCTGGATTGCCTTCTTCTGCTGCCTGCTGATGGTCTATGCTCTGGGCTCCTGGTTGCCAAAGCTGATGTCTCTGGCCGGCTATGAGCTGAGCTCCAGCCTGATGTTCCTGATGGTGTTGAACATCGGTGCGATCTTCGGCGCTGTGGGCGGCGGCTGGCTGGCAGATCGATTGTCCCTGCGCACGGTGCTGGTCAGCTTCTTTATTCTGGCCTCGGTGTCGCTGGTCATGCTCGGCTATGAAAGTCCGATGTGGTTTCTGTATACCCTGATGGGCGTGGCCGGTGCCACCACCATTGGCTCGCAGATCCTGCTCTACGCCTATGTGGCCCAGTACTACCCCACCAGTATCCGCTCCACCGGTCTGGGCTGGGCATCGGGCATTGGCCGTAATGGCGCCATTGTCGGGCCCATGATTGGCGGTACGCTGCTGGCTCTGGCCTTGCCGCACCATATGAATTTCCTGGCCCTGGCGTTTCCCGGCGCCATTGCCACCGTCGCTATTGCCCTGGTGGGCCGGCAATTTGGCCCGGCGCGGGAGCGTGAGAACGCAGAGGTGAGCCTGGCAACCAGTAACTGATGAATCAGCGTTGAGGTGACCTTGAGGGACAGTCAGTCATTCGGACCCCTCTTTGCCCCGGCACGATCGTGACCGGGGCTTTTTTGCTGTTACACAGCTCAAACAGAACTCAATAACAAGGAGCTGAACATGCCCCAGTTGTTTCGGGACTTGTCTGTGTCTGCGGTTGCCGCAGGATTTCTGGCGGTGCTGGTGTCCTATGCCGGGCCTTTGGCGATTTTCTTCCAGGCCGGAGCGGCAGCGAATGTGTCGCCGGAGATGATGACCTCCTGGGTCTGGGCCATCTCCATGGGAGCGGCGGTTTCGGGAATTTTCCTGTCGATATGGCTCAAAGCACCTATAGTCACGGCCTGGTCGGCGCCGGGTACGGCGCTGCTGGTGGTGCTGTTTCCGGAGCTTTCGCTTAACGAAGCCGTGGGGGCGTACATCACCGCCGCGCTGATTATCTTTGTCATTGGTGTTTCCGGCACCTTCGATGCGTTTGTGCGCGTCATTCCCAAAGGGGTGGCGGCGGGTATGATGGCGGGCATCCTGTTTCAGTTTGGTCTGGGCGCCTTTGCTGCCATTGAAACCACGCCGGCCCTGGCCATCGGCATGCTGGTTGCCTATGTGGTGTTTCGTCGCTTTACACCGAAATACACTTTGGTGCTTTTGCTGATGGCCGGGATCATCCTGGCGGTAGTGCTGGAGGATGCCTCCCTGGCCGGTGTACGCCTGAACCTGGCGGTGCCCAGACTCATCACACCGGAATGGAGCTTTGGCGCGACCCTCAGCCTGGCCATTCCCCTGGTGCTGGTGAGCCTGACGGGCCAGTTCCTTCCCGGCATGGCCATTCTCCGGGGCGCCGGCTATCGGGTGAAAGCCAAGCCGGTGATTGCGGTGGCCAGCCTTGTGTCCCTGCCCATGGCGCTGTTCGGCGGCATTACCACGGTGGTGGCGGCCATTACCGCCGCGATCTGCACGGGCGAGGATGCTCATGAAAACCCGGACAAGCGTTATGTGGCCGGGGTATTTAATGGCGTGTTCTATCTGGTGGGAGCACTGTTTGCCGGCACCATTGTCGCCTTGTTTACTTCATTGCCTTCGGCCTTTGTGGCGGTGCTGGCGGGCCTGGCATTGCTGGGGGCTATTGCCAATAACCTGTTTGCCGCACTGGAGGAGGTCAGTCACCGGGAGGCGTCGCTGATCACCTTTCTGGTGACCGCGTCCGGATTATCGCTGTTCGGATTGTCGTCGGCGTTCTGGGGGGTGGTGATCGGTTACGGTTGTTACCGGGTGCTCAACGGCGGGAAATAGAATTGGGCTGGCAGGCGCCAGCCCAATCGGGACGTCAGTCTTGCTGCAGGGCCTGCAGCACAGCCTTGGCAGCGCCTTCGGAAGACGCCGGGTTCTGGCCGGTAATCAGCTTGCCGTCCACCACAATGTGCGGTGCCCAGTCATCGCCCCGGCTGTAACGGGCGTTGTTCTGCTTGAGCATGTCTTCCAGCAGGAAGGGCACAATATTGGTGAGCTGCACAGCGTCTTCTTCGGTGTTGCTGAAACCGGTGACTTCGCGGCCGCCCACGATGTTCTGGTCCGGTTTTATGAACACATTCTTGAACACGGCAGGAGCATGGCATACGGCGCCGATCACCTTGTCCTGCTCGTAAGCGGTTTTGATCAGGGCTATCGACTTGTCGTCCTCGGCCAGATCCCACAGCGGGCCATGGCCACCGGGGTAGAAGATGGCGTCGTACTGATTCATGTCCACGTCGGCCAGTTTTCTGGTGCTGGCCAGCATTTCCCGGGCATGGGTGTCTTCACTGAACCGCCGGGTGGACTCGGTCAGTGCATCTTCAGCCTCGCTGTTCGGGTCAACCGGTGGCTGGCCGCCTTTAGGGGATGCGAGGGTGATGTCGGCGCCTGCGTCTTTGAATACGTAGAACGGCGCAGTGAATTCTTCCAGCCAGAAACCGGTTTTATGGCCGGTGTCGCCCATCTGGTCGTGGGAGGTTAGTACCATCAGAATCTTCATACCAGTCGACCCTCCTGTCGGGAGTCCGGGTGTATTTCGTTCGTCTCACTACATCAAATTGTGATGATCGCTCGGTTTTCAACCGTCAGTACGTTAGCACTGGCATATTGGATGCTCATTAACGGCTATACTGCGAGGGTAGTTATCGCACATGTAACGTCATGGACCAGGACGGATTTATATGAGGTGGATTGCCTTGAAAGGCGTGCTTGCCGGCATTCTGATGCTGCTTTGGGCGCCTGGTGTTCTTTCACAACAGGGCACTGAAACAGTAGAGCCACTGACGGTGACCGTTGGCGTTGACCACTCGCCGCCCTACCGTATTCTCGAGCCGTCGCAAAAATCCGGTCTTTATCTTGAGCTATTCGAAGAAATTGCCGACCGGCTAGGCTGGCGTGTGCAGTACCGGGAGGCGCCATTCCGGCGCATCCTGCTGCTGATGCGCAGGGGTGAGGTGGATGTCATGCTGGGGCCGCTGCGTACCGAAGAACGGGAAGAATTCATGACCTTCGTGGCTCCGGCTTTTCCGCCGGAGCGGCGTCTGTTTTTCTACGTGAGCGAGAGTAACCGTATTGAGCGATACAGCGATCTGCCGGGAAAAGTCATCGGTATTCTGGAGGGCGCCCGTTACTTTACCCGGTTTGACAATGATCCGGCTCTGAATAAAGAGCCTGCGTCCCACTACGAAAATTTGATGTTGATGCTTCAAAGAGGGCGGGTTGATGTCGTGGTGGCCCCCGAGCTGGTTGGATTGTATACGCTGAGAGCCCAGGGGATAGAAGCGAACATTTCACCGTTCTTTGTACCGGGTGACCGTTCCTGGATTGCGGTTTCGAACCAGTCTCCTGCCCGCCGTTATGTAGAAGATATAAGGGCGGCCCTGAAGTTGATCGAGCGCGAGGGGATTCGGGAAGATCTGGTGCTGAAGTACCAGGAACAAACAGCCTATTGATCGATTTCTGTATTTGATATCGATGCGCCCCTGATTTGAGGAACTTAGGGTGCTTACCTTTGTCTGTGATCGTTTGAAAGGTTTTGGCAAAGGAACTGGTATGAAGACGATTCG
>CETO01024635.1_pt1 | contig 43097 bp, 34 predicted proteins | sample 531351 | NCBI WGS metagenome assembly CETO01 (sample SAMEA2622678, study PRJEB7988) | marine metagenome | isolation source: saline water (ENVO:00002010), including | reverse complement strand
CGCCCCCTGTGTAATCACAAACCCGTGATGGACGGCCCCCAGATGGCTCTGGTCACTGGCCCGGACGGGGAAGAAATCCACTGCGACCAGTACGGCCGGGTGAAAGTACGATTCCCGTGGGATAGATACTCAAAGAACGACGAACACAGCAGCGCCTGGTTGCGCGTGGCCCAGGGCTGGGCCGGCGGCCAATACGGCTTCATGGCCCTGCCCAGAATCGGCCACGAGGTCATCGTCAGCTTTCTGGACGGCGACCCGGACCAGCCCATCATCACCGGAAGAACCTATCACGCCACCAACACACCGCCGTACGCGCTGCCGGAGCACAAAACCCGCACCACCCTGAAGACCAAAACCCACAAGGGTGAGGGCAGCAACGAGCTACGCTTTGAAGACGAAGCGGGCGAAGAACAGATCTACGTGCACGCCCAGAAAGACCTGGACCTGCTCACCGAACACAACCGCACGGAAGTCATCAAGAACGACAGCCACCTGACGGTGGAGAACAACCGCTTCAGCCACACCAAAGGCAACCGCCATCACACCGTGGATGGCGAAAAGCGCGAGCAAACCGGCAAAGACCACAGCTTCAATGTCACCGGTACTCTGCACCTGAAAGCCGGCACCGCCTGGCTCAGTAATTCCGGTACCGAGCTGCACATCAAAGCCGGCCAGAAAGCCGTCATCGAAGCCGGCGCCGAAATCACTCTGAAAGCCGGTGGCAGTTTCGTGAAGATCGATCCCAGCGGCGTGGCCATGGGAGGCGCAAGTATCAAGATGAACGCCGGTGGGGCTGCAGGGAAAGGCAGTGGGCAGAAGGTGCAGGTGCCGGAGATACCGGGGTTGGTGGATGCCGGTGGTGCGTATACCGAGCCTGCTGCGCTGGCCACGGTCGGCCAGAGAACCAATGCGCAACCGGATGCCCAGATTCGCGCGCTGCAGGAAGGCAAAGCCCTGACCTCTGTTTGCCAGTCAGGAGAGAGCACATCGGGAGATGGGTCCGATGTTTGATGTTTTCGACGCACCTTCACAAACCAGCGCTCAGCTTCAGGACATGCATTTCAATTATGTCCTGATTGATGGCAGCAAACGCGCAGAGGCGGAACGCTGGCTGTACGAGCTTGTTGACACTCCGGACTATCGCAATCTGTTTGATGGCACTGAATGGGCATCGATTCGCGATGTTGCACCGTTGCTGGTGCGTACCGAACGGGGCCACCCGTTGTTGGAACAACTGTCTCTGGAAGGCAAAGCACAAGAGTGGGGTTACGCGATCGCCAGCGATGAATCGTTGGACGCGTTAGCTGATCATCTACGCCGGTTTGTCACGGTACGCCACCCCTTGGGCTACAACGTCATGTTGCGGTTCGCCGACCCCACCGTCGCAAGGGTCCTGCTGGCTTCTTCCGGTGATGGTGGGGTGCCCGAATACTGGTCTCCGTATACTGCGGTAAAACTCCCGGACGCCTTATGGGATGGCTGGCACCTTCAGATACGCCCGGACTGGTTACCGGAGGTTGGCGTTGGACGGAACGTGGAGAGTAGTGCGTCATTTCGACTGGGAGAACTCACCCTCAGCGGTTTAACGGACACTGATCGACGCGCAACGTTGGTCAAATTGATGCAGCACCTTGAGACCTATTTCCCGAGTAGAGTGGCGTCAAACCTAAGGCAGGCTTTGATAAAGGATATTCGGACCATCATGGAGCAGGCGTTGGCCAATGGCTATGAATCGCTACAGGCCTTGCTCCACTGGTGTACCGTATACGGTTATCTGGGAGAGCTGTCGCTATGGGATACAGCAGCCCCTGGCATTTATGACCTTTTTCATCGGTGGCCAGGAACGGCCGCAGAAGCCCAGGCCAGAGAAGCGGCGATGATCGCCATGTCCTCTGCTGGAACCCAAGTGCAAGGAGAGCCGATTCATGGGTAAGCAACTTACTAACCCCATAGCAGCCGCCGACCGCGCAAGCCTGGCAAGCACCACGGCTCAAGGCGCCTGCCCTTTGACCCGTGCGGATATTCAGTTGATCCCGGTACGATACGCTTATGCCGATGAGGCGGCGGAACACCCCTCATTGGAGCCGCGGTTCAACCTCGAATTTCAGCCGATTGGCATTCGCCAGATACGGGATGGCTACCTCTACCTGTTCCATTCGGATGCGCCTGACATTCTGCATGAATACGAAGTCAAAGACGGCGGCGCGGTCACCAAGCGTTTATGGCAAGGTAATGAAGCCTCTCAGGATCAGCGTACAGGAATCCCCGATACACCGGCTATCGTGGTGCCGCGCCGTGGGCATGTCGATTTGTTTTTCTCGGCCACTCAGCTGACCGCGAAAAAGTGCAGCATGCTTATTCGCTGGGAAGATTACCGTAAACAGGTGATGCAGCGAGTGAGCTTGTCGGGTTACTGCCCCATCAACGGCAAGCCCCAGTTGTTGAGCCAGGCAAGTCTGGAATCGCTACTGACCCACCCGGACACTCAAACCGTGCCCATGGATGGGAAAACCCATTTACCCTCCTGGTACTGGACCCAAAATACGCTGGATACCGGCTCTGAGCCGTTCGCCCATCGATTGGCGGCTTATGATCTGGACCATGCGTATCTCGTGGTTGATGATTTTATGGGCCACATTGACGACCTGTTGGATGCCTGGGCCATTGTGGATACCAACCATAACGCATGGTTAGAGGCAGAGGACGCGAAATACTATCCTGCGCGCTTCATCAGCGATCTGATTCGATTGGATGACGACCGAGTCGCTGAGTTGGCCCGCGCGTTTTCGGAGCAGGTCGAAGATGAAGATGCCAAGGCATTGTTTGAAAAAGTTGCTGTGGGGAGCCGCGACCAACATGTCCAGTTGAAGGAACTGATCGAAGACTTCCCGGAGTATCAGCAAAGCGCCCGAAAAGTCGCCGGCCCCAGCACCTATAGCTATATGCCGTCCGACCATGAGCGGGTCACCAGAGTGCGTAACGCAGCTGACGCGCTGGCAACAGACATGGGACTGTCGCAGCGCGAATTGTTCAGTATCGTCGAGTCCATGTCGGACTATCAGTCCAACCTTGTTGACGGCTCCGATTTTGGTGGCGAGCAAGGTATTTCGGATCTGGTCAAGCTTGATGACATGAATGCCTATCTGGAACAGGCTCAGCAACACCTGTCGAAATTCTCCGAAGAGAAACGACGGATAGTCACGGATATCCAATCTTTGTTGGCCACTTTCTACCTTCATGGTCATCTGTATGACCGGAACAGGGAAGACAGCTACATGGCGTTGCTGAAGATGGACAACGGTCTGATTGCAGTGCTCACGGAGTGGGCACAAGCATCGGGTGATTTTTCATTCCTGAAGCAATTCTACTTTGAGGAGATCGGGCATCAGCATCTGATCTCGCTGGATCTGAAACCCGAGATCATCCCCGGCACGTTAAAAGATGTAATTGACGGCCTGAAATCCATTATGGACGCCAAGCAAGCTCCGGCGGCATACAAGGAATGGGTTCAGCTGGTTGAGCGGAGCCCTCATTTGCAATTTCCATCTCTTTCAGAGGGCGCTGCCGCACAACTCAGCCACCATTTGGCCCAGCTCAACATTGCCGGGCGATTGGCGGTATTCGAGTTGGTTCAAGCGGCGGATGCCGCCGATTTGCATGGCCGTCTAAGGCAAGTGTTTGAGCGCATGGATCCTGGCCTGCGGGCCCACGTCTTCGAGAACCAGAGGCTGTACCAGATTGATCTGGAGATTGCCGATGCTGACAGCCTTACCAGGCATGAATCTCTCGTGAAGGAAATCGAACGGCTGGCCAAATTGCGTGAGGAGGTTTTGGAGCAGGAAAACCGCCTTCAGCAGCGGCATAGCGAGGCCAGTACCCGAGACCGTCGCCGATATAAACGAGAGTACGACGAACAGATCCGAGCCATCCGAGCTCAAAAGCAAGATCTGACCAATCAGCTCCGTGAGCGAGGTTTTCAACTAATGGATACGTCCCCGGTTGAGGGGGATAACCACAGCGGAGCTCTCCTGATTGCTGGGTTGACCAGGACCGCCTACGGCCGTGCCGTGCAATCTGAAGTTGATGAACTGAAGCGCTTGAGAGAGCGGGGTGGGCTTACCCGCATGATGGATTATGGTCGGGGCATACTGACCCCTGGGCAGGACAAGTTGGATCTGCCAAAACGCATTGGCGGCATGGGATTGGTGTCGTTTATGGGATTGGTTGGGGCAGTTGGCGCTTGGGATGCGTTTAGTAAATGGCAAAAAGATAAAACCTTCGACAACTTCCTGCCTATGTTTGGTGGCGTAACGGGTACAATCGGGGCGGCTGCCAGTATTTTGACGATCGTCGGCAGTGCCCGCCTGAATTATTACTACCAGGCCATCTCCCAGGCGGATGAGGTTCTGATGCGGTTGGCCCGGGTGAATGTATGGGGCGGCACGATTGCCGCTTGGGCTGGGTTCTTTTCAGCGCTAGCCGATGGCGCCAAGCAATTTCTTGAATTAATTAGTCCCAAGAGCGATAACGGTGTTCGTGTTGGGAGTGGAATTACTCTTGCTGGCGATACATTGCTCACTGTGGGAAGCTGGCGAATGGCTCGAACCGGATCAGCCGGCATCTATCACGTCCTCCGCAAGACCTCTGCGGACATCACTTGGAAATCGGTCAATCGGGGGATGTTGTCACTGGCCGGTGGTTTGTTCCGGGGGTTGAACGTTTACCTGTGGATAGGCACCGCCCTAGTCTGTATTGGTAACTGGGTAAAAAGTTATTTCAAGCGAACGGACGTGCAGCGCTGGTGTGAGCAGAGTACCTGGGGCAATGACGCTAAAGGTTGGGATACGGATCAGCAACGCCACGAACTGGCCAAGGCCATCTACCGGCCAAACTTGTTGGTGAAGGCGGAACAGGCTGCTCTGGATGGGCGCACGAGCTACTGCGCATTCCGGATCGAATTACCGGGACTGAGTTTGCTGGAAGCGGATAACATGGAATGGGCGATCCTGCGGCAGGAAGGGACGGCTTGGGAGCCAGACCACGACTACTGGAATCAGGCCATTACTACTAATAGCATGGGCGCGGCGGGCGTTGCCCTTGAATTGTCCCTGACCGGAGCTGACCTGGATGCGGTCGATGGATTCTATTTGGCTTTTCGCTACAAGGCTGCAAACTCCCCCAACTGGTTGCCAGAGACAGACGAGGCGTACCATTACAAGCTGACCTTGCACGAGCAGGGTAATTTACCGATGGTAGGCGCTAACGAAACGAAAGAGTGGCAGCCGATAACACCGCTGGATGGGCCCGACACTCGATTGACCCCGTTGATCATCAACTACCATGCCCCGGTAAACTACCCCATTAAGTCCTGACTATGACCAAAGCTAACGAAAGCCCATCATCAACTCAAACATCGCCTGAGCCCGACTGGGAAGTCGGAGCGCGCCGAACCACTAAAGATGGTCGGTTACTGGCTCTGAGTCCGGAGCCGGCAACGACAGGTGAAAGGGCGGTAGACGTCAATGCTTGGATTCGACGGAAAACCGAGGGCTGGCTGGATTTGCAGCATGGCAACCTGTTGTTTGGGGCCGAATTTGCGTTGATGTTTTTAAGCCTATTTATCTTAATGATGCTGTTCGCTACGGCTATCACAGTTGATGCCTATCTCCAGGATGGGCAAATGACATGGATTCCGTACAGTGTTGTGGGGGGGATGAACATGTTAATCACGGTCCCTTGGGGTCTTTACATGCATTTCCTGGGTAACAAAGCCGTGAAAGAAACGCCTCCGGTGAGACTGAACCGGCATCGCCGGGAAGTGGCCATGCCGCGCTGGACGGGAGGAAAGGAATACAAACTGCCATTTTGGAATGAAAGTGCAGAAGGATGGGCTTATGTGACGGTTGTATTCACCATTGTCGCTGTTTTTGCGCCATTTATGTTGGAGGATGCGACAAAAGAGTATCGCAATACGATAATAATGTGGGCCTTGGCTGTGCTTGCAATAGAGCTTTTAGTTATCGGCACCTACCTCTTCTTCGCCCTCCGCTTGAAGAAAAAACACGACCCCAAACTCGTCTACGAAATCTACCCGTGGGAGAAACTGGTCGCCTACATCGAAACCCGCCAGGACATCGGCCCCGGCCTGATGGCTACACACACAGTGCTCACCCTGGCGATTCCGAAACCCAACGATCCGGAATCGGCCCTGGCCGCTGCCAGCATCAACGTCGGCCATGAAGCAGCCGGCCTGGCCCAGTGGGAGTGTATTCGCCAGTTTATGGAAAACGGCCCCGAGGCCTGCCCGGATCCGAAAGAGGACGAAACCCTGGCCCACTACAAAGCCAAGTGCAGACAAGCCCGCAAAGAGATGTCCCTGTTGCCCTGGCTGAGCAAGAAGGTGGGCGACTGGTTCTTCCAGCGTTACCTGGCTCACATCATCACCGAACGCCGCATCAAGACCCTGGCCCTGAAGAGCCTGCCCGAGGAACTGAAAGCCTGGTCCGCGCCTTTGCCAAAAGAGCAATGGGCCAAGCCATCCGAGGCACTACAGCGTCTGAATCAGCAACTCACTCGTGCTTACGAGCGTGGCCTGAAGTTTACCCAGATGGGACCAGTGTCTGAATGGCAGGCGGGGCGCGAGGGAAAACAGCCACTAAAGCGAAGGACAGGTCGTTTCCGAGCCTGATTGTCTTATTGATTAATGGGCTGCTGTCGGATGCGGGAACCGATTGTTATCAGATGAAGGCGGCGCGCTGACTGAAACTGTCAAGCACTTACCTGGTTAATGGATTGACCAACATGCATTCGACGTATACCAAGCTTCCCGTTGTTAGACATGACGTGTACCGGAAAGACCGGGCATTAATGTACCAAACGGCTGGACTGCTGTTCGCTACGATCTGCGGTCTCGCCTACTGGTTTTACCTGGATACCTCATCAGTCGTACCGGCAATCATCTTTATTATCTTCACGAGCTTTGTTTTTTGGGGGTATCTGCGGCTGGATTTCGGAAACATCAATCACATGGTTGAAGTGACTCCTCAATTCTTGCGAGTCGATGACTGCCCGTTAAAGGAAATCGCCTGGCGGGATATTGCTCAACTTAAACTGGAAAAGCGTTCCAGTTCGCAGGGCGCCCGATCTGCGCTACTGATTATCTATTTGAAGGACGGACACAATTACCGTCTCCCGAAGCCTGGCAGATTCATATCGAAACAGCGCAGGGATGGTGGCATTGTTGCCACCAACCTTTACAACTACGAGGGCGACTACAATGAGATTTTTGAGCAACTTTGCGTGGCGAAAGAGGGCGGGCAATTTGTTCGGTGGCCATCGGATCAGGTCGGGTCAATTGGTCAGGGGGATCCGTCAATCGATACATGTTCAGTCTTGGTAAACAAGCAGGCTTGATATTTTGAATTGCGGAGCGGATTCAACAAACAATTCGGATCAATACTATGGACCTGCAGCCTATCGTCCGCAGTCGATTCCTGACCAGCCCGTTCAGCAACAGAATTCGAATCACTCGACGCCGGGTCGCTCGGCTGGCTTTAGACTGCCTTGGGGTACCACGCAGGATTTGATGCCGTCAAACCTATTTGCTCGTTGGCGACCAGAGGCTCTTCGGAGAATTGAAGAGAGAGAAGATCTGCTTGCTGAAGCTGGTGACCAGGGACAGCTGGATCATGAGAGTATTTGCTATGCACCTTTAGCTTTCCGATCAAAAGTGGTTAACGCGTTTGAGCTTTACGGAAAAGCGTTCTTTTGGGTGAGTTTACCTCTTGGGCTTGTTACTTACCTGATGCATATTTACCTCACTGATTCATCTTTTGTGGCCGCCCTAAACGATGTTTGGCCGTTTATCATTGCCTTGAGCGGCATACCAGCAGCTATGTGGCTATCCTCCACCGTCGCTTTTACATTCTTTCCTCGTTGGTGCGTGAAAGCCGGGCGCGGTCCTGAATGGGAACTTAACCGTCGAACGGGAGTGGTTCGTATTTGGCACTATAGACGCAGAATTCCGTTGTTCTGGAACTATCAGGAGACCGTCACTGAGACTCCGTTTTATGAATTTGATGGCTGGGTGGCCGGCGGTGCGACACAGTATGGGCCCAGGTTTGACTTCATCTTGTGTCACCGATACAGCAAGCTCAAGGTTCATATCGGAGACATCCTGTTAGGTTGGCACCAATCTCCTCGTCCATGCTACGCACTCTGGGATTTCCTCCAAAACTATATGGATGTGACGCAGCCATTACCTGAATTCCCAGTGCTGGAGCCCCATCGACACAAGGATCCTGTGACCGCCGAACATGATAGAGAGGCGGGCCGTCCGGAACGTTATTGGCGGGACATGGATGACAAAACCTTCCAACAAAAAGAGGACGAGATGCTTGGTCGGGTTCTGCGCATCAACACCGAACAACGCCCAAACTTGATGGCCAGGAAAGTGCGATATGCGCACATGACGCCGGAAGATATGTTGGCCTATGGCCGTGGTTCACGACAATCTCGTCAGCGTCGAGCAAAATCCGGATTGAAGAAAGAGCCCATCCGGAGTGTTCCTTCAGATTAGTAAGTGGCGGTTTCCAAGCCTGCGTATCACGTTGCGCAACAAGAACTATATGGATATGAGCCTACACTCACCCCGGGAGGAATTTAATGTCTCTGAGCCCGGATTCAAAGGCCGTAGCAAACTCGCGGGTTCCACCTTGACGAGTTATTACTGCTCCTATGCTTATCGCCCTGACGCGATTCCCGAGCAAAGCAATCAAACTCAGGAACTAAACCGAACCGGATTAGATCGCTCAGCCAGCTTACGTTTGCCGTGGGGTAATACCCGAGAAGTAATGCCGCCCACCTTTATTTCAAGAGACCCGCCCAAGAAGTTGCGGCGACTGGAGAAAAAAGAGGATCTGGCAGAGAAGTACGGACTTCACGTTGAGAATAATCATGAGTGCTTCCGGCATGCACCATTGGCTTTTCAGGCGCGCTTTTTCGACATGATGAGTATTGCGGGTAAGATTTGGGCATACATTGTTTCTCCCGGATATTTGATAACATTGATTTTGATATCGCCGTTGTTCACGTCCATTAGTAGAAACTATTCCGAGTACATACAAAGTCTTGGTTTATTTGAATTTATCATGCTGGGAGGTGGCTGGATTCTCATTTTGATCGCAGATCTGGTCTTCCGCCTCTTCCCGACATGGCTTTTACGGAATGGCCGAGGCCCCGAATGGGAATTCAACCGTCGCACCGGCATGATCAAGGTCTGGCAATACCCGAAAAAGTTTCCTTTTCTTCCCAGAAAGCCTCCGGTAGTGGTTGAAAAACCTTTCTACGAGTTCGATGCCTGGTGCTGTGCGAGGGTGGACCGTTTCGGTAGTTTGTTTGATCTGATGCTCTCTCACCGATACAGCAAACTTGATGTTACCGTTGGCGATCTTCTCGGCGCCCATGGCAGCCCCACCATGTGTTACGCCTACTGGGATTTCATCCAGAACTACATGGACATTACCAGGCCGCTGCCGGAACTGCCCTTACTGGAGCAGTATCGACACCTTGACCCGACCACCGCAGAGCACGACCAGGCGACGGGCCGTCCGTCACGTTACTGGCGGGATATGGATGATAAAACCTTCAAGCAGAAAGTGGACGACATGTTTACCGATGTCTCCATCATCGATACCACACGCAGGCCCGACCTGATGGCGGAAAAGCTGAGTTATGCGTCCTGACTTGTGAACCGGGGGCGGCCATGGCCAACCAGGTAGGACGGCGCTTGTGACTACCCGGTCAAAGTTCCCAAATCCATCATCGGGTAGACTACTCCTTCGAAAGTTGTCCAAAGCATTATTCGAAAAGGAATTCAGTTATGATACGCAAGCTTCTCATCTCTTTATTTCTGCTATCCCTTGGTCCGTTTTCTCACGCTGCCGTCTATCAGTGGACAGATGCCAACGGTCAGACCCATTTCGGCGATCGCCCCCCGGCGAAGGCCAGTTCCAAGGAGGTGCGCGTCAATGCAGCGCCGGCCCAGGCTGATGCCACAGCCCGTGACCGGCAGCAGAAAATGACGGAGTTCCTGGAACAGCAACAGAAGGAGCGGGAGGAGCGTCAGGCCAAAGAGGCGAAAGTCCGGCAACAGGCCGAAAAGCAGGAGGAGCTATGCCGGAATCTCCAGGCCCGTCTCAAGCACCTGGAGAGTGTTTCGACCTTCTACGATATCAATGAGAAGGGTGAGCGGGAGTACGTGTCAGAGGAAGAAAATCAGCAGATTCGGGACCGTTTCCGCGCCAAGGTTAAAGAAACCTGCGGCGAGTAGGTACCTATTGCGATTAACCGGCAAGGCTACCGGTTAATCGCAGCCTCCGGCTGATTCAGCATCGCAATAAGCGGATTTTTCCGCAGCACATAATCCCGCAACAGGTAGCCAAGCAGTAACCCCAAACCAAAGCCGCCCAGATGCGCGGCCCACGCCACGCCGCCCTGGGCGGTGAACATCCCGAACAGGTTTATCAGGCTCCAGATCAGGAAGTACCAGTGAGGTGCGAGTTTCTTCTGGTAAACAATGATCATGAAGGTAAGACTGGCGTGTCGGAACCACATCAGGTAGAGGCCGAACAGGGCAGCGATGGAGCCACTGGCCCCGACCAGCAGCAGGGGGCCCTGGCTTGCATCGAACAACAGCAGTTCCGCAAGGGCCGCCATAATGCCGGCAAACAGGTAGAGTGCCAGGAAGGCACCATGCCCCAGCGCATCTTCCAGGTTGTCGCCGATAATCCACAGAAAGTACATGTTCCCGACCAGGTGCATCAGGCCACCGTGCACAAACTGATAGCTCAGCAACTGAAGCACAAAATGTGACGGGCTTTGGGTGTCGGAGTTCAGTCCCAGGTTTACGAAGATCCACTCATTAGCCTCAGGGGACAGCGCTCCAACACCAAACACCAGGGCACAGAGGAACACCAGGGTTCGGGTAACCCAGGGGGTGCGGTGGGGTTTTACGTTGTATTCCACCGGCATTGCGGTCAGGAACTGGAACAGCCAGGATTTCCAGCTCACTTTCTGGTTCAGGTCTTTAAGGGCCTGCTTCAGTTGCGGCGACTGCATTACCTGATCGACTTCGTGTTTGTCGAGCCAGACGCCGTCACAGCCGGGGCAGCAGTCAATTTCCGTGGTGTAGTGAGCAAGCAATTGGTAGTGGGTCATGGGCACGCGGCACCGCCGGCAAAGCCGGTCGCTGGTGCGAAGCGCGGGGCCGAGGTGCTGCTCGTGATCGTACTGGTCTACGCCGTCATGATGCTCGGCAATCGCCTGATTTAACGCGCCATCTTCAAACCATAGCCCGTGGCACAGGCGGCAGTCGAATATGGAGGGATGGCTGGAGGAGTCCAGGCTTGCGGTATTGCAGGCCGGGCACTGTCGATAGCGGTTTCTGGGCATGACGTCCTTTTCCTGGTAAAGCGGTTTCTGAAGCGCCTGGCGATTACTGGTCCGAGGCAGTCAGATACTGCCTGGCAAATCCCTGCAACTCCTCCGCCACGCGCTGGCGAATAGCGGCACGATCCTGCGGATCCAGTTCGTACTTGCGTGCCAGCAGTTCGAAATCCTCGTCTTTGAGGGTTACCGTCAGTCGCGGGCGGGCACGGCCTTTACGGTAGGGCAGGTGGAGCACCTTGCGCACCATGTCGGCGGTCGTCATATCCTGCATGGCCGCCGACACGCGAAAGGCGCGCTGGATGTCGTTGGACAGGTCGAAGGCCATCTGTACCGCCTGAACGGCCTGTTCTTCTCGGGACCAGTCCTGTTTCTTCGCCATGGGGTTGCCTGTGAGAGCGCCTTTGAGGTGCTTGAGTGAGCGCCCCGAACTCGGGGCGCTCAGGGTTTACGGGTTTGCGTTGCCGCCCTTGAGGCGTGCCAACACATCGTTGACGGCATCCTGTTCGCCGTCAATGCCGGCGGCTTTCAGTTTTTCGTCCAGATCTGCGCCGGTCAGCTCTTTTTCCAGGGTGGCGCTGGCGGTCTGGCGGTCTTCTTCCCGGGCCTGGCGCTCGCGAATCCGTTCCAATGTCTCTTTCGCGGTGCTCAGGGAGGACTGCTGGCTGTTGATGTTGGTGTCAATCTGCGCGGTGGTGCGTAGCACCCGCTCGTTGGTCTTCACCACTTGCAGTTCCCGGCGGTAGTCGGCCAGCTGTTTCTCGGCTTTCTGAACCCGGTCTTTCAGGCCCACAATGCGCTGTTGCAGCAATTCCCGGGTTTGGGTCAGCTCCGAAGCGCGGCGCTCATGGCCAACAATTCGCTCGGCCACTTCCCGGGCCAGGTCTTCCTGGCCAGCCGCGATGGCTTTGCGGGCATCGTCTTCACGCTTGGCGGCGCTGTCCTGCTCGGTACGGATCTGTCGGGCCAGGGAGGCCGCTTCGGCCATCAGTGACGCCAGCTCCTGCTTGGCCTGTTTCAGCTCATGCTCGGAATCGCGCAGTTCCTGTTCCAGAATCCGGTTGCCCTGGCCGTCGACAACGGCTTCACCCAGTTCGTTCACACCCCCGCGCATGGCGGTCAGGATTTTTTTAAGTACGGTTCTCATGTCTCAGCCCTCACTCAAGCCAGGTAGTCTTCAAAAGTCTGTAACAGGTCGATGGCATTCTCGGCGAGGGTTACCAGTTCCTGCATGATCTCGCTGGTGCCGGACGTGGGGCTCAGTGCGCCATAGACCACATAGTGCTGGCCGGTTTTGCCAAGAGAGCTTAAGGGCATGGGAACACTGATGCGCAACATGTTTTCATGCAGCTCGTTCAGACGTTCCGGGGCCAGTTCCTGTTCGTCGAAAAGGTACGCAAGGCACAGAATCTGGGTGTCGGTTACGGTAATATACACCGGTGTTTCTTCGGCGCCGGACACGATTACCTGCAGCACCGGTTCTTCGCCGGCAATGGGCATGACATCGAAGGTTCGGCCAGCATGGGTGGCGTCACCCAGGGCCAGGGTGAGAGATTGGGTATCCACGAATAGCTCCTTCCTGTGGCGTTGAATCGGTTCGGCCGATCGGGACGAACCTTGTCCTGTCGCTTGACATTTTATGTCAATCATCCGAGTCTATACCTCGCAATTAAACATTTGCAAGAAATAGTTTGTTTACGTTATAAACAACTCGTCAGTCTGACACGGACTGTCGCCCAGTGGATTTACCAGAACGGATGTCTGGTCGCGTATGGATACATTCTTTGCAATTGCCTTCTCCTTCCCCACGGTCATTTTTTCCGTATTGTTGTGCGTGGCCATCGTTTACTGGCTGATTTCCCTTGTGGGTCTGGGCGATATCGAGGCAGATGGCGATATTGATGCCTCCGGCGACTTCTCCGGCCTGATGGTGACCCTGGGGCTCCAGGGTGTCCCGCTGCCACTCGTGCTTACTCTGTTGTTCCTGATTGCCTGGTTGGCGAGCTATTTTGCGGAGCTGTTGCTCGGTGCACTGGTGCCTGATGGTTTCCTGCATGCACTGTTCGGGCTGGCGATCATCGCCGGCTCTCTGGTGATGAGTGTTCTGGTGACCGCGGTTGTTATCCGCCCACTGCGGCCACTGTTCCGGCGGGCGTATTTACCCCCGCTTCAGAAACGTATTATCGGTACCGCTTGCGTGATTACCTCAGCAACGGTGACTGAAACCAAAGGCCGGGCAGAAGCGATTCTGGACGGTGCCCATCTGGTGCTGCAGGTCCGCAGCCATACGCCTTTGGCGCATCGCGAGCGCGCGGTGCTGATCGAACATATTCCGGACAAGAACGCCTGGTGGGTGGTTCCGGAAGCTGAATTCCTTGCCGGCGAATCGGCCGGTTAATCCCCGCACCTACTCCCTTCAATCAGCGCAGGAGAATGACTAAATGGACTTATCTTGGATGATGCCAGCAATCATGACCGTCGGGGTCCTGGTTCTGCTGATACTGGGCATACTGGCCCTGTTCAAGGCGTTTTACCGCAAGGTGGACCAAGGCCAGGCCCTGATCGTGAACGACCTGTCGCCCACGCCCAAGGTGTATTTCACCGGGGCCATGGTGCTGCCGGTTATCCACCGCGCCGAGACCATGAAAATCTCGGTCATTACCCTGGAGCTTAACCGTACCGGCAAGGAAGGGCTGATCTGTAAGGACAACCTGCGGGCCGACATTACTGTCGCCTTCTACCTGCGGGTGAATGAAACCCAGGAAGACGTGCTGCGCGTGGCCAAATCGGTGGGTGTGGGCCGTGCCTCAGACCGCGATGCCGTGAACGAGCTGTTCAATGCCAAGTTCAGTGAAGCGCTGAAGACCGTTGGTAAGAAGCTCGAGTTCATGCAGCTGTTTGAGGAGCGTCAGCGCTTCCGCGATTCCATCGTCGAGACCATCGGGGAAGACCTGAACGGTTATGTGCTGGAAGACGTGGCCATCGACTACCTGGAGCAGACGCCGAAGACCTCACTGGATCCGAACAACATCCTGGATTCCGAGGGCATCAAGCGGATTACCGAAATCACCGCCCTCCACAATGTGGAAACCAACCGTCTGGAGCGGGACCAGGAGCTGGAAATCCAGCGCAAGAATGTGTCGGCCCGGGAAGCGTCGCTGGAACTGGAACGCAGCCAGGCCGAAGCCGAAGCGCGCCAGCGCCGGGAAATTGAAACCCTGCAGGCCCGTGAGACTTCGGAAACCGAGCAGGTGCGTGAGCAGGAGCGGGCCCGTGCCGAAGCCGCTCGTATCAAGACGGATGAAGAACTGGCGATTGCGGACGAAAACAAGCAGCGCCAGATTGAAATGGCCATTAAAGCCCGCGAGCGTGCGGTGCAGATTGAGGAAGTGCGTATTCGCCAGGCCCGGGAGCTCGAGGATGTTAACCGTGAGCGGGCGGTGGAAATCGAGCGCATTGGCATGGAAAAGGCGCTGGAAGAAGAACGCAAGGAAATTGCCGATATCACCAGCCAGCGTATTGCCGTTGAGCGCAACGTGGCGGAAGAGGAAGAGAACATCAAGGATGTTCGCAACCGCTCCGAAGCAGACCGCTTGAAGGTGAAGAAAGTGGTGGCGGCTGAAGCCGATGCCGAAGAACTGAAGCTGAAAGATGTAAAAGCGGCCGAGGCGGCGTTTGAGCGCTCCAAGCTGGAAGCCGAGCAGATTCGGGTCACCGCCCAGGCGGAAATGGATGCAGCTGAGAAGAAATCGGTGGCTGATGAGAAACTGGCCCGTGGTCGCCAGGCTATGGCCGCGGCCGATGGTCTTGCCGAAGCGCAGGTCAAGGAAGCTCAGGCGTCTGCTATCCGGGCTGATGGTCTGGCCCGCGCCGAGGTCAAATCGGTTACCGCCAAGGCCGATGAAGAAGCCGGCATGGCCGAGGTTCGGGTGCTTGAGCAGCGTCTGGAAACCGAAGCCATGGGTGAAGAGAAACTGGGTGTTGCCAAGGCCGATGCCCGTAAGGCTATGGTTCTGGCCGAAGCCGAAGGTGAGCAGCGCATGGGCCACGCCAAAGCCGAAGCCCGCGAAGCCATGGCCAAGGCCGAAGCGGCTGGTCTGGTTGAGAAACTCAAGGCCTACGATGGCATGTCTGAGGAATCCCGTCACTTTGAAGAGTTCCGCATGAACCTGGAAGTTCATGAGAAGGAAGTGATGGCCCAGATCGACGCCCAGAAGGCTGGAATGCTGGAAAATGGCCGGGTTATGGCTGCTGCCCTGAAAGACGCCAAGTTCGAAATGATCGGCGGCGACGGCGGCATTTTCGAGAAGTTTGCCCAGGGCCTTGGCTACGGCAAGAGTGTTCAGGGCGTGCTGGACAAGTCCCCCTCGCTGCAGGCGGCGCTCTCGAACATTGCCGGCCGGGTGGCAGGTGAAAAGCCTAACCGCAGTTCCGAGACGGCCTGATAAGGCCGATGGCTCCCGGTACCGGACCCAAGGTGCCGGGAGTGCTTTCCCCTAACCGCATTCCCCTCTTTGGTTCAGGATGATTTGGTATGTCGACGGATCGCACCGAGCTCGAAAGCATTGTTCAGGAAGGTTCAGCCTTTGAAACCATCAAGCGCCGGCTGAAAGAGCAGGGCGGCCAACTGCGTGAGCAGGTGTCCGGGCTGAACCAGGCCCGCGAAGAGATCTTTGGCAGTGCCGGCATGAACGTGCTGGGCCGGGCCCGGGTGCGAACCGAAAACAACGCCATCGCCCGGGATGTGGTGCGTCTGGGCGACAAGCTGTTGTTCGGTTTCAATCTGCAGCTGGGCTTGCGCAAGACGCTGGTGATTGAGGACGTGTTCCGGCTGTACCACCTGAACGACGGCGACAGCGGGTTCGAGATGACCGAAGCGGCCATTGAGGGTTCGTTTCTCAAGGATGAACGCTTCGCCACCGACTTCCGGGAACTCCAGCAGTACTACAACACCGCCACGCTGTCGCAACTGGTGATTCTCAAAGGCATGTTGCTGATGGCGTTCCGCATCGGTGACAAGCTTGATGATCTTCGGGTGTTTCGCTGGGAACTGAAGCCTGATGGTGAGGTCAGCCGCTACATTGATAATCGCGGCGAGCGCGATCTGTCTTTCCCGGAACGTTTCAGTTTTCCCTGGAAAACCGTGGGCCGCGACAGCCAGGTTCAGGGCCGCTCTCCGCACCTGAACATCGCCGACACCCTGTTTGTGGATAACCTGCGGGGCAACATTACTTTCAAGGTGGAGAACAACACCTCCACCGGCGAAGGCATCTACTCGGACCCGGTGGAGTCCGATTCCCAGTCACTGGACGACGCCAGCTTCGATTTTGCCGATCTGGGCGAGATTCTGCTGGTGCGGATTCTGCCGTTTAACGAAGAACACTGGCGCTACTACCTGTTCAACCGCACCGAGCGCAAGATCGAGCGGGTTGACGCCATGGCCGGTTCCGTCGCGTCGCTGCCGGACAATCACGGCCTGATTTTTCCGTCGGGTTACTACCTGAGTACCGGCGAGCTGAAAACCTTCCAGATTCCTGACGGGGATTTCCGGCTAAAGCGTACCTTGCGGGCCCCCAACGGTGAAGACATGCTGTATGTCTTCTTCGAACAGCGCACTGGTCAGGTGATCCTGTTCCGCTACAACCTGATTCGCAAACAGGCGGATGTGCCCCTGATTGGCCACGGCTACGCCCTGTTCGAAAACGGGCATCTGGTGATTTTCAATGCCGACAAGGAACCTACGCTGGTGCACCCGTTGCAGGTGTGGGAAACGCCGTTCACTTCTGAAAGTTTCCACGCTGCGGCGAACGTCGCCAACGATTCCGAGCTGGCGCGCATTGGCAATCCCGAGCTGGTTCGGGGAATTGCCGAGCTGAATACGGTGGTTACCCTGGTGGAGGGCGCCAGCGCCAGTGAGCGGCATTTCACCAACCTGATTCGCACCGTGGACCGTATTCTGGACCAGTTTTTCTGGCTGTCAGCGCGCCAGGAAGAAGCCTTGTTTGCCGGGTTAAATCAACAGCTTAGCACCATCCGAGGCACCGCAGAGCTGGTGCTGGATGAGTATGAGAAAGTCCAGAGTATTCGCGCCCAGACCGAAGCTGCCATTACCGAGGTCGCTCAGGACCAGGGCGCGTTGATGCGGGACCTGAAACCGGATAGCTGGAAAGCACCGGATCAGTTTGTCAGTTACCTGGCACGTTTGCGCGATCATCGCGGCCGGGTGCGAACTCTCAATGATCGGCGCTATGCCGACAAAGCCCGTATCGACAGTCTTGAAGAGGAGCTGGCCGAGGCTGAGGGCCGGCTGACCGAGCGCACCTTCCGTTTCCTGGCGTCGCCGGAGGCGCTGGATGGCTACCGCCAGACCCTGACCGAGTTGCAGACTGCGCTGGCCGAGGCCGACAGCCGGGATGCCCTGAAGAAGATTGTCGATCGCTATCGGGAACTGACCGAAGGCCTGGACATGATCCAGGGCATGCTGGCGTCGATGGGCGGTGACGATGCCGCGCTGGAAACGGCGATCACCGATAATATCTCCGGCATCTACGCCACCATCAACCAGCAGCGTTCCGAAGCGGAAATCCGGCTGAAAGAGCAGGGCAGTGCGGAAGCCCGGGCCCAGTTCGCTGCACGCATCCGGCTGTTTGAGCAGAGCCTGGCGAACGGCGTCAGCGCGCTGTCGGATGTGCGCGAATGCGATGGCCTGATGACCCGGATGCTGGATCAGCTGCAGGAGCTGGAAAGCCAGTTTGGCGAATATGACGAGTTCCTGGCGGCCATTCTGGAGCAGCGTGAGAACGCCCACGAGAGCATCGAGGCACGGCGCCAGCAGCTCCAGGACCAGCAACAGCGTCGGGTGACCACGCTCACCGATGCTGCCGCCCGGATTCTCAAGAACCTGGGCCGCCGCACCGAACGTTTCAGCAGCCCGGAAGAGCTGCATGCCTTCTTCGCCTCTGATGCCATGGTTAGCCGGTTGCGCAGCATGGCCGGTGAGTTGCGGGAGCTGGGTGCCGCCATGGAGGCGGACGATTGCCTGGGCCAGCTCAAAGCGGCTCAGGACACCGCCCTGCGCAGTGTTCGGGACAAGGCCGATATCTTTGAGGATGGCGGTGCCGTTATCCGGCTGGGCAAGCACAAGTTCAGCGTTAACCAGCGGGAGCTGGATCTGACCCTGATTCCCCGGGAGGATCATGTCCTGCTGCACCTGACCGGAACCCAGTATTACGAGCGCCTGGAGGAGCCCGAGCTGGATCGCCTCCGGGGCTACTGGAACATGAGCCAGCCCTCGGAATCCGACCGGGTGTACCGGGCGGAGTATCTGTCGGCACTGGTGATCGAGGAGTTCCGCAAGACCGGAGACCTGCCGGTCAATGTCGCGGATCTGGATGAGCTGACCGGTTACATCCGCAAGTTCGCCTCGCCCCGATACCGGGAGGGCTACGAAAAAGGCATCCACGATCACGACGCAGCGCTGATTGTCAGTACGCTGTGGCCGGCGATTCAGAACGCCGGGCTGCTGCGCTTCAGCCCCAGGGCGCGGGCACTGGCCATGCTGTTCTGGGCCGGGTTGAGCCAGCAACAGAGCGCGGGCCAGCAACTGCGTTCCCGGTGCCTGTCTGCCGGCATCCTCAGCCGCATGATGCAGTCCGATGAGCTGCTGGAATCCCTGCAACAGGAACTGGAACCGCAGCTCGCAAACTTTGTGGAAGAACAGCAATTGAGCCTGGCCGGGCCGGGCAGCGATGGGCGCAGCCTGGTGCATTCCGCAGCCCAGTACCTGGTACGGCAGCTGGCGGAAGAATCCGAAGCCTTCGATATCACTCGCTATGCCGGGGATCTGGCAACCGGCTTTGTCGAGGCACTGAAACGGGATAACCAGTTTGCCCAGTATCAGCAGGCACTGGAGGTCGTGGCCGATCAGCCGGCCGCTCGCTGGAGCATCACCAGCCACTGGTTGAAAGCCTGGATGGCCAAGACGGATCAGCAGCATCTGCTGCACTATCTTCCGGAGGCCGTGGTCGTGCTGAACGTGGGCGAAACGGTGAAAACCTCGGTCCGCAGTGTGGAACTGGCGTTCCAGATTGAGGGTCTGCTGGGCCAACACCCTCGCATTGAAGAGCGCACGCTCAGCCTGCAACTGGATGAATTTGACGAGCGTCTGCGATATCACCAGCAGGAGATCATTCCTGGCTGGCAGCAGTTGCAGGAGGTGCGGCAACAGGTACTGGAGAAATGGCGTGGCCAGTTACGGCTGGACGAGTTCCGGCCCCGCCCGTTGTCGTCGTTCGTACGTAACAAGCTGATCAGCGAGAGTTACCTGCCGATCATTGGCGATAACCTGGCCAAGCAGATGGGCACGGCGGGTGAAGACCGCCGCACCGACCAGTCCGGGCTGCTGATGATGATCTCGCCGCCGGGCTACGGTAAAACCACGCTGATGGAATACGTGGCCAACCGCCTGGGTCTGATCTTCATGAAGATCAACTGCCCGAGCCTGGGCCACGACGTGATGTCGCTGGATCCCGAAAAGGCACCTCATTCCACCGCCGAAGCAGAGCTGATCAAGCTCAACCTGGCGCTGGAAATGGGCAACAACGTGATGTTGTATCTGGACGATATCCAGCACACTCACCCCGAATTCCTGCAGAAGTTTATCTCCCTGTGTGACGGCACGCGCCGCATAGAAGGGGTGTGGCGCGGCAAGACCCGCACCTACGACATGCGTGGCAAACGTTTCTGTGTGGTGATGGCGGGTAACCCCTACACCGAGAGCGGCGAAGTCTTCAAGGTCCCCGACATGCTCGCCAACCGGGCCGACATCTACAACCTGGGTGACGTGCTCTCGGGCATGGAGCATGCCTTTGCGCTGTCCTACATCGAGAACAGCCTGAGCTCCAACCGGGTGCTGGCACCGCTGGCCACCCGGGGCATGGCGGACTTTTACCGGTTCGCCGATCTGGCCGAAGGCAAAACGGTGGCGGATTCGGACTTTGAACACGACTACAGCGCCGCCGAGCGCGATGAAATCGTTGCCCTGTTGAAGAAAATGATCCGGGTGCGGGAAACCGTGTTGCGGGTCAATCAGGCTTACATTGCCTCCAGCGCCCAGGCAGAAGCGTACCGCACCGAGCCCACCTTCAAGCTGCAGGGCAGTTACCGGAACATGAACAAGCTGGCGGAGAAGCTGTCGCCGGTGATGAGTGACCAGGAACTGGAAGCCCTGATTGATGACCACTACCAGGGCGAGGCTCAGCTGCTGACCTACGGCGCCGAAGAAAACCTGCTCAAGCTCAAGCAGATGCGCGGCACCATGAACGACGAAGAAGCGGCACGCTGGCAGGCCATCTGTGAAGAATACCGCCGCCGTCAGCAAGCCGGTGGCGACGAGGAAACCGGGGTGAAAGTGGTTCGCCAACTGGGGCTGATCTCGGAACATCTGCAGCAACTGGGGCAACAGCTGGTTGCCGGACTGGACAGCGGAAAACACCCGGAACCCGATCTGGACAAGGCTCTGAGCCAGTTGTCCCGTTCCCTCGAAACCGGCCTCAGCGAAGGCCTGCAATCGGTACAGCTGAATCCCGCTGTCACCGTCAACCTGGACAGCCCGCCCCAGGTGGGCGACGCGCTGATGGCCTTCGCCCGGATCTTTGAAGGATCCATTGTGCCGCTGGTGAAAACCATGGATGGCAAGCTGGATCTTGATCTGAAAACCCAGCAGGAAATGAGTCGGGTGCTGAGAGTGATCCGTGACTTGCAGGACAGATTGCTCACCCAGGATGGAGCTCAGAGCTAAATCGTAAACAAGGCAAGAAAAGGATGTTGCCTATCATGATCAAGGAAGATGTGCCTGTGCCGGCCGCCACTGAGTTTATGGAAGCACTCAATAGTGGTAACCACCTGAAGCTCATTCGGGAGTGGGGTGACGTGCTGTTTCACACCGTGTTCATTAGAGAACACCCGGGGCTCGAATTACCAATGCTGTACAGTGTTGATGATCACCACAGTTTTTTGGCAAGCCCGGATGCAAATGAAGTGCAAGAAGCCCTCCAGGAGCACCTTGTCTTGGCGGAAGACGCCGATGTTTTCGTCAGGGCCGTACCGTTACGGGAGTTGGCCAGAAACGCCCACATGCTGGGAGCCTGGCTGAACTGGTTTGATGCCAAGATCATCATGGACAGTTCACTCATGGAACTGTTGGGGATGAAAGCCTTGGTGACGCTGGATGATGGGCAAGAGAGACTTTATCAAGCGAAGGTTTATGCCTCCCCTGCAGTGAATAAGAGCGGCACCTCGGCTAACGTAAGCGCCCAGATCTGGAAAGTCAGTGATATTGAGGGTGGGGCCGGCCTTCAGCGGACCCGTGAGTTCTTTGTTTATGATGACAGCAAATCTTTTGCGTTCGCAGAAAACGAAGGCTCAATCCTCTCTTCATGCAAGCTCAGCCAGTTAAGGGCCAAGGAGGCGATGCTCTTTGGCACCTGGGCGTCGCCTGTCTATAACTTTGAGGCTGTAACCAAGGATGCAGTTAGGGAAGCGGATCACCTTGTTGAGGACACCTATGTTCCTCACCCATCATTGCTGGATGAGGCGTTACTGGACTCATTTCGTGAACTTGAGCGGGCTATAAACAATGAGATCATGCCCGATGCACGCCGGCTTCATCTGGACGTTAGCAAAGGTCAGGTTTTCGCCGAACTGGAAGAGCCCGGAGATGACGAGCTGGATAGAGTCGAGGGCCGTAAATTCTGCATTGTTTTTGATGATCACCCAGAGTGGTGCCTGTGGCTGGGCGGCGATGGCTTGGCAGTGACGGACTATTCGGACGAGGTCTGGTTGCCAGAATCGCCCGGACGTCATGAAGTTCGGGAATCTCTGCGTTTGAAAATAGTTCGGGCCATCGCCTGGACGTTATTCTGGAAGGGGCGAGAGCCTGGTTCGCGAGTGTCGCTGATTCCCGGGCAGTTTGCGGGGCTAAGGCCTTTTCGCCCGGATAATCTGGACCGGATCTTTCATCCTCCCCTGGACGATACCCGGTTCCCGGCACTGGCTTCTATGCCTTGCGGCGAACAACCGTTGCCTGTGCTGGTGCATGGTGAGCTACCCGAAGGTTATGTGGTTGAAGCACTGGAAGACCTGCAAGTGTCAGCGGCAGAGCTGCCAAGGGGAACACTGCGCCGAGACAGTCTGCTGTTGAATGGAGCCGTTCATTTTGGCTCGATGTGCGGGCCCATTGTGGTGCCGCAGACGGCCATCGAGTTCCCTGACGAGTGGTACACAGGTATTCGAACCTCTAACACGCAACTCATTTCCGATTTGAAGGCGTTTCTGTGGGACCAGTCCAGGGTTGTGCCTGCACCTGAAAAAGATCCGGATGATCCCGGTGCGGTGATTGGCATCTGTCTTGGGATTATGGCTTTCCTGTTGGTGCTCGTTCTTGTGCTGGGCTGAGATACGCGGCGTGGCAATGGATGGCTTGTCATAACAGCGCCTTAAGTGCAGGTCATTCGTTGAATAACAGGAAATGGTTTTGTCCTTGGTTTTTTGACAAGAGCGTTCGCAGGGTGTGACCAGAAGAGGTCACACCCACACGTCGTAGAGTATTTATGGCGCTGTCGTAGTGTTCGCCCTCCGCAACTGCTCCATAGCTCCAAGACTGGTAAATACTTCCAGGCTACTGACCGGGCTGGCGCCTGCGTCGGCCCCGACATAGTAGTCCGGCATATCGATGGTTACGTCCTTCAGGGCCGGGTACATTACCTGGGCGATATCGCGCTGGATTTCGGCCATGTAGATATCCCGGGCGGCCTGTTTGGCCAGCAGGTGTGCCTTGGCGACTTCGGCTTCCGCCAGGCCTTGCTCACGAATGGCTTTTGCAGCGTAGGTGGCGGCTTCGGCATTGGCTTTCTGGATGTCTCTCTCAGCAACCGAGATTTCCAGCTGCTTCTGTTTCTCCAGCACGGCTACGGCCTTTTCTTTCTCTTTGCGGACGGTTTCCAGTTCTGCCTGCTGACGCTCCATTTCCACTTCTTTCTGCTTGGAAATAATGGCCAGTTCCTTGCTGCGCTGGGCGTCCTGGATGGCCCTGGCCTTTTCGATCTCTTTTTCCAGCTGCGCGGTTTTGGCTTCGGCGCGGGCGGTTTCCTGGGCCTGGATCGCGGTAATCCGCTTGGCGACCAGGTCCTTCTTTTTCACCAGCAGCTCATCCAGTCGCTTCTCGGGCAGCGGACGACCAATGGTCACCTGGCGTACCTGAATGCCATAAGCATCCAGCGGGTTGGCAATGCGCTTGGCTTGGCCGGCGCTGTCCTGCAGGATGATGTTCTTCCAGACCAGCTGCACTTTCCGCTCCAGCCGGTCGCCGTCGTCATTGGTTGAAGATACGGCAGCCAGGTCGGTCTGCTCCACTTCCACCTGCTGTCGCTCGGTTTCGTAAAGGCCATTCTGCAACTGGTCTTCCAGTTGAACCTTGAACTTGTTCAGACCACCCTGGAAGAACTCTTCGCCGGTGTACTGGGTGGCGGTCACTACGGTCACGTTTTTGGCGTTCTTGATCAGCAGGGAATCGATCAGGTTGTCGTAGCTACGGAACTCACGATGCATAGCCACAATCTTTTCCGGATCTGCTGACAGTCGGAACCGGAAAGTGGCCGGAATCCGGGCGGTGTAGGTGTCAGCGAACTGCACCTCTACTTCGCCCAGCTGCCGGGTGGATTTGATCTTTTCACCACTCTCCTGGTTACCGAAACTCAGGGTCATGGCCTGATTGTAGGTATAAACGTTTGAGAAGAACGGTACCTTGAAGTGCAGGCCGGGCTCGGTGAACACGCGGATGGTGCCAAACAGGGTGTCCTGAACCACATAGGTGTAGCCCAGCTCCGTGGTAAAAAAGGAAGACATGGCCAGGAAGACCGCGAACAGCGAGCTTGCGATGGCCAACAGATATTTTTTCAGATTATTCAGAACAGCAGAGAGCATTTTCTCTGTCCGTGAGATTGCCGGGGCGTCCATTCGATACTCCAGATGGGTTCTTGGGGCGGCAGAATGTACCGGAATGTCGTAAATAGTGTGTAGGAAGATCAGTCAGATTTTTGTGGGAAAAGTCTGCATGTGGCCGGCAGTAACGTCACTGGCTTGAGAGCGCCATGCTGCGGTGGTCGTCCAGGCGCCTACATTAAAGCCGGCCCGTAGGTTAGACTGGCCGGCTTTAAACTGGCGTAAGGAGCCCAACATGATCTGGACCGTATACCTTTCTGGCGAAATCCACACCGACTGGCGCGAGCAGATTGCTGCGGGTGCTGAGGCGGCCGGCCTGCCGGTAGAGTTCACGTCTGCCAATACCGATCACGAATCCAGTGATGCCGCAGGTGACTTCCTGGGCAAGCCGGAAAACAATTTCTGGCGTGACCACCAGTCGTCCAAGGTAAACGCCATCCGCACCAAAACCCTGCTTGAGCAGTGTGATCTGGCGGTCATCCGCTTTGGCGACAAGTACAAGCAGTGGAACGCGGCCTTCGACGCCGGTTATTGTGCGGCCATGGGCACGCCATACATTACCCTGCATGACGAAGACATTGTGCATCCGCTCAAAGAAGTGGACGCCGCCGCCATGGCATGGGCTCAAACGCCGGAACAGGTGGTAGAGCTGCTGAAGTATGTAACGGCTTAAGAGCCGCAATATCGGAATTCTGTAAACAGGGACGTAACAGGGCAAAGGACTATGCCACTCTGCAATACCACCCGTGTCAGGGCGATGCCTCTGGCATTCAGTTTTATTGTTGTATCAATCTTCCTTTCAGCGTTTGGGCACGCCAGTGGCCGGCCGCCGGCTCTTCCGCTCGCCAATGTCTACCATCCCGGGGTCAACCTGGAAGAGTACTGGGTCAGTGAAAAGCTGGACGGTGTCCGGGCATTCTGGGATGGCGAGACGCTCTGGTCTAGGGGCGGGTACAGGTATAGCGCACCGGCCTGGTTTACCCGTCAGTTTCCCGCTCAACCGCTGGATGGCGAACTCTGGAGCGGTCGTGGCCGTTTTGCGGAACTATCTGGCGTAGTCCGCAAAGTTCAGCCAGTAGACCAGGAATGGCGTCAGGTGCGCTTCTACGTCTTTGATTTGCCCGAGCCAGATCGGCCTTTTGAGCAACGCTATAGACGCTTGCAACAGCTGGTGACCGCAGCAGATTCGCGTTATCTGGTACTGGTGGAACAGCGGGTAGTTGCCAGCCACGATGAGCTGATGGCCCGGCTTGAGCAAACGGTCGCGGCCGGTGGTGAGGGACTGATGCTGAAACGCCGCAAAAGTTGGTATCAGGCGGGCCGTTCAGATGACCTGCTCAAAGTGAAAAAACATCAGGATGCGGAAGCCACAGTGGTTGCTCATCTTCCCGGCAAGGGCAAGTATGAGGGATTATTGGGGGCACTGGAGGTAGAGCTGGAAAGTGGTCGCCGGTTCCGGCTTGGCACCGGGTTTACCGATGAGGAGCGGCACAATCCGCCTGCTATTGGCGCCCGGGTTACGTTCCGCTATCGCGGCCTCACGGCTACAGGCTTACCCCGGTTCGCCAGCTTTCTAAGAATTCGTAATGACGAACCGGAGAGTATCGAATAGTTCAGCCTGTCAGCGCCTTCTTACTCTTGGCGAGCTCCTCGAGGGTGCTGTATTCACACTCGTTTTCAACGATAAAGCTGCGGCCTGAGTCGATCAGGATGTTGTCATCACGCATGAAACGTCGGCCCAGCAGCACTGGATAAGAGAACTTGCCCCGGTCCGTCAGTGAAAACTGGGTTTCATGGGTTTTACCACCAATACAGAAGTCCATTTTTATCACGTATCTGCGTTGGGACGGCGCGCCCTTGCGCTTGATCAGTACGGTCCGGTATACCGGCCGTTCGAATTCTAGAATCACTTCTTCGTGATCAATATCTCCTTCACTGGGCTGGTCTTCATGGTCGCCCAAGGGCAGTTGGAACCGCACCCATTCTTCATTGTCCTTCTCGAATGGTTCGACATTGACTGCATGCAGGGAGGAGGTCTTGGCACCGGTGTCGAGACGGGCTTTCAGGCGTATGCCGGTTTCGCCCATTACCACCCATTCCACAAACCCCATAACCTCGGGTTCCGGTGTGGCCTCTTCTGTGCTTTCGGCCGATGCCGGAAGCGCGGAAAAAATCAGGCTTGTCAGAGTGAGTAAGAGAACGGCAGATCGCATTAGATGCTTCCTTGTATTTTCCCGGTTAAACGACAAATACGGTTCGGAAGCGTATCAGGATTCCCTCTCTGTCGCCCTTGCCGGCAGATTAAACTTCCTTGAGCCGAAGCGTTGGCAGCCATTCGCCCGTGAGCCGTATTCTGGCCCGATTATCGCCATAGCCTTTGTCCCTGTCAGGCGTACACTGGAGCTATCAACAGGAGATGATGATGGCACCTCAGGTCTCAACCGGGCGAATCCAGCAACAGGTAGCGGCCATCGCCAGTGGCTTTCTTGGCGACTGGCTGGAGCATCGTGGCAATGGTCTTGCCGTTCCTATGTCCGTATTTGCCGGAGATACAGAGCTGCAGGTAGAGAAACCGGAACCCGAGGCGCCCGGTCGTACTTTGTGCCTGTCCATCCACGGACTCATGGAGCTGGAGTCGGTATGGGATTTTCCCTCGCGGCCCGGGCACCACTATGGCAGCCATCTGGCGGAACAGCTTGGCGATGCCAGCGCCCTGAAACTGCGTTTCAACACTGGCCGGCCGATCTATCGGAACGGCCAGGAGCTGGCGGCCCTGCTTGAATCCCTGGTCAGCAACTGGCCCGTCCCGGTACAGCGGTTGATCCTGATCGGGCACAGCATGGGCGGATTGCTGATTCGAAGTGCCTGCCACTACGGCATGGTGAACAATCATGCCTGGATCACCCGGTCACCGGATTGCGTGTACATCGGTTCGCCACACGATGGCTCCTGGTTGGCGGTTGGTGCCCACCGGGCTGCCGGTTGGTTAAATCGGAGATCCCGGGACTATCTGAGGGTGATTGGCGAAGTGATCGACCTGCGTAGCCAGGGTATCCGTAATCTGTCTCGGGGCGATGTCCTGGAGCCCGGTGTGGAGCCCCAGCCACTGTTACCGGAGGCCCGGCACTATGTGGTCAGTGGCCTGCTCCTGCGCGGTCAACAACACCCTGTGAACCTGCTCTTTGGTGACGCCTTGGTGCAGCAGGCCAGTGCTGAAGGCGCTGGCCAATCCGGCTGGCAACTGGCGGGCTGTGCGAATTTTCCGGGTGTGGATCATATCGGCCTGGCACACCATGCATCGGTGTGCCAGCAACTGGAGGACTGGTTGGTATGAACAACGGTAATAGCGACATGCACTGGTGGCTGGGCCTGGTAGATCTTCTCGCTCACGGTGTGCAACACGGCGCGGTGAAACTGCAGCGGGTTCATTTATCGGTAGCCGAAGAAAGCTTTCGGATACTGGAAACTGTGCCGGTTACCCGGCCCGGAGCGAGAGTGGTTCGGGTATGGCACCACGGTATTTCCCGGCTGAGTTACGGCAGTGTGGTGCTAGCGGGAGCTGCCGTTGCGCGGGCTGCTGGCGGTTATCTGCAGGTACGAGATGACAGGAAAGTGAATAAATCTTAGTCCGGTTTTAACCCGGTACCCCTGAATTCTTCTGTAGGCTGGTTTTACGCAATCGGGAAACAGGATTTCCGATTGATCGTTTTGACGAACGGAAAACCCAACCACAGAGGAAAACGCGTTATGAGCTACAAAGCTGGATTTGCGTGTGCAACTGTTCTGACTGCTGCCGTCTTCACTGCCCCTGCTGTCTGGGCTCAGGATAATGTCAGCCGCGACAAGTCAGGACCGTACATCAGTGGTAGTTACGGGGGATACAAGGCCCACGGTGGCGAATTCGAGGACGAGAACGATCTGCTTGGCGCGGCTCTGGGCTATCAGTTCAACGAATTTTTTGCCCTTGAAGCCGAGTACATCGATTTTGGCAATTTCGGCGATGATGACGTGGAAGGCAAGCTCAAAGGCGCGGGCCTGAGTGCCATCGGTCGCCTGCCATTGACCGACAGCTTTGGCGTTTATGCCAAGGCCGGTGCGTTTGCTTCCGCGTTTGATGTTGAAGCCTTCGATGAGGACGAAACCTACGATGAGGTGAATCCTTTTGTCGGTGCCGGTGTCGACTTCCGGGTAACCGAACAGCTGACGGCGTTTGCTGAGTACAACCGCTACAATGTGGACATCGATGAAGACGACTTCAACGGCCAGGTAACCAACGACGGTCCGGATTTCGATACCGGTCGGGTTGGTCTGAAATTCCAGTTCTGACACTGGCGTCAGTCGTTAAAAAAAAGCGCAGCCCTTAGAGGCTGCGCTTTTTTGTATTCAGGCACGGTGAGAATTACTGCTGGTTCTCAAGCTCGCCAAAGGTATCGGCAAACAGGGCCGACGAGAGGTAACGCTCGGCCGAATCCGGCAACACCACCACGATGTTCTTGCCCTGGTGTTCCGGCTGTTTGCTGACCCGAATCGCGGCCACCACCGCAGCCCCGCAGGAAATACCGCACAGAATGCCCTCTTCCCGCATCAGGCGATGGGCCATGGCCATGGCGTCCTCGTTGGACACGGCCTCTACCTGATCGACCAGGTCTAGGTCTAGGTTCTTGGGTACAAAGCCGGCACCGAGACCCTGAATCTTGTGCGGGGAGGGTTTGATCTCGTCGCCCCGCAGTGTCTGGGCAATGACCGGTGAATCCGCCGGCTCCACCGCCACGGTGGTAATACTTTTGCCCCGGGTTTGCTTGATGTATCGGGATACGCCGGTCAGCGTGCCGCCGGTACCAACGCCGGCAACAAAGATATCCACTTCACCGTCGGTATCGTCCCAGATTTCCGGGCCGGTGGTGTCCTCGTGAATCTTCGGGTTAGCGGGATTCTGGAACTGCTGCGGCAGGAAGTGGTTGTCCGGGTCGGAGGCAAAAATATCCTCGGCCTTGGCGATGGCGCCCGGCATACCCTTGGCGGGTTCGGTGAGTACCAGTTCGGCTCCCAGGGCCTTGAGAACCTTGCGCCGCTCCAGACTCATGGAGGCCGGCATGGTGAGAATCAGCTTGTAACCGCGGGCAGCGGCGACATAGGCAAGGGCAATGCCAGTATTACCACTGGTTGGCTCGACAATGGTCATGCCCGGTTTCAGGGTGCCGCGTTTTTCAGCATCCCAGATCATGGCGGAACCAATCCGGCATTTGACCGAGTAGGCCGGGTTCCGGCCTTCGATCTTGGCCCAGATCGTTGCGCCATCGTTTACCCGGTTCAGTTTCACCAGCGGTGTGTTACCGATGGAGAGGGAATTGTCGTTATAGATACGTGCCATGTTCTGCTCCTGTTCCTTATGTCTTGCGTCCGGTCTGTCTTGCTTCCAGGCGGTTTCGACCATTGCCCTTGGCGGCGTAGAGCGCCTGATCGGCCTGCCTCAGATACTCCGCCGGTGAGCCGGTCGGCTCGGGCACGCCATAGGCGAGGCCAATACTGACCGTCAGTTCGATCGGGCTACCCTGGCAGGTATCGCACTGCCGGTTGGCAACCGCTGTCCGGAAACGTTCCAGTCGGTCCATGATATCGGATGCGTCTTCGTAACTGGTGAAAATTATGAATTCCTCACCACCAAAACGCGACAACCGGTCGGTTTCCCGGCGGAAGTGCTCCCGCATCACATCAGCCAGTGCCTGAAGGCACTGGTCACCGGCTTCATGGCCCCAGGTGTCGTTGATTTTCTTGAAGTGGTCGGCATCCACCATGGCCACCGCGAAGCCGGTTTTATGGCGCTGGCACCACTGGAAGCTGCGGGGAAACTCGCGGTCGAAATAGCTGCGATTACCCAGTTGAGTGAGATTGTCGGTTACGCTCAGCCGTGATAATGCTTCGTTGGCCTCGGCCAGCTCCCGGTTCAGGCGGCCGAGCTTGCGATTCCAGTACACCAGCAGAGCCGTTATCACAAGGCCGGCAATCAGAATCTGCCAGAAACGGGTGTAATCAACCCGTTCCTCAATCCGGAGATTACGCCAGGTACTCTCCAGGTTTTCCCTCTCCTCTCGAGTGAGGCTGGAAACCAGCCGCTGCATGATGTTGTGCAGTATAGGCTCGTCATTTCGAGTAGCAATGGCCAGAGACCAGTCGGCAGGAACCCGGCCGATCACTTTCAGGTCGGCCAGGCCGAGTGACTGCATGTAATAACTGGCGGTCGCCAGCGTGGTGATGTAGCCGGCCAGTTTGCCGTTTTGCAGCTGCCGTAACCCTTCTTGCTCGGAGCCAACCGGAACAAGCTGCAGCGAGGGGTAACGTTGCTTGAGGAGCTCGGCAAACGCGTAGCCGTCGACCACGCCAACGGGCCTGTCTCCCATATCACTCAGCCGTTCTATAAACGGTGCCTCAATACGCCCCATGATGACATTAGGCACTTCAAGGTAGGGTGTGGTGAAGCTCATATAGCTGGTGCGTTCCGGGGTTTCCATAGCCAGAGGGAACATGTCACAGCGGCGGTCGCGGGCGGCGTCGATGGATTCCCGCCAGCTGTCGGTTGGCACCAGTTGGAAATTGAGGTCACCCCGTTCCCGGAACAGCTCCAGTACCTGGGCTGAGAGTCCAACATGCTGGCCATTCTCGACAGCTTCCAGTGGGCTCCAGTCCGGATCGACACAAATACGGACTCTGCGATTATGCTGTCGCAGCCAGTCGGATTCCGTTTCGTTCCACTCAATTCGGCCACTCGGTTGATCTGCCCGGCGGGCCGTGGCGCCGAGCCAGCGGGTTTCGATGGTTCTCTGTTCGGTGGGTGAGATTGACGCCAGAGCCTGGTTCAGGATATCTGCCAGGGGCGACAGGGTCGGCCGGATGCCGAAACGCAGGTCCTCTCCGGTGAAACCGGGAAGTAACAGTTCGCCGGCAATACGTACGCCGCTGATGCCAAGTTCATGTATCCAGTAATTGCCCGAATGCAGGGCATTGATCACCACATCCACGTCGCCCTTGGCCAGTGCCTGGAACATGGGCTCCTGAGCACTGAAGGTGAGCAGGTTGTCTGTGCCCAGAATTTCTTTCACTGCGTCTTCGTAATAGATGCCGGCACCAATGGCCAGGCGGTAGTCGCCCAAGTCCTCCAGCCGGGTGTAGTTCAGGCTGTCACTTTGGGTAAAAACAACATTGGGAATTGTATGATAGGGCTCGGTGAAACGGGCAAAGGCTTCCCGTTCCGGGCGATAGGACATGTTCGCCATGATATCGATATCGCCGTTCTGCAGCATTGGAATCAGCTCGTCCCACTGGCCGCGTACCGGAATAATCTGCAGGCCGGTAAGGTCGGCCAGACGATCCATAACGTCCACGCTCAGGCCCAGGGTTCGGCCGCCATCGGTAAAGCTGAACGGAGCATAATCGTCCATGAAACCAACTCGAACCGGCCCGAGGCTGGCCAGGAACCGTAGTTGTTCGGAACTTAAAGGCAGCCTGGCGGATTGTTCCGAAGAATAGCCACCGAACTCCTGCCAGCGTTCGCGCAGATTACTCAGGCGGTTTGTCGGAATGGCATCCAGCCCGGCCTGTAAACGGTCTAGAAGTAGCTGGTCGCCAACTCTGACGCCAATTCGAAAGTCTTCCCGCGATAACTGGTTCAGCGGTGCGGGCCCGGCCATCTCCAGAAAACGGAAGCCGGCCTGGTTGGCCAGGTACTCCATAGTCAGGCGTGGGCCAACGGCTACATCCACCCAGCCAAAGGCCAGGGCCCGCACCAGGCTGGGCAGGGTGTCGTAGGTCTGTATGGTGAGGTCTTCTTCCTGCAGCCGATCCAGGTAGTATATGTTCTCCACCACCCCGATCTTCAGGCCTGCCAGGTCCTTCAGATTCTGGATTGGGGGCAGGTAACGAGCGCTGTCGCGCATCAGGTAGACTTCGCGAAAATGGTAGGGTTCGGTAAACAGGATCTTTTCAGCCCGCTCCGGGCGCCAGGAAATACCATCAATGGCGTCCAGATCGCCCCGCAGGAATGCCGCGTAAATGTCTGGCCAGCTGCCGGCCCGGAAATCGAAGGTCAGGTTGGCGTTACGAGCGACTTCTCGCAGGACGTCAATGGAAAATCCCGTTGGGATGCGTCCCTCGAAAAAACTGTATGGTTCGTTATCGGCGACTACGCCGATGGTAATCACCGGAGGTCTGTCCGCAGGGGACTCTGCCCGGGCGAGCCCGGCAACAACCAACAACAATAGCAGAGCCATGAAAGATAGCCGGGAGACGACTAAGATCGGGCGCTGTAGCGTTGAAAACGTGGGGACTGTCAAAATGAACCTTCTATGTTGCTTACCGCTACAGTGTAGTTGCAAATCGTAACCTCTGACAGTCATAACTGGCCAGAATTCATACAGACTTTGTGAAATCTTCAACGAGGAACCGCAGCCCATGGCAGAACAGGCGTTTGATTGGCAACACACACCAGCCGCCGTCTGGCGGAGGCATCGTTCAGGCTTGCGGGCCATTCGCCGGCTGGACCCGGTGCAGTGGCCGGCGCTGACCGGCATCGACCACCAGAAGCAGGCACTGGCAAGGAACACCGAACGTTTTCTGGCGGGTGAGCCCTCCAATAATGCGCTGCTCTGGGGATCGCGGGGGACGGGCAAATCTTCGCTGATCAAGGCCTTGCTGAACCGCTATTGCGATCAGGGCTTGCGCATGATCGAGGTGGACAAGGACGACCTGGTCAATCTGCCTGAAATTGTCGACGACATCTGCGATCTGCCGTTCCGGTTTGTCATCTATTGTGACGACCTGTCGTTTGATGTGGGGGAGTCTGGTTACAAGGCATTGAAAAGCGTGCTGGAAGGCTCACTGGAGCTGCCGCCGGAGAATGTGCGGGTGTATGCCACGTCTAATCGGCGCCACTTGATGCCGGAGTTCATGAGCGACAACCTCAAAAGCGAAGTCCGGGATGGCGAACTGCATCCGGCCGAGGCTATTGAGGAGCAGGTGTCGCTGGCCGACAGGTTCGGTCTTCAGTTGTCGTTCTACCCGTTTTCGCAGGATGTCTATCTGCAGGCGGTGGATCTGCTGTTTTCCCAGGTACAGGACCGTGAAGCTCTGCACCTGGAGGCGGTGCGTTTTGCCACCGGCAAGGGCGTGCGCAATGGCCGCACTGCCCAGCAGTTCTATCGCCAGTTCGCCGGCGACCCGCGCTTCTGCTGAACCGCTACTGCCGGCGTGCCATGCGGATGAAACGATGGTGGATGATGCGGATGCCGATGAACACCAGTACCATCACCACCGGTATGGCCAGGGCTGTCACCAGCGACTCGTTGATCGGTAGCCCGGTGCCCTTCAGGGCGTCCAGCCCAAGTTTCAACAGGCCAATCAGGTAATAGGAGATGGCCACCACAGAGAAGCCTTCCACGGTATGCTGCATCATCAGCTGAATGCGGGAACGGCGGTCCATGGAACTGAGCAGTTGCTGGTTCTGGCTCTGGATGGCCAGCTCAACCCGGGTGCGCATCATTTCAGAGGCCCGGTCGACCCGGCGTGACAGATCTTCCAGGCGTTCGTTGACGGCTTCGCAGGTTTTTACCGCCGGGGTCAGGCGCCGGGTCATGAATTCCGTGATGGTCAGATGGCCGGAGACTTCGTCTTCTCGTAGTTCCTCCAGTCGGGTCAGTACCAGCCGGTGATAGGCCCGGGTTGCCGAGAACCGGAAGGTGGTATGGGCACGGTAGGCTTCGATTCGGGCTGCGATGTTGGTCAGTTCGGCCAGAATCTGCTGTTCATCCAGGCTCTCGTTGTCCGCCAGGGACTGAGTGATGCGGGCAAGCTGCTGATCCATGTCGTTCAGGGAAGGAGTGATTTCCCGGGCCACGGGTAAGGCCAGCAACGACATCAGTCGATAGGTCTCGATTTCCATCAAACGCTGAACCAGGCGACCAAGCTGGCTGTTGGACATATGGTGGTTCAGCACCATGAACCGCCCGAAATTGTCGCTGTGCAACTGGAATGAGCCGAGTACCCGGGCTGCCCCTTCCTGCGGGCTGCTACCCACCAGGCGCATACCTTCAAAATGTTTGCGCATAAAGGCCAGCTCGCTGCGTGCGTCCTCTGAGGAGGCGCGCACCTCAACGTGAAAGGCCCCCACCACGGTACCCTCCAGCTGCGCCAGCCAGCCGTCCGGCAACAGGCTCAAGCCGGTTTCCGCAAACGGATCCGCGTCTGAATCGGCCAGATTGATGAAGGTGTAGGAGGTAAACTCCATATGCACTTCACGCCGGATCCGAAGCTTGCCGAAGCTCTGTTCGTAGCAGCTTACCTCTTGCTCCGGCCAGGGTTCACCCAGCAGCCGGTGCAGTTTCTGGAGATGTTCAAACTGCCGGGTTCGCTGTTCCGGTGTGGTGATCACCGCAATCTGAGTGACCCGGGCATGGGGCGGAATAATCTGGAACGGTCGGGAATGAAGTTCCTGGTACAGATCCGCCCGGAGCGGGTGAAAATCCAGGCTGCTGGTGTCGGCACTCACGGTAATGTCCTTGCTTTGGCCTCGGTAGCGGGGATGATAACCCGGAAGCAGACCCCGTCAATGCCACTCTGGTGCTGGTTTCTGGCCTCTACCCGGCCACCATGGTAGTCGGCAATCAGTCGCACGATCAGCAAGCCCTGGCCAAGATGCCCGTCGTGGGCACCGCTGCGTTGCGAGACGAACGCGCCGAAAATATCGACGCCGTCATGGTCAGGCAGTCGGGAGCCTTCGTTAAACACCTCGATCAGGTAATGGCCATCGTGAATGTGCAGGCAAACATCAATGCCGCCGCCTTCTGGCGTAAAGTCCCTGGCGTTGTCCACCAGCTTGTCGAGCATCTGCACCAGCATTTCCGGCGAGCCGTTCATCACACAGTCAGAAGCCGGGCCTGAATAAACGATTCGATGCCCGGTATCCAACTGCTGGTACGCGGAGGTGGCTTCGGCCAGCACCCGGGCCAGATCGAACGGCTCTTTTTCGGTGTCCTCAAAGCTCTGCTCCAGCCGGGCGGCTTCACTCATGCTGTGCAGGATACGTCGCAGGCGTTCGGTGGCGGTAGCTGCACGCTCAAGGTATTGCTGCCGTTCTTTCTCGGCGACTCCCTGGGCCAGGTTCTCAAGGGAAGAGCGCACCACCGCGACCGGGGTTTTCAGCTCGTGGGAGAGGCGTCTGGAAAAGCTCTCCAGATACTGATTGTAGTTTTGCAGGCGGGCTACCATCTGGGCAAAGTGCTGCTGCAGTTGCCCGAGTTCGTCCCGGCTTCGGGGTGAGGGAATGGCGGCCAGAATGCGACCATCGTCATCGACACTGGCCTCAACCAGTGCCTGCAGCCGCGTAATGCGCCAGGAGAGCCAGCTGGCATAACCCAGAAGCACCAGCATCAATGCCAGAATGATCAACAGGCTCCGGGCCAGAACGCTCCCCAGGGTTGAACCGGACAGGGTCAGTAACTGATCCAGGGACTGCTCCAGTAACAGGATTCGGCCGCCGAACAACTCATGCCGCGTGGCCAGCCAGACCGAGCCATCGTCGTGTCGAACCAGACCGTTGTCGGGCAACCGCGTCATCTCCAGCCGATTGTTTTCCTTCGGCAAGTGCATCGGTTCCGGCTGATACAGGCGAATCAGCCCACTCAGTGCGTTGAGGCTGATCTGTTCCAGAATCTGCCCGGGGGACAAATCATCAAACACCGAGGCTGCGGCTGGCGCAGCGACCCGACTGTGGGCCAGTATCCAGGACCCCGGTTCCAGTACTGTGGCCTGCTGTCCGGGGCTGATCTGACTCTTCAGCAGGTGCTCCAGACGGTTGTCCTGTTGCACCAGCAGCGGTGGTGGCGCCAGTGTTGTGCCCGTGTTGTTGTTTGGCTGACCTTCCCTGGTGGCCTGAAAGCCAAGCCTGCTGCCTGGTGATGGCAAGGGGAGTTTAAGTTCAAGTTCCCAGCTTGCGCCTTTGTCCTGCCAACTGGCCTGTAGCCGGTGATCTCTGGCTTGTGCCGGCTCAGCCCGGTACACCGGTACGTCACCAGGGGCCACCGCACGGATAAACCAGCGTTGCCCCTGGTTGTGGGCGCCCAGTTCCCGGGCCGGGGCCTGAAGCCATAATTCGAGGCGTTCATGGGCCTGGTCTGGGCGGGCGGGATTATAGAGCGCCAGGCCCTGATCCAGTCGCTGGATCAGCAAATACAGGAACTGGTCATCGTGACTGGCCTGCCAGCGTAACGGGGATGTTGTGCCGGCGGTTTGCCAGGGGGCAGGCTGGTCACCATCGTCGAATCCGGGCCACTCATGGCCGTAGCCATCGATGGTGATGGCCTGGTCGGTACTGCCTGCGTAGATGGCGCCCTGGGCGGTGGCGACCGGGGTATCCAGCAGCCGGTCGCCGGCCACGTCTGCCAGACGGGCACCCTGGGCCTGAAGCTGCTGCAGGGCCTGTTGGCGCAGGGCACTGTCCAGTTCCAGCACAAAGCGTAGCCCGGCCCAGGGAACCAGCAGCATCAGCAAACTGGCCAGTAGCAACTGCCGTTTCAGGCTCAAGACTCAGACCTCACGGGCATTCCAGCGGTAGCCCATGCCATAGGCGGTCTGAATGCCGTCGAACTGGTCATCGAGCTGGCTGAACTTGCGGCGGATACGCTTGATGTGGGACGTCACGGTATTGTCATCGAGCACGGTGCTGGCGGCTTCCATCAGCTGCTCGCGGCTGCGTACATGGCCCGGGTGCTGAACCAGGGCATGCAACATCCAGAATTCAGTTACGGTCAGGTCCACAGGCTGGCCCTGCCAGGTTACCGTCATCCGGTCCACATTCAGGGTCAGCTTGCCCCGCGTGAGGATGTCATCGGGTTTCTGCAGAGCTTCGGCCCAGGCTTCCGCGCGCCGAAGCAGGGCGGTGATGCGCGCCAGCAGGTGTTCCAGACTCATGTCTTTGGTGACGTAATCGTCGGCGCCCAGCCTCAGGCCGTGTACGGAGTCGATGTCGCTGTCGCGTGCGGTCAGGAAAATAATCGGCAGGGTGGCAGACAGGCTGCGCAGATCCTGGCACAAGGTAAAGCCCCCCTCGGCTTCTTCGCCCAGCCCGACATCGATAATTGCCAGATCTGGCAGGCTCTGGCGCAGCACCTGCCAGGCCGCTGGCCGGTCGCCATAGGTGGATACCCGGTAACCCCGGCGTTCGAAGGCCGCGCGATAGTTGTCGCGGATGCCGGCTTCATCCTCAATCAGGACGATGTGCTTCTTCATGGTCGGTTCAGTCTGCCTTGTTGACGAAATCGCAGTGCCATTAAATCACGCTGACCATGGCACACAAGCGATGTAGAAGCCATTGCCATAATTCATCATTTTTCATCGTCGGCCTGCCTGTTTCTGCCATCGGGTTGCCCCGTGGCAGAGCTGAAATAGTGGCATCACTATCAAGACAAGGAAAATCCAATGATGCTGCTATCGCTGCTTGCTCACCCGGTCGTTCGGCCGGAATGTCACCGTCCCTCCTTAAAACCGTTGCTGTCGACCCGGGCCAGACGAAACATGATCCGCTGCGCCGAGGGCATCGGCCTCTGGCTGGCCATGGTGTTGATGTTGTTTGTGCATCCGTTGTATGCCGAGGCCCGCGCCATGGAATCCGAGCAGCCCGGGCAGCTGTATCTGGTTGATCGCAAAAGTGCATGGCAGGAACCGGCCCTGGTACTGGACAGCCGGTTTGACGTGCAGGTGACCGGGTTGCTGGCGCAGACGCACCTGACCCGTACCTTTCGCAACACCAGCGATGTCTGGCAGGAAGGCCTGTTTGTATTTCCGTTACCGGAGCAGGCCAGTGTCTATGGCCTCACCATGACCGTTGGCGAGCGGCGGATTGTGGGCCAGCTACAACCTCGGGCCCAGGCTCGCCAGAACTATGAAAAGGCAAAGCAGGCTGGCCAGAAAGCGGCGACCGTGGAGCAGAACCGGCCTAACCTGTTCACCAGCCGGATTGCCAACATCGCACCGGGCGAGGAAGTGACCGTGGAAGTGCAATATCAGCAGCCGGTAAACTATCGTCATGGCGAATTCGAGTTGCGTTTGCCTACCACGCTTACACCCCGATACATGCCGGGCGCCCCTGTTGCCACGCCCGCCAGTGCATGGCAATCCGGCTGGTCATTACCCACAACGCAAGTAGCCGATGCCGATGAAATCAGTCCGTTCACGGTGCTTCCGGATGACGTAAACCCCGGCAGTCACCGCGCAACCATTCAGTTGGATATCGAAGCCGGATTGCCTGTTGATGAGGTGACCAGCCCCAGCCACCCACTGCAGGTCGAGCTGGAGGGTAGTCGTGCAACAGTAGCGCCGGAACAAGGGAAAATCCTGATGGACCGGGATGTAATTGTGCGCTGGCGGCCCGCTGACAACCAGGCTCCGACGGCCGCGTTGTTCCGTCAGCAATGGCAAGGCGAGGATTTTCTGATGGCCATGGTCATGCCGCCTGCAACCACCGGCCAGGTTCTTCGCCGAGAGCTGCTGTTCGTTATCGACACCTCCGGCTCCATGGCCGGGGAGTCTATCCGTCAGGCTCGCTCGGCTTTGTTGAGGGGGCTCGACACTCTGCGCCCGGGTGACCGTTTCAATGTTATCCAGTTCAACAGCCAGGCCCATGCCCTTTATACGCAACCTGTGCCTGCCAATGGCCACTATCTGGCTCGGGCGCGGGATTATGTGCAGGATCTGAATGCCGACGGTGGCACAGAAATGGCCGGTGCGCTGTCACTGGCGATGGGTATGGACAGCTCGGAGTCGTCCGGCCATGTGCAGCAGATGGTGTTCATGACGGACGGGGCTGTCGGCAATGAATCGGCCCTGTTCGATCAGATCCGCACCGGGCTTGGAAACCGCCGGCTGTTTACCGTCGCCATTGGTACTGCTCCAAATATGCATTTTCTCCGGGAAGCTGCGCGCTGGGGCCGGGGTCAGTACACCGCGGTACACAGCGCAGCGGAAGTGGATAAAGCCCTGGGTAAGCTGTTTGCCGCCATGGAAGCGCCGGTGATGACGGATGTCGAGGTGCAATGGCCCGGTACTGTTGCACAACCGGTCCCGGCCAAACCGGGGGATCTGTTCCATGGTCAGCCTATGGTGCAGGTGGTTCGTGGCGCACCGGCTGAAGGGGAACTCACGGTCTCCGGCCGTTTACCCGGTGGCCGGTCGTGGCGCACCAGCCTGGATCTTGCCAGTGCTGCGCCGGGCAAGGGCCTGGACCGACAGTGGGCCCGGGGGCGCATCGATGCAGTGATGGACAGCGCGCGCCTGGCGGGAACTGAGCCCGATGAAGCGGCCATCGTCGAGTTATCACTGAGCCACGGTGTGATGTCGCCGTTCACAAGCTTCGTCGCCATTGAGGAACGTGTATCCCGACCAGAGGGGGAATCCCTCAATCAGGAGGCCGTGCCCACCTTGCTGCCGGCCGGCAGCCAGCCAGGAATGCTGCGTTACCCGCAAACTGCCACCTTCGGTCCGTTGCTGACCGCCCTGGGGCTGGTGGGGCTGATGTTCTCACTGGCCATTGTCATGCTCAGCCGGAGGCAGTCGCTATGAGCCGGGCGTTGCTATTGTTGGTGGGTTGTTCCGCCACCCTGCTGGTCTTTGGTTTGTGGATTCCGTTCAAGGCACTGGTGGCCCAGGAAATGCTGGAGCTGGCCTGGGCCGAGAGCCAGGCCCGACAGAGCGAGGCAAGGCCCTGGCCCTGGGCCGATACCTGGCCAGTGGCGAAGCTGGATATACCGGAACAAGGCGTGTCCATGATCGTGCTGGAGGGCGTTCATGGTGAAAGCCTCGCGTTTGGTCCGGGGCGGGTGCCCGGTAGTGAAGGCCCCGGTGCGCCGGTGGTGCTCGCGGGCCACCGTGATACCCACTTTCGGCATCTACAGCATCTGGAACCGGGCGATGCGGTCAGGCTGCAGGGCATGGATCGGCAGTGGCGACGTTATCAGGTGACAGCCACCCGGGTGGTGGACAGTTCCCGTGAGTCTCTGGATACACGGTCTCTGGCCCGGGATACCCTGGTATTGATCACCTGTTACCCGTTTGACAGCCTGGACGCTTCCGGCCCGTTGCGTTATGTGGTGGAGGCAAAGCCGGCTTACGGTATGGAACAAATTGATACTGTCGCCGCTCTGTGATGTTGGCGTACACTTGTGCGCCAAAATGCAGTGAATCGGATCAAACAGAATGTCACAAGTTCGAAAAATCCTGGCCTGGCTCAGCGTTCCTGTCGTATGCCTGGTTATGATGTTGCTCTACCTCTTTCGGCCTTTCAATCCTGACAACAACCGCATCCTGGGCTGGGTTGTGGCCAGAATCGGCCGATGTATTCTGGGAATGAAGCGCCCCCTCTACGGCGCTGAAAACATGCCCAAGGATCGGCCGACCGTGATTATCGCCAATCATCAGCAGAACGATGATCTGTTTGTAATGGGTGATTTGCTACCGCCTCGTGGGGTGGCGGTTGGTAAATCTTCACTGGTTTGGGTGCCATTCTTCGGGCAGGTATTCTGGCTGGGAGGCAACATCATCCTGAATCGCGGCCGTGCGGCCAAAGCTGTGGCCACCATGCAGGCCACCAGCGATGCCATTAACCGAGAGCGCAAGAGCATCTGGGTGTTTCCGGAGGGAACCCGCAGCCGTGGCCGTGGCCTGGGTAGCTTCAAGAAAGGGGCATTTCACATGGCCGTTGCCGCTGGCGCACCCATCACCATGGTGTGTGCGGGCGAATACCATGGCAAATCCAGAGGCTGGACCGGACGACGGGAGCCTGTGCCTTTGCGGATTCTCCCGCCAGTCGAAACACAGGGCATGACCAGCGAGGACATTCCCGAATTGATGCACCGTTGTCGCCAACAGATGGAAGAGGCCATTGCTGACCTCGCACTTACCCACGGAACTGCTTGAACAGCCAGTGAAAACAGGGCAGTCTTTCGGACGAAACTGACGCTGATTCTGGACATCTGGGGAGTGACATAATGAACCTGATCTGGTTTCTGATCATTGGCGGTCTGGCCGGCTGGCTGGCCGGGCTGATCATGAAGGGCAAGGGCTTTGGCGTGTTGGCCAACATTGGTATCGGGATTGTCGGCTCGTTTATTGGCGGCTTCCTGTTTGGCCTGTTGCAGCTGTCGGCCCACGGTGCCATTGGTCGCCTGGTCACCGCAACAGTCGGGGCCGTGCTGCTGCTGGCCATCGTCAACAAGATCAAGAAGGGCTGACATGATCGTACCTGTCACTGCTGTTTTTGCGGCCGTCACCGGCCTGCTGTTGCTGGTGTTGTCGGCTCAGGTGGTCAAGTACCGGCTGAAATACCGCAAGGGCCTGGGCGTCAATGAGGATCCGGAGTTCGAAGCTGCCGTCCGGGCCCACGCCAATCTTGTGGAATACGCACCGCTGGGTTTGATCATGCTCGCCATTGCCGAGCTCAATGGCGTTTCCGGTTCGCTGATCTACTGGACCGGGATGGCGCTGGTGGTGGGCCGCATTCTGCATGCCTGGGGAATGATCAACGGCAAGGGCGGGCCACATTGGGCACGCATGATTGGTATCCTGCTAACCTGGCTGGCGATTCTGGTTGCGGCACTGTTGCTGTTCTGGAACGTCTGGCAGGTTTATGGCTGAAACGGTGTCCAGCCATTGAAGAACGGGGCCTTGGGGCCCCGTTTGTGTTTCTGTCGATTACAGCGCCCGGGCGACGTCCAGGCTCAGGTATTCCAGTTCCACACGCCGGTTGGCGGCGTGGTCCTCCGGCCGGGTCAGCGGGCGATCCGAGCCCCAGGTGGCAAGCAGGATGGACGATTGCGACACGCCTTCCTGAATTAGTAGCCGGGCCACGGCGTTGGCCCTGAGCCGGGCCAGAAACCGGTTGTATTCGGCAGAGCCAAAGTTGTCGGCGTGGCCGTGGATGCGAACCTGCATGCCGGGGTGCCCTTTGATATAGGCCGCGTGCCGCTTGAGCATATCGATATCCGGGGCATCCAGAGTGTGTTTGTTGAAACCGTAGTGGAATCGGGTACGGTGGGGACGGTCGGCGTCAGCCGCCAGTTGCCCGTTAGTGCCCGCGAAGGCCAGGGCGGCGTTGGCCAGCATATCGGGGTTGTCCAGAACAAGTACGGTCATTTGCTGCTTCCTCGAGTCGAGTGCCCGGCGTTTTTTGTTATGTCCCCTTCACTATTGATGTCAGAGGCCATAACGGCAATTGGCGAATGGTCGATAGCCGCCCGGGTTCTATAGCTACCGATTGAATGGCATTTGTGTGACTGTGTGATTACACCGGGAAAAGAAGGCCCCGCTGTGGTAAAAAGCAGCTTTTCAGGGACAGATTATGATGAATTGTGACCGCCCATGCTGATTATTCCTGCCGAGAATGCCGTAAACTGGAAACGCCCACCCTGGGTAACCCTGGGCCTGATCATGGCCTGCCTGCTGGTCTTTCTGTTCTACCAGGGCGGAGACGACCGCAAGTTCGAAGCCGCACTGGAAGACTATCTGGAGAGCGATCTGCTGGCCCTGGAGGCCCCCGCCTACGAAGACTACCTGCAGCGGGAAATCCAGTTCGAAGGCAGCCAGCAGCGGGTTCTGGAGTTGCAGGAATTCCAGCA
>CETO01030719.1_pt1 | contig 45113 bp, 38 predicted proteins | sample 531351 | NCBI WGS metagenome assembly CETO01 (sample SAMEA2622678, study PRJEB7988) | marine metagenome | isolation source: saline water (ENVO:00002010), including | reverse complement strand
ACCCGCCTCAATTTCTGCCTGATAGGCTGCCGGGTCCTTACGTTTTTTACTGGTGGCCAGGTTGGCAAAGGCGCGCTGTTCGTCGAGTCGAGCAATTCTCTGGGGGCTGGCCTGAAAATTCAGCCTTAACGGGCGTTCCACTGTGATTTTCAGATAGCCAAACTCGTGGTTATCAAAGATCTTGCTGACGGTACGGGTTTCGGTTGCTGTCGGCCTTGATGAGCCTTTGCTGTGTACGGGTACAACAGAGGTCGCATCGTGCTGATGTTCAGCGTACAGGCGCACCAGCTCACGGATATGCTCCTCGGCCAGCTCGTTTCGCTTGTTACCCAGGCTTTTGTCCATCTTTTTGTAATGGCGGGTGCCGTCGATTAGCTGCACTTTGCCTCGGCGGTGTTCGGGCTTGCGGTTACTGACAATCCAGACGTAGGTGTAGATGCCGGTGTTGTAGAACATCTGGTCCGGCAGGGCCACGATGGCATCGAGCAGGTCGTTTTCGATAATCCAACGGCGAATATTGCTCTCACCACTACCGGCATCGCCGGTAAACAAGGGAGAGCCGTTAAAGACCACGGCAATCTTTGAGCCGTCACCACCCTCATTGATACCATCCACCAGCTTCGGCGGGTTGTGCATCTTGGAAATCATGTGTTGCAGGAAAAGCAGCGAGCCATCATTGATTCGGGGCAGACCCGCACCAAAGCGCCCGGAAAAGCCCTGGTCGTCGTACTCTTCACGAACGAAATCTTCTTCCGGCTTCCATTCAACCCCAAAAGGCGGGTTGGAAAGCATGTAGTGGAATTTCTTCTCCGGGTGGCCATCGTGCGGTACGAAGCCGTTGTTTTTGTTCTTGGCGTCTTTCACGCCCAGCGTGTCCCCATAGATGAGATTATCGATGGGTTCGTCTTTGATCAGGAGGTCTGAGCAACAAATGGCGTAGGATTCCGGGTTGTACTCCTGGCCAAACAACTCGATGTGGGCATCAGGGTTCAACCCTTCATGGTTACCGTCACCGCAAATGTACTTTTCAGCTTCCGAGAGCATGCCACCGGTACCGGCTGTGGGGTCGTAGATGCTCCGGTAAATGCCTGGTGCGAAAATGCCTTCCTCATCGGTAAACAACAGTTGCACCATCAATCGGATGACTTCACGCGGAGTAAAGTGGTCCCCGGCTTCTTCGTTGGCCTGTTCGTTAAACTTTCTGACCAGCTCTTCAAACAGATAGCCCATTTGCAGGTTGCTGATGGTCTTGGGTGATAGGTCAATCTCGCTGCTACAAAACTCCTTGAGGATTAGATACAGGCGGTTGGCCTCATCCAGCTTGGCGATTTCAGCCTCAAAATCAAACTTGTCAAAGATATCCCGAGCGCGGGGTGAAAAACCCTGGATGTAGGCAATCACGTTGCCCGCAATGTTCGGCGGATCAGCCAACAGTTTTTCAAAGGTGAAACCGCTGGTATTGAACAGTTCCTGTTTGCGGCCATCGGTGGCGATGCGGGATAGCGCTTTTTCCAATGCAGGGCCGGTTATGCCGCGGGCTTCCAGACGTTCCTTCTCAGCCAGTACCTTTTTCTGGTTTTCCGCCAATACCAAGTCAAAACGACGCAACACAATCATCGGCAACATCACGCGCCGGTACTGGGGCGGCCGATAGGGGCCCCGCAGTTTATTCGCGATATTCCAGATGAAGCCGACAAGGTTTTGATGATGGTTTTGCTGCATGCTGTTCTCGGTGTTGAATTCAGGTTTTCGAGCGTTTGGGCACAGGCAGGTGCTAGAGGAATGTTAGCGCGGTGTCTGCAAACATTGTGGTTCTGAAATCACAGGCCATATCCCTTCCCTGGGCAACTTGATGATTCGGGCTACAGTCTACTTTCAAAACTTTCACATGGGAAAGTTCAGGCAGCATTTCGGATGCCAACAAATGGGGGACGGAGCCCCTGGGTCATGATCAACCCTCTTGTCTGTGACCAGGTCGGTGTTAGACAACTGGTAGGTCTTCGTTCGGTTCTTCGGCTATATAAGAAAAATGTAACCTGCAAAGTGGAGGAGGCTATCTGTGGAAACGACCGCCGCAATTACTAGGGAGTCTCTTTACGAGGAAGTATGGACTGAGCCGGTTTCCAGAGTGGCACCTCGGTACGGGATCTCTGATGTTGCGTTGGGGAAGGTGTGTCGTAAGTACAGAATACCGTTGCCGCCGAGGGGCTACTGGGCAAAAATCAATGCTGGGAAGTCCCCCAGAAAACTCCCGCTTCCTACCGCCAGGGAGTTTGAGAATCACTCCCTGCCTCTTAGCCGATCGCCCACCTATGATCCGAACAACCCCGATGCCTCTCGGAAAAAGGCCATCACCGCCCAGGAACGGATCGGGCTAATCGCGGTGCCAGAGGAACTGGAGTCACCGCATCGACTGATACAAGCTGCATCCAAGCGATTAAAGCGAAAGGCAGGGTGGGACAACTACAAGGGGCTGCGCTCAGCGTCGGCAGAAATATTCGATTTCGAAGTGACTCACGGCGCCATCAATAGGGCACTATTGGTAGGCGATACGCTGATAAAAGCGCTTGAGCGCCAAGGTATAAAAGTATGGGTGGATCCTGAGAAGAGTCGTACTTTGATAGGAATTGGCGACACCTCGTTGCCAATAGCCATTAGCGAGCATGTTGCCAGAACCAAACATAAGGTAACCGCAGCGGAGCAAAAAGCCATTGAGCGCTGGCGACGATCTCCAAATCGTTGGGGAGCCGGATATCATTACCCAAGTCCGCCTGACTATGACTACCACCCGACCGGGAAGCTGACGATTTCAATCGGCATCTATCCTTCAAGAAGTTGGAGTGATACCCCTAAGACCTCGTTGGAGCAAAGGCTGCACCAGGTTGTTGCCGGTGCATTGGACCTGATTGAAGAGGAACGTATTCGCACCGAAGAACAGGAACGCAGGCGTCTCGCCTGGCAAAAGGCAAAAGACCGGTATGACCGTCAAGTGGAGCTTCGGAAACAAGAGCTGGCTCAACTTGAGAAGCTGAAGGCGAGTGCTGCGCAGTGGCTGGAAGCAGAACGGTTACGACAATATATCGATGCAGTTGAGCAATCAGCGGTAAGTGATGGCAGGACAAGTGAGGAACTTGCAGACTGGATTGCTTGGGCTCGGATCAAGGCAGATTGCATTGACCCATTGGTAGCGGTATCGGATGCGATCTTGGATAGCCCGGAACCTAGGTCGCCGGGCTATTATTACTGACAGGACTGATGCTTACAGAAAGCAGTGAGAAACTATTGGAGATTCGCTCGTGAAGGATCAAATCAATACCTTGGAGGAACAGCGGGAAGCTGCCAGGGAAGCGGCCATTGAGGCGTTTGATGGCGATGTGAAGCTAGCAGAATGCTGGCTAAACCAACCGATTAAGGTTCTCGGGAACGAGAGGCCGATCGATTTCATGGATAGCCTCGCACGCATTCGAATTCTCAGAAGCGTCATCGCCAAACTTGAACACGGATTTCCGTAGACAAAGATTTTCTATCAAAGTCGATTACGTGAGAGCTGACGCCTGAGAGTGAACGAATGACCGCTTTTGGGCGTCAGCGGCCAAGCCGGGCCTTGCTCCAGAAAAAACCGTCGCAAAAATTCCAGCAGCCGAGCATGGGCGTCTGAGTCTACAGTTGAACCGCAACATCGCATTCACTGATAGGAGAAACAGATATGTCCAAGTCACGTAGCAAAGGCACAAACCAAAACGCGAATCACCACTCGGATCAACTGAATTCGAATCGCGGTACTAATGGAACAAATCCGGCCAACGCCCACGTTAATGGCAACCGTGGCGGCCAGCTGAACCCAAATCGCAAACGATAAGGAAGCGGAAAGGTTCAAAGCCCCCACGCTGCTGGGGGCTTGCCTCCCAAATGAATATGACAGAATCCATCAGTTTCCCAACGCAAGGTGAGTTGGTCACCTATGCCTTCAAAGCCTTCGGGTTATTACCCACCAAGTACGATCGCGACTCCGAGTTCCGCGACAAGGCTAGAAGTTTTCAGAAGCTACTGAGCAGACTCAAAGACGAAGAGGGCCAGCTCACAAAGAATTTTGAGAAGGCTCTTGCGACATTCGATGAACGCCTTTCCCAGTATCTGGACGACAAGCAGGTCCGAGGGATAATCCTGGGTGTCTTGGCTGATCTATATCGAGAATACAACCGGACGATAATCGAGGAAGGCACATACCGCCCAAAGAACGATACGCTGCTGTATTTTCTGTTCACTCGCGCCACATCAGCTCTGGTGGAAGCCGCCACATTCCATTCGCTTCGTCAGCACAAGTTGTCCGGAGAAGACTTGGTACCCTATCTGGATATGTTTCTTCCCGACATCTCCACTGATGATGAGATTGTCTGGCCGATGGCTAAGGTCATTCGCTGGATCTATTCCGAAGCGGATTGTTCACAAATACAATTCCACGCTCCCGGAAGAGGCCCAGCCTCAGATAATCCAACGTTAGAACAGAACCTTGAGAATGCTGGAAACTGGGTAAGAGACGATGCGTTTCCGTCCTTGCCTTCGTTGCTGGCCAATTTCCAGTCTTCTCTGGCGCTGCAGGAAGGTACTCGAAAGATCCCTGAGAGTTTGAGCTCATCCATTGCGCTGCGACTTACACTGGCCCGAATATCGACGGCTGTATGCAAGGACATTCTGGCGGTCTATGGAGTGGGCGTGCTTAAGCAACTGACTACAAGCGTGCGGCTCTACTTCACTACAATTGCCGATGAAGTGAAGGAGTTTCGAAACGAGCTCAAACGGGCAAATAAAACAGACGATCTGAGTCAGCTCCCAGATCCGGTGTGGCAAGGAGCATGCTCACACTACTCAGAGTTCTTCCAGTTCAAGAAAAAGAGAGCGCTTGAGACTCTTCAAAAGCTCTATGCTGGTGATCCCGAAAACCCATTCAAGCCGGTTGTTATCGAGAAGCTCGCACGTGATATTGGACAGTATCCAGTGGTCACCCGCATGGATCAAATGTTGTTTAGCTCCGCCTGGTTTCCCAGCCGGGAGTTTGAGCGCCTGCTCAATCGAGGGTTTGAACTGAAGCGAGATACGCGGACAACAGAGTTGGACGTTGATCGGTTCGAGCAAGAATTATCCTTGGCCAACTTGGAAGAACAGCTGGCTTGGCTTGGCCCATGGCTTAGAGCGATTTGCCTCTACAGAGCAGAACGTTTCGCAGACGCCTTTGAGCACAGCGAGAAAGCGTACACGCTGGGAAAATACCGGGCTGGGCGCCACCAATACCGCCTGGTGAACCAATACATGGAACTGTGCGCAAAGACCAATCGTCGTCTGAGGTTCAAGCAGGCTCTCGACTGGGCAAACTATGCAGGTATCGAGGTAAGATGGATACGCTCTGAAGAACAGAGTAGAGACCAGATTGATTTCGCGTTTGAGGTCTTGAGTAAGGCAATTTATCCCATCCTGTAGCATCCAATTTATTATTCTACCGAACCGGGCGACAGCTTGCTCTACCGCCCCTGGATGCATCCAGAGTCGACCTTAGGTACCAAAATTTCGCTAGCTCCTGAGTACCGTTCGGAACTGGACCAAGCCGGCAGTTGTCGGCTTAGTCAGGTTTGAACCCAACTTCGTGTGCAGGCCTATTCGAATCTGCTGTATAGGCAAAGACAGGCCAAGCTATAGGGTTATCATGGACAGCCATTTCGTATTCGACCTTGCTCGAAGGAATGCGATTGTCGACAAGGAAATACCCGATCAAGGGTTTGCGCATAGTGACCCGCTTCCAGGCGCCACCTTCTTCAAGCTCATAATCAGACGCGATTAATGCCTGCTGCTCACCACTGAGGTGTGGGTTCGGCTTCAACTCAAGCTCAACAATCTGTTCCCAATCGGTATCTGCTTCAGGTGGTACTCCCTTGTACTGCTCGAAAGCGGACGCATTTTTTCCCGAGCTTTTATCGCTCCTTGGTGCCGTAACAACTTCTGGATTGCTCTTGAAACGGCCAATTAGGAAGTCTCGATAACCCATGTGGTCCCAGCAAAAGGCACGAATGTGGTAACGGTTGTTAACGAAGGCAACAGCTGTCGGAGTTAAACGCCTGATCCGGCCCTTTGGGGAACTCATTGTTGCGATCACAGCTTCGATAGATCGCTTGTGTTCAATAGCCGACAACAATCGAGCCAGAACCGTCAAATCATGCCGGCGCTGAAGCATTGGCATTTCTGTGGCATGCCCAGCACTGGGCGGCGCGTAATCTTCAATTGACTGCCACTGGAGGTCTTCGCCCGATAACAGCACCGGCTCAAAGGTTTCCGTTGGCTGATGGTAGGGAATGCCAAGTTGGTAGGGTTTCATCGCTGTCGGAGCGATCTGCTGATAGAGCTTGATGTCTTTTTGAGCCTGAGGCCGCGAAATTCCGAACGTTTCCATCAGCATGGTCGTGGTCAGCCGCCGCTCCCATAACAGTTGACGTTCGATGAAGCACAAACGCAGCCACTGTGGGTGCGAAAAGGCCCCGGCCTCAATCCGTCGACCAGCCAGATTCGCTGCAGACAGAGTGCTAGTATCTTCGCTGATCGCAGGTTTTATGTACTGCAAATACTGCATGGCAGGGCCCTTTAGCTGCTGGTTGCGTTCATATGTCCAGAATTTTAAGCCAATACTGTATAAATATCAGCTACCCATATAAAATATAGGGGTGTATAAAATATAGTGTTCCCCGTAAGTTCGGGTGTCAATCTTCGAGGGATGAGCCGGTGAGTTTCGCCACACTTAACACCAATTTGTTCAAAGCGATCGCTGGCGATAATGGGCGGTTAATGCTCGACCTGCTAGTAGAGCTCGATGCGTTTCTTGATCCGGCGCAGCTGGCGGATGAGCCGACGCCACAACAGGTGAGAGTTTTTCTTCGCGACTATCTCGCCAATAGTCACTTACGCCTGGAAATTGAATCAGGTGAGGCCGCAACCACCCCGCAAAGCCCAGAACATTATGTTTACTACCGGTTGCGCGATACAGGATGGATCCGAGAAGAGCTGGAAATCGGATACCGTTATGTGGTCTGGATGGCTCAAGAAGGTAGGCGACTACTGCAATTCCTCAGGAGTATGGGTGCTGAACACCCATCGCTTGGTGTGGTTTGCTTGTCGGTGCGCTCTAATCTTGCCGAAGTGGTTAAGGATCCGGCCAATGGGTCTTTGATCCGGAAAGCAGCCGATGACATGGAAGGCTTCCTCAACCGCCTCCGAGCCCTCGTGGGCAATATTCGCGAAATACACCATGTGATTAGCGGCGGAGACGTGTCAGGCAGTGGGAACTTCAATTTCTACTTCGAAGAGTACCTGGGTGAGCTATTTCTGCCGAACATTGAGAAACTCGCGTTGAAGGGCAACCCCAACCTTCACGCCAGCAAAATTCGCAAGCTGGTAAGTGATATACGATTCAATCCGGAGCGGTTGGAGGTGTGTGCTAAGGCATACCAGTGGGACGATATAGCGAATCCATCGACTGAAACGGTCGAAGCCGATCTGGATCGACTGAGTCTTGCGTTTGACGGTATTGGGCCCTTGTTCAAAAAAACACAGGACTATGCGCGGCGCATTACCCGTCGAATGCATGAAAGAATTAAATACACCGTGCACACTCCCAGCAATATAGGCCAACAGATCGAGAATTTGCTTGATCGTATTGGTCGGGATGATTCGATTGAAACCCTGCCCAGCCCGGTGATCAGCGAAAAACTGATTTCCGAAAGCCGTTTGGCCAAACCTAAGGCGAAATCGGTACCGGCGGTCGCAACGGTTCGCAAGGAATCCAAACCCCTGTGGGAAAAGCGAGCCTATAACCAGCTCAAACAAGAGCACATACACTTCCAGAGGTATGACCCTGACCGGGTGGTGAGCTTTATTGAGACAAATATGGGCGACCAAGCTCAGATGACCACCGATGACCTGACCATCAAGACTGCTGACGACATGATGGCAGCGTTGCACCTGCGCTTATTGGCGCAAGGTGTTTCTAAAACCCACGCTCTTTACCCCCTATTAGCTGAGTACAGCGTTACCTTCGACGAGCATGAATGGACACAGCTTGAATACATGGCCGGTCGTCGATTGATTATCACCAGGCAGGCCTTCTCGGAGATATCACGAAATGATTAATGACATTGTGCTGAGAGAGCTGAAAGAAATTGCGTCGCGAAACTCTGACGACTACGCCGACACTCTTCGAAAAACAGCTGCCTACCTGCTCCAGAAGCAGTGGGCCTGGAAAGGTAAGCGAGGGCAGAAAGAGCACTTCAAAGTCTGCGAGGACAATGCCACATACTTCCATAAGCTATTCGATGCACTGGACATGGACTGGTATTACGATCGCAACTTTGGGTATGTGGGGGTGCTGCCCAGAGGCACTGGAAGCCAGCTGGATGTCACGGCCACCATGTTTCTGCTGATATTGCGCAAAATGTATGACACTGAGGCCTCGATGGGGCGCACGGACCTCGGCCGCGTCACGCCGCCAACCGTGGAGCTGCTTAATCAGTATGAGCAAGTTAAAGGTGAAAGACCGATACTGACCGCTACCATCGAGGCCCTAGATACCCTTCGAAAGAGGGGCATCATTGAACTTGGGCCCAGAGATCCGGACACCAAGCTTCCTGATGTGACGGTGTTGCCCAATATAACGCGAGTGGTAGGCCCGGCCTTTCTTGGATCGCTCGAAAACTTCATGAACAGCTACGCTCCAGACTCAGAACCCGGAGATGAGCCACACCTGACCACTGACCCTGCGGAGGCGTCTGATGACAACGCCGAATAACCCAATGCCAGCGCATTTCCTTCAAAATTTTGTTTTCGCACAGTGGTATCTCTTGGATCTGGAAACCCTGGATGTGGGTGTAGCCGCATCTCTCTTGTCGGGTGAGAATGGGGCCGGGAAAACAACGATATTTGATGCCATCCAGTTTGTTCTGATGGGTGGAGACCAAAGGCGTGTTAGCTACAACGCGGCCTCTGACGGAAAAGCGTCGGGACGCTCTGCCAGAAGCTACGCCCTGGGCGAGTTCAAGGAAAACGATGTCACCACTTTCGAGCGGGAAAGTGCCAATACCTACATTTTTCTGAATTGGTACGACCACCACCAGCAGCCCTATTCGTTTGGGGTCTCTATCCACGCTACGCAGCAATCGGCCAGCATTGAAACACGTGGTCACATCATCAAAGGGCGCCATGTCTCGGAGGTAGACCTCTTATCCTCGGAGGACACTTTTTTACCGTGGCGTGAATTCGTTGATCGTATGAAGTCGACCGCCAAAGAGTACCGGGGTTCGATGAGCTACGAGATGATCGACGGGGCAAGGATTATGCGCGAAAAGTTCGCCGAGATGATGTCGGTTGATCAAACGCGCAGCGGGAAAATTGAGCCCGAAATGCTGGTCAAAACATTGTCCAGTGCGTTGCAGCTGAAGATGGATAGTCCGATTGATTCGTTTATCCGGGATTTCATTTTGCCACCCGAACCCATAGAAACAGAGCAGCTTCGTGAGGATCTGCTTGAGCATCGCCGCATTGAGGATGAAATCACGCGCGCGGAGAGTCACAAACTGGCTCGTGAAGCTTTGATCACTGAAACAGATAAGGTGACGAAGCACCGGACTGATGCTCACTTTGAGTTATGGGTCTCACAAGAGGCTGAAGTGGCCCGGCTTGATGAAAGAAACAGCGGTCTAGAGGATCGTCTGGATCAGCAGCTAGACAAGCTTGATGAAGCAGAACGGACGATTAATCAACAAACCCCTCGACTGCCTGAGCTCAAAAAGCGTCACGAGGATGCTCTGATAGCGTGGCAAAACTCAGATGCTGCAAGTCTGAGTAAAACCGTCGAGGCGGCACAGGAAAATGTCACGAATGCAACTACCTGTTTCGCTGAGCTAAACACCTCCCTCAGAAAAGCGGTGGATGATATCAGTCGCCAAAGCTTTGCTGACACTCTAGACATTGTCAGTTTTGAACAACTGGCGGAGCGGTGGACCGAATGTTCCGATCTTCTCGCCCGCGCTGACATTGCCAGTCTCAGTCCATCAGATCACGAAAATACCGGCACGGTCACTGCGGCTCTTCTGGATGCCAGACTGGTCTTAGATGAAATTTCCACATGGCTTGAAACGGCAGATAAACATGTCAGCCATGAATTGGAACAAATAAAGGATGCTGGCGCAGCACTTCAATCGCGAGTTGAAAGGTTGAAGAAGGGGCTTTCGGACATTCATGCGTCAACCAGCCTAACCATTGAACTATTAAAGCAGAAGGGTATTCAGGCGGTGCCCGTTTGTGACGTATGCGAGATTACCAATTCAGAGTGGCAAGAAGCTGTTGAATCCTATCTCGGGCCGAATCGTGAAGCTCTCGTAGTTGCAGCAGAAGATTTCGGTCACGCTCTTGAGATCTACGAAGTCGCTCAAAAACAAAGCCCGCGCATCAGGCGAGCACGCCTTATCAACCCAGATTTAGCCTTGCGCGAAAACAAATCACCCACTGCAGGAATGGTTTCAACACTGATCGAAACCCAGGAACCGGTAGCCCGGGGCTTCATGAACATCATCTTGGATCGAACCAAGATGGCCGCAACCCGTGAAGAACTCAGGCGCGAACGTAAAGCACTGATGGCTTCCGGTTTAACGGCTGGCGGCGCAACGATTGGCGGCACCTCTCAAATTGACGGTCTGCTGATTGGTAAACATGCCAAAGCTCAGCAGTTGGAACGGCTGGAAGAAGAGCTTGATAGCCTGGCCCGGCGAGTAGCCAGGTTTAATGGCCCGGCGACAACGCTGAGCAAGCTTAACCGTCAGTGGGCGGGCTTTTGTGCGGCGGTAACCGATGGCGCCGTCGCGCTGCAAGAGCAAAGTCAAAGCCTAGCAGCCTATGAGCAAACTCTCTCTCATGCCAGGGAGCAACTGCAACCTCTTACCTCTGAAGATGAGCGTCTTAAGAGAGCCAAAGAGAGGGCTGACCAGGACTATCATGACTGCAATGAAAAAATCACACAGGCAAGAAACGACAAACAACAGGCAGAGGCTACCATCAAAAGCCTGAAAGCTGACTTGGAGCAGATTCGTCCTTTACTGGAGAGGGCCCAAGAGCAACGCCGCAAGACAGAGACATCTGAATTGCACGACACGAATAAGGCGCTGGAACGCTGGGAAGCCTATGAACAGAAACATGAGAGTACTGAGGGTCGCTATGCACTGATTCGAAATGAGGCGGATAGGGGAAGACAGACTGCACGGGAAAAAGAGCTGACGTCACGCGGAAATCTGCGTGAAAAGGTAATCGAATTCACCAATGCTTTTTCTGAAGACATTGCCAATCGGGCCGAGCTTCTTGAGGCAGCCAAGCTTGAGGGTGATGACCCGGAAGCTTACCGTCTCATTAAGACCGATTGCGCCGATTGGGTGGATCGTATCCTTGCTGCTCAGCTACTGGATCATCGACACGCCGCTCAGGAAGCTGCGGAGAAAATGGAAATGAATTTCCGAGGCATCATCGTTGGGGAGCTTCAAAACCGCTTTGAGCAGATGCGGTACACCTTTCAGCAGCTCAACAGTGTTCTCAAAAGAATTCCTTTCCACGACAACATCTACAGCTTTCACTTCAAGCTCCGTGAGACCGAGAGCCTGGCCACTGTTTACGAATACATAACAACCGTGGATAGGGAGCAGGCCGAGTTGGTTGGCACCTTGTTCGAGAAAGATTCAGAGCATCCGGCCCTAGAACTGCTGAAAGAGGCTCTGATCTCTGGGGATGACCTGATTAATGAGATCAGGGATTACCGCTCGTTCTTCCAATACGATATGAAAATGCGTAATCCCAACACGGGGGAAGAACGCCGGGTAACCGAAATGCAAAGCACCGGTTCCGGCGGAGAAAAGCAGACTCCCGCCTATATCGCCCTGGCTGCCAGTTTCATGAATGTTTACAAGATTCGTGAAAACTCACCTCGCGGTGCCTCCCTGGTTCTCCTGGATGAAGCGTTCAACAATATGGATGGTGGGAACGCCAGTGGCGCGGTTGCCTTTCTGAAAGAGATTGGTCTGCAGCTAATTGTGGCAGCCCCGCCTGAGGTCACCCTTAAGATCGGCAAGGAAATGGACCAGATATACACCATCTGCCGAGAAGGCCGTGATGTGGTTATCGACCACACCAAGATTTTTGAGGGAGGGCAGGAGCTGATTGATCAACGCAACCCTGTTTATCACCCTGAGCTTGTCACTGAGCGAGCCGCTGAATTAAAAGCCAATGCGGAGACAATCACTGGGGTATGAGTAATCATGTCGAGACATTCGTTGCGCAGCTGATTAAGCACATTGATAAGCCAGATGGTGTTGTGCCTCAGGCACGGATACGCATTACAGATCACGCCTATCGGTGGTACTTCGCACTCAACAATAGTGCGAAGACAGCTCTCCACCAAAATTTAGAAGCGCTGCAGGATCTCGACATTCAGTATCAGCGCAGAGTGGCTCTGGGAGCATTCAGGCATATTGAGGCGGTCCAAATTACTGATGGACGCCGGCTCATGGCATCTCAAGGGCTAACCCCGCTGGCGGATGACGTACAGCTCGCCTTCGAACAGCTTGAGGCCACAGAGTTCAATATCCCCTGGTGGGAAACGACTAAGCGAGATATAGCGGAGGCATGGTCAGCCAACAAGACATTCAATGGCGTTAAGCGACAGCAATCCGAGCGGCTTTTCGATGCAATGAAGGTGGTAGAGTGGATCGTTCAGTCAGAAGACGCCTCGCCAGTCCCTGATATGAGAACCCTCAGCACGATGCTCTTTAGTAACTCCAAGAAGCTTGAGGAGAAGAGTTTCGCGAATCTGATTCGTCGTTTGATGCTCGGTCAACTGGATGATGACGTGGCAAGCCTGATGGACGATGGGCCGAAGTTGCTGGAGTATTTTGGGATCAGCAAATACCCAATGCCAATGCGGTTTAAAGCGAGCGCCCTGCTATTCTGCCGAGGTGTTGTTGATTTGTCCGCGCTCCATTACGGGATCGGTGTTTCCCCGGATGAAATTAAAGGGATTGAGTGGCGCCAACGACCAAAGTATTTGCTGTTCATTGAGAACCGAGCCAGCTTTGAGCGATATGTACGGGAGATCGATGATGCGGGGGTCGTCATTTACACCGCAGGGTTTCCGCCTCGTTCCTGGCTGCACGCAATCGAGATCATCATCTCTGAAATCCGATATGAAGTGCCAGTTTATCACTGGGGTGATCGTGACGTGGGTGGCTACAGAATCCTAGCGTTTCTGGCGAGACGACTTGATCTTGATATTCAGCCATACCTTATGGGGATAGATGCCCCGATATCAATTCAGGATGGTGACGACCTCAAAGAAATTCCCGTGGTCGGGTTGATTCAGGCGGTTGAGTCAGCGCGAGGTTATCCGGCCATTTCGGCGCTTTATGAAGCTCTTGGTAAGTGTCAGGATGCAAGCTTACCATGGATTGAGCAGGAACAAATTTCGCCCGTTAGCCCGCTGGGAAAAAGCTAAAGCAACGGCTGAGATTTGATGCAAGCTCCTCAAAGCAATGCCATTCAGATTCGTAGAGGTTAATTTGAACTACATCTCAATAGATGGAGACGATGTGGGCAGGAAGATCACGTCACTCTATCTTGAAAATGCGACAGCTAAGCTCTCTCAATTCTGTGATGAGATGAAAGGTGCCACGGAAAAAATATCCAATTTCCTCAAGGGGCAGGGGTTTGAGGTGATTTTCTGTGCTGCAGACGGTGTGGCAGCTTCAATAGAAAGTGATATTGATTTTGAGCGCGCTTTCACGGAACTCTGCAAGTTTGCTCCAGAGGGGATTACTCTCTCAGCGGGGGTAGGTCAGTCGCTGAGTCAGTCCTACATCGCTCTTCTATCTGCGAAGAGTAACGGTAAGAACTGCATACACCGATATTCAAGGATTGGAGAAATCTAGATGGTTCGGATTATCCGGTTTGATTCACTACTCAAGTATGTGGCGTACACAACTGTCGCCTTGAGCATCGGAATCTACGCCTTTGTTCAGGCCATATGGCTTCCAGATTATTCTCTATTTAAGGTCGTCACGATCTCCTCAATTGTCAGCACATTTATAGTGACCTTACTAATGCTCCCTTCGTGTTCGCGGAAGATTTGGGCATTCATAGGGTATATTAACGAATCCATCTACCCTGACCTGAATGGAACTTGGAAGGGTGAGATAACCCTCGAAGATGGAAAGGCCATAGATGTTCGAGCTGTAGTTCGCCAAACTTTGCTTTCCACGGAAATCGATATCCATGGTGAAACGATGAAATCTGTCACGCTCGACACAACGCCCAGCATGGAAGCCGGGCAAAAGAAACTGTACTACGTTTATCGCGCTGACCCGAAGAATCCCGCATGGCCAAGCTATTGTGGCTCGACGATTTTTGACGTGCGTCGCGTTCAGTTGGAAGGTAATTGTCAGTTAGAGCTTTCCGGCAAGTATTTCACAGATCGCAAAACCGTGGGACGGATAGTGTTGCGCCAGCTCGGGACAAATAACAATCATGATGTCTCTTTCTACTAGCGTCCGGGTTCTCCCGGCGTGAACGTTAGGCTCGTGTTAAATTCAGGAACGATAGTAACCCATAAGTTCACCAATACTCGGAGCGATTATGTCTCAGTACTGGAATGACCGATTTTCTCGATGGTCTCGACCACCAAGCGATAGTGAAGAAGCTAAGGCAGATCGGGCCGCAAGAATGGTGAACGACGCGATATCCGGGCATGCTCCTCTGGAAGGCAAAAGAATAAGCGTATATGGAACAGGCTCTTATAAAAACAATACCAATACTAGAAACGAAAGTGACATTGATATTGCCGTGGTGCTCCACGATTGTTTCTTCTCAAAATATCCGAATGGTAAGCCGCCTCAACCAGAAGACTTAGGTCATGCAGGTGGAGTGAAGTACGGCTTAAAAGCATTTCGCGAAGATGTGGGAAAAGCTTTACGCGCCAAATTTGGCGCCGACGGAGTGACCGCTGGCTCAAAAGCATTTGACGTCCACTCTAACACTGCTCGACTAGACGCGGACGTTGCGGTTTTCCTAGAGCATCATAGGTACACCGGGAAGCAAAACGTGGACGGGACATGGCACTATTTAGAAGGTGTCGAAATGAGGGGTAAGGATAATTCAAGAATTATTAACTGGCATGGAGACCACTATGCAAATGGTGTTGACAAAAACAGCCGCACTGGTCGTCGATATAAACGCGTCGCAAGAGTTTTAAAATGTCTTCGCGACGATATGAAGCAGAGTACAGACGAGGCGATACGAAAAGCCGCTGACGTGCCCTCTTTTTTGTTGGAATGTTTGGCTTTCAATGCTTCAGATGGCTGCTTCCAGCAAGGCGACTTATACGACGACTTAAAAGCTGTAATCACTGAGGTTTGGAATGGCACAAAGCCAGAAACAGATGATTTGGTCTACTTGGAGGTGAGCGGACTAAAATGGCTTTTTGGTAGCGAGCAGCCGTGGACCAAAGCTGGAGCACATTCGTTCCTTCTGAAAGCTTGGCAGCATGTCGGGTTCAGCAAGTGAATAGGGCGTATGCAACCATCATTGTAGGATTGGTCGTCGCTACTTGGGCTATCTATCTATTGCTACAAGGGCAAACTTTGACATGGAGCTACTTGGGACCATTCTCGGTAGCTGTCGCCGTGCTCACCGCCACGGCCTTCGTATTCAAACATTGGGCTTGGCACTGGCCTATTGTTCACTTGCTAACCAAAACACCTAACTTAACCGGGACGTGGGTCGGGAAGCTTAAATCTGATTATATTCATGATGGGGAAACCGAACCGCGTGGCCCAATAGATGCGGTCCTTATCGTTACTCAAACAGTAGACGAAATTAACGTTCGCCAGTATACGAAAGAGTCATCATCAACCACGGTCGCTGCGTCAGTAACGGCGGAGCCTGGCGACAAGTTCATTCTAGCAACGGTTTTCTTAAATGAACCAGAAATAGAATTACAGCAAACCCGCAGCCGCATGCATTATGGTGCTACACGACTGGGCATAGAAGGTCCTCCGAGATCGCCAGAGAAACTAGTTGGGAATTATTGGACAGCTAGAAAAACGTCGGGGTCAATAGAGTTTCAGTTGGTAAGTCGAAAGCGTGCGCACTCATTCGAGCAGGCATGGCGACTCCAAAAAACTGCCAAGTGAAGGATGCTGGGGCCCCTAATCAAAGGCTGTCTAACCATGCGCTTCAACCGATCGCTAGTGCGGCGGTTGAGCCCAGGCGTCAAGTGTTTATGACTGAAACTTGTGCGATTGATGTAATGATCCGAAAGGCCGCGCCGCGTTCCTATAAAGTCACTGGCGGGCATTTTGACTATGGAAGCCTTTACCTGGCGAGCATGGCCGGTGAGTCTTATGTCCTGCCCATCTCTCAGATTTCAGAAATACAGGATCTTGGTAATGGGCGGCACATTGTGGTTTTGCCGAGATGGTTGGCCCGCAAAAGCGGGCTTCTAAAGTACGAGCGTAAGTTATAGTCTCGGTAGCTGACTAGCAAATGCACCAATTTGCGGGATGGTTATACGACCATCCGTACCGTTTTCGAGACCCATTTTGGGAAGCTTGAATCTTTCGCTGGAAGCTCGCCAAAAAAGTTACCAACTTTTTTGTGATAAATTTGGGCGTCTTTTTCGGAGAATGCCCCAAAAGTTACCAACTTTATTTATTTTTATGGTTGATTGGATATTATGAAATGCGGTCTAGAGAGTCATTTTGTTACCAACTTTTTTATGCTGCTACAGGAGCCTGCCTGGATCCGGTCCTGAAAATATCAGATCCAATATTAGGCATGACCGTCATTTGTTCAGAAAGTTACCTTGTTAATCGAGAAATCGGTTAAAATACCGTCGCCGTTTCGGCAGTAATTAAGTAGTATTACTTAAATTTCCTGTGGTGCCCGGCTCTATCTCGCCTTCTTTTTGTTATTAAGACCAAAAGCGGACTGAAATTCGTACCTTTGGACCATACTCCGGTACGTAAATATCAAGGAAGATGCGGGTCTTCTGGCGCACAATACCAACAAACCGATTTCTCAGAAGATGTCTGTAATGCCCACGACTGTTATCTCCGGCTTTACCCATAATTTCCTTGGCAAGGCACCTGTCTGGTACAAGCAGGTCATTCTGCTGTTTCTGGTCATCAATCCGATTGTCATGTATCTGCTTGGGCCCGGCGTGGCGGGTTGGCTGTTGATCGGTGAGTTTATTTTTACGCTGGCGATGGCACTGAAGTGCTATCCACTGTTGCCGGGGGGCCTGCTGGCGGTGGAGGCCCTGCTGATCGGGCTGACGTCGGCGGATGCGGTGTACCATGAGGTTCTGACCAATTTCCCGGTCATCCTGCTGCTGATGTTCATGGTGGCGGGTATTTACTTCATGAAAGAGCTGCTGCTGGTGACCTTCACCCAGATTCTGGTGGGGGTGCGGTCCAAGTCGGCGTTGTCGCTGCTGTTCTGCAGCGCTGCAGCGGTGCTGTCTGCGTTTCTCGATGCCCTGACCGTCACCGCCGTCATCATCAGCGTTGCGGTAGGTTTCTTCTCGGTCTATCACAAGGTGGCATCCGGCAAGGGTTACCAGCAGAAAGACCACAACACCAACAGCGACGACGAAGTGATTGAGCTGCACCGGGAAGATCTGGAAAACTTCCGTGCCTTTCTCCGCAGCCTGCTGATGCACGGGGCGATCGGTACCGCTCTGGGCGGCGTCGCCACCATGGTGGGTGAACCCCAGAACCTGCTGATCGCCAAGGTGGTTGGCTGGGATTTCGCCGGCTTTTTCCTGCACATGGCACCGGTGAGTATTCCGGTTTTGTTCGCCGGTCTGGCCACGTGCTGGGCGCTGGAGAAACTACGCTGGTTTGGCTATGGCGGTCGACTGCCCAAGCCGGTGCGACGGGTGTTGGAAGAGTTCGCTGATAATGAAAAGGCTCGGCGCACCAAGTCTGATCAGGCGGCGCTCTGGATTCAGGCGGTGGCCGCGGTCATTCTGGTGTTTGGTCTGGCATTCCACATCGCCGAAGTAGGATTGATTGGCCTGCTGGTGATTATCCTGATTACCTCCTTTACCGGCGTGACGGACGAACACCAGATTGGCAAGGCGTTCCAGGAATCCCTGCCCTTTACCTCATTGCTGGTGGTGTTTTTCGCCGTGGTGGCGGTGATTCACGAGCAGCACCTGTTCAAACCGATCATTGATTACGTACTGGCGCTGCCTGAAGGCCAGCAGCCGGGCATGTTCTTCATTGCCAACGGGCTGTTGTCGATGATCAGCGACAACGTGTTTGTGGCGACCGTCTACATCAGCGAAGTGAAACAGGCGCTGGACGCCGGCAGCATCAGCTACGAGCACTTCCAGACCCTGGCCGTAGCCATCAATACCGGTACCAACCTGCCGAGCGTAGCTACACCCAATGGCCAGGCGGCGTTCCTGTTCCTGCTGACCTCAGCCATTGCACCTCTGGTGCGTTTGTCCTACGGGCGCATGGTGATCATGGCGTTGCCTTACACCATCGTGATGGGTGGCGTCGGTCTGTACATGGTCACCCACGCGTTCTGAGTCAAGGTTTTGCATATTTCACCGCACAGTTTTCATAGGATCTGTTAACCTTCAGGTAAACAGATAAAAGAAAAGCGGTATACATGCGCAGTTGTCAACAACCCCAATCGACCCTTTCGCGCGCCTGTCTGATGGCGCTTTTTCTTGTTCTGGTTTTCTCATATTTGTTCTATCCCACCGCTGTCCGTGCCTCAGATTCGGAGGCTTTTGTCGATAAAACCATACGGGTTGCTTATGTTGAGTTTCCGCCGGTCACTTATCGGGATGACAAGGGCGAGCCTGCCGGAGAGTTTGTGGACATTACCCGCAAGGTAGCGACAGAGGCGGGTTACCAACTGGAATTCATCTACCTGCCGGTGGCCCGCACCTACCTCTATCTGAAAAACGGCACGATCGATTTGTGGATGGGGCTAACCGACATTCCCGCTTTAAAAGACGACATTCTCGAAAGCTGGATCAGCCCGATTCCGGTGGAACTGAGTGCCTGGTATCTGGAGGGCGTGCCGCCAGTGGATCATATGGATCGCCTGCGCAACAAAACCGTGATTCTGATCGGCGGCTATACCTACGCCGGCCTCAGAGACTGGCTGACCTCCCAGCCCGATATCCAGATTACCGAAGCACCGAACCATCGCTCCGGCCTCAATATGCTCAAGCGTCATCGCGGTGATTACCTGCTGGACTACCGGCAACCGGTGCAGGAAACCCTGAGCCGGACGACAGATGCCGAGATTCGCGAATCGGAAATGCGCAGCCGCAATGGCGCCTGGCTGTTTTCCCTGGCCAATCCGCGTGCGGCCATTCTACGTGAGGCCTTTGACGACGCTTACCTGCGCCTGGCCGAAAAGGGCGAAGTACCGCCGGTGCGACGGTTTCAGCAAACCTATGTGGTGCCAGGATTCCCGGAGCAGTACCGGTAACACCGGCAGGTTTTAAAGCGTTGCCAGCACCCGAATGGCATTGGCCGCTGCCGCCGTCCGGTTTTCCACATTCATCTTCCGGAACACCTGCTCCAGGTGTTTGTTCACGGTGCGGGGGCTCATCTCCAGAATCTGTCCGATTTCCCGGTTGGTCTTGCCATTGGCGATCCACAGCAGGACATCCGACTCCCGCAGGGTAAGATCAAAACGTTCCCGCAGCGCCGCTGAGGCGCTGTTCTGGTTCTGGGGTGTTTTCAGACGCAACAGGTATTCCTGGTCATCCACCAGGGCCAGATATTCGATGGAGCGGGGCGTGTCCAGCAACCGGATGGGCAGACTGTGGCCGGGATCCGGTCGGTGGCCCAGCCAGTCCTCAAGTTGTTCCCGTACTCCCTGGAAGTCCTCGTGATCCGGCGGCGGCAGGCAACGGCATACTTGCGGGGTACCCCACAGCAGGTTGCCCTCGCGGTCGACCGCAAACAGGTTCTGACCGGCGGTATCGAGCGCGCAACGGGCGCTGCGGGTCATTCTGGCGTTGGCCAGGTGCACCGCCATGCGGGCCAGTAACTCGGTGGTGTCGATGGGCTTGGTAACATAGTCCACGCCGCCGGCATTCAGGCCCATAACCACGTGTTCGGTATCGCTCAGGCCGGTCATGAAAATGATCGGAATGTCCGCGAAGGCGGGGTTTTCCTTGAGTCGCCGACACGTCTCGAAGCCATCCATATTCGGCATCAGCGCATCCATCAGCACCACATCGGGGGTGATGTTCTGGCTGATGGTCAGGGCCTGATTACCTTCCAGCGCCACCAGCACGGTCATGCCAGCTTCTTCCAGTGCATCATTGATCATGCGGATGGAATCGATGGCGTCGTCGACGACCAGTACCACGGTTTTGCGGTCATCAGGATGCTTCATGTTCGGTTACCTCAAGAAGTTCGAGAATCTTCTCGAACTGGAAATCGTTGGTGAATTTGGTGATCTCCTGAACGAAGGCGTCACTGGCGTCTCCGGCATACTGCAAGCTGTGCAGTGCCTCCAGCAGGCCCTTGCGATGGCCGATTCTGGCCAGGTCTGCCAACGCCTCGCAGTGCTCCCGGGCGGGCAGTTCAAGCGCGCCGCTGGCTGGCAGCGGTAGCGCGGCCAGGGGCTCCGGGCTTTTCTCGAAGCGCCAGTCCAGGCCCATGACCCGGCCAATGGTGTCCAGCAGCAGGTTCAGTCGCACCGGTTTGATGATGTAACCGTCGTGCAGGCGCGGTGCCTCGGCGCTATGGTGGCCCTCGTTGGCGTCGGCCGAGACCATCACCACGGGCAGGTTGTATTTCATTTCCCTGAGCTCGGCCAGCACCTCCCAGCCGCTTTTCCCGGGCATCGACACATCGAGCAGAATCAGGTTGGGGCGCTCCTGTTCCACTCGTTCCGGAACGGTCATGGCATTGCCGGTGTCGCTGATTTCAAAGCCAAGTGGCGACAGCATGGCCCGGATCACCTGACGATGGGAGTCGTCGTCATCCACCAGCAGGATTTTCCGGCGGGCGCCATGGTAGCCGTAGATCCTGCGGGCTGGCGTCGAGATCGAGCGTGGGCTGGCGGAATGCAGGCTCGACAGCATCAGGCTGACCTTGAACACGCTGCCCTCGCCAGGTTCGCTCTCCACCGAGATGTCGCCGCCCATGATTTCCGTCAGCAGTCGGGTGATGGTCAGGCCCAGGCCGGTTCCGGTGCGGCTCTGGCCGGGATTGCGGATACGCTCAAACGGCCGGAAGATGCGTTCGATGTTTTCTGCGGCAATGCCCTCGCCGGTATCACGCACGGTGAATTCCGCCACCTGGCTGCGGTAGCGGAGGGTCAGTGACACGCTGCCCTGGTCGGTGTATTTGATGGCGTTCGACAACAGATTGATCAGTATCTGGCGCAGGCGTTTTTCATCGGTGGTCACCAGTTCTGGCAGAGGGTGAGGGCAGTGGTAGTCAAACGCCAGGCCCTTTTCTTCGGCCTGAAGCCGGAACATGGTGACCAACTGCTCCATCAGCAACCCGATGCGCACCTGGTCACGGTGCAGATCCAGCCGGCCCGCCTCAATTTTTGAGATATCCAGTAACCCTTCAATCAGATCCGCCAGGTATTCGCCGCTGCGGCGAATGACCCCCAGGGCTTCCTTGCGATGAGGCGGTACCGAGTCGTCGTTCTCCATGAGCTGGGCGTAACCGAGGATGGCGTTAAGGGGCGAGCGTAACTCGTGGCTGATTCCGGTCAGGTACCGGCTCTTGGCGCCGTTGGCGGCCTCGGCCTGCTCTTTGGCCTGCTGCAGGGCCTGGTCGGTGCGTTCGTGGGCGACAATCTCCTCGGTCAACAGGCGGGTCTGGCGCCGGGATTCCTCCTCCGCCACTACCCGGCTTTCATGGGCCAGTACAAACAGCCAGCAGATCACCCCGGTGACAATGACCAGAATGAAGAACACTTTCCACAGGGTGACAGACAGCAGCGTAGCCTCGGCAAGCGAAGCCACCGGGGTTTTGAAGTAGATCAGCGACAGCAGCAGTGCGGAAAATCCGTTGATGACCACCAGCAGCGACAGGAAATGCCCGAGCCGGGAGCGCAGTGCCGACAGCAGTGGCGCCGGAAGGAACCGCCCGAGAAACTGCTGCATCTGCTCCTGGTAGCCGGCGCCCGGTTTGCAGGCGTCCTCACAGCGGGCATCCAGCGAACAGCACAGCGAGCAGATAGCGCCATCGTAGGCGGGGCAGTGGGTGACATCTTCCGGCTCGAAGCGGTGTTCGCAGATGCTGCACCCCACCAGTTGGTGATCGGTGGCCAGGGGCACAAACGGACGGGCGGTGTAGAAACGCCCGCCGGTCTTCCAGGCAATCAGGGGCGCGGTGACCAGTGCCACCGCCAGGGCGATGAAATGGGACAGGGCCTGGGCGTAGTCACCCAGTACCCCGGTGTGGCAGGTGATTCCCACCACCGAGGCGGTGATCATGGCGCCCACACCCACCGGATTGATGTCGTACAGGTGCGCCCGTTTGAATTCGATATGGGCCGGGCTCAGGCCCAGGGGTTTGTTGATCACCAGGTCTGCCACCAGGGCACCCACCCAGGCAATGGCGACAATGCCGTAGAATCCCAGGGTCTCTTCCAGTGCCCGATACACGCCAAGTTCCATCACCAGCAGGGCAATGGCGACATTGAACACCAGCCAGACCACCCGGCCAGGGTGGCTGTGGGTCAATCGGGAGAAGAAATTGGACCAGGCAATGGAGCCGGCGTAGGCATTGGTCACGTTGATCTTGATCTGACACAGAATCACGAAGATGCCGGCCATCGCCAGCGAGAGCTCGGGGGAATGGGTGATGTAGTTGAACGCCACCAGATACATCTGGGTTGGGTCGGCCGCTTCTGTTGCGGAAATGCCCTGATTCAGTGCAAGCACGGCCAGAAAGGAGCCGGCCAGAATTTTTACCATGCCGATGACAACCCAGCCGGGGCCGCCGGCCATCACCGCCACCCACCAACGGCGCCGTTCCGGAGCATTGGTGGGCTCGGGAATGAAGCGCAGGAAATCCACCTGTTCGCCAATCTGGGCAATCAGGGAGAACACCACCGCGGCGGCCGCCCCGAACAGCAGCAGGTCAAAGCCATTGTCGGCGGGCAGGCCCACGCCCTGGAACTGCGTCCAGTCGGTGATGGAGGAGGCATCTGCGTAGATGATGAAAACGAAAGGCGCCAGCTGCAGCAGGATAAACAGGGGCTGGGTCCACACCTGAAAGCGGCTGATGGTGGTGATGCCGTGGGTGACCAGAGGAATGATCACCACGGCGCAGATCAGGTAACCCAGTACCAGGGGAATGGCAAACAGCATTTCCAGCGCCATCGCCATGATAGCGGCCTCAATGGCGAAGAAGATGAAGGTAAAGGAGGCGTAGATCAGCGAGGTAATGGTCGAGCCGATGTAGCCGAAGCCGGCGCCCCGGGTCAGCAGGTCGATGTCCACCCCGTAGCGGGCGGCGTAGTAGCTGATCGGGATCGCGGTCAGGAAAATCACCAGGCTGACCGCGAGGATCGCCGCGACGGCGTTGTCGAAACCATAGTGCAGGGTAATGGAGCCGCCGATGGCCTCCATGGCCAGGAACGAGATGGCCCCCAGCGCAGTATGGCTGACCCGCGCAGCCGACCACCGGCGTGCACTTTTGGCGGTAAAGCGCAGGGCGTAGTCTTCCAGGGTCTGGTTGGCTACCCATTGGTTATAGCTACGCCGGACCCGAAAAATATTCTGTTTTACTGCCATTCCCGCCCTGCTCCTGGCCCGCCGGGCCGCCCTGAATTGGTGCGCGTTTGCTGCCGTCACGCACCGGATCAGAAAGCTGGAACAAGAACCGTGCCATAAACCGGTGCAACGGATGTGCGCCTTGGGGTTGCCTGCGGTTGTAACCTGTCTGACCTGGCACGGGTATGCGTCAAATGACGTACCACGCTGGGGTGAATGCCGAATGGGCACCCATGACAGGCCTGAGCAGAATGATTGACGTGGGCACTGTGCTTCCGGAGCGGAGCACGGTACCGGCTTTCAACCACTGCGAGGAATGACCATGGGAACCACAACCATTGCCGCCGGAGGGCGGAGTCACAAGAGCAAAGGGCTGCGAAAGAGCCTGGCCACCCTGGCCGCATCCATCATGCTGGCCACGTCGGCCCAGGCGGCCACGCCGGCAACCGACGAGGTAAACACCACCGGACTGGCGGTCACTGACGACACCGTCAAGGTCGGTATCCTGCACTCCATCACCGGCACCATGGCCATCAGTGAGATTGGTTCGGTGCAGGCCGAGAAGCTCGCCATTGAGCAGATCAACGAGTCCGGTGGTGTCCTTGGCCGGCAGATCGAGTTTGTCCAGGAAGACGGCGCCAGTGACTGGCCCACCTTCGCGGAGAAATCCCGCAAGCTGCTTCGCCAGGACAACGTCGCGGCCATCTTCGGTGCCTGGACCTCGGCTTCCCGTAAAGCCATTCTGCCGGTCATCGAGCAGTACAACGGTATGCTGTACTACCCGACCTTCTACGAGGGTCTGGAGCAGTCACCCAACGTGATCTACACCGGCCAGGAAGCCACCCAGCAGATTCTGGCGGGTATCGACTGGGCGGTGAAAGAGAAAGGCGCCAAAACCTTCTACCTGCTGGGCTCGGATTACATCTGGCCCCGTACCTCCAACAAAATTGCCCGCAAGCACATCGACAAACTGGGCCTGAAAGTGGTGGGCGAGGAGTACTACCCGCTGGGCCACACCCAGTTCAACTCCGTGATCAACAAGATCAAGCTCAAGAAGCCGGACGTGATCTTTGCGTCGGTGGTCGGTGGTTCCAACGTGGCCTTCTACAAGCAGATGAAAGCCGCCGGTGTCGATTTCACCGACGAGAAGCCGCTGCTGCTGACCATCTCCGTCACCGAGGATGAAATCCGCGGTATCGGCGGCGAGAACGTGGAAGGTATCTACGCCTCCATGAAGTATTTCCAGAGCCTAGATAACCCCAACAACGAAGAATTCGTGGCCGCCTTCAAGGAAGCCTGGGGTGACGACATGGTGATTGGCGATGTGACCCAGGCGGCCTATCTCGGCCCGTGGCTGTGGAAGATGGCGGTGGAAAAAGCCGGCTCCTTCGACATCGACAAGATTCGTGAGGCCTCACCCGGCATCGAATTTACCAAGGCACCGGAAGGCTATGTCCGCATCCACGAAAACCATCACCTCTGGTCCAAGACCCGCATCGGCCGCGCCAAAACCGATGGCCAGTATGAAGTGGTTTATGAAACCGACGAGCTGATGGAACCCGATCCGTTCCCGGAAGGTTACCAGTAAGCAGCCGTGGCCGGTGCCTTCGGGCACCGGCGTCCGGCTCGGACGCAAGCACGTGTTCTTAAGCGACGGGAGTAAGGGTCATGTTTGACGGATACACCACCAGCGAATTGATGTCGATTTTTGCCATGCAGGGCTTTGCCGGGCTGTCCCTGTTCTCGGTATTCGTACTGATGGCACTGGGCCTGGCGATCATTTTTGGTCAGATGGGGGTGATCAATATGGCCCACGGGGAATTCATGATCCTCGGCGCCTACACCACCTACCTTGTCTCCGGGTTTTTCCAGTCGGTCCTGCCCGGTCTGTTTGGCGGATACTTCTTCGTCGCCATCATTATTGCGTTTCTCATCTGTGCGGCCCTCGGGGCCTTTATCGAATGGGCCATGATCCGGCACCTCTACCGGCGCCCGCTCGACACCCTGCTGGCCACCTGGGGCCTGAGCCTGATCATGCAGCAAACCTACCGCTCCATCTTCGGCGCCCGGGAAGTGGGTGTGGAACTGCCGGAGTGGATGATGGGCGCCATCCAGGTTACCGATCTGGTGGAACTGCCCATCAACGGCCTGTTCGTGATGATCATTGCCCTGTCCATCGCCCTGGGGGTTTACCTGCTGATGTACCGCTCCGGCTGGGGCAAGAAGGTCCGTGCCGTGGTACAGAACCGCCCGATGGCCGAAGCCGTGGGCATCAACAGTGCCGGGGTTGACCGTATGACCTTCGCCCTGGGCTGTGGCATTGCCGGTATCGCCGGTGCGGCCTTTACCATGATCGGCTCTACGGGCCCGTCCTCCGGCCAGGCCTACATTGTCGATACCTTCCTGGTGGTGGTGTTCGGCGGTGCCCAGAGTCTGATTGGCACCATTGTCTCTGCTTTCGGTATTTCCCAGGCCCAGTCCACGATGGAGTTCTTCCTCAGTGGTTCCATGGCCAAAGTCCTCACCCTGCTGGTGGTCGTTGGCATCCTGATGCTGCGCCCGGAAGGCCTGATGGCGCTCAAGGTCCGTCGCTAGGAGACTGTCATGAAAAACACTTCCCCTTTGAAATGGTTTGCCTCCCGAGAGGGGCTCTACTATCTGGCACTGGCGTTGCTGCTGGTCGTCATCCTGCCGCTGGCGCTGGACCCGTTCCGCCTGAACATGGTGGGTAAATACCTCACCTACGCCTTCGTGGCCATCGGCCTGGTGATGTGCTGGGGCAAAGCCGGCATCCTCAGCCTGGGCCAGGGCGTGTTCTTCGGCCTGGGCGGCTACTGCATGGCCATGTTCCTGAAGCTGGAGGCTTCCACGCCGGAGGCCACGGCCATCCAGTCCACCCCGGGTATCCCGGACTTCATGGACTGGAACCAGCTGACCGAACTGCCGTGGTTCTGGGAACCGTTCCACAGCTTCTCGTTCACCCTGCTGGCGATCGTCGGTGTGCCGGTGCTGCTGGCATTCATCATCGGTTTTGCGATGTTCACCCGCCGGGTGGGGGGCGTCTACTTCGCCATCATCACCCAGGCCATCGCAGCCATCCTGACCATTCTGATCATTGGTCAGCAGGGCTACACCGGGGGTGTAAACGGCATTACCGATCTGCAGACCCTGATGGGCTGGGACATCCGCACCGATGAGGCCAAAACCATCCTGTACTTCGTGTGCGTGGGCCTGCTGTTCGTGTGCCTGTTCGTGGCCCGGTTTGTCCAGAACCGCAAGCTCGGTCGCATCCTGGTGGCCATGAACGCCCAGGAAAACCGGGTGCGTTTCTCCGGCTATGATGTGGCCGCCTTCAAGATCTTCGTGTTCTGCCTGGCCGCCGCCTTTGCGGGCATTGGCGGCGCGCTGTTCACCCTGATTGTCGGCTTCATGTCGCCCTCGTTCATCGGCATCGTGGCCTCCATTGAAATGGTCATCTTCTGTGCCCTCGGGGGTCGCCTGTCGATTCTGGGCGCAGTCTACGGCGCGTTGCTGGTGAACGCCGCCAAGAGCGGCTTCTCCGAATCCTTCCCGGAATTGTGGCCGTTCGCCATGGGCGCGTTGTTCATCGGTGTGGTGCTGGCGTTCCCGAATGGCCTGGCCGGCCTGTACCAGACCTACGTGATGCCCCTGGAGGACCGCCTGTTCAAGCGCAAGCCGAAAGCAGCGGTGAGCGCCCCGGCGAAGCCAGCGCCTGCTGCCCGCCAAGATGAGGGCCGTGATTACGACCCGATGCTGGACCAATACAGCCCGGAGAAATCCTGATGAACGCAGCCAAAGCACAGAGCAAGGACTTCCTGCTCGCAGTCGAGGGCCTGACCGTCTCATTCGATGGCTTCAAGGCGGTGGATGATCTCTCGTTCTACCTGGACCCGAAAGAGATCCGGGTCATCATCGGCCCCAACGGGGCCGGCAAAACCACGGTACTGGACCTGATTTGCGGCAAGACCAAGGCGACCTCGGGTTCCATCAAGTTTGATGGCAAGGAGCTGACCAGACTCAAGGAGCACCAGATTGTGCATTCCGGCGTTGGTCGCAAGTTCCAGACCCCGTCGGTGTTCGAGGACCTGACGGTGTTCGAGAACCTGGAGGTGTCTTATCCACAGGGCCACAGCGTGATGGGGGCGCTGGCCTTCAAACGCTCGGCTGAGGTGGTGGCTGCGGTGGAAGACGTGGCCGAGACCATCTTCCTGAAAGATGCCCTGGACCAGCCGGCGTCGCTGCTCAGTCACGGCCAGAAGCAGTGGCTGGAGATTGGCATGCTGCTGATCCAGAAGCCGGACCTCTTGATGCTGGATGAACCGGTGGCCGGCATGTCGGTGGCCGAGCGCAAGAAAACCGCTGAACTGCTGCGGCGCATTACCAAAGACCACACGGTGCTGGTGATCGAGCACGACATGCAGTTTGTCGGGGATATCGCAGACCGGGTCACGGTGATGCACCAGGGCAAGGTTCTGTCTGAGGGGTCCATCGAGCACGTGAAGTCGGACCCGAAAGTCATCGAAGTCTACCTGGGGCATTGATCATGCTGAGCGTCAAACAACATTCGGTGGCCTATGGCCAGAGCAGCATCATCCAGGACCTGAACCTGGAGGTGGGCAAGCAGGAAATCGTGGCGGTGGTTGGCCGCAACGGTATGGGTAAAACCACCCTGATGAAATCCCTGGTGGGCATGACTCCAAGCCGCGGTGGCCAGGTCACGCTGGATGGCACGGACCTGTCGAACCTGAAGAGCTTCCAGCGGGTGAGGGCCGGCATCGGGTTTGTGCCCCAGGGGCGGATGATTTTCCCGACCCTGACGGTGAAGGAAAACATCGAGACCGGTCTGGCCGCGGTAGGCGAGAAGAAAATTCCGGAAGACCTTTATGAGCTGTTTCCGGTGCTGAAGGAAATGCAGCACCGCCGGGGCGGCAACCTTTCCGGCGGGCAGCAGCAACAACTGGCCATTGCCCGGGCCCTCGCGACCCGGCCCAAGGTGCTTCTGCTCGATGAGCCGACCGAGGGCATCCAGCCCAACATCATCAAGGACATTGCCAAAACCCTTCGGCGGATTCGCGACGAGCGGGGGTTGTCGATTGTGGTGTCGGAGCAGGTGTTGAGCTTTGTGATGGATGCGGCGGATCGGATTCTGGTGATCGAGAAGGGGGAGATTGTGCACGAGGAGCTTCGGGAAGAGGCGGATCAGGACAAGATTGCCAGTTATCTGGCCGTTTAGCTTTGTTGAGGGGGAATAAATATGAGACACGGTGATATTTCCAGCAGTAACGATACCGTCGGCGTGGCGGTGGTGAACTACAAGATGCCCCGGCTGCATACCAAAGCCGAGGTGCTGGACAACGCCCGCAAGATTGCGGACATGATCAAGGGTATGAAAGTGGGGCTGCCGGGGATGGATCTGGTGGTGTTTCCGGAATACAGCACCATGGGGATCATGTACGACAACGACGAGATGATGGAGACCGCCGCCACCATTCCCGGAGACGAGACAGCGATTTTCTCGGCGGCCTGCCGGGAGGCGAACACCTGGGGGGTGTTTTCGCTCACCGGCGAGCGCCATGAAGATCATCCCAACAAGGCGCCTTACAACACCCTGGTGCTGATCAACAATGAGGGTGAGATTGTCCAGAAATACCGCAAGTGCATTCCCTGGTGCCCGATTGAGGGCTGGTACCCCGGCGACACCACCTATGTGACCGAGGGGCCGAAGGGGATGAAGATCAGTCTGATCATCTGTGACGACGGCAACTACCCGGAGATCTGGCGCGACTGCGCCATGAAGGGGGCGGAGCTGATTGTGCGGTGCCAGGGTTACATGTATCCGGCCAAGGAACAGCAGATCATGATGGCCAAGAGCATGGCCTGGGCCAACAACTGTTACGTGGCGGTGGCTAATGCCTCCGGCTTTGACGGGGTGTATTCGTACTTCGGGCACTCGGCCATCATCGGCTTTGATGGTCGTACCCTGGGTGAATGTGGAGAGGAGGACATGGGGGTTCAGTACGCCCAGTTGTCGGTCAGTCAGATCCGCGACGCCCGCGCCAACGACCAGTCCCAGAACCACCTGTTCAAGCTGCTGCACCGGGGCTACACCGGCGTTCACAACTCCGGTGATGGCGACAAGGGCGTGGCCGATTGCCCGTTCGAGTTCTATCGCACCTGGGTGATGGACGCCCAGAAAGCCCAGGAAAACGTCGAGGCCATGACCCGCAAAACCGTGGGCACGGCGGAGTGCCCGGTGGGTGAACTGCCGTTCGATGGCAAGGAAAAAACTGCAGGGGCCTGAGCCCGGGAGACCGCGATGCCGTTTATCAATGAGCGGCTGGAAGCCAACCGGGAAACGCTGGCAAGGAACCGGGCCGATTCAGGCCCGGTTCGTGTTTCCCGGTTCCGCTTTGAGCCGGATGCCGTAATGGCGAGCCTGCGGGCCAATATCGTGGGCCAGCAGCACGCCCTGGAGGCGATGGAATCCATGCTGGTTCGGGTCAAGGCCGACATCGGTGAAGAGAACCGCCCGCTGGCGGTTCACTTGTTTCTGGGGCCGACCGGGGTGGGCAAGACTGAAACCGTGCGGCTGATTGCCGAGGCCATTCATGGCAGCCGCGATGCCCTGTGCCGCATCGACATGAACACCCTGGCCCAGGAGCACTACGCGGCGGCGCTGACCGGCGCGCCGCCCGGTTATGTGGGCAGCAAGGAAGGCCACAGCCTGTTTGATCTTGAGAAGGTTCAGGGATCGTTCAGCAAACCGGGCATTGTCCTGTTCGACGAGCTTGAAAAGGCCAGCAAGGAGGTCACCCGGACCCTGCTTAATGTGCTCGATACCGGCCGGCTGGTGTTCCCCTCCGGCAACCGGCAAATCGACTTCCGCAACACGCTGATCTTTATGACCAGCAACGCCGGAGCCCTGGAAGCGGAAGCGCACCATCATCGCTATCAGCGAGGCTGGCGCCGCTGGCTGGGGCTGGAGCCGGGCCCGCAGGAGAACCTTCGGGACAAGGCCCTGCGCCGCCATTTCGACCCGGAGTTCCTGAACCGGATTGACCAGATTCTTACGTTTAATCCCCTGACAGACCAGTGGCTGTATGCCCTTCTGGAGATTGAGCTGGCCGGCTTGAACAAGCGCCTGGCCCGCAAACAGGCCTCGCTGGATTTGTCGGTGGAGCTGCGCAGTGTGTTGTGCCGCGATTACGACAGCCGCTATGGCGCCCGCGAGATGCTACGGGCGTTCCGCCAGAAACTGGAGCCGGCGCTGGCCCGTGCGTTGCTGGCGCATCCCGAGCATTCCTCATTTCTGGCCGAGCTCAAGGGGCAGGAGATCGTGGTGCGCCAATACGTCGAATGACGTAGGTGCCGGGGGCAATTCGCGAATACCGCGCCGGTGGCGTATCGCGGATAGTGAAACGGTCAGCGCAGGCGCCGTCGGGCACTGCGTTCCCAAGCTTAGACGCCGAACGCCAAGAACCAAGGAGCGACCGCTATGGCCGAAACACTCATCAAGATCGATTTGAGCAAATCCGCGTACGAGAACGAGAATATCCACAACCGCTGGCATCCGGACATTCCCATGGCGGCGACGGTCAAGCCCGGGGACGATTTCATCCTCGAGTGTTACGACTGGACCGGTGGCCAGATCAAGAACGACGACAGCGCCGACGACGTGCGCGACGTGGACCTGACCCAGGTTCACTTCCTGTCTGGCCCGGTGGGCGTGGAGGGCGCAGAACCCGGCGACCTGCTGGAAGTGGACATCCTCGACATCGGTGCCTTCAAGGACAGCCAGTGGGGCTTCAACGGTTTCTTCTCCAAGAAGAACGGCGGCGGCTTTCTGACCGAGCACTTTCCGGAAGCCCAGAAATCCATCTGGGATTTCAACGGCATGTTCACCAAATCCCGCCACATCCCCAACGTTGAATTCGCCGGCATGATCCACCCGGGCCTGATCGGCTGCCTGCCGTCGAAGGAAATGCTGGCGGAGTGGAACAAGCGCGAGAAAGAACTGTACGACACCGAGCCGGATCGGGTGCCCGGCCTGGCGAACCTGCCCTACGCCGACACCGCCCACCTGGGCAAGCTGGCGGGGGATGCCGCCAAAGAGGCGGCGCTGGAAGCCGCCCGCACCGTACCGCCCCGGGAGCACGGTGGTAACTGCGACATCAAGGACTTGTCCCGTGGTTCCAAGGTGTATTTCCCGGTCTATGTGAAGGGGGCAGGCCTGTCGGTGGGCGACCTGCACTTCAGCCAGGGCGACGGCGAGATTACCTTCTGCGGCGCCATCGAAATGGCCGGCTGGATTCACCTGCGGGTGAACCTGATCAAGGACGGTATGGCCAAATACGGCATCAAGAACCCGGTCTTCAAACCCAGCAGCATCAAGCCGCGCTACGAGGACTATGTGATCTTCGAGGGCATCTCGGTGGATGAAGAGGGCCAGCAGCACTACCTGGACGTGCACGTGGCCTACCGCCAGGCCTGCCTCAACGCCATCAACTACCTGACCAAGTTCGGTTACACCCCGGCTCAGGGCTACGCGTTGCTTGGCTGTGCGCCGGTGGAAGGCCACATCAGTGGCGTGGTGGATGTGCCCAACGCCTGCGCCACCTTGTGGTTGCCGACCGAGATTTTTGACTTCGACATCAACCCCACGGCGGAAGGACCGACCAGGAAGGTCACGCCGGGCACCGACGTACCCCTTTCACCGGACAAGGAGTAAGCCATGCCACTGTACGACTACAAATGCCGGGAACACGGGCTGTTCCAGGAACTGGGCGCCATGGCCGAAGCCGGTAACCCGGCCCATTGCCCCACCTGCAAGGCGCTGTCACCCCGGGTGATTGTGCTGCCGCCGGAGCTCCTGGCCATGGACCCGGCCCGCCGCAACGCGGAGGCGCGGAATGAGAAGGCGAGCCACGAGCCCATCATCTCCACCGCCGACCAGCGGGCCCGGGACGCCGAGCACCGCAAGAGTTGTGGCTGCAAGAAAAAGTCGGACGGTAAACACATGCTGTTCTACACCGCCGACGGCAAGAAGATGTTCCCGTCCATGCGGCCCTGGATGATCAGCCACTGACCATTGCTTTCACGTGTTTGGCCCCCTTGAGGGGCCTTTTTTATGGCTGCTCACTGGTTGTGCTCGAGGGTGAGGTCGCCATACCAGGCCGTGGCCTGCTCGCCGGTGTTGTCGGCGTCGGTCATGATGGCCACGCCCACAATGGCGGGCGGTTCTTCGCCGAAGGCCTGCCGGTAATCTGCCACCAGATCCCGGGTAACGGTCACCCATTCGCCCACCTGCGACGGCCCGGAGTTGACGGCAATCATCATGGTTTTGTCGGTGTAGGCGTTGGCGACCATGCTCTGTTCTGGTAGCTGATTGGCCCAGATGTAGTTCAGGGCGTTGCCGGGCAGGGTCTCGCCGAACAGCACTTCCACGGTCTTGCGCCTGGCCCGTTCAAAAAAACCGGCTTTGTCCGGTTGAAACTCAAAGGCGACGTAGATGCGGGCAGGGTAGTCATCACCGGATTTTTCGCGGGCGTTGCCGGCTTCGTAGATGTTCGACACCTTCCAGCGCCATGACAACGTGAGCGAGTCGCCGGGCACCAGCTCAACACGGGCAATCAGCCCGGAGGCGCTGTCGTCTGCGTCGGCACGGACCACCTGCTGGCCGTCGTCCGTGTCCAGGGTGTAGCGGGTATGTGTCTCGATGTTCGGAAAGGTCAGGGGCTCCCAGCCGTCCTCCAGTGAGGTCATGGTGGAGAACCGGGTTAGCCGGTCTGTTTCTGCCCACACCGGGCTGGCGGCGAGACCGAGCGTCAGGGTACTGGCCAAAAGCAGCGAAATTCTCACATTCATTCCTCAAATCCGGTGGTCTGGAGATGGACAGGCGCTGTTGCAAAAAGTGCCTTGTCTTGGCGTATTCGGCCCTATATAGTGACCGGGTCCTTGGTTAACTACCATATATTGTGATCAAGCTCTGATCATCTTGATCACAGGGTAGTCGGGAATCCGGTGAGAATCCGGAACTGACGCGCAGCGGTATTGGGGAACGAGCGTGGCAAGATGACACTGGCGCAAGCCGGGAAGTCGCCACGTTAGGCAGAGCTGAAAGGTTCACGCCCCTGAGTCCGAAGACCTACCAGGGATCAGAAGCCCCCATGGGTTTCTGGACTGCACCTTCGCGATTCAAGGGTGAGCAGATTGGTCAGGCCTGCCCGTATTCGGGGCAAGGTGTGCCACTGCGTTCGCGAGGGTGAAACGGAACCAACGCGAATTCAGGAGAGCACCATGACAGCCACTGCCATTGCCGAACCCCCGGCCCCCGCGACCGATACCCAATCCCTGCAAGTTATCAAACGAAACGGCACCCTGGTGAGTTTCAACCCGGCCAAGATCAGTGTGGCGGTGACCAAAGCCTTCCTGGCGGTGGAAGGGGACCAGGCAGCCGGTTCCGCCCGCATCAACGACGCCGTGCACCGGGTTACCGAACAGGTAGTGCAGGCCATCAGCCGCCGCCTCAAAGCTGGTGGCAAGGTGCACATCGAAGACATCCAGGACCAGGTGGAACTGGCCCTGATGCGGGCCGAAGAGCAGAAAGTGGCCCGGGCCTACGTTCTGTACCGTGAAGAACACGCCCGCCAGCGCGCCGTGGACGAGCCGGTGGAAGCGCATCCGCACCTGACCGTGAAAAAAGCCGATGGCAGCATCGCCCCGCTGGACCTGGGCCTGATGAAGCAGCAGGTGGAACAGGCGGCTACCGGCCTGGACGGCATCAACGGCGATTCGCTGGTGGAAGATGCCCTGCGCAACCTCTACGACGGCATCGAAGAGACCGAAGTCCTGTCTGCCCTGATCATGACCGCCCGGGGCCGCATTGAACGGGAACCCGACTACAGCGCCGTAACCGCCCGCCTGCTGCTGGAACAGCTCCGGCTGGAAACAGCGGAAGCCCTGGACCTGCCCCGCAGTCTTCCGCTGGCGGAGATTTATCCACAGGCCCTGAGCGCCTTTGTTCACGCCGGTATCCGCTACGAACTGCTGGACGAAGCCCTGGCGGCCTTTGATCTGGAACGCCTTGGCAACGCCCTGAAACCGGAACGCGATCTCCAGTTCGGCTTCCTGGGCCTGCAAACCCTGTACGACCGTTACTTCCTGCACTGGAACAAAGCCCGCCTGGAACTGCCCCAGGTGTTCTTCATGCGGGTGGCCATGGGCCTGGCACTGCGTGAGGACGACCCCAACGCCCGCGCCATCGAATTCTATGAGCTGCTGTCCAGTTTCGATTACATGGCCAGCACGCCCACCCTGTTCAACAGCGGCACCCGGCATTCCCAGCTGTCGTCCTGCTACCTGACCACGGTGGGCGACGACCTGGAGGGCATTTACGGGGCCATTCGCGATAACGCCCTGCTGTCCAAATGGGCCGGTGGTCTGGGCAACGACTGGACCCCGGTGCGGGCCCTGGGCTCCCACATCAAGGGCACCAACGGCCAGAGCCAGGGCGTGGTGCCGTTCCTGAAAGTGGTCAACGACACCGCCGTGGCGGTGAACCAGGGCGGCAAGCGCAAGGGCGCGGTCTGTGCTTATCTGGAAAGCTGGCACCTGGACATCGAAGAGTTCCTGGAACTGCGCAAGAACACCGGCGATGAGCGCCGCCGTACCCACGACATGAACACCGCCAACTGGGTGCCGGATCTGCTGATCGAACGCATGCGCGAAGACCGCGACTGGACCCTGTTCTCCCCCAGCGATGTGCCAGATCTGCACGACCTGTACGGCAACGCCTTCCGTGAGCGCTACCAGCACTACGAAGCCCTGGCCGAGCAAGGCAAGATCAAGCTGTTCAAGAAAATTCCGGCCAAACAGCTGTGGCGCAAGATGCTCACCGTGCTGTTCGAGACCGGTCACCCCTGGATCACCTTCAAGGACCCGTGCAACCTGCGCTCCCCGCAGCAGCATCAGGGCGTGGTGCACAGCTCCAACCTGTGTACCGAAATCACCCTGAACACCAGCGCCGATGAGATTGCGGTGTGCAACCTGGGCTCGGTGAACCTGGCTGCCCACATCAAGGACGGCGAGCTGGACGTCACGCGCCTGGAACGCACCGTGAACACCGCCGTGCGCATGCTCGATAACGTCATCGACATTAACTTCTACGCCGTGCCCCAGGCGCGCAATTCCAACCTGAAGCATCGCCCGGTGGGCCTGGGCCTGATGGGCTTCCAGGACGCCCTGTACCAGCTGGGCCTGCCGTACTCCAGCCCGGAAGCGGTGGAGTTTGCCGACGTTGCCATGGAGCAACTCAGCTACTTCGCGTTGCGTGCCTCCGCCACGCTGGCGGGTGAGCGGGGCGCCTACGACACCTACGACGGCTCGCTGTGGAGCCAGGGCATCCTGCCGATGGATTCGGTGGGCCTGCTGAAGGACAACCGCCGGGACGGCGACCTGTCGCTCAATACCCACAGCCGCCTCGACTGGACCCCGGTGCGGGAGCTGATTGCCAAAAACGGCATGCGCAACAGCAACGTGATGGCCATTGCCCCGACCGCGACCATTTCCAATATCGTGGGCGTGTCCCAGTCCATCGAACCGGCGTACCAGAACCTGTTCGTGAAATCGAACCTGTCCGGCGAGTTCACCGTGGTGAATCCCTCGCTGGTGCGTGATCTCAAGGCCGAAGGCCTGTGGGACAACGTGATGGTGAACGACCTGAAATACTTCGATGGCAGTGTGCAGCAGATCGACCGCATCCCCGCGGAGCTCAAGGCCCGCTACGCCACAGCATTCGAGATTGACCCGCGCTGGCTGGTGGAAGCGGCGGCCCGGCGCCAGAAATGGCTGGACCAGGCCCAGAGTCTGAACCTGTACATGGCCGAGCCCAGCGGCAAGAAGCTGGATGCCCTGTATCAGCTGGCCTGGGAGCGTGGCCTCAAAACCACCTACTACCTGCGCTCCCTGGGGGCCACTGGCGCCGAGAAGACCGCGCCGGTGTCGGCGCCACAGCCGCAGGTGTGCAGCATCGACAATCCCGACTGCGAAGCTTGTCAGTAACCATTTACTTATTTGGGAGGCACCCACATGCTGGACTGGGACGACGAACCAAAAGCGCAAACCGCTGCCGCCGCCACCGGCGGCCCGGCGCCCGTGAATGTCGACGACAAGCGGGTGATTAACGGCGAGACCGACATCAACCAGTTGGCACCGTTCAAGTACCCCTGGGCCTGGGAGTACTTCATGAACGCCAACAAGAACCACTGGACGCCGCTGGACGTGAACATGGCGCAGGACGTTCACGACTACCACCACCGGCTGACACCGGCGGAAAAACACGTGTACGAGAACGTGCTGGCGTACCTGACCACCTCCGACATCCTCGCCATGCGCAACATCGGCCTGGCGGTGATGGAGAAGATGAGCGCGCCGGAGCTGCAGATCTACCAGGCCCGCCAGGTGTACGAGGAAGCGCTGCACACCTGGACCTACCAGCACTGCATTGAAACACTGAACCTGGACCAGAGCGAGATCTACAACCGCTACCGCGTGGTGCCGGAGATCAACGGCAAAATCCAGTTGGCCAACCGCCGGCTGGACGCCGCCATGCGCTCCGACATGAACCTGCGCAACCCGGACGAGCTGCAGGACTTCGTGATGTCCTACCTGTTCTTCGCCGCCGTGTTCGAGGGCTGCTGGTTCTACAACGGCTTCAGCCCCATCTTCGCCCTGCAGCGCCGGGGCCTGATGCGGGGCACCGGTGAACAGTTGCAGTACATCCTGCGGGACGAAGCCATGCACTTCTCCTTCGGCCTGAAAGTGGTGAACCAGATTCTCGAGGAAGAGAAAATCACCCTGGACCCGAAAGCGGTGCGTGAGATGTGGGACGAATCCGAAGCCGCGGAAATGGCTTACGCCAACTACGTGCTGCGGGACCCGATCCTGGGTTACTCGGCGGAATACCACAGCGAACAGTTCCGCTTTGTGGCCAACCGCCGGGCCCGCACCGTGGGCCTGGAAGAACCGTTCCCGGGGGCGAAGAACGTATCGCCCTGGCTGGACGAGCAGGCCACCCTGCGCAAGGAGAAGAACTTCTTTGAAACCCGGGTGATTGAGTATCAGACCGGCGCGCAGCTGGAGTGGTAATTGAGCATTCAGATACCTGCTCTGAGAAGTGGGTATCTGTCAGAGTTCTTTACAAAACAGAATAGAAATAGCATTGGTCTGTATATTAACTGACCAGATAAAGCGTGTTTTTTTACGATAGGCCTGATTGTTGCTTGAGTAAGCACTCATAACTTGCTCGCTTCCGCAGTGCGGGCAGCGTGGGATTGCATCCCCGTGCGGAGGCCAGAGTGCAGACGTTACATGCAGGCACATCGCTAGCCGGAATGATTCGCCGCCACTGGGCGCTCCTGGTGGTGGGCTACTTTCTTTTTTTTGCCGATCCTTTTGGCATCAGCTCAAGAAGCACCCAAGCGATCAGTGACGGATTTGATCGGCTGTTTTCACCGTTATATGACCAGGCGGTGACGACCAGCGGTGCCGACCTGGTCGATGTCATTCTGATTGATGACGCCTCCATCCGCCGGCTCTCCCACGAAGAAAATGGTTACCTGAGCGCCAATGACTGGCCTCTGGCCTACAGCGACCACCTGGTTCTGATCGACGCCCTTCGCCGCCTGGGGTATGGCACGATTATTCTCGACATCACCTTCTATCGTGCGCGCCAGCTGGATGACAGCTTTCCGCTACTTGTGGCCCGATTGCAGTACTTTCGGGAGCACACGGGTTTGGCCCTGGTCATGAGTGCTGGTGAACATCCGGGCCACCTTGAACCCTCAATTCAGCCACTCATTGCAGCAGCTTCTGATATCGGGTTGGTTGGCTGGTCCGGCTATGGCTCACACTATCCGATTAGGCGAGCACTGCCTGAATACGGTGAGGTTCCAACGCTGGCTGTTGCGGGATATGAGATCTATTGCCAGCAACCGAGGTCCAGGCCTTGCGGTGATCTATCGAAGGCAGCGGAGGCCTGGATGGTACCCCAGCCTCCCGGTATGCATCTCAGTTGGGGAATGCCGGCGCAGCGTATCACCTCAACGCTGGATTGCCGTGCAACGCCCGAAAACAATGGCGGATTTAGCTCACTCTGGCACTGGGCCAGGAATATCCTTCGCGCAGAATCCGTCAGTAACAACGGTGCCAAGCCATGCCCGCCGGTGCCGACTGCCACCCTTCGGGATGCCTTTTGCCTGGCGCCAAACTGCGATGATTTCTTCACCGAGATGCCCCTGCATAATCGGATTGCGATTGTGGGTGTGTCTTTACCCTCGGCCAGAGATCTGTTTAACCCACCAATTGCGGGGCAGTTGCCTGGCGTTTATCTGCATGCCGAAGCACTTCGCAACCTACTGCATTACGGCGCGGACTATCTGAAACCGATCGGGGTGGAATGGAATCTCGCCGGGATTGGCCTGCCAGGGTGGACCATTCCGGTCGATCTGTTGCTGTCCTGGCCGCTGATCCTTTTTCTCATCCTCATGCTCGCGCGCTGGGTTCTGGCATGGCGCTGGCGCGACGAGCGTCGAGCGGAATGGCCAGAGTTGGCGGTGGAGCTGGCTGAGTTGATCATCATCGTCCTCAGCCTTTGTGTGCTCTACAGCGTTTTACTGTTGTTTCACCGCACCCCTGGCTTCCTGGCAGAGCTGATCGGTTTGACACCGTTACTGTTGATCGCAGTCAGAAAAGAAAGAAAGGAGATGGAAAATGAACGGAAAGCGATGGCTTTGGCTGCTTGCACTGCTGTGCAGTTCGGCCTTGGCAGAGGCTCAGTCCATTGAGGGTTTTCATGACCCGGAGAATGCCTTCGTCAGCAAACCGGATGGCTCGCTTGTACCGGCACGTGAGCTCGGTTTGCAATTGCCCGTCACGATCAGTGGTAAGGAGCGGGGCCAGTACCTGTTTGAAGGGCCGGGGGGCACCTATCGGGTGTTTGTTCCGGAGGTGATTACCAGCGATTCGAAACAGCCGGTTATTTACTGCGATAAATCACAGGTGGTGTTTGCGGATGACCATCAGGTGGCCAGTGCCCGTGGCGTAGGGGAGGACTGCCCATGAACTGCCAGCACAAAATAGCGCTTGTTTTACTCGCCGTGTGTTTCGGCTTGATCGGCTGCAGCTCATCGCCTTACCAGTCGAAAGACTGGAGCACCAACAAAGAGATGCGGCAGCAGGAAATCAATGAGCTTGTTGTCCAGGCCGATCAGTATCAGGCGGCTGGGCAGGATCCTTCCGAGGATGCGGTTCGTTTGCGCAGTGACAGCGTGGCGCCATTGAATGCCCGTGATGTCACCCCGGCATTGCAGGCCATTGCCGAGGAACTGGCAGAAAGCTGGTACGGCGGACCCTGTCATTGTCAGGTTCGGGTGGGCCCGAGCTACAGTTTCGGCGGGTTTACCTACCCTGAGGGTACCGTCGTGATTCAGGCAGGAACCCTGGAATATCTGGATACCCGAGATGAGGTGGCCGCACTGCTGGCCCATGAACTCTCTCATCTATGGCTGAATCATCACCAGAAGAACGAACTGCAAAGCACAACAAAAGGCATAACTGATCTGGCCCAGGCCATTTCCCTGTTCGGTAATGACGACAAAGCCCGTGAGACCACCCTGCGCATGGGCGGATCGACCGATGCCCTGGTGGCGGCGGCAGGATTCACCCAATGGAACCGGCAGCAGGAAACCGAAGCGGATTTGTTGGCCGTGAAGATTCTGGAAAAATCCCGATACAGCCCAATGGCCATGATTGCGCTGTTAACCAAGCTCAAGAATGACAAAGAGGGAATACCCGTAGCCGGCAGTGCCTACGAAGAGATGATGACCGTAGCTGCCTTGAAAGCCAGAAAGCAGGAGGCGGAAGTCAGCGACAACCAGCTCCAGAAATGGCTGTCTTCTGTTGCCAGCGATATGGGCGGTCGCGAGTATCTGTCATCGGAAGAGCGTCGGACTATTGTCCGGATGGTGATCTACGATCTGGATGGCGCAATACTGGCACGCTCGTTTACGGACCTTCAGATCGATGTCGATGCCCTGGCGCCTGTGACGTCCCTGAAAACCATCCACACCTACCCGCCCGCCAGTAAAGACTACGCGCAACTGGTTGACCGTGCCCTGGCAAGCGAGCCCGACAATCTCCATCTGCAACTGTTGAAGTTTCGTGCTCTGCTGGCCCGGGGTGAGCAACAAAAAGCCCGGGAAATGGCGGAAGCCTTCATCGCAAGACCCGATGCCAGTTTCAGTGTTCTCAGTGAGGCCACCCGGTTTCTGGACCAGCAATCTGGCCTCTCGGATACCGACAAAAAACGGCTCATGCACGACGCAGTGTCCAGGCTCGCGGATCTCGACCTGCCAGATGCCTACGTGGCCGATGAATACTACTTGTCCAAACGGTATCAGGTTCCTGGCGTGAGTGCGCTGAAGGAAAAGCTTTGTGAAGCCGGAGCCGGTAAGGTGGCGGTAAGAGAGAGATGCGACCTTGCCAGGCAGGCACTGGAACGCAACGTGAGTTTTTATGAGTTGCTTGCCAGGGCAGAAAGCCAATAAAGGGTTACCGGTTGCGGTTGATTGGATGAGCTTCTGCTAGGCTAGTGCCATACGCACTGGCCTGGCCGATTTGCTTTGAGGCAACCACCATGACCGACCCTCGCACACCCATCTTCTGGCGCGACGCCCGCATGCCCCATGTGGAACTGCGCAAAGTCGCGGATGGGCGCGAGGTCTGTTATGCCCTGCACACCCACCGGCACTGGTCGATCGGCGCCATCACCGGCGGTGAAAGCACGTTCCTGTACCGCACCGACCAGTACCACGTGAGCGCCGGCACGCTGGTGTTGATGAACCCGGAATGGCCCCACGCCTGTAATCCCATTGATAACCAGCCCTGGGCGTATCTGATGCTGTATGTGGATACCGCCTGGCTGACCCGGCTCAGATTTGAGGCGGGCCTGCTGCCCAGCGAAGACTGGCAGGATCTGGACACGGCAGTGATCACCGACCCCCGCCAGTACCAGGACTACTGCACCATGGCCGATTGCCTGCTGGACCCGGGCCGGGACCTGCTGGAAAAGCAGAGCCGGGTTGCCGAGTATCTGCTGGACCTGATGCAGAGCCTGGCGGAAGCGCCGGCCCGGGGTATTCCGCGCCCCTCGGGCACCCTGGCCGCGGTGGCTCAGTACCTGGACAGCCACTGTACCGATGAGGTATCGCTGGACGACCTGTGCGGGCTCAGTGGCTACAGCCCGGGGCATCTGGTGCGGGCGTTTCGCCAAAGCTACGGATTAACGCCCCACGCCTACCTGATCAACCGCCGCATACAGCACGGCCAGAGCGAACTGAAACGCGGCGTGAGTATTGCCGACGCGGCCCTCAACGCCGGCTTTGCCGACCAGGCGCATTTCCAGAGAACCTTCAAACGCGTGGTGGCGGCCACCCCGAACCAGTATCGCCAGCCCTCAATCCAGCAGCAGGAACACGCAACTTCCGGCAAGTAACAGCGCCAGAACCCGGTTGAACCCGCGCAGGATTCGCGGCTGCTGCACCAGCCGGCGAAGCCCGACCCCGACATACACCCAACTGGCCAGCGACAGCCAGCAAATGGGCAGATACAGCCCCGCGAACAGCCAGAGCAGGGTGCTGTCGCCGCCCTCGGTAAACGCGCTGATACCCGCCACTGACGCAAGCCAGGCCTTGGGGTTCAACCATTGCATCAGGGCGCCGGTGACAAAGCCGGGGGCCGGGCGTGCCTCATCCTCACTGAGATGGCCATCGGCGGTGGCCAGCTGGTAGCTCAAGTACAGCAGGAAGGCGACGCCAGCCCAGCTCAACCAGCGCTCGAACCCGGGCGCGTGTTCCAGCAGCGAATTCAGGCCCAGGCCCACCGCCATAAACAGCGCGATAAACCCCAGAGTGGCCCCGGTGACAAACACCAGCCCCTGAGACACCGGATAGCGCGTGCCACTGCTCAGGCACACCAGATTGACCGGCCCCGGCGATACCGAAGCCACCAGGGCGAAGGCCGACATCGGCAGGATAATAGACAGACTCATAGCATCAGCACTCTGTGAACCAACGGAGGCGCCCAGTGTGCCCGGAGCCTTGTAACCGGTATTGAATAAAATTGCGGTGGCTCGCCGCCGGGCATTTGATTTATGTTTGAAGAACCCCGTACCCACCCAGACCGGATGAGGCCAATCCCATGAAAGTGGCGGTTTTCAGCACCAAGCCCTATGACGAACAGTTCCTGGCACAGGCGAACCAGGCCAGCCACCAGCATGAACTGGTGTTCCTGGAACCACGCCTGAATGCGGCCACTGCGGCGCTGGCCAAAGGCTTCGACGCGGTATGTGTGTTCGTGAACGACCAGGTGGACGCCAACGTACTGGAACAGCTGGCCGCCGGCGGCACCCGGGCCGTGGCCCTGCGTTGCGCCGGCTTCAACAACGTCGACCTGAAAGCCGCCGAACGCCTGGGCATCGCCGTGGTGCGGGTACCGGCGTATTCCCCCTATGCGGTGGCCGAACACACCGTGGCCTTGATCCTGACCCTGAACCGGCAGATTCACCGGGCCTACCACCGCATTCGTGATGGCAACTTTGCCCTCGACGGCTTGCTGGGGTTCGATCTGCGGGGCCGCACCGTGGGTGTGGTGGGCACCGGCCAGATTGGCGTGGAAGTGGTGCGCATCATGCGCGGGTTCGGCTGCCGCGTGCTGTGTTACGACCTGCACGCCAACCCGGAGGCGCAAACGCTGGGCGCGGAATATGTGAGCCTGGACGAACTGTTCCGGGAAGCAGACATTGTGACCCTGCATTGCCCGCTCACCCCGGACACCCATCACCTGATTGATGCCGCGGCCGTGGCCAAAATGAAAAAAGGCGTGATGCTGATCAACACCAGCCGGGGCGCCATGGTGGACACCGCCGCCATCATCGAAGGCCTGAAATCCGGCCAGGTGGGCTACCTGGGGCTGGATGTATATGAGGAAGAAAGCGACCTGTTCTTCGAAGATCTCTCCAATATCGTGCTGAAAGACGACGTGTTCGCCCGTTTGCTCACATTCCCGAATGTGGTCATCACCGGCCACCAGGCGTTTTTCACCCGCAACGCCCTGGAAAGCATTGCCCACACAACACTCAGCAACCTGACGGACCTGGAAACCGGCGGCGAGTGCGCCAACCGGGTGCTGGCCGCCAACGGCAGCACCTGAACTGAGACAAGCCGCCCGCGCCTTCGTACAATGCCGCCATGCCCAGACCCTTCTACAGAACCGGCCCCGACCACCGCGCCGGGGCACCGGTCAGCTTTCTAGACGTGCGCCGGCGGTTCCAGTTTCGATCCGTCGAGATTGGCCGCTGGGTAACCGAGCCTGAAAAACAGCACAGTGCCGCCCTGTTCTACGACGCCCTGTGCGACCTGATGACCATCCTCGGCGGCACCGAAAGCCTGATCTCCCTGCGTGGCACTTTGGCCCTGCAATACGGCATTGGTGGCCGCCCCGGGGTGTCTGCCCATTACACCCCCGCCACCCGCAGCTTCGCCCTGGCCAAAAACGCCGGCCCCGGCAGCATCGCCCACGAATGGTTTCATGCCTTCGACCACTACATCGGCGACAAACTGTTCCCCAACATACCCCGGGGCCAGTTCGCCTCCCGCCAATGGCTCACCCGCCAGGACGCCATCCATCACCCGCTGAACCAGCGCCTGCAAGCCTGCTACCAGGCCATCCTGCTGGACGACACCGGCCAAGACCCCAGCCCCCTGTTCCAGAACTCCGCAAAAGCCGACAAAGCCGCCGGCGGGCACTACTACAGCCAGCCAGAAGAACTCTGTGCCCGAGCCTTCGAAGCCTTCATCCAGGATGCTGCAGTAAAGAACGCCTTTCTGGTGAAGGGCACCAAAGAGAGCGAAGAAGCCCGCCTGGGGCTATACCCACAGGGCGAACAGCGCGACCGGATAAACGCCGCCTTCCGAACCTACTTCCATTCCCTGGGCCGGGCCCTGCAGCAAAAACCTGCCTAAAAACCGGAGTTATACGAACGCGTTCGCAAAACCCCGGGCAGGCTCCGGAAATTGTTGCTAACCTTCTGATAAGTTTGAAAAGGAAAACAGGGCGGGCGGAGTTATACGCCCCCAACATGGAGCAGGGGTGGCTCGAACACGGGCGTATAACTCCGGCGGTAGCC